>Ga0310344_10000586_pt1 | contig 28498 bp, 29 predicted proteins | sample HC15DNA20200_MG_FD_203801 | JGI IMG/M metagenome (GOLD analysis project Ga0310344, IMG submission 203801) | Marine microbial communities from station ALOHA, North Pacific Subtropical Gyre - HC15-DNA-20-200_MG | ecosystem: Environmental > Aquatic > Marine > Oceanic | place: Pacific Ocean: North...
CGTGGCGAATGGCCGACTCTGAATGAGGCAGTGCTGACTGACGGTTGGCCATTGTTAGAAGAGAGTCGTGGTAAGGTCATCTTCGTTCTACTAGCTAGAGGAGACATGCGTGACCTGTACCTCGAAGATTACCCTGGATTGAGTGGAGCGTTGATGTTTACGCTCTCAGACTTGGGGTCGGATGAGGCCGCAATATTCTCCCTAACCGATCCTATTGGTGATGGAGAGCAAATCGCACAACTGGTTACTGATGGTTACATCGTTCGCACTAGGGCAGATAGCGGCGGCGAGGAGCCTGACAACAACGATACTACTCGATTCGAGGCCGCTCTAGCCGCGGGTGCACACACCATTTCAACCGACTATCCGGGGCCAGTAGAGGGAATGGAATACTGGATTGCTATTCCCAACGGAACTCCCAGTCGCTGCAACCCTCTAGTTGCGCCTACTTGGTGCGCTTCTGAGGATATCGAGAATCAGTTGCCTTCCTGATTACTTTGCCGGCATCATACCTTGGCGATAACTTTCAACTCGATTGCAATGTCAGTAGGTAAAGCCTCTACCGAGACTGTTGTGCGAGCAGGTAGAATGTTGGCAAAGTAATCTGCATAGACCTCATTGTAGCCAGGGAAATCCCTATCCATGTCTACTAGGAATACAAGTACATCCACGACATCATTGAGGCTCGAACCATGTGCCTCTAGAATAAGTCTGACATTGTTGATGACTGAATGAGTCTGGGCTTTGATGTCGTAGTCTAGAGGGGTGCCTTCCTCGTCCTTGATTGGCCCCCCGGGAATCTCGTTGGTCTCAGGTGTCCTCGGACCCATCCCGCTGACAAACAGCAGATCTCCGACCCTATGCAAGTGAGGGTATGCGCCAACTGCCGATGGCCCTGCATCAGTGATGAATGGTCCGTCTGACATTACAATGACCCCTTGTCCAAAACATGGCGATCGCCGTGGTAGAACTCCACGTCGTCCTCATCAAACTCCTTGTCGCCCACTCCTCCCTTGGCAGGAGTCAGTTGGATGACCGCTCCACCAGCCCCATGCAGGGCCTCGTAAGCTAGTACCTCGCCATGGTAGTTGTTGTGCTGCCCCATGGTAGCAGCCATCCACCAAGCTGGCTTGTAGGCCACCACTTTGCTGACTCTAATCTGACTCTGGATATCGCGACTCAACTGGCTGATATCTTCGAGACGGCCATCGGCGAAGAACTCCAGAATCTTCTGATTCCACTCATCGTCCTTTGCAGAATGAATCCTATCATCAGCCGGGTCGATGTGCTCAGTGAACATCCTGTTGGAAAGGCTAGCCACTACAACAACTACGACTTTCTTGCCTAACTTGGCCATAGCATCACGCGCAGCCTTGCCCAGTACAATCTGCTCGGCACGGTTGGAGTAGACATTGCTAGAAACGATGCATGCTGGAATCTTATTCTCAGGGTTGAGTAACTTCAGTGCGACGATTGAACCTGTGTCAATAGGGAAGCCATCGTAGGCCACGGTGCGCGCATGTAAGCCGCGTTCCTCGCAAGCGTGTCTGAAACTCTCAGCATACTCCGCGTCCATTCGGAACTCGTAGGGCAACGAGCCTAGGAAGTGGAAGTCGTCATCTACATGGGTAAAGATGGGTTTTGGAAGGGCTTGAATCTGGTGTCCAATTATACTGGGCCAGGTGGTCGAGTAGACCAGAATCAGGTCGGCATCACTCTCCTCTATTCTCTTTCGACAGGTATCAAACGCCTCGCGAAGTCGGCCCCAGCCCTCATTCTGTTCTGGGGCCAATAGGGGTTGAGGGTGTGGAGGCACATACAGCCCCATTACAATCTCAGGTTCCTCACTCATTGTAGCGCCTCACATCACTATTTCTCGAGTCTCAGCATTCGGATCCCAGGCAGCGATTGCATTACCTGTCCCTATCACAGACTGGTAGCCGTAAATCTCGGCTGGATAGTCGGGCATTCCCATCGCAGCCATCATCCAAGTCAGGCCACCGCCCTCAGCCTCGGCCATGGTCTGCTCGATCATCTCGGGCAGAATATCGATGACCTCTCTCATCTTGCCCTCTCTCATCATTTCGATGACCTTCATGTCCCAGACATACTGGCTGTGATTGTAGATATGCTCGCGACTCATGTCCTCTGGCAATGGAGCCTCGGTCACGAAGTGGCGATGAGACAATGAGTGGCTGGCAATTAGTACGACCTTCTTGCCACTATCTTCGATTGCCTTCCTTACTGCTTCTCCGAGTGCTATCGACTGCTCATTCATGACCTCGTTGGAGTAATAGTGTGTAGATCGGTTGCTACTTATCGTAACGACTGGTTTGTCCCACTCTGGATTGAGCATGTGACAACTGACGATGGTACCGTAGTCGACTCTGAAGTCGGGGTTTCGCATCATCTTGGTGATTATTCCAGCATCTGATGCGACTTCGCACATCTTCTCTGCTAGTTCGACATCTACCTTGATGTCGTGATGGAATCGGAACAGGTTGGGGAATATTGGGTCGACGCTAATATTCTGAAACCTCTCAAGTCCGAGGAAGTGAGTCCCAACATAGGTCTGCCAGTGAGGAGTCAGGACCACCATGCAATCATAGTCGATTTCCTTGAGTTTTCTCGCCAGCATGTTGTAGCCCCACCTGAGAGTCTCCCAGCCCCCTTCCGAGAAAGGCTCGTTCTGCTCAGGGTTCTCAGCATACACGACATGTGGAGGGTGTGGAGCGAGGCATCCCAGCACTATCTCTCCCTTCGCCATGGTGCTGTGAGGTCCTGAATTCTAAAGAAAACCTTCCGGCCCACCTAGTAGCCTTCATTGGTGAGATTCGCGACGCGCCGGTATGAAGTGGGACGAGCCTCCACTTTGGCCTGTCGCAGGCCCTAGCATAGTTGGTTTCGCAGCCGCTTGTGTGCCTCATCTAATAGATGGAGTTCCTCGCCTATTCGATTGGGATTTGACCACCCCATTCGTAGGCCTAATGTTGGCCAGTATGCTGCTCTACTTCGCGCCTGAGCCCGCTGGAAGGAATCCGGAGTTAATTGCAGGCGCGAATGTCGGCATGCTACTCGCCTTCTTGCCTCAACTATTCTTCTTCGTCTGGTTTGTACCTGTGATTCTATTCTGGATCTTCCAGTCGATGTATGTCTGGAAAAACAACTTCCCAGCCTTCCGAATTGGGACTTGGATTGGATTAGGAGCAATTTCAGGACTCTTCATCGGAGGCCTGTTCGCTCATTTCGTCCTCTGATGTAATTACCTGAGCCAGTACCAGCCCACCGATTAGGAATGCCGGAATCGAGAGTAGCATTGCGGTCCAAATGAGTTCGTCGTCGACATAGTGCATTGTTACTCTGACTTCTGAAAACTCGCCTTCAAACTCGGGCTTGACTAGGATTAGATGAGTGTCACCAATAGAGGGGGTGGAGACTTCAGTTTGCCAACTCAATCCGGGAGCTATAATCATGTCCTGAAATTCACTGGTAGTCAGAGGACTGACTATCGACTCCCAATCCACTTCTCCCCTCTCCACATAGTCAATCACCAGACTTCGATGAAGTATTACCGCGTGTACGCTGTTTTCTCCAACATTTCTGACTTCAACTTCGACTGGATCCCATAGGCTATGCACCTCTATTGTATCGATTTTCACATCACCCGGGCCCATCATCATGTTCTCGATGTCTTCTTCGCTTCCCGGGCCATCCACTGCCACAAATACCAACGCAGAGGTGCATAATAGAGTGAATACGGCTGCAATTGCCAGCGGTTTCTTCTTCGGAATCAGAGACCTCCAACCTTTCTCTGGACGGTCCCGGATTGCAGGCTGCCACTTGTGAATAAATAGGGCACATATCACAGCCAGTATCACACCTGGGATGATATCAGTAATCCAATGGATTCCCAGATACTGTATCGAGAAGAAGTAGACAACCAGATTGAGCATAATGAACAGGTCGAACTCTCTATGCCTCCACTCAGAGATTGTTATTCCCCTGTCTCTGCAATGCATCCTATTGAGCAATAGCAGGCCGACAGGAAGCCCGAAGTGCAGACTTGGGACACCGTTGTCCATTGGATCGTTGTTGGTGACAAACTCGAGGTACCAAGAGTCGTGGTAGAGTAATGCGTCCATTCCGGGAATATAGGTGGATGTAACCTCGACGTTGAAGAACAGATACAACGGAACTGAAAGCAGGTAAATTACGAGATAGTTGAGAGCTGCCTTGTCTGCCATCGTGTGGTCACGCACGAGGATGAAGTACATCGGTGAGAACCAGATTACGAACAGGTAGACAAACAGGTAGTGAAACGACAGGACATCGGTTAGCATATCGCTTCTGAAAGTCTCCTGTACCCAAAGCGTCAACTCGCCTTCGATTTCGTAAAGCCAATGAGTATAGCCGCCTACTCTGGCCTTCATCGGCTCGTTGTGCTGATCGATCATGAACTTGTACAGATACATCACAACGTACAGTGAGATATGCCAATAGTAGCCCTTAGCTCGTATCTCTGCTGGTAAATCCGAGAGTGAGAGCCTCTTGTCGGGCTCATCCCTAGTCAGCAGATTTCGCAATGGTATGGTGGAGAGTAGAATCACCGCCATCATCGTGCCATAAGGTCCGATTGGCCACCACATGAGCCATCCGCGATGTGCCCTGCTGATGAACATTGCAGGCGGGCCGGCCTCACTCTTCGGATTCGTGAGAGGATAGCAGTTCAGCCTCGAGGATACCTGTGTGAACCACTGCAATTAGACCCAATACCATACCCCACTCAAACAATGCCGCCAGCGACATTTCTGCGGGTTTCAGATTGGTGCAAATCTCCACCGTATCGATATAAGCTTCGAAGTGGATCAGTTCCATCGAAGTGGCATCTCCAAAACCAACGAATCTCGCCACATTCAACGCCATCAGAGCGCAGCAAACGGCCGTGAACACGGTTCTATCGCGCCTCGGTTTGAACACCTGCTCAAAACGAATATCATTCACCTGCATTTCGCTGGCCAACATCGTAGAGAGTATTGCCCATGCAATCGAACTGGCAAAGATAACTCTGGCTTGTATTAGGTGAAGAGATAGATTCTCATCCCAAGGTGTGTATGCAATCCAGATAATGAACAGGCCAGAGATGAAGCCGAGGTTGGCAGAGAAGGTGTTGAGCATTCTCGGCTTGGTTCCTAGTGAATTGGACTCAATCCATTCTGACCTGACTTTGTACATTTGCCAAGCAATTATGCAAAGTGACAACCCTGTGAGTGTGAAACCCAGAGTGAAGTATGGGCTCGAAGCGGGATTGGTGTCTGTATCGGAGATAAACGGCATGTACGGGTCACAGCCATCCAAGACCCATGTTACATAGCAAGCTGCTAGTGTTGCCGTCTGGATGATGATAGATGACCTGATGGAAGTGCGAATCGACTGTCTGGTCAGTAACTCGCTCACGCTCCTGCGAGAGGCAGAAGATGTTTCAACACTCCCGAAGCATGAAGTCCAGAGGCCCACAGGGAGGAATATGGACGGTCACGAGTTGTGGCTTTCTCAATGTGCCAAGATGAGTTACGCACCCGAGGCCAGACTCTATGCAGAAGGCACTCGTACCTCACAAGATGCTGCTGACCAACTTGGCTGTGATGTCGCCCACATCGCCAAGTCAATTGTTTTCGCAGGCCAAGAAGGGGCAGTCGTTGTAATCACGTCAGGTGCGAATCATGTTGACCGTAAGCGGAAGCTCAAGCGACTACTCGGTTACAAGCCCAGCATGACTGATGCAGACTACATCCTCGAAAATACTGGATATGCTCCCGGAGGAGTCCCTCCATTCGGCCACACCAAGCCGTGCAATGTTTTCCTAGACGAGGATTTGTTGCAGTATGAATTGGTCTGGGGAGCGGCTGGTACGGCTCAAACCGTATTTCCAATTAGCCCTGACAAGTTGGCCTATCTATCGGGTGCTACCGTGGCAGATGTGAAGCAGTGATATGATGGTCGTAGAGCGGCTGATTGAGGTGGCTGCGAGATTGCGAGACGATGTTGGACCAATGGGGAGAAAGCTGATCTCAGAGGGCCGGATTGATGTGTGCTACAATCCACTCAACTATGCGTGGGATGTGCACGAGGAATATCTCAGGAGGATGGGCGGAAGTGGTGCTCATACAGTGATGCTTGGGATGAACCCGGGCCCGCATGGCATGGGGCAAATGGGAATTCCCTTCGCGGCTACCAGTATTGTACGTGACCTGCTAGGCATCACTGACATTCCTGTCAATCAGCCCGATGTCCCTGATGAAAGAAGACCTGTGATCGGTCTTGAGTATCATAAAGAAGAGGTGTCAGGCACTCGACTCTGGAGCCTGCTGCGCACGCAGTACGGAGATGCCGAAGAGATTGCATCCAGAGTATTTCTAGTCAACCACTGTCCCCTAATGCTGTTCTCAGGACCTCGAGCCACCAACATCACACCAGACAAAGTTGGAGGCAGTACTGCGAAGGCCTTGCTTGAGCGCTGCGACGAGCATCTCTCGGAAGTTGTTGACATTCTAGGGGCGGAACGAGTGGTTGGAGTGGGCAAGTTCGCCGAATCACGTGCACGGGCAGCTTTGGCAGAGCAGCCAATAGAAGTCACAGGGTGTTGGCATCCCTCTCCAGCATCTCCGCTTGCAAACCGAAACGACGGCGCAGACTGGCGTGAGAATGTTAGAGCAGTTCTACCATAAGAGTCCGAAATCAGACTCGATAAACACTGGTAAACAGTTAAGTCGCCTGATGCCGTGTCCTGAGACATGTCAGCGAGGACCACACCGGAATACCTGATTTCAAATGCCGAAAAATACGCCAATGAGAACGCCATTTCCTGGAAAGATGGAAATGGAAACTGGGTCAGCATGAACTGGGCCGAGTTCTGTGATACTACGATGAGTGTAGCCAAGTCGCTAATCGCCATGGGTTTTGAAGCGGGTGATAAGCTTAGCATATACTCGTATAACCGCATGGAGTGGTACGCTGCCTATGCCGCGGCCAACATGTGCAACGGTGCCGCTGTAGGTGTCTACCACACCTGCTCACCCGAAGAAGTAGAGTGGGTGGTCGGAAACTCTGACTCCAAGGTAGTGTTCGTAGGAAGCAACCCGATGGACGGAGGCGACACTGGCAAGATGTGCACACACAGGCTACAGGCCACAATGGGCAGTCTAGAAAAGGTCGAGGCAGTCGTCTCGATGGGTGGCCTCTCTGCTATCGACCACCCTACGGCAATGACTTGGTCAGACTTCATGATCAAGGGGTCAGATATTCCTGAATCGCAAGTCATGGACAGGATTGCTAGCATCAAGCCCTCCGATACTGCCGCGCTGATTTATACCTCAGGAACAACCGGTAACCCGAAGGGAGTAGTTCTGACTCACGACAACTTCGACTACGAGTTGGAGTGTGTGCACAAAATTACCAGTTACGACCAAGGTGACGGGTACGTCTCATGGCTTCCCTGCGCACACGTCTTTGGGCAGGTAGCAGACAACCATCTATGGATTAGAGATGCTATACACATGCGAGTCGTAGACAACCCTCTGCACTCTATTGACTACTGCAAGGAGGTTCAGCCTCACCTGTTCATCGGAGTTCCTAGAATCTACGAGAAGGTCTACTCGAACCTCATGGCCAAACTTGGCAGCAAGCTAGTGCTCCTCAAGATACCCGTAATTGGCGGCATTATCGCGAAAAAGGCGAAGGGTGCGATTGGATTCTCCAACACCAAATACGCCATCACAGGCGCAGCGCCGATCAATCCCGACATCCTGAATCTCTTCCACAAGTTGGGGATTCCGCTCTACGAGGGCTACGGCATGACCGAAACTACTGCGGGAGCCACGCTGAACTACGACGGCAACAACAAGATTGGTAGCGTCGGCAAACCCTTCGAGGGAAGTGGCCTTAGAATCGCTGATCCTAACGAGAAGGGAGATGGAGAGATTCAGTTCAACGGACGCCATATCATGGAGGGTTACTACCGCAACCCAGAGGCCACTGCCGAGACAATGACCGAGGATGGTTGGCTCAAGTCCGGCGACCTTGGACGAATCGATGCTGACGGCTATGTCTACGTCACCGGCCGACTCAAGGAAATCTACGTCTCATCTGCAGGCAAGAACATCGCACCTCTAGTGATTGAAGAGACGATGAAGAGTATCCCGATGGTTTCTCAGTGCATGCTCGTTGGTGACAACCGAAAGTACTGCAGCGCTTTGCTGACCCTAGATGTCGGTGCTATCCTTCGTGATGTCCACGGACTAGACGGTGCCACTGAGGTTCCAAAGGATCCAGCAGAACAGCTGGCCAAGTTGGCCGAGTTGGGTCATGACCTATCCGAATACACCGCTGTTGGCAGCCCTACTCACGCCGAGTTGGAAACTGCTGTGGCACAGTTGAATCAGAAGTTCAGTAACCCTGAGCAGGTCAAGAAGTTCACAGTACTGCCACGCGACCTTAGCGTCGACCACGGTGAGTTGACACCCACACTGAAGATTCGCAGAAAGCAGATTCGCGAAAACTGGGCTGCTGAGATCGATTCGATGTACGCAGATGCATAGTCGGTGGTTCGATGAACCCCGAGGCATGGGTGGCCCTTGCCACTGTTTTCGTGCTCGGTGCTATGAGTCCGGGCCCTAGTCTGGCTGTGGTTCTACGCAACACGATGGTCGGAGGGCGTCGACAAGGCGTTATGACCGGCATAGGTCACGGCATTGGCTTCGGAATCTATGCCTTCCTAGCTGCCGCAGGAATTGCTACTGCTTTAAGCCTGCATGAATCCACTGAGTTGATACTGAAATGGGGTGGAATTACTCTGCTGATTTGGCTAGGGTACAACTTCCTGAAGTCGTCCATGGGTCCGTCTTACGAATCATCAGATGATGATCACGGGCCCTCAGACCGTGCAGGGTTTGCCCAAGGTTTTGCGATAGCTCTGCTCAATCCAAAGATTCTCGCTTGGATGCTGGCACTATACGCCCCATTCATCGAGGCCAATATCAGCACTGAGACTCTGTTCGGAATGGGGCTTCTTGGAATGGCCATCGATGGTACTTGGTATGTTACTGTGGCAACGGTTCTGACGCGAGGAGATGGTGTCTCAAAACTACGCGCTCAGGCCCGCAGGATAGATGCTGCGATGGGAGTCCTGATGTTCATATTCGCAGGCCTGCTTTACAGCGGCTACCTGTAATCAAATAATCACGAATGGTAGGTGCATCAGCATCTCCATGACAATTGAGAGTGCATTCGCCTCACGGTGCGCATCGTACTCAACCACGGGAGGTGAAATTCTCTGGAGTTCGCCTGCATCAAACCAGAAAGAAGAGCATGCAGGGCAGCCATCAATCTCAATCGGCTCCATCTGAGTTCCGTCAATTCTTGAGAACACAATTTTCCTGACCCTCATGTGCGAATCACAAAGAGGGCAGTCGAGGTTCACCTCAGTGCCCCCACTCTCAAAAGAGTCGTGCATCTTGTTGAGTTTCTGCTCAGACATCGTAGACGCTGCGGCTTCAGCATTGAGCAGCATTCCCGAGCACTCATTGCAGTGATGGATGCCGTGGCGGCTGAATGTGGAGCGTTCTGAGTCCTCTGGAAGCACAAGAATGGAGCCGTCTCTTGGGCAACTGAGGGGCATCATGCCTATGGGGAAGCATGGGGTCTTGAACTATGACCCTACCATAACCAAATTCGTACAGAATTAGAACTGTATCTGTCCAAGGGGGCTTCTTAGCCGGCATGCGGGCCATTTTTGGGTGCCCCCATGGTCCCAAATAGCATGGGTAGTGAGCAGTTGGAGAGCAGTATGCCTCTTCGCGTCGTTACCGCGGCGGCCATCTTCGATGGCCATGATGTAGCAATTGGCATCTTCCGTAGGATACTGCAAAGTCAGGGTTGCGAGGTAATTCACCTAGGACACGATCGTGGTGCCAACGAGGTCGCCAGAGCGGCGATACAGGAAGATGCTCATGCAATTGCAATCACCTCTTACCAAGGTGGAGCCGTAGAGATGTTTACTCACACTAGGGAAATTCTCGATGAGGCTGGCTTCGAACATGTCTTCCTATTTGGAGGAGGTGGCGGAACTATCCTTCCTCATGAGATCGAACATCTAGATGAAAGTAGGATTGCCCGAATTTACTCCCCGGATGATGGTCGTGAATTAGGCCTAGTCGGTATGGTTCAGGATGCTATGGAAAAAGCATCTAAGGCTGATTTACTCGATCCGGTTCGATTCAATTCACTGTCTGGACCTGTGGCGGCTGATGACCATGGGGCCGTCTCGAAGTTGCTGACTCTAGCTGAGAACGGAGATGAAGGTACATTCTCGGCCGCCCTAGAGCGAGTTCGCTCACGCTCCGAGGATGAGTCTTGTCCGGTGGTCGGATTAACCGGAACTGGCGGAGCTGGGAAGTCTAGTCTGACAGATGAGATTATGCTGAGAATTCAGCGAGATAACCCGGGAATGAAAATTGCCCTTCTTGCAACTGATCCGACTCGTAAGAGAACTGGAGGGGCACTTCTGGGTGACCGAATTAGGATGAATTCACTCTCTGACGAGAACCTGTTCATGCGTTCATTCGCTAGCAGAGAGAGTGGGCGAGAAATCGCTGACTGTGTGGGCAGGGCAATTGAGGCCTGTCAAGCAGTGGGCTTCGACATGGTTTTCGTCGAAACTAGTGGTATTGGACAGGGCGATGATGCAATTACCGAAGTCGCCGATGTTTCGATGTACGTTACCACACGCGAGTACGGGGCACCGAGTCAACTTGAGAAGTTGGAAATGTTGGATGCGGCCGATCTCATCGTTCTCAACAAGTTTGATCGAAGGGGTTCCGAGGAGGCGTTATCCGAGATTCGCAAGCAGTTCAAGCGCAACCATGAGATGTGGGATGCAGATGATTCAACCCTACCTGTGATTCCAACCATAGCCAGTCAATTCGCAGACGCTGGAGTAGATATGTTATGGGAAAGGTTGTCGAGTATATTGCACGAAAAGAATGGCGCCAGCTTTTCGGCGACTCCAGCCAGAGTCGACAAGGATGGTCTGCCTCACCGTTCAAACCCAATTCCATCTGAGAGACAGGGTTACTTGGCCGAGGTTGCTGGTGCCGTACGCAGTTACCACGATAGAACCGATGATGCTGTTCGAAGAGTAAGGTTGGTGCAGCACCTTGAGGCTTCGGCCAAACAGATGCGCACAAGCGGGAAAGATTCGGCTGCAGAAGATTTGGCCGAAGAGGCCGCAAGTGTGAGGGATGATGTGCCCAATGAGGTTTGGCAGACTCTAGAAGAGTTTGATGCTAGGGCCACCGCTTACAGATCGGGTCAGGCAAGTTACACTGTTAGAGGAAAGGAGATTCCAGTCGAGACTACTAGAACTACACTTTCAGGACTGAATTTGCCCCGAGTCGCACTCCCAGATACAGAAGACTGGGGAGATAGGCTAGAGTGGATTCGCAGAGAGAATGCGCCTGGATTGTTTCCCTATACAGGAGGAGTGTTCCCATTCAAGCGCTCTGACGAGTTGCCTGTCCGGATGTTCGCTGGCGAGGGGAGTGCTGAGCGAACCAACAAGCGCTACCACTTCCTATCCAAGGATCAACCATTCAATCGTCTATCAGTCGCTTTCGATTCACCCAGCCTGTATGGTCACGACCCTGTAGAAAGACTCGATATCTTCGGCAAGGTGTGCGAATCTGGAGTCTCTATCAGCACAGTCGATGAGATGGAGAAATTGTTCGAAGGTTTCGACCTTTGTGCACCAAACACATCCGTATCGAAGACAATTAACGGTAACTACTGGTGGCATCTTGCTGCCTTCTTCACAGTAGCAATTCGCCAACAGGTGGCCAAGTTCGTAGAAGAGAATGGCAGAGATCCGACCGATGAGGAACGTCAAGAAATCAAGTCCAGAACGCTTAGCACTGTACGTGGAACTGTGCAGGCAGATCAGCTCAAGGAGGCAATGGGGCAGAACACACTTGTGTTCAACCTAGATACTGCTCTGAGGATGATGGGTGATGTGGCTGAGTTCTATGTCGATAACGATGTTCGCAACCACTACTTTGTCTCAATCTCGGGCTACCACATTGACGAGGCTGGTGCCAATCCGATTAGTCAGGCTGCCCTCACACTCTCAAATGGTTTGACCTATGTCGAGTTGTTCAACGCACGGGGCTTAGATGCTGACAAGTTCTTGCGAAACTTCAGTTGGTTCTTCTCGAATGGCATGGATCCAGAGTACGCTGTGATTGGCCGTGTTAGTCGAAGAATCTGGGCCATTGCTATGCGCGACCTCTATGGTGTCGGAGATCGAGGTCAGAAACTCAAGTACCACATCCAAGGGAGTGGTCGATCACTACACTCTCAGGAGTTCACTTGGAATGACTACCGAACCACTCTGCAGGCCCTCTACGCACTTGCCGACAATGCCAACTCGCTGCACACAAACAGTCGCGACGAGGCGTTCGGCACGCCGACCGAGGATACGGTCCGCGATGCTGTGGCAATACAACTTATTCTTTCCAAGGAGTACGGATGGTTGCAGAATGAAAATCCCCTACAAGGCTCATACATAGCCGAATGGTTGACCGACAATGTCGAGGAGCAGGTCTTGAGAATCTTTGAAGAAATGCACGCTCGTGGAGGAGTGCTGGGCTCACTAGAGGTCAACTACCAGCGAAATCGCATTCAGGACGAGTCAATGGTCTATGAGCAACGCAAACACTCTGGTGAGCTCCCGATAGTAGGCGTAAATACCTACATCGACGAGGGTTCTGCTGTGATGTCTTCTGACGAGTTCGATGTCGATGTGACTCGCTCAGATGAGAGCGAGCGGCACATGGTTATCGACCGTAATCAGGCGTTCAAGGAGGCTCATTCAGCTAAAGCCGAGGCTGGGCTGGCCAAACTAAAGCAAGTTGCACGCGAGGGCGGGAACCTGTTTGAGGTGATGATGGAAATCGTAGAGCACTGTACAGTAGGGCAAGTTACTCAGGCGCTGTTTGAGACAGGTGGAAAGTTCCGCCGAAACATGTGATTAACGCTGACATTTTGGGCAGTAGAATGTCGATCGGCCAGATTGGACGATGCGTCTGATGATGGCACTACATTCCTCTGAAGTACAGAGCTCCCCCTCCCTTCCATAGACTTGGAAGGAGTGGCTAAAGTAACCCAATTCGCCCTCCACATTGACGAAGTCACTGATGGTTGAGCCACCGGCATCAATTGCCTCGGTGATGACATCGTGAGTGGCGGCGGTTACTCTTTCTACACGCTTGGTCACGCCCGACTTACCTGCTACGGATGAGGCGCTTCTCTTTGGAGAGATGCCAGATCTGAATAGTATTTCGCAAACGTAGATGTTTCCTAGACCAGCAACTGTGGCTTGGTCGAGCAATGCTGACTTCATTGGAGTTCTTCGATCCCTCAGTCCTTTGGCCAGATCCATAGGCGTCAAGTGATCGGGAGTAGGTTCAGGTCCAAGTTTGGAAAGGAACTTGTTCTGATCCTGCTTTACTGTCTCAAAGGTATCCATGAAACCGAATCTTCGATGATCCGTGAAAACCGCTTTGCCGCCATCGTCGAGATGCAGTACAACCCAGTCATGCGGCCCATCATCAGAATCGGTGCTGTTCGAATCCAGCAATGTCCAGCGACCTGTCATTCCGAGATGGCACATCCATGTCAAACCCTCACTGAGTCTTGTGAGCAGGTACTTGGCCCGTCTTTCTACGCTCTCGACGGTTCTGCCACTGAGACTTCTTTCAAAACCAGGTGGGAATGGAAATCTGAGGTCGGATCTCCTAAGTTCTACATGTTCGATGGTTCGACCAAGGAGATGCCTCTCCAACCCGCGCCTGACTGTCTCAACCTCGGGGAGTTCTGGCATGGCTCCCTGAGAGTGCACGACTCCATGATTCTGACCCTTGGTACATGTTAAATCTAAGAGTGATTCTGTAAGTTCATGGAATCGTATGACAAGGATGAGAGAACGGTTTCTGGGGACGATGTATTTGATGGAGACCCATCATCGGGAAATGAGAAGGAAGAGTTCAATCCCTATGCGAGTTCAACTGTCGGGGCGGGTGCATATGTAGCCCCTATGGCCATTGTCACTCAGAATAACGACAATGCCACATTCAGCCTAGCATTGGGTATTGTAACTTGGTTTTGCCATATCTCAGCCCCATTCCTCTGCTTCACTGGATGTATTGCTCCAATAACCACGGTAGTCGGAATAATATTGGGACATTTGGGGCTCAGAGACGCGAAAAACCTGAATGGACTCAGGCGCAATGAGGCGATTATTGGATTGGTTCTGAACTATTTTTCTCTGGTAGCATACGGAGTGTTAATCGTCGGTGGCGGAGTGCTGCTTGGAGGAATAGGTTCAGAGTTGGGTTAGGTCCTCATCCTCTGACATGAAACATTACATGCTGTTCCTCTAATCCGGTCAGGTCAATTCTCTCAAGTAATTCAAGATTGGATTGCTCAAGTATTCGTTCAGCCTTAGCGAATCTACTATTGTCATCCCCTTGAGATGCCCTCTCACTAGCCGCCTTCAATGACAGCAGTCCGGTGCCACCTGGTCTAAGGAATGCATGGGACATTTTTACGAAAGTCTGAGCCTGATCTGCTATGCTGAGATCTTGGTGAATCCAGTCAGCCTTTCCACGTATGAAAGGAGTTACTTGGGTGGGTACTCGAGCATCGCCTAGAACCGTTACAAGCCCGGGTCTGCTGGCAGCCAGAGTGGATAGCTCTCGCATAGCTCGGGGAGAAATCTCCACCGCTACGACTTGGCCGCCGTGGTGGTTTCCTGAACCGCAGACATGGTCGTGAATGTGACTAACTGTTGAGCCATAAGAAGCGCCTAGGTAAAGGCATGTGGAGCCCGTCTCTGGAAGTAGTTCAGAGGGGTTGTTAGAAGTCCTCAACAGTGCAGCAGCGACTTTCGATTTCGAGGCTGTCCATGCCCTCCATTCTACTCTCGAGTCAGTCTTCCTACGTTCTCCCCTGACTGAGACTCCTCTGACTGCGTTTCTAGTCCACAATGCTCGCCCTTCGCGACGGACTCCCCAAGCGAGTTTCACTGGCTTGCGAGGCATTACTATCTCCTCTTGGGCGGTTTTGGAAACTTGTCCTTGATGTTTTGACACTCTTGATTAATCTCGTCGATTTGTTCATCCCCCCAGGGTTCACCATCGAAGTGGTCTACTCTGATTGCAATCGAGCACTTTCCTGCAAGATAACGGGCAATCTTGCCACGTACCCATCTGGGGGCTCTCGAGACTTGTGGTAAAGAGAACAGCATCGGAGAGTGCTTTGGAGGAGGAGCCCCTCTCCTGTGGGCTGCCATGGCTCCACTTGCTCCTAAGACTTGCAAACTGCCACTAGGCATGCGCGCTAATCTCTCCCGGCCGCCTGCCAGAGTCACCATCTTGGCTGCGCCAAGAGGCCCGACAAGTAGGCTGAGAGTTGGCACATAATGCTGTGCGAGTGAACGAGTGGCCTGTTCGGCTAAATCCAATCTGCCGGCCAACTCTATCACACCTTTTGCATGGGCGCACAAGGCATGCCACTCCTGCTCATCCGGTGAATGTTCAGGGGCCTGTAGACCTAGGGATGTAGCGGCCTCGTCAATCGATCCCGCCTCAGCGATGGCTGTTGGTATCTGCTCTCTCTGCGCATCCAAATCAGCATCCGGTAGAAACAAGCCTGCCCACTCAACACATCTAGACTCACTAGTACCCCATGCTGCTCGAAGTTCGCTGGTTGCTCCCGAGAGCATGTCCAGTCTGCGGTCCGGATCGGTAGCTGAATTTGCGACTCCTCTCTTCGCCAGTCTCGCTGAGGCTTCTGAAATCATCGCATGCTCGTCTTCTTCTAATTCTGGCCATTGCGGGTCGGATAGTGCAGCCATGCTATCTGGCTGTGCATTCGGAAATCTTTCTGCGAGGGTCTTGGCTTCCGGACTCAGTGCTCCAGACTGGAGTTCCTCGAGACGATTTGTTAGTGCCCTAATGGAACGCTTGGATGACCATGTAATCTCATCGACGATATTGGCATTGACGTCGACCACCCGGGCCATCCTCCAATCGAAATGTATCCTCACAGATGCTGGGCGGCGCTGTGGGGCTTGAACGGTGCGGTTGTTATCTCTTCTGTGATGCTCTGGAGAAGACAATGCACAGAATAGTTGAATAGACGGTTGGTTTGTCCCTGTTCGGTTGGTAGAGTCCCGGCTAGGGTTTGAGTGAGATGTTCTGTCCAAATTGTGGTGCCTTATCTTACCCCGATGCATCTGGTAACATCAAGTGCCCGAACTACAAGTGCGGGTACGAAGGACCTTTGAGTGGTGATGATGGAACTGGTGGTACATTCACGGACCCGATGACTGGTGAGACCATTGATCTTGCCAATGCTACTGCATCGGGCTCGGAGAAGTCGCTGAAGCATCTAACTGAGGTTGTGGAAGAAGAAGAGGGTAAGGGAGTGCTCAGGGTCGGGGATATCCGCTGCCCTGAGTGCGACAAGAATGAGATTTTCGTAGTACTAATGCAGACTAGGAGTTCGGATGAGCCTGAGACAAAAATCTGCACCTGCAAAAACTGTGGAAAGAAGTTTAGGGAGTACCAATAGGCGCTAAAAGGCCAGCCGCGAAGAATGAAAGACCCCCGATATTAGAAAACAACACAACCGAGGTGATTTGATGCTCAGAGTTACAGCAAACACACAACTAATGAGGGAGATTGTGGATCTCCTCTCAGTCCTCACTGAAGAGGCTAAAATGAGTTGGGGCGAAAAGGGGCTTACCGTCAATGTGGTAGATGGTTCGCACGTCGCACTTCTTTCGGCTACAATCTCTGATGCTTGCTTTGAGACCTATGAATGCGAGCCGGTTGAGATTGGTCTAGAATTAGGCAAGTTACGCGACCTATTGACTCTCGCAGGCCCCTCCGATTTAGTCGAGATTGACTATGATGATGCTGTAGGTGCTGTCAACGTCAGAGTCGGCCAAGTCCACAGAATCCTAAGAGGCCTGGACACCAATTCGATGACAGACCCGAAGATGCCAGTTCTCGATTTCGACTGCAGTGCTACCATCGATTCAGAGAAGTTGAGTCGTTCGCTTCGCGCTGCTAAGTTCGTTGGAGAATTGGTCGATTTGAGCATCGACAGTAAGGAGTTGCGGGTCAGTGTTACCGTAGAAGCAGGAGAGGGAGTGAATGTGAGTTTCGAGTCTGGTGAGCTCAGTGAGTTGACCTGTCCTTCGCCAACACAAGGTACCTACAGCCTGCAATTCCTCGATCCTCTAACTCGAAAGCTTGCATCTGGACTGGCTAGTGACGTTCAAGTCAGATTCCAAGACAAGTATCCTCTGAGACTAGACTGGAGTAGCAATGATGGCGGTGCAAGTTGGACTTACTTCCTAGCGCCAAGAGTCACTAACGACTGACCTATGAACTCTTGAGGGGTTACTAGGGCCGCGGGCCATGAGTCGTTCGGTATGCGTCATTATCCCGAGTGTGGGAAATGCTGACGAATTGGGGATTGTCCTAGATGGCCTCCAGTCTCAGGATTACTTCGGGCCTCTGGAGATAGTAGTGGTTGGACCCACAAACGACCCCGGCAGGCAGCAAGCCGAGTCTCGAGGTATTCGATTCATTGATGATCAAGGTTGCAGGACCCGTGCAGATGCTTGCAATATCGCTCTTGCATCCACCGATTCGGAGGTGGTTATGTTCACAGATGATGATGTAATCGTCCCTGAGGAATGGGTATCTCGACTCAGTCGGTGGTTCGAACGACCCGAGGTCGCAGGAGTAGGGGGGCCGAACTTTGGACCTCCTGATCACTCGACCTTGCAGCAGCAAGTAATCGATGTCAGCTTCTGCAGTCGTATCTTTACTGCTGGAACTAACTACGGCAAGGTTGGGGAATCCGAGCTTGAAGAGGTCGAACAGTTGCCCGGAGTGAATTCTGCTTACAGGAGATCCGTTCTAGTCGAAGTCGGAGGATTTTCGGAGGGTAGCATCGGTGCTGAGGACGTTCTTCTTGACTACAGTATCAGAAGCTCCGGACATCGCCTCTGGACAGACAGAACGGCGATAATGTGGCACCGTAGAAGGAATCTCTCTCGCGTCAGGAAGCAAATCTCAAATTACGGCCTCGTTAGGACTCTGGCGAGCAATCAGCATTCCGATTTGCGCTCATGGAGTCATGTAATGGTGGCTCTTTTCCCTCCAATCGTAATTGCAGCCTTCGCTGCCTTCTACTGGGGCTCTGACAACGGTGGTCTCGCTTCTCCTTGGTGGGATTTCTCTCCGGGTGCTCTAGAACTGGAATTAGAGAGAATCAGTGTTCTGACTCTGCCTTGGTTAGTCATCCTGTACAACCTAATCGCATGGTACGGCTCAGGAGCGGGCAACTCGCCCAACCGCAGCCTGATTACCGTATTCCTATCTCCAATCGTAATTTTCACTCTACACTGGAGTTATGGAATTGGTGTACTTAGAGGCTGGTGGAGGATTTTCACTGGTAATCCCGGTATGCAGATTGACGACAGGACAAGAGCCTAGTCTAAGCTTCGGAAGCACCGAGTTCGCCGGTTTGAATCGACCACTGAGATGCGTAGACGTTTTCGTTGGCGAGAAGTTCTGGGTGAGAGCCTCGCTCGACAATAGCGCCATCGACCATGGCGATAATCTCGTCTGCTTTTCTGATTGTTGCTAGACGATGAGCCACTGCGATGGTGATTCTCTTGGAGTCGCCGTTTGAGCCTCCGAACAGAGACATCTGAATCCTCTTCTCTGTCTCCGCATCTAGTGCTGCTGATGCCTCATCTAGGACCAGTAGATCGGGATCCTTGAGCAATGCTCGGGCTAGAGCGATTCGGGCTCTCTGACCACCCGAGAGCATCACTCCTCTGTCGCCGACCATGGTATCGATGCCTTCGGACATTTGTGAGACGAATTCCCAGGCGCCAGCGATTTCTAGGGCCTTCTGGATTTCTTCGTCTGTGGCTTCTCGGGCGTAGGCCACGTTAGATCTGACATCTCCGTAGAACAAGAATGGGTCTTGACTGACGAAGCCTATGCGGTCTCTTACCGTCTCAATGGCATATTCATTGATGTCGATACCGTTGATTTTTACCATTCCTAGTTGCGGCTCGTAGAATCTCTCTACAAGTTTCAGAATGGTGCTCTTGCCTGCGCCAGTGTGGCCCATGACCCCTAGGAACTCTCCCGAGGAGGCTGAGAAGTTGATTCCGTTCAGTACATTACTTTCAGATGTCGGATAGGCGAAATTGACATCTTCAAATGTGATTGATGTAATTGGGCTCTTGAGAGGCATGGCGTCCTCTCTATCGTAGATAGTTGGCTCGAGATCGATTATCGCGAAGACTCTCTTGGATGCCGCCTCACCGCGCTGCAGCTGGTTCAACAGCATCCCAAGAATGAACATGGGCATTGTCATGCGAGTGGAAATAAGTAGGAAGGTGACGAATTGTCCAACGGATATCTCGCCTGATTCCATCAGCCATCCACCAGCAGAGACCAGTAATGCGAATGAAAGACCTGCGACCACATATATTCCAGGGATGAATCGGTTCCGCAGATTGGCTGCATGAATGGCTTGATCTCTGTATTCTCCGCTCTCACTCTCTACTCTTGAGAGTTCAAACGCTCCTGCATTGTATGCTTGAACAGTAACAATTCCAGATAGTACATTCTCCAGAATCGAGACAATTCCTCCTGTGCTCTCCCTCTGCTTTCTGTATCTTCGCTGAACTCTAGTTGAGAACCAAACAACCATTGGTATGACCAGAAGTAGAGGAATGCCCAGAATAAGTGCTAATTTGGGAGACATCCAAGTCATGATTCCGAAGGCTGTAGCGAACGTGATTGTGATTCTAATCATTGATGTAGAAGAGTCTGAGACGATATCCTCAAGCTGTGCTACATCAGCAGACAGAACAGCCATTAGATTCCCAGTCTGTCTGGTCTCGAAATATGATGCTTCCATCGCCATCAAACTGGCAGTAGCATCCATTCTGATGTCATGCTGGACCTTGTAGGCAGTAGATTGCCATAGGAACTCACTGATTCCCTGGAAGATAGCCAAGAAAATAAATGAAATCAGAATCAGTACGCCGAAACCTATCTCCGGAGAAGGAAGGTAACTGGAATTGACGAATGATTCGATGAAGGAGCTGGTGTACTTTCCGCTCTGGTAGTAGTCGGCTGCCATTCCGATAGCAACGAATGGGATTAGATCGAAGGCTCGGGCTGCAGCGTTAGATGCGACGCCGCCCAATGCTCTTCTCCAATAGCGCTTGATATACGGCACAATACGCCAAATTTTACGGCCAACCACCTGGTTATCGTCGAGAGTGTCAGATTCGTCTCTGCTAATCGCCTTGACGGGGCCAATCGACATACGCCCCTCCGTGAGGAGGGGCGCGTTTGAATGCTTCACTTGGTAGTTTTTCAGACCGAATCGATTTAGTGGAGGTCTTGGTTCGCAGATGTACCGCGCCTGTAGTGAAGTCTGGTTATCACCTGAGGTTTCCAACCTCATATCCTGGGTTCGAATCCCGGCGGGCGCACCAGATTAAGCAAGCGTTCGGTTCATCTATGCGAGTGTAATCGAGGAGTTGTGCGAGCAAGACAGAAGTTGGGAGTAGCCCTGATGCTAATCTTCATGCCAATCAATGGCCCTTTGTGGAGAATGGGCCTATCTGAGATTGGATTCGAGGTCCCAATTGGAGAATTCCAAGGGTTTGCTCTGACTTTGTTCATATTTGCTCTTGGAGGGTTATTGTTCATACTTCCAGATAAAAAACTGGAGTCAATGGTTTCTAACGAATAGAGTATAGCCTATCTGGCCAGCGACTGTGAATTGAGTACATCAGACTAGTCACATCTTCCGCTTCCCAGCCCTGATGCAACAACGCCGAACAGAGCTCGTGAGTTCGCTTAGGTATCGTCTTCGGACCTAGAACTGCACCTGGCCTGCTTGGGTCATCTAAGAAGTCGGTCTCCATCCCCCACGGAGAGGACTGTGAAGTAGCGGTACTCGTTAGGCCCTCGATGCTGCCTTGGCCGACACTTACAGTTGCTGCCATTCCATGTGTAAACTCTGGACTAACATCAGACGGAGCGTAGTGTCTGATTGCACGATCACGAGGAAGCCCTGCCCTGTCACACAATCCAGCAAGCTCTCTGCAGGTAGCCTCACCGTTACTTTCGACATGGAGTTGAATCGAGCATTTAGTAGAAGATGCCATCCTCATTATATCAAGCAGCATGTCGGTTGCTGATGTCCAAGTATCCTGATCCACCGGATAGTGTGGACGTCCGACCTCGCCCAAGCAGTTGGCTTGACCTGCCTCAATATGTTCGAGTGCGAGACCTACGGCCTCGAGATGTAATTCAGTAGATCTTTCCAGACCGAGTGATTGAATCTGATGCTCCCAGACTACAGGATGGGGGCCGAGTACAACCCCTACCTCGAGGCCGACTGAATTCCTGACCTCTTCGGCCATCGAAAGTGTCTCTGCATAGGCTGAACGATACCCGCCCAGATCAGTAGGTAATTTTCCGCGAATTGCGGGTTTGTGAACCAGCATTATTCCTGTCCCTCCTGCTCGAGAAAATTCCTCTGCGGCCGAAAGGAAACGGCCTGAGCGATCGAGGTGTATATGCTGGTCTACGATTGGCCCGGTCCACTTGCCCTGAAGTATCATCTCAGGCCAGTGCTCCCTCTTCTTCTAGGAGTTTGGTCCAATGGCGAACTGCCATCTCTGCGATCTTCTTCGAGGTTTGTCCAAGAACGACCCCGTGTCCATTATTGAACAAAAGAATCTGAGATTTGTGCATGGTGGCGTCAATTCTGAGTGCGCCTAGCCTAGAGTCCACATCAATGGCCTCGAATCTATCGGCAGCCAGAGGCATCAGCACGGCTCTGCCAATTGTGAACCTTATCAGCATCTCACCGGATTCCATTCCAACATTATCATCAGACATACCCATGGTCAGAAGCAATTCCTGAACGGCCAGTCTAGCCACCTCGGCTCTAGCTATTCCATGCACTAGGACCGAGCCATCGGGCTCGACTACGAATGTCGCTCTGGGCTCCTCATGACTAATTACGACATATGAGCCACTGGCAGAGCCCCCGGCCAGAGAAACCGCTTCTTGGTGAGAAATCGGAGTGGTCGGAATGAATCGGAAAGTCTGCGTCTCGACGCTGACTGAAATTCCGGAAGACTCCATTATCTCACCTCCATGCTCACCGGCTCTGGATCCGGCCAAGCCGCGACTGCGGCCTCCAAGGAGGGCAGCCAGGCTTGGTGGACCGGTACCAGCAGGGTGCATTCAGATGCCTCCGCATCATCAACCCTGCTGTTGATTAAATCGGCTAGAGCACCCCTCAATCTGGCTGCAAATCGTGTATTTCTCTGCGAAAGTAGTTCCTCAGTTAAAGCGCCTTGCTCTTCGATCCACCAAGCAGCACAGGATGCTGCTGCTGCCCCCATATCAGCATCTACCGCATCGTTTCTAGTCACTTTTGGAATGACGCTAGATCTAGTCTTCTTCCATCTCCTAGATGTAGTCAGAGTGGAGAGAAGGTTTGCCATGCTAGCTTGTTTGTCGGCGCTATTCTCTAACCATTCAGTCCAATCTGAGTCATCCAACTCCGGCTCGATTGCGTAAATCGGCATGCCCCCTCTGGCATTATCGGCGTGTAGAAGTAACCTGACTTGTTCAGGATCGGGAATCTTGGGGCCGTCCACCTCATACTCCTGCAAGTCCTTCATCAATCGGCCAAGGACTGTTCCCGATGCAATGGCAGCTTGGATGTGTACACCAGGACTCTCCTTGTCCTGCTTCTCGTCCAGCCTCCATCCACTTAAGTCGCTTAGACTGAATAACAAGGCGAGTCCATCCCAGCGTCCTCGATACCTCAATGACGATGGCATTCGAACACAAGGCAGGTGTGGCCAGAGCACAATTCTACCGCCTAGGGGATCCTTGAGTATACTTGGTTCCCAGCGTAGCTCACCATTGATCATGAGGCCTGCGAGTGGCTACTTTCGATTGAATACAACGGTCGTAGAACCGTTTTTTCGATGATTGAATGAATGTAGGGTTGAAGGGGGGTGGGCTCTCGAGACCTATTGATAGTGATGTCTGAGCCTCACTCTCTCGAGCCCGTTGTGTTGCTGAACGAAGTATTTCCGGGAGATACTAACTCGATGGATACACTGTACGGCGGGCGCTTGATGTCGATTATGGATACAGCCGCAGGTATGGTCTCCAGCAAGTTTGCACACAAAGAATTCGTAACTGTCTCAGTTGATGCCTTAAAATTCCGTCGACCCGCCTATCAAGGAGACATAATCCGGACTACTTCTAGGGTAGTCTGGACTTCCCCTCGGACGGCTGGAGTGCATGTGATTTCTTGCAGGCTCTCGCGCTCTGAGTGGGAGGGCGAGGAAATCTGTTCTGGATTCTTTTTTATGGTGGCCGTGGATTCTGATATGCGACCAGTCTCCATCCCTCAGTTTACTCCAACTAATGATGAAGAGAAGAAACTGTGGAATCAAGCCAGTATGGCTCGCGAAGCAATGGGATAAGCCCACTGTTTTCTGATAATCAGAGAAACACCAGCCTACGGCTGTTCCCTCGCGTGCGCGTAAGCGTTGCGACTCGGCGCTCAGTATCCCGAGCAGTTATAGCCAATCAGAGTCGCTGGTCTGCTCGGGATGTACTCAGTCGGGCTAACGCTCGACCAAGATGAAGAGAGGTCGGAACTGTTCGGCAATCTGAGTTTGGTCGGGTCAGGAGGGAAGTTTGTCGCTGTCCTGACAAAGCGACAGCTGACCTTGGAGAGGTTTGATGGTCACGGCGTCAGGCTCTCACTAGGTTCGATATCGAGAATGCGTCACATGAAGGTCCCTCTATTCCCTGCCGGAGCGGTTCCACTGAGTCTGATGTCAATCTACCTTGGACTCAAAGTTCTGCTTGCTCCATATGCCCTAGTAGCAACTGCCGCAGGCTCACTGACTCTGCTAGGATACGTCTTGTCTAGGACTTCGGTCTTAGCGATCGAGACCGAGGCCGGTGATCGTCATATCGTCGCCGGTAGTGAAGGAGTTCTGCTCAAACTGTGCATGATGGTCGACAGAGTAGGCCGGGGTTCTTCAATTGAGGAAGCGCGAAAGGGATTGGAACACATTGATCCAGAACTACATCCATTCCCGGCACTCCGTGATGCAATGGGTGGCGCCCTAGAGACGAAGGGGCTTCTAGAAGCGCCTGAAGTTCCCGAGGTTGAGTCTGTCGCTGAACAATTGCTTTCATTTCCCCCCGAACCTGAATCTTCTCCTATGGCAGGATTCCTATCGGTGGATGAGCCGGTGCCGGTGCAATCATTCACGAATGATGTCTTTGCCAGCCCCCCTCCTGCTGAAGAGCCGTCGCCGATGATGATGTTCGATGACCCAGTAACAGAACCTGGAGCTGATGCTTACTCCAGAGCTTGGGGTAGAGAGGAGTCTCCCCCTTGGTACGAGGAGAAGCCGGCGGGCGGCTCTAGAATTGATTCAGCCCTCGGAGAAGCTGCAGTAGGAATGGACCTATTCGGAGAGGGTGGAATATTCGACACTGATTCAGAATCGTCCTACTCGCCACCAACCACACCACCTCCGAGAGATTCCGTGATTCCTACCCAAGACTTCCCAATCACACAGAATTACATCGACTCAGTCAGCCCTCCTGTCGAGGATAGAGGGCCTTCCAGTTCACAGATGATTAGGAGGGCTCAGGATAGATTTGGAGAAACAGGGCCATTCATGGCTCGCTCACTGCCGGCTCCAAATGAGGTCGCAGTGAGAGAAGAGTGTAAACCGGGCGTAGTCAGGCAGGCAAGAGCAAAACAGGCCTTGCTAACTGATGGAAGCGGAAGTGCTCCAGGAATTGATCCCGCTAGCCTAGAGGAATTCCCCGGCGTATCTAGAATCGTCAATTCGATGGGGAGTGGTAGAGTAAACACCGGCGGTCGGAGAAAGGCATCCAAGCAGAGAATGGGCTGGATCGGTGCCTTGCTAGGACCTGGGCATAGAGTTCAGAGGCGTTCTGAAAGTTATGCTTCCGAATATGGAGATGTTGACGCTACCGTCGAGGATTCTGGCGCGAGATTCCAGTCTTCTCAGCACATAAGGCTGCGAAGTGATCAGGATCATCAAGCAGACGTGGTTAACAGAGAGGTTCAATCAGGCACTCAACCGCACTCCGCTAAGGAAGCCCTAGAGGGAGTGGTCAAGCGAGTTTCCAGCGGCGAGAATAGAGAATCTGTTGCAATACACGGTATTGAGAGGCGAGGATTGAGATTCTCCCAACTAAAGAGGACCTCTTCCAAGACTGACCCTCATCCACTGCCGGGCATTAAGCGGCTTGAGTAATCACAGGCCGACCATGCGACGATATTTGTCGACTCTAGCGTGATAGCGTCCGCGATCGAGACTACTAACTCCTGAGACTCCGAGTCCTTCGACCGAGAAGGAAGCGGTTACAGTAGCATGCAGCAGTGCATCGCGCATAGTATTGGACTGATTGAGAGCGCCTTTGCGACCAGCTATGTTGGCCAATAGGCCCCCAGCGAAACTGTCGCCCGCCCCTGTCGGGTCGACTAAGGCATCAGTCGGGTATGCAGGAAGAGTGATTGTGCCGCAATCAAGGTATGCCACTGAGCCGCTTCTGCCTCGCTTGACTATCACTCCACTGGGCCCAGGGCCAGCCGCAGTACCTCCATAAAGAGCCTCTCCTGAGGAAATCTTGGCAGCCGCACTGTGCACTAGGTCATCACCAGCAATAGCGCAGACCTCTTCCTCGTTGAGTATGGCTAGATCCACCTTGCGGAGGGCCTCTGAGAGGAGTTCGAATTCGGTTTCAATCCACAACATGAATGAATCCAGAGCAGTAATTGCCGCCCCTGGACACTGATCTAGAACGGCCACCTGAGATCGAGGGTGGGTGTTTGCGCAGAATAGAACATCCGGATCCTTCCAAGATGCTGGGATCTCGGGAATGTAGTTCTCGAGAACGTTGACTTCTGTCGATATGGTTGTGACATCGTCCATAGATCCCTCATATCGGCCCGACCATCTGAATGTGCTTCCATCCTTGCGAACTACTCCAGCCAGATTCAGGCCAGAGTTCTCAAGAGTTCTCTGTGCCTCAGATGAGAAGTCGTTCCCAACAGCGCTGACTAGTCCAATCGCTGGTGGCTTGCGAGGAGTTGCAGGAAGATGGAATCCGGCAGCGATTCCTGCATGTGCGGCAGCCCCTCCCAACAGATCGGAGCCGCTGTTAACAGGAGTCTCGATATCGTCGAGTCCGATGCTTCCTAGAATTACGAGTTTCACCAATCACACCTCTTCGAGTATACCCGGGTGCTCATCTAGATACGCGATGGTGATATCTCCGTTACGGAAGTCTGGCTCACTCAATATTGCCCTGTGAAGAGGGATTAAAGTATCCACTCCGATGATAATTGTCTCCGCTAGAGCAGCATCCATCTTGGCTATTGCTTCCTCGCGATTCGGCGCCCAGACTATCACTTTGGCTAGTAGAGAATCGAATGATGGTGGCATGTCGTATCCTGTGTGCGAGTGAGTATCAACTCGGACCCCAGGCCCCCCCGGCCAATGGCATTCCCAAATTCTCCCCGGGGACGGTTTGAGGGTGAATGGGTCCTCTGCGTTAATTCTCGTCTGAATAGCATGACCTGTAATTTGAATCTCTGACTGCGTGAGTGGCAGTGATTCTCCAGCTGCAACCTTGATTCCCAAAGAAACCAAGTCTACTCCAGTAATCATCTCAGTCACTGTGTGCTCAACTTGGACTCGCGGATTCACCTCAAGGAAGTAGAATTCGCCGTCTGAGTCGCGGAGGAATTCAAAGGTTGCCAGCCCCTTGTATCCGACGGCCTCTGCTCCGGCCACAACTTTCGCTCCGAGTTCTGTACGAACCTCATCTGGGAGCCAAGGCCCTTCCTCGATTATCTTCTGATGGCGCCTCTGAATAGAACAGAATCTCTCTCCAAAGTGGATAGCTTTACTGCCGTCGCCTAGGACTTGAAATTCGATGTGCTGAGCTCCTTCGATGAACTTCTCAACGAATACTCTGTCATCACCGAAGGCAGAGAGTGCTCGCCCTTGGCACAACCTCAAGGCTGACTCAAACTCCTCTCCTGAATTCACTACTTGCATGCCAATACCGCCGCCACCGGCGGCTGCCTTGATCATCACCGGGTATCCAATTTCCTCGGCCATTCCGAGGGCCTCAGACTCATCCGAAATGGGCTGGCCCGATCCCCTAGCCACAGGAAGTCCTGCCTTTACCATCGCATCTCTGGCCGAGATCTTGTCCCCTAACAGCCTAAGCACTTCAGGGCTAGGACCAATGAATACGATTCCTTCCTCGGCAAGTCTCTCGGCTAGGGTTGCATTCTCGGCTAGGAATCCGTATCCGGGATGAACAGCATCTGCTCCCACTTCTTTGGCGGCAGCGACTATGGCTTCTATGTCGAGATATGATGCTAGAGGATCGTCGCGCGGGATGAACGCTCCCTCGTCTGCCATCCTCACCGGCAAGGTCAACCTATCTTCACGCCCATGGATAACAACCGCTTCTATCCCTAGCGCGCGTAGAGAGCGCAGGATACGAAGTGCGATTTCGCCGCGATTAGCAATCAGAACGCGGCGGAACATATTGGTGCGCTCCGGCAGACGCTGTATGAGCAATGCGGAGAGTCGTCAGTATACGTCGCGTAGATACCGCTTCTCTGTCTTCATCAGACCGGTCTCGACGAAATCCTTGGCTTCGTCTTCAGACATTCCACCGTATTCTGAACATATCTCGATTAGAGTCGAGTGCACATCTCTGGCCATGTAGTTCTTATCTCCACAGACATAGAAGTACGCTCCTCCGTCAATCCAGTTCCATATCTCCTCGCCATTCTGCTTCATCAGGTGCTGTACATACACCTTATCCGGGCCCGCGCGTGACCAAGCAAGATCGTGATGGTCAATCAGGCCAGACTCCTTCCACGCTTCCATCTCATCCCGATAGAGATACTCGCCCTCCTCAGTCCAGTCACCGAAAAACAACCAGTTGCGGCCGGTTGAAGCGTCCATCTGCCGCTGCTGAAGGAACGCTCTGAACGGTGCAATTCCGGTTCCCGGGCCTACCATGATGATGTCAGTCGAACTGTCTTCTGGCAGAACGAATGATCGTGTAGGTGACATGAACACGCCAATCTCCGAATCACCTACATCACAGCGGTCGGCCAAGTATCCTGTGCAAAGGCCGGTTCTGTCCCTTTCGTGATGATGATACCTGACGATAGCTACAGTTAGATGAACGGTGCCAGGCTCGAAATCTGG
>Ga0310344_10000587_pt1 | contig 28461 bp, 23 predicted proteins | sample HC15DNA20200_MG_FD_203801 | JGI IMG/M metagenome (GOLD analysis project Ga0310344, IMG submission 203801) | Marine microbial communities from station ALOHA, North Pacific Subtropical Gyre - HC15-DNA-20-200_MG | ecosystem: Environmental > Aquatic > Marine > Oceanic | place: Pacific Ocean: North...
TCTGCACGAGCGGAGGATAAGATTGAAGCTCTTAGGGACGCTGGTGCGCATATAGTACCTACTCCAGCTGACATCGGCATAACCACTCAACAAGCTATTTCTAAGTAGACGTCCGAGTGTGTTAGGCTACATATATCATATAGTGTATTAATTGATGCTGTAATCATGATGTCGTGACTCTTAGAGTCACTTGGCAGTTTAGCCGTTCCCTGATAAACTACCAACCGTGTGAACCTGTGTAGATTCACCTAGAATAAGCGTCTTATCAACAGGAGGTTGTCGTGCTCGAAACTGTTAATGGTGTGGGTCTAGCAATGGCTACTACGACTGGTGAGCTACTACCCGGAAGGGCGGATTTCTGGAACATCGGATTTCCTGTAGTCGGAGTATTCGTATACGTGGTGCTGGTAATAGCCCTAGCATCCCTAGCTGTTGGAATGTACTCAAGAATAGAGGTATGGAGACTAGGACAGCCTATGACCGACTTGGGTCCATGGAAACCAAGGGTCAAGCGATTTATCATCAGAGCTACCAGAGATGTATTCATGCACAGGCGATTCCTGGGACAGAAAGGTCGTAAGACAGAGCTCTACCCAGGAATGATGCACTTCTGCTTGTTCTGGGGAGCTATGTTCCTACTGTTAGCTACCAGTGTATCTGCAATCGAAGACAACCTTCACTTCTGGCTAAATATAGAATTTCCTACCAGGCATTTTCGTGTTCAGGCTTCTCTTATTTGGGATATAGCAGGTGGCGGACTAGCGACTGTAGGAGTTGCTATGGCATTTTTCAGAAGATATGTTCTGCGCCCACCAAGACTAAATACTCTATTTGAAGATCCAATCATCCTGTTTGTAATACTAGCTCTCATAGTGACAGGCTTCGTTGTCGAAGGGCTCAGAATAGGTGCAACAGAGATGAATCCGGCAAGTGAATTCTACAGCCCTAGCGATGCCAAATGGTCACCAATAGGTTACATATTCGCTAACATGTTCAGTGGATTAGCTGGTATGTCCATAGCTTCTATGGAAAGTATGCATAAACTCATGTGGTGGTCTCACGCAGCAATAGTTGGGTTTGCCTTTGCATATGGAGCAATAAGATTCAACAAACTAAGCCATATGATAGTGGCACCAATAAATGCTTTTTTCTTATCAGATCGACCAAAAGGCGCTCTGAGGGCTATGCCCAACTTGGAGACATTAGAAAGATTCGGTGCCAGTGACACCACAGACCTGACATGGAAACAACTACTTAGTTACGACTCATGCACAAATTGTGGTAGGTGTCAGGATCAATGCCCTGCATGGAACAGTGGCAAACCACTATCTCCTAGGAAAATAATACAAGACCTTAGGGCGTTTACAGAACAAAGAGCACCCGTACTACTAGAACTAAAAGAAGGTGAGGAGGCTCCTGTCCCAGAAGTCCCAATGGTAGATTATGTTACAGAAGATGTATTGTGGTCTTGTACAACATGTCGTGCCTGCATGGAGGCCTGCCCAGTATTTATAGAACACATTGATAGCATAGTGGACATGAGACGCTACCTAGTTATGGAACAAGGTAGCTTACCGGAAACAGCAATGAATGCTCTACTAAGTCTTGAACAAAGAGGCCACCCCTGGAGGGGTACAACTTCCACACGCACAGAATGGACTGAGGGTCTAGACGTACCTACTATGGCTGAAGACAGCGACGTAGAAGTCCTTTTCTGGGTAGGATGCACAGCAGCACTAGATCAGAGAAGCCAGCGTATGGCAAGGTCAATGGCCGCCACGTTGAAACTAGCTGGTGTTAAATTTGCCATACTTGGCCAAGAAGAAAGTTGCACAGGAGATCCTGCAAGAAGATTAGGTAATGAGTACTTGTTCATAATGCTGGCAGAGCAAAATATAGAGCTGCTTAACAGCTATAACGTCAAGAAAATAGTCACAATATGTCCTCACTGTTTCAATAGCATAAAGAATGAATATCCTCAATTGGGTGGCGATTTTGAAGTTTTGCATTACACACAATATGTAAACCAACTCATTCAAGAAGGTAAGATTAAGCCTCTGAGAAGAATAGAAACTACTATGGCATACCACGATTCATGCTATCTAGGAAGACACAACGATGTATATGACGACCCAAGACAGGTCGCCAGCGCTATACCTGGCCTAAAACTTGTAGAGATGGAAAAATGCAGAGAACGCGGATTCTGTTGCGGTGCTGGTGGAGGCCGTATGTGGATGGATGAACCAGGAACACGAGTAAGCGATATACGCACACAACACTTCTTGGAGACGGATGCCGATACGCTTGGCGTATCGTGCCCATTCTGTATACAACAGCTTGAGGCTGGCATTCAAACCGCAGGTGTGGAAGAAACTAAACAAGTAAAAGACCTATTAGAACTAGTGGTAGAATCCGCTACACCAGAGGAGCAAAGCTAAACTAGATTCCCCAAAAACAAAATCGGATAAAAAAATGGAGATGCCATATCATCAGGCATCTCCATTTTTTGTCCCTTATTAAGTCTGACTATCCGGTGATCGGCTCTGGATAATCTTCTCTAAGAACCCTCTTGAGAACCTTACCCATGGGATTCCTGGGAAGCTCATCTATGAAAACTACATCCTCTGGCCTCTTAAAACCTGCCATTTTAGGCCTGCAATGCTCTATAATATCTTCCTTGGTGAGTTCGCCTGAACCAGATTTCTTCACAACGATAGCCCTAACTCTCTCTCCCCACTCTACATCGTATATACCAATAATAGCAGCCTCATCTACACCTGGGTGAGACATTATAATTTGTTCTACTTCCTCTGGGGCAATCATCTCGCCACCACGTTTTATAAAGTCTTTTGCCCTACCAGATAGAAAAATATAGCCGTCTTCGTCCCAATATCCAAGGTCCCCAGTATATAACCACCCACCTCTCAACGTTTCTTTCGTGGCCTCTTCCCTATTCCAGTAACCTTTCATAAGCCTAGGACCTCTGGCAACTATTTCACCTGTTTCACCAAGAGATACATCTCCGCCATCCTCATCTACTATCTTAACTTCAACATCAGGCAAAGGCTTACCGATAGATGCGAGTCGGTTAAGTTTCTTCTCAAATTCCGGATCATCTTCTTTAATATCGTGATCCTCTGGCGGTAGCATCGTGATCGTTGAAGCTGTTTCTGTCTGACCAAAAGCATTGATGAATCTCGTGTTCGGGAATTCTACTATTGCCTTCTTTATAACCTCTAACGGCATTGGAGCAGCGCCATATGTTATTACTGACAAGCTGCTCAAATCGAAGTCATGAAATTTCTCACTATCCATCAGCATCTTAAGCATGGTAGGGACCATCATAGCTCTATGAACTTTTTCATCCTGAACCAATTGCATCCAGCCTTCTACGTCGAACTGCCTCTGCAGCACCAATGTACGGCCTCCATAAATCGCTGCCATAACTGCCTGCACTCCGGCGATATGATGGAGTGGTACTGTAAGAATGTTCCTCTCCGAATCTTCCATATCTACGGGCTCAACATTAGCCAGAATGTATGAAGAAAAGCTATTGTGGCTTAGCATCACACCTTTAGGAGTACCGGTGGTCCCAGCAGTGAACATTATTATGGAAGTATCATCGTCATCAGCCTCAGGAAATCTCTCATCATCTGACGAGTTAGTGATCAGGTCTTCGTAGAAGACAAATCCTTCTCCTGGCCCTTCTAGGGTAACTGCATGCTCCAATGTAGTTAGTTCAGGTTTTATCTCATTCAGCATATCTTGATAACGCTGACCCATCACTATTACTTTGACCCCGGAATCATTAAGCATAAAGCTAAGTTCTTCAGATCTAGCTCTGAAATTTATTGGAACAAATATACAGTCCAATTTGGTTGCAGCGAAGTAAGCTTCAATATGTTCATTACAATTAACCTGCATAGCTGCTATTCTGTCACCAGGCTGAACACCTAGGTCAGCAAGTCCATTGGCTAACCGATTTACCCTATCCATAAGCTCACCATACGTAAACCTGCGATCATCAAATATGATAGCATCCCTATCCGGGACAATTGCAGCTGTTATAGTCAGCAACTCCGTAGTATTCATTATTTACCTCCAAGTTTCTTATGTAAGAATATTACCACTACAGTGATTCAGATCATCTATTCGCCATTGCACGCAACAGCAAGGTTGAGTTCTAAGTCGAGCCCAGATTCCAGCGGAAGGTCAATACCTTTCCTAATCGCATGTTTCATAGCTCTCATAGATCTATCAGGATAATTTGCCAGCTTACTGGCCAGCTCAATAGACTCGTCCATTATATTATCACCAGATACGATTTTGTGCACTAACCCAGATCTAATTGCCTCTTCAGAATTCATAGCATATCCTGCAAGTAACATACTAGACGCTATAGGAACCCCTGCGATTCTGGAAAGTGTCTGACTACCACCTGCAGCTGGCAACATACCCAAGTTCGCTTCTGGCAGCCTAAAAGTACAGTCATTAGTAGCTATACGAAAGTCACAGAGAAGGGCCATTTCGAGGCCAGAGCCTATAACATAACCATGGAGGGCAGCAATAACTGGTTTCTCGATTGCCCAGAGCAAACCCCACACATCTCGTTCCCAACGCACTTGTCGGGCTATAGCCATAGATGGAGCTGTGCCAAATTCAGTTAGATCTGCTCCTGAGCAGAAAGCTCTGTCCCCTTCGCCTCTAATAATCAATGCTTTTACTTCCGAATCTTCTTCTGCTGCTCCGATAATCTGGTATATTTCATCTCTCATCTGAGTATTATAAGCATTAAGAACTTCAGGCCTGTTTAAACATATATCAGCTATGTTATCAATTTTGTCATATTTAATAGTCGAAAAGGAACTCATATAAAATCTCCGTTAATCCCTAATCACCTCTAAAGGAAGGTGGCCTCCGCTGCAAAAAAGATTGTATCCCTTCTTCTCTATCATGAGTACTCTGAAGTATCATGTTTAAGTCCGCTTCAAGTCGCATACCTTGGTCTAGTGTAAGATCTATTCCTTTATAAATAGCTTCTTTTATATATTTCGTGGCAATCGGTGCCATATTAGATATACTCACTGCAACAGATTTTACATAATCTTTGAGGTCTGAAGAAGGTACTATTGTATGTGCCAACCCAATGGCAATTAACTCATCCGAGGCCACAATACGTCCAGTTAAGAGTAAATCAGTTGCCCAGGCTAAACCTATCGTACGCGGCAATCTCTGTGTGCCACCATCCCATGGCATAATACCTTTAGTTATATCAGGGAAGCCCACCCTAGTATCAGCAGTAGCTATCCTAATGTCACAGGCTAAAGCAAGTTCTAAGCCATGGCCAAACGCATCCCCATTTAAAGAGCAAATCGTGGGTATTTCCAACGAGGCAAGGAGCTTAGAAATCATATTGGACCGGAGATAATCAGCCAATTGATCCCCAGAAAATCCGGATGCCAGATCTATCATGGAAATATCATCTCCGGAACAAAACACGTCTCCCTTACCTGTCAAAACCAATACCTTTATATCGCTATCCAGCGATATATCAACTAAGAGTTCTCTCATCTCGAGAGCTAGAGAGGGATCAATCCTGTTTCCAGTGTCTGGTCTGTTTATCTCCAAAAGAGCCACTCCAGACTGTTTGGAGTATATAAGATTATCTCTACTCATAAACTCACCTCTTTACAAAACACAGAATATGGAAGCATATATAACTCAATACCTCTAGTAAATCATTTTTAAGAATTTGTGATCATACCTTCATTCCCCAAGGGAGAACAAATATTAGACTTAAAACTCTACTATCAACCCCTTATATGCCCCTTGCCCAGAATTGTCCACTTATAGGAAGTCAATTCTTTTAAACCCATAGGCCCTCTTGCATGCATTTTATTGGTACTTATAGCAACCTCAGCTCCTAATCCAAACTGACCACCATCTGTAAAACGGGTGCTTGCGTTAACATAGACTGCCGCTGCGTCAATTTCATCCAAAAACCTCATAGCATTCGTATAATCTTCACTGACTATCGCCTCAGAATGCCCTGACCCATACCTATCAATGTGATCTATAGCCTCATCCAAAGAATCGACTATCTTTACCGCCGCTGTAAGGGACAAAAACTCTTTACCCCAATCCTCCTCAGTACTCTTTATAACATTAGGGATTTCCATTCCACCAATAATACTCATTGACCTTAGATCACAATGCATTTCGACTCCAGCAGTCTCCCATGCACGAGCAATTGCAGGAAGGTATTCCACGGCTATATCTGAGTGAACTAACAGTGTATCGAGAGCATTACAAACCGTAGGGCGTTGTACTTTCGCATTGTAAGCTATGTCCACAGCACTATTTATATCAGCATGCTTATCTACATACGTATGGCATACCCCTACTCCACCAGTTATGACTGGCATCTGGGCATTTTCACCAACAAACCTAATGAAGTCAGCCCCCCCTCTTGGAATCATTAGATCTATATCATCTTTCATGGAAAGCATCTGCCCCACAATAGCCCTATCAGTAGATTCTATCAATTGTACAGAATCCATATCCAATCCAACTTCATCTATAGCATCACGAACCACTTTCGCCAGTATCTTATTGGATTTTATCGATTCACTACCACCCCTTAATATCACAGAGTTTCCAGATTTTAGACAAAGTACGGATATATCAATGGTCACGTTGGGTCGGCTTTCATATATTGCACCTATAACTCCCAAAGGAACTCTTCTTCTTCCAATTTGTAGACCATTCGGCAAAGTACTTACGTCAAAACTCTCACCTATAGGATCAGGTAAACCGGCGACAGTTTTAACGTCTTCAGCGATAGATGCTAATCTTGATGAATCAAGCATCAACCTGTCTAACATAGATTCACTTAGACCAGAAGCTTTACCAGCCTCAATATCCTCTGCATTACTAGCTAATATAATTGTTTCTTCTCTCTGTATACATCTAGCTATATTATTTAGTGCCTTATTTTTCGCATCCGTAGGTAGTCTTGCAAGATTCCTAGCAGCACGCCTAGCAGACATGGCTTTCGCTTTTAGCTCGTCTATTACAATATCTCCCATATCTATACCTTCTCCAGTAATTTATATCCCAACTAGATTGTTGCGATGAACAACCTCCTCACCGTATTCATATCCTAAGACAGTCCTAATTTTCTCAGAACGGATCCCCTTTATACTGTCTATGTCTGCTGATGAATAGCTAGCGATACCACAAGCTATATTAACACCTTGGGAATCTGTAACCATAATTATATCCCCTCTGCCAAATTCACCCTCTACTCGGGTTATGCCTGGAGACAACAAACTACTATTGCCATCCTGTATCGCCTTAGAAGCACCAGCGTCCACAATTATCCGACACTCATTCGAAGCTCCACTAAGCATCCATCTCTTACGGCTTTCCATTTTGCTAGAAGTTGGGGAAAAGAAAGTCCCTATATTTTCCCCAACTTCTATTCTTGCAATTACTTCGTCTTGTTTACCATCAGCTATAACCACCGCAACGCCAGATGAGGTCGCGAACTTTATAGCTTCCAATTTAGCTTGCATTCCACCCGTGCCTCTGACTCCATGCGTTGTACCAGCTAGTGCCTCTATAGCATCATCTATTTTATCTACTCTGGTTATGAGCTCTGCATCAGCATAAACATGTGGGTCAGACGTATATAAACCGGATATATCACTAAGGACTATCAATATATCAGCATCTATGAGATTAGATAGCATGGCAGATAGGCTATCGTTATCTCCAAATACCCTAACACCTAATTCGTCCACTGAAACTACGTCATTCTCATTAATTATCGGTACCACATTCAAATCAAGTAGAGCTAGTATTGTGTTCCTTACATTAAGATATCCTTCTCTATTAAGTATGTCTCCTCTGGATATCAAGGCTTGAGCCACGGTTATGCCATGTTCTGAAAACATATCTTCATATATGTGCATGAGCCTACTCTGACCTATGGCCGCCAAAACCTGTCGAAATGGTACATCTTTGCCAGTATTAACATTTCCAAAAGTTTGCCGACCTGCAGCAATAGCTCCCGAAGTTACCAATAAAACGTCCTTACCTTTCATTCTCATAGCGGAAATCTGACGTACTAATGAAGACATGATTCCAAGATCAAGATCGTCATTTCCTCCAGTGAGAACATTAGTGCCAGCCTTTATAACAATACGATTGTACATTTCCTATCTAACCTATCAAATTTACAAGAATATAAATCTTCATAATATATTGTGAACTAAATGTCGTTTTATTATATCAGTAATATTGTATATACTGGCGAGAAGGTTATTATTGACAAAATACGATAAATTCCCACGATTCCTTGACACACACAAAGTGCTACCCTAAACTCGCGGCTAATCTAGATTATTTGAGAGACAGTTTAATTGAACGGTAACGATATAAGAAAATCATTCCTCACCTTCTTCGAAGAAAAAGACCACCTTAGGATGCCTAGCTCATCCCTAATACCGGCTGCTGACCCAACACTGCTCCTAACGAGTGCAGGCATGGTCCCGTTTAAACCTTATTTCACTGGAGAAATGCTACCACCCAGTAACAGACTTACATCAGTTCAAAAATGTTTCCGCTCTACCGATATAGACTCAGTTGGAGACTCAACCCATCTAACATTCTTTGAAATGTTGGGGAACTTCAGCATTGGAAACTATTTCAAGGAAGATGCAATTCTATATGCTTGGGAATTCGTTACACAAAATCTACAGATACCTGCAGAGAGACTCTGGGCAACAGTTTATGAAGAAGACAATGAGGCTAGATTACTATGGATAAATACTGGTATACCAGAAGAGAGAATTCGAAATTTTGGGGCTGACGATAACTTCTGGGGCCCAGCAGGTTCCGAAGGTCCGTGTGGGCCATGTAGCGAATTACATTATGACTTTGGTAGTAGACTTGGCTGTAAATCAGAAACCTGTGGACCTAATTGCAGCAACCTTATAGATAATGGCCCACAAGTATGCAATCGATTTGTGGAACTCTGGAATCTGGTATTTATGCAATACTTCCAAGACCAAAGTGGTAACCGTAGCCCGCTACCTAATCCTAATATAGACACTGGCATGGGTTTAGAAAGGTGTGCCGCAATACTACAAGGAAAAGAAACTTTGTATGAAACAGATATCTTCCTTCCAATCATTAACCGTGTCTCAAGCCTGTCCGGGAAACCATATGGAGCGAATAATAACTTAGATTATGCAATAAGAGTCGTAGCCGAACACAGTAGAAGTGCTGTATTCCTAATAAGTGACGGAGTAGTCCCAGGTAATGAGGGAAGAGGCTATGTACTCAGAAGAATTATACGCCGAGCTATACGGTATGGTAAAACCTTAGGTCTAGATGAACAATTCCTAGAAAATATCGGTGGATTGGTAATAGAGCTCATGGGTATAAACTACCCAGATCTCTTGGAAAGGAAAGACTTTATATTAAGAGTTCTAGCTCTTGAAGAAGAACGATTCATAAGTGTAATGCAATCAGGTCTTGCTATGTTGGAAGGATCGATAATACCAATTAGAAGAATGGCCATGAATATAGCTAATGATATACCTACTGGCGACACGAAAGATAATATTAACAAGCTATTAAGTGAGTCCATAGAAGAATATGATTCTGGATTGCCAGATTGGCTGAAAACTCATATCATTACCGATCTTTCAGATGCAATGGGAAAATACAGCTTGGCAGAATTTAGAAGCAACGCTTCGACCATAACCGGCAAAGAAGCATTCGCACTGTCTGATACATACGGCTTCCCCCCAGAGCTAACAGAAGAGATTGCGAATGAATATGGATTCACCCTTGATATGGATGGATTCATCGAAGAATTAGCTCAGCAAAAAGAAAGAGCTAGATCAGCAGCAGGCAAATTCGATGGTGATTTTGAGCTTAACCGAAAATACCAAGATATTGATACTACATACAATGAATTCTTGGGATATGAAACCTTAACAACAAATACGACTATATCCGCTATCTTGCTTAATTCAGAGCAGGTTAGTGAGGCAAGTAAAGGTGACAATGTAGAGATAATACTCGAGCAAACTCCCTTCTACCCAGAAATGGGAGGTCAACTGGGTGATACAGGCTCAATAAAAAGCCAAAGTGGAGAACTCCAGGTATTAGATACTCAAAGCCCATTGGCAGGTTTAATTGTTAACAAATGTAAGATATTATCAGGTACATTCTACATTGGAGACCCTGTCACGGCAGAAGTTGAAAATAGTTCGAGGTCCGACACCGCCAGAAACCATACAGCTACACACCTCCTGCATTCAGCACTAAGATCCATACTCGGAAATCACGTACGACAACATGGTTCTCTAGTTGCTCCAGATAGATTGAGATTTGATTTTACTCATGTCAGTTCTATCTCGGACAAAGAGTTGAGAGAAGTACAAAGCCTTGTGAACAGAAAGATAAGAGAGAATATACAGATCCATGTTGATGAAACTACATATAGACAGGCTGTATCCGATGGAGCTATCGCCTTCTTTGGAGACCGTTATGGAGACAGCGTAAGAGTGGTCAGAGTCGATGATGACAGCAATAACCCATTTAGCATTGAAGTATGTGGAGGGACTCACGTAGTCAGAACTGGAGACATAGGATATTGCTACGTAGTCTCTGAAAGCAGTATAGGTGCAGGACTAAGAAGGATAGAAGCAGTCACAGGGAGATATGCAGAAAATATAATCCAAAATATGAATGATACTCTCGGAGATATATCTTCACGCCTTCAGGTACCTATAGAACAAATCGTACCTAAAACCGAGGTTATTTTAAATCAACTGGATGAGTCACAAAGGTTAGCGTTGGAACTGGAGAGAGAACTACTAAAGCAACAAGTGAATTCACTCGGTATATCAGAACTCAAAGGAATAAACCTTGTGGCCGGACAGCTAACAGTATCAAATCAAGACTTGCTAAGAGAGGCTGGAGATTGGCTTAGAAATAGGATTAAGAGTGGCATAATAGTGATAGGCACTATAGTTAACCATAAACCTATGCTTATCATAACTGCAACCAAGGATATTTCAGAGCAAGGATTCCATGCTGGTCAAACAGTTAAAGACGCTGCTCAGGCAATGGATGGTAAAGGGGGAGGCAGGCCTGAAATGGGCCAGGCTGGTGGAGAAGATCCGAACAAACTAGCTAATGCTATAGCAGAAGCTACGAAATTGGTGGAGAAATGGCTCAATACGCTGGTGTGAGAGTTCTGGGCCTAGATGTAGGAGAGCGCCGGATAGGAATGGCTATAAGCGATCCAACTTGTACTATATCTTCACCACTGTCTCCGATTGTTAGAAGCAACGAACATGAAGACATAAAGAATATAATTAATGTTGCAAATGACAATCAGGTCAAAACTATAGTCGTAGGCCTGCCCATATCACTCAGTGGCACCCTAGGGCCTCAGGGCCGAAAGATAAAACTGTTCATAAAAGAATTGTCTATATCATCTAACATACCTGTAAGATCCCAAGACGAGCGGTTCTCAACAGTGGAAGCCCAGAAATTATTGCGCGAAGGAGGACATAAACCTTCCCATAATAAAGGTCTCTTAGACTCTGCCTCAGCTGCTATAATCCTCCAATCATACCTAGATAGAACCGGACCATAATCATTGATGGCATAGCCACAGGCTGCTATACTTCTCCTCTATCAAAGGAGCAAGACTAAATTAAATGACTAAGAAAGTATTCCTTATAGGACATCCGGTTGGACATTCTATATCCCCTACATTCCAACAAGCTGCTTTTGATTATCATGGCATGGATGTAACCTACCAAGCAATCGACGTAGACCCGCATCAATTGCAAAGAGCTGTAGATGACTTGAGAAAAGAGGATATACTCGGTGCAAATGTGACTGTACCGTACAAAGAACTAATAATACCAATGCTGGACAGTGGATCAGATGATGTGGCGGCTATTGGGGCTGTTAATACAGTCGTAAACACGGAAGGGCAACTGGTAGGTAACAATACTGACGCAGAGGGATTCTTGAAATCCACCCTCAGCTCTATCAATATAGATCCCTCTGGTAAATCAGTCCTACTGCTAGGTGCAGGCGGGGCTGCTCGAGCAGTTGCAGTAGCATTGGCCAAAAGAGGCGCCTCATCTATATTCATTGCTAATCGCGATCTGGATCGAGCACACCGGCTGGTAGATACTTTAAGGCCTATTGGCAATATATCTGGAGCTATAGGATTAAGCTCTACTAAATTAGAAGCTATTGCCTACAGTTCCGATATAATAGTGAACTGTACGTCTCTAGGAATGTCCGGTGGCCCACAACCAGACCTATCCCCAATAGACAAGAAATTTATTCCAAAAGGATCGACTGTAATAGATTTGGTGTACAATCCAAGTGTTACACCAATACTAAGGGACGCTCAAGAGGTAGGTGCACAAACACTCGGAGGCCTCACTATGCTAGTATATCAGGGAAGCATATCATTCAAAATGTGGACAGGTATTGATGCGCCTATAGATATAATGCTAGAGGTAGCTCGCAAAGCACTTAACCCAAATTAGACAAAAAAGAAAGATTGGAGCTCGAGTTATGTTACGATTTCTAACCTCAGGGGAATCACATGGAAAGGCCTTGACCACTATTGTGGAAGGCATACCTGCAAATTTACCTCTAACCGAAGATTACATAGAAACACAGATGGCAAGAAGGCAGGTCGGATATGGCAGAGGTGGCAGGATGAAAATAGAAAAGGACAGAGCTGAGATACTATCTGGTGTGAGACACGGCCTTACAATGGGCTCACCAATAGGAATGCACATAATAAATCGCGACTTTTCTACTGGAACTGGACCTGACGGGGTTCCATGGGTAGATGAAATGAGTGTCAATCCTTCTGATGTCCCATTCGAGCCGATAACTAGTCTCCGTCCAGGTCATGCAGATACTCCTGGTATAACTAAATACATGCAATCTGACGCGAGAAATATTCTTGAACGGTCTAGCGCGCGTGAAAGTGCTGCACGAGTAGCTGCTGGTGCTGTTGCAAGAAGATTCCTAGAGGAATTCGGTATCGAAATTCATGGCCACGTCAGGTGTATAGGTGGTATCCATGCTGATGTACCATCGAATATTGACTGGGCAGAGTTAGAGATGGATCCATATCATTCAGACAACCCAAATGGGTCAAAAGTAGCAGCAGTAAGGTGTGCAGATCCTGATGCAGCAGCCAGAATGATTACAGAGATAGATTCAGCGCGAGAAGCCGGAGATAGCCTCGGTGGAATAATCGAAGTAATAGTGAACGGATTACCAATAGGCCTTGGAAGCCACATCCAATGGGACAAGAAACTTACTACTAGACTTGCTGCTGCGGTAATGAGTATAAACGCTGTCAAGGGTGTAGAATTCGGAGCAGGTTTCAATCAGGCAGACCTGAGAGGTTCCCAAGTCCATGATGTAGTAAAACCCCAATCTGAATGGGATACAAATCAAGAGGGCTGGCTTAACCCATGGGAAAGAAGAACTAATAATTCAGGTGGACTAGAAGGTGGCATGACCACAGGCGAACCGTTAGTAGTTAGAGCAGTAGTAAAACCCATTGCTACAATTATAAATGGCCTCGAGACAGTAGATCTTACCAGTGGTGAGTTCGTAGCAAAAGCCCACTTTGAACGGAGTGATATAACTTTTGTCCCAACCTGTGCAGTTATTGAAGAGGCAATGGTTGCCCTAATTTTAGCAGACGCAATGCTGGAAAAATTCGGAGGCGACTCTTTAGAAGAAATTAAGCGCAACTGGAGAGGATACATGAACAGCACTGGACCTATAAGCAGTTAGCAAAATAGGTATATAAAAAATGAGGGAGCTCCATTATTAAGCGGAGCTCCCTCATTTTTTATATACAGTACACATAGTACCAGCAACTCTTAGAGTTGATAAGAGCATTGTAACTTTCCTATTCTCTTTCACTCAGACTTATTGACAATCTCATATATATGCAGCATAATGCGATGGTATAAAGCGAGAAGGAAATGCAAAAACATTACTATGACATCCTAGGTATAAGCTCAGGTGCTTCTCTGAAGGATATCAGGCAAGCTTATCGTCGTTTGGCCCGCGAATGGCATCCGGATATAAACCCAAATCAATCAAGTCAAGTGAATAGATTCCTAGAGATATCCGAAGCATACCGTATATTGAGTAACCCTGATAATCAACAAATTACCAATGGTGAGAAAGCGAATGAACCTCCCAAGAACAACTACATTACAGGTAGAAGGAATCTGTTATCAAATGTTGACACGGCCTATACATATGAGGAATCTTATTTTAACGAAATAATAGAAACATATATAAATAGAGGCACATCTAGTATAGTCAGGCTTTCCACAAGAAGGAAATATACAGAATATCCACTTAATATAACCTTGGAAGAAGCATTCAAAGGTATTTCAACAACAGTACCCATAAACTATGGACCTGATTCAGTGAGATTGAATATAGAAATAGATATTCCGCGAGGCATAGAGGATGGAAGTAGGATACGAATTAACACAGGGAACATAATCACCGAGGGAGATATTTACTTCCGAATTAATATTGCACCTCATGATTACTTCACCAGATATAACGAGCACCTATATCATTCTGTATCGCTAGACTTTATAGATGCACTACTGGGGACTGAAATACAGATACCAACCATGACAGGCCAGGTTTTGCTGAAAATACCTCCTAATACTCGAGATGGCAGCTTATTCAGACTTTCCGGAAGAGGAATGCCTAATAACGACTTAAGTAAGAAAACAGGGAATATATATGTGGCCATACAACTTTATTATCCTCAAAATCTATTGGACGACGAGAGGAATTTATTAGCACAATTCAGATATATGAGGCAAATGCGACGAAGGTAATATATGACAAACCAAACAGATCAGAATGCCCTGGATAATGATGAACCATACTATGTAATAAGCGTGGTAGCAAGAATGTTGCAAGTCCACACGCAAACCCTTAGATATTATGAAAGAGAAGGCCTATTAGAGCCTGCCAGATCGAAAGGTAATATCCGTCTATATTCACGGAGTGACATAGATAAATTACGTAGGATCAAAACCCTTATAGACGATCTGGGCATTAATCTTGCAGGAGTACAGGTTGTACTGCATATGAGTGAGCGTATGTACGATATGGAAAGAAAAATACAAAAATTAAATCATCAATTAGATGAACTTAAAAATAATATGGGATATAGAAGATAAATATGGATACGAAACAGCTTCGCGAATTTGTATTCGTATGTCGAAGTGAGGAGGAAATATAATGGTACTAAGGCCAGATGATTTTACAGAACAAGGACAAGAGGCTCTTGCACTGTCTCAGGAAATTGTACAAAGGTATAACCACAGCCAATGGGATGTGGAGCATATATTTCTAGCCCTATTGGAAATAGAAAAGGGTGTTACCGCCGAAATACTTACATTACTGGGTGCAGATATAGATTCTCTAAAACTATCCACTGCCGAGTCTCTAAAGACAGGTCCGAAAAACAACAATTCTTCAACCCAGATATATATAACCCCGAGGGGGCAATTATTACTCGAAAACGCTAAAGCAGAGGCAGATAGATTCAAGGACGAATACATTGGGGCCGAGCATCTATTGATTGGTATAACTTTGGAATCGCAGGGAGAGTCGAATTCAATATTGAAAGCTTTTGGCATAGACAAGGAAAAGATATATCAAGCTTTAGCAGATATAAGAGGCACACATAGAGTTACAGACCCCAGAGCCGAGAGTAGATATAGATCTTTAGAGAAGTTCAGCATAGATCTAACTGATTTAGCTCGCAAAGGCAAGGTAGACCCTGTAATTGGCAGAGACACGGAAGTGAGACGTGTAATGCAAACCCTTACACGGAGAACAAAAAACAACCCTGTAATAATCGGCGAGGCCGGAGTAGGTAAAACTGCTATAGCGGAAGGCTTGGCTTCCAGAATAGTTTCAGGTGATGTGCCAGATATATTAAAAAACAGGCGAGTATTAGCCTTGGACATCGGCGCTATGATAGCAGGCAGCAAGTTTCGCGGTGAATTCGAAGAACGTCTAAAGAGTGTAATGGAAGAAGTGAAAGAGGCATTAGGAGAGGTAATACTATTCATAGACGAAATTCATAATGTTGTAGGAGCGGGAGCAGCTGAAGGTGCTATAGATGCAAGTAACCTAATGAAACCAGCACTCGCTAGAGGAGAATTACAGTGTATTGGCGCAACCACTATAGATGAATATAGAAAACATATAGAAAAAGATGCGGCTCTGGAAAGAAGGTTCCAACCTATATATGTAGAGGAACCAGATATAGTAACGGCAATAAAAATGTTGAAGGGCCTATCACCTAGATACGAGGCCCACCACAAAGTCAAGATCGAGGAATCTGCGCTGGAAGCAGCCGTAAACCTCAGCCATAGATACATCGCAGACCGCCATTTACCTGACAAAGCAGTTGATTTAGTAGATGAGGCTGCTAGTAAATTGCGAATAGACACGGAGAGCTTACCTATAAAACTTAAAGGTTCAGAGGATGAAATACAACAACTACTATATCAAGAAGAAGCTGCGTCCGAGATGGCAAACTATGAAAAAGCTGCAGAGTTGAGAAGCGAAAGATTAAGATTGGAATCAGAATATAGTGATGAACGAAACGCATGGGATAAAGACCATAAGAAAGATATGATAGTGGACGCAGAAGCTATCGCTACACTTATTTCTCAATGGACTGGAATACCTGTAAGCCAAATGATAGAAGGAGAAGCAGAGAGACTCCTACATATGGAACAAAGACTGCACGAGCGCATTATAGGACAAAACCAAGCTATCAAAGTAGTATCTGAAGCTGTCCGTAGATCTAGGGCTGGACTAAAAGACCCTAAGCGGCCTATAGGAAGCTTTATATTCTTGGGTCCAACTGGGGTGGGTAAAACTGAGTTGGCTAAGTCTCTAGCTCATTTATTATTCGATCACGAAGAAAATATGGTCAGAATAGATATGTCTGAATATATGGAAAAACATACAATATCTAGACTGATAGGCGCCCCTCCAGGCTATGTAGGCCATGAGGAAGGTGGACAACTAACGGAAGCCGTAAGAAGGAGGCCATTCAGAGTCATACTTTTCGACGAAATAGAAAAAGCTCATCCAGACGTCTTTAATGTGCTTTTACAAATCTTAGAGGATGGAAGACTAACAGATGGACAGGGTCGCACAGTAGATTTTCGTAACACTCTAATTATAATGACTAGCAATCTAGGTACTAGTGAGATAGGGAAATCGCATGCTATGGGATTCAAATTGGATGGAGAATCTGTACAAGAAAGTGAGAAACTTAGAGCATCTATAGAGAAAGCCCTGAAAACTACTTTCAGACCTGAATTGCTGAACCGTATTGACGAGATAGTAATATTTGACCAACTAACCGAGCCTGAAATAGCAGAAATAGTAGATCTTTTATTGGCAGACCTAGAAAACAAATTATCTGAACGTAACATAGGAATCAGAATAGATATAACAGCCAAGTCATGGCTCGCTAAAGAAGGATTCGACAAAACTTTTGGTGCTCGACCATTACGAAGAGCTCTACAAAGATATGTCGAGAATGTTCTGTCAAACCAAATACTATCCGGACATATAAACGATGGAGATATTGTTGATATTAAAGCAAATCAAAATGGACTGCAGTTTGACGTACTTTCAAAGATAGAGGCTATTGCGTAGCGCTGGTATAATACCCAAACTCACTTTATTTATAGTTAATCGTTAATCGGATATAGTATACCTGTGATTAGTAGAGAAACATCACTAAAGATTATTTCCATATGCCTATTGTGCGTAGTGCTAGGCACTATCATTCTGCTAAGAGACAGCCTACCGAATATAGAAACTGTTGGGTACGTTGGTGTTTTCGTTTTGAGTCTTGTTGGTAGTGCCTCTGTCTTACTGCCCATACCTGGAACTGCTGCCATATGCATAGGTCCAGGTGTATTAAATCTAGACCCTATATTAGTGGCAATTATTGGCTCTGTTGCTGAAGTAATCGGAGAAAGTTCTAGTTACATAATTGGATATAGTGGGAGAGGTTTTGTAAATAAGAGTAAGTTCTATGACGGCATACAAGAAAAGATGAAATCCAAGGGAGGATTATTCATATTCCTTATGTGTTGTATTCCAAACCCACTTTTTGACCTCGTTGGTATAGCAGCAGGATCCTTAAAATTCCCATTCCGGCAATTCCTACTATTCGTATGGCTTGGAAAACTAGTAAAGGGTGTAACTGTAGCATATGCATGCTTCTATGGATTCGACTGGGCCCTAGGATTTTTTGGAGAAGCGACCCACTAAGTAGTCATTAAAACAATGGATCAACCACTATTGTCTCGTGTCTTGCTGGACCTGTGGATATCATTGATATCTTACATCCCATTATATCCTCTATACGCTTAACGTAATCTAACGCCTCTTTCGGCAACTCATTCACATTAGTCACACCAGCAGTCGGCTCTTGCCACCCGGGAAATTCCTCATACACGGGTTCACATCTTTCCAAAGTTGACACGTTGCTAGGAATTTTATCGATATTTTCTCCGTTTAGACGGTATGCGACGCATATTTTCACTGAAGGAAATCCATCGAGAACATCTAATCTGGTTAGTACAGCAGACGTCATACCATTAGTCCTTACCGTATGTCTGGCGATAACTCCATCAAACCAGCCACATCTCCTTGCTCTTCCAGTAGTAGTCCCATACTCCCAGGCCTTCTCTCGTATTAACTCCCCTGTGCTATCATTAAGTTCAGTTGGAAATGGCCCGGCACCGACCCTAGTAGTATAGGCCTTATAAACTCCTGTAACCTCTTTTATGTGCATGGGGCTCACACCCAGACCCGTACAAGCACCTCCTACAGTCGGAGATGATGATGTAACATAAGGGTAGGTACCATGATCTATATCTAACATACTACCTTGTGCACCCTCCAAAAGTACGTTCTTATTGGAGCTCAATGCATCTTGTATCATGTCTTCTACAGGTTTGATATAGGGCTTCAGTTTAACTCCCCAATCAAGACACTGCTCATAAAGAGAGTCTATATCGAAAGGATCTAGTCCATAAAGTTTGGTTAATATATTATTTTTCTGTCCCAGAATGAACAAAAGTCTGTCTCTTAGTGATTCGGCATCCAGTAAATCCCCCATCCTGATACCACTTCTCCCAATCTTATCCATGTAAGCTGGTCCTATGCCCCTACCTGTAGTTCCTATTGCACCACCAGCCCTAGCAGACTCTTCCGATTGATCTATAATTATGTGATAGGGCATTATCACATGAGCTTTATCACTAACCGATAGTCTACTCATATCAACGGAGTGCTCCTGAAGTCCTGATATCTCTTGCATTAGTGCGTCAGGGTCAACTACTACTCCGTTGCCAATCATGCATGCAGCATTATTCCAGAGTATTCCGGCAGGTATAAGGTGGAACTTAAATTCCTGTCCATCTGTAACTACTGTGTGCCCAGCATTGTTGCCACCAGCAAACCGAGCTATGACATCAGTTTTCTGTGCCAAGTAATCAACTACTTTTCCTTTCCCCTCATCACCCCACTGACCCCCTATTACTACGTACGCAGGCATATAAAATTCCTCTAGAATTGTATGATTCTGATAAACCTTGGAGAGTATAACAAACAGAGAAGCCTTTGGAAAGGTATATTACCAATATCCATTATAACAATCAGTTATCTATTTCCTATTTTGATTCATTAGGTACCAACAATTTTTCCAATGTACAGGCGACTATATCTTGTATGAAACTAATCTCAGCCGATGTAAAAGGTATCAGTCTATCCCCATATCCACTGCGTTCTCTTGCCTCAACAATAGCATTTCCTACAGCAATCCTTATATCTTCTTCTGATAGATTGGCCAATACCGTCCTCCTTTCTAACCTCAATGTTCACTACCAACATTGATCTCAAACCAAACCCTATGTTGAAATCTATGAATATACCCTGACCTACTAACCCCTAGTTTCATCTATACTTATTTCTTGTAACCCTTCAGAATAAGTCTTTGGCCTTATTAGATAACCTGTAGAGTGAGACCAATCAAAATTCTTTTCACGTCCTTCAGGAGCGTCTCCAACTACTGCACCCGGAATACCCATAACCATCTTCCTTGGTGGAATTTTGGCCCTTGGTGCAACAACAGAACCGGCTGCTATAGTACACCAATCTCCGACTTCCGCTCCGTCCAATATTACGGCCCTTATTGCAACTAAGACATGCTCACCCAGTGTTACCCCATGTAGTATACATCCGTGACCAAGATGGGAATATCTACCCAAATACACCTTACTACCATGTATAACAGCGTTATCTTGAAGATTTGAATAATCCCCCATTTCAATTCGTCCTTCATCTGCTCTCATAGTCACATTAGGACCTATCCAACATCCTTCGCCTATGATCACTTCACCTATCAACACCGCCGTAGGATGCACATAGGAAGTATTTCCAATCTTAGGCTTTTTACCTTGATATTCATATATAGGCATAAATCTCCTTACTTATTTAGTACTTGCAAAGAATTTCTATGGAACATACACGATTTTTCCAACCGCCTCATCTTCTTCCATAAGCGTCTGCCCTTTAGGAACCTCTTTCAGCGGCAATATCTCAGATACAACTGGGCTTATTAATCCACGCTCCACAAAGCTCAAAGCGTCCATAAGATCTGCTTTTGATCCCATATGTGAGCCCAACAGGTTTAGTTGTTTATTCCAAAGAAACCTAAGATCCGTATTTGCCTCAAAGCCAGTCGTCGCACCACACACAACCACAGTGCCTCCGTATCTTAAGCTACGAACACTATCCGGCCACGTCGACTGACCAACATGTTCGAATACTATGTCAACTCCCCGCCTCTCTGTTATTCGCCTAACCTCTTGCGCTACGTCTTGTTCGCTACGGTTTATAGTAAACTCTGCTCCCATTTCACTAGCTTTTGATAATTTTGCATCACTGGAAGCAACTGCTATAGCTCGAGCATTGAACAATTTACAGACTTGAACTGCCATTGTCCCTAACCCACCTCCAGCGCCCCAAACCAAAACTGTGTCCCCGGGTCTTATCCTAGCCCTTACCACTAGCATTCTCCAAACAGTTTCTAGTATCAGGGGCAACGAGGCTGCCTCTTCCCATGAAATATTTGATGGCTTATAAACCACATTAGAAAACGGTATTTTCGCATATTCCGCATGTCCCCCATCCAAAGGGCCTGTTTGGAATCCCCATATCTTGAAATTACGACAAAAGAATTCCTCTCCATTTGCACAATACTGGCATTGTTGGCAACCTATACCAGGATGTATCATAACTTCATCACCTACGCTGACGCCTTCTACTCCAGAACCTATATCAACAACTTCCCCAGCAGCATCACTCCCCGATATATGAGGCATAATTATCGAAACTCCAGGCATGCCTCTTCTCGCCCATATATCAGTGTAATTTGCCGCCGCCGCCCTCACCTTAATCATCACATCTCTTGCACCTAATACAGGTTCAGGAACATCTGTGTATCTCAGTTTATCGATTTCTCCGTGCTCGTCAAAAACTATAGCTTTCATCCATAGCCTCCCAGATCCTTATACTATTACTACAAATTTTCTTCTATACTACGTATCTCATCGTCTATCTTTTGAACACCCCGATAATCCTCGTCTCGCATCCTATAGCAACGTTCCAAATACAGTTGGGCGAGATTATCTCCTACCGAATTAGACATACTTGCAGCCTCAGCTATCTTGGGTATATTGAAATTCTCAGGCATATATACAGAAATTGATTCAATTTCCTCTTCTGCCTCACGTCGCAGGCTAGAATCATATCCTTCTGACGCAAATCTCAATTTGCCAATCAATTTAGACAACTCACGCAACCTGTCAGCATCGCTCATAAATTCATATAGGACACTATTTATACTTGCACTTGCTTCTTGTACGTCTGACGAAATCCTATCCTGGTATAACCGAGAATATTCTTGTTGTATATCATTAACTATTTGGAATAATGACATAGGGTCGCCAGTATCACACAGACCTCCGTCTATCAAATCGTCTCCTCTTGACTGAGATAAATCTCTGAGAATATCTAGACCATCGACCTCTTCTGGTACAGGAGGAAAAGCGAAACAAGACAGATCTTGTGCAGAAAGATTCTGCATCTGAGGTGCGAACATAGGGGGAACATACTTACTTACATCTACGTTGAGTGGGAGAGTTATTATGTATGTAGCTAGTATTTGATTTATATCATCTTTTTTTCTAAAGAATACTAGAGCATGTCCCTTTGGCTTATCATCGGATCCTATTTCGAAATTCAGGTTCATCAATTAATATCACAACAATAATTCAAATCTAATCACTATTATACTATCTGAAGTCCATCCGTCATATAGATTATATCTTTTAGATACCTTCCAAGAAATAATATTACAAAATGAGCATTAATTGGGAAAGACTCAGAGACTTATTAACGCGAAAGGAGCGAGTCGACTAACGCAACTCGCTCCTTTGCTCTACTTATACTATTAAGTTATGACCCTCGTAACCTTGGATCTAAAACGTCCCGAATTGCGTCTCCGAACAGATTGAATCCGTAGACCGCTAGCGAGATTGCTAGACCTGGCCATATGGCCATCCAAGGGGCTACGCTATAATAATCCCTACCCCTACCAGACAACATACCGCCCCAAGATGGTTCAGGCGCAGGTATACCCAGACCCAAGAAACTCAAGGACGCTTCTGATATGATTGCCGTTCCTAGTCCTGCAGTCGCAATTATCAGCCATGGAGCTACACACTGTGGCATTATGTGAAGTAACATAATCCTAAGGTCAGTAGCACCTATAGCCTGGGCTGCAAGAGCAAACTCAGACTGCTTAACTGACAATGCCTGAGACCTAACTATTCTATTCGCCCTCGGTATTTGAACCACACCAATCGCCAGAACTACGTTATTTAGTCCCTGTCCCAAACTTGCCATAATCGCAAGCGCCATGATCAATGTCGGTATTGACATAACTGTATCCATAAGTCTCTGCAGAATTATATCAACCTTGCCTCCGTAGTAGGCACTTGCCAATCCCAGAAGTCCACCTACGCCGGAACCTATTGCGATAGCAAAGAAACCAACATACAGTGAAATCTGAGCGCCATAAACAATCCTAGACCACATGTCCCTACCGAAGTCATCCGTACCGAGCCAGTATTCTCCATTAGGGGACTGCAATGCATCCCTAAAATGCATCTTTAACGGATCGTTGCTGGTTATTATGTCAGCTGCCAATGCCAAGACAATCATGACCAGTATAATGCCCGCTCCCACTGCCCCCAATGGTTTTCTCTTTATAAAATTAGTAATACCTTTGTAAATTCTACCTGACAGCGTACTAGGCCTAGTAGCTGCCCTAATCGCCGCCGATTGTATATCTTGTTCACTTGCCATCTAACTCACCCCTTAACTAACTTATTTTAGTCGTATCTAACCCTAGGATCGACCACACCATAGGTCAAATCGACTAGCAGGTTAGCAAAGATAATCCAAACCGAGAAGAATGCTACCAGTGCCTGAACTATATTATAGTCTCTCTGGTTCATAGCCTCCACTAGAAATCTACCGATGCCTGGCAGCTGGAATATCGTCTCAATTATCACAGATCCACCAGCTATCAAGGCGAAGCTGATTCCTATGATAGTTATCACAGGAAGCAACGCATTCTTCAGAGCATGTCTGATTACTACTATGTAGTACCTAAGGCCCTTAGCATGAGCAGTTCTTATGTAATCCTGTCGAAGAACCTCAAGCATCGAAGATCTCATCATTCGGGATTTAGTCGCTGATGTCACCCAGCCCAATGTGAGAGCGGGGAATATGAACATCTTGATATTTTCCCATGGATCCTCTCCAAACGAAACATAATCTAGCCTGGGACTCCAACTAAAGAAGTACAGCCCCACGACAAGTATCATAGTAGCAAACCAGAAACTTGGTATGGATATTCCTCCCAAAGAAACTATTCTTAGAGTGTAATCCAGCCATGTATCTTGACGAAGTGCCATCATTATACCTATAGGTATAGCTATAATCGTAGATATGGTTATTGTCATGAAAGCGAGTTGCAATGTTATTGGTAGTTTGCGTTTCCAGTCGTCAAACACTTTTCCACCGTGGAAATAGGATTCTCCCCAATCTAACATAAGCATGTTAGTTACCCAAGTAGTGTACTGTTGGAAGAGTGGGACATCTAATCCTAACTGTACCCGAATAGCCTCTAGTGCTACGGGATCGATCTCCTGAATGCTTTCGTCACCTTGAGTGTACACCATCAATGCGACGTCCCCAGGTGCTATCCTAAGGATCGCAAAAATCAGAGTAGATACCATTGCAACGGTAAGACACGCAAGCAGAAGTCTTCGTATGATATACGCTTGCACTTTTCCCTCCTATCTACGATAGTCTTGCACTCCATATGGAGTGCACAGTTTCATCTCAGATTTTCAGTATTGTAATAAAAATTATTACATTCGTCTACTAGTTTTGCCACTAAAAAACCCCCTCCTAGACCCAATCTTCGGTTTTGGAGGGGGTTTTCTATTATTTCCTTAGTCCTTGTAAGACTTTATTTGGTAGTCCAGTACCTCTCATGCATCCATGCGTGTACTGCATATGTACCGTTAGTTGGCAGTATCACACCCTTCAACCATGGCTGACCACCGTAGACAAGCACAGTGTACTCCAATGCGGAGTCGTAATATGCTTCCTGTGACAATATCTTGTCAATCTCTCTAGAGATGCCAGCTCTCTTCTCTGGGTCCATCTCTCTGTCTACGTCTATGATCAAATCATTGATCTTAGACTGCAGTCCTGCTTCAACGCCTTGCCTCTCGCATGGGAACCCTGGCTTCTCGGAATGATAGTTCTCATACTTGTGGCTTGGGTCATATACCCAAACAAGAGCGGCAGGCCAGGCTACGTGAGTATCGAAGTTACATGCTAATGCAAGCTCCCTCTCAACAACACCTTCAGTGGTGTTCAATTTCACATTCAAGCCTAGGTACTCTTCCCACTTTGCCTTAGCATATAGACATATGTCTACATAGTTCTGCTCAGACCTTGTTAGACAAGTAACGGTTGGTCTTTCTCCACCTACACCATAAACCTCATCCATCAATGCAAGAGCTTCGGCATTATCCTGATCTTTTGGCTGCCTGAAACCATGCCACTGGTCAACTTCTTCTTTGGAGGATGTCCATACATCTCCAACTAACCAGTTGTTAGTAGCGTACGCAGCGTTAGGTATGCCGGCAGTAGTATTGATCTCTACCCATTCCTGGCGATCCAATACCATGTCAGCTGCCTGTCTTACTTTCTGATTATCAAACGGTGGCCTATTCGTGTTGTACTCAAGGCCTAATCCACCTGGGTGGTTGAACACGTGCAACGGCTTGTCCGGGAAGTCCCTAACTGCCTGTTGTACCTGTCCAGACTGCAAGCTACCACTACCCTGGCCCATGATATCTATCTGACCAGAAGCCCAAGCGGTAAATGCAGTTGAGAAGTCTTTGATTACATGGAAGTGAGCTTGATCTACGAATGGCAGTCCATCTCTCCAGTAACCCTCTCTCTTAGCTATCTTGGTAACAACGTCCTGCTCAAGCCTTTCAGCCTGGAAAGGACCTGTTCCCATGTTTATGTACCAGTTCTTTGTTCGTGCCTGTTTAGGATGCTCGGCTAACGTCCACTCGAGCTGCTCCTTGTTCAACACTACCAATGGTGGCAATGCGAAGTTCGCCATAGTCATAGCGGTCTTATAACCTGTCTTTACGACAAGTGTGTAACCATCAGGTCCATCTGGACATGAAGTTCCACCATTAGGATCTTTGTTGATTGAATCCAGTAGAGATGCACGGCTCATTCCGCCCTTCTCAGCTCCCCACTCATCAGTTCCCCACCAGTCAATGCTAGCCTTAGCATCTTCACATGTGACTTCTTCGCCTCTCCCAGGCATGTCACTCAATCCAAATTCATCGTCCTGAGGGATCGCATCGCGGAATTTTATCCCTTCCCTTAGATGGAAAGTATATGTTAATCCATCTTCAGAGATATCCCAGCTCTTAGCTAGGTCAGGATGTACTCCGGCTTCAAATCCACCCCAAGGATCGTATCTTACTAATGTATTGTACTGGGGTTGTACATAAAGGTGCCTGTATGTACTGTTACAAGCTGCACAGTTCGATGTCTGTGGCCATACGGTTCTGTATTTAACTACTCCACCGTATACCGGCTCACCCCATTCTGCTTTGTATTCAGGATGGTCCAGCAAACTTGCCGCACTCGGGTAACTCAGATCTATCTCAGGTACCTCTGTAGCAGTAGGTTCAGGCGCTGCTACCTCACCAGGAGCCAATGTCGCAGTCGGCGCTGGGACAGGCGTTGCAGTCGGTGCAGGCTTTGGTGTAGCAGTAGGTGGTACAGGTGTCGGATCCTCTCCGGCACAGGCCACCGCTACAACAAGTAGCAGACCCATAAGAATTCCAAGCATTGGGCTAATCTTCTTAAAAGGTTTTGTATTCATTCAGCTTCAGCCCTCCTCTCGTAGATATAACAGGGAGAATAGCATCCCAAGAATCCGTTTGTCAAGAAGAAAATATACTTTTATATCCATCTTTTTTGTATCGGTTCCCAATACAGATTAAGTAATCTCTTTTTCCTTGCTTTATGCTATAACTAAAATCAATGCAAACCCAAATATTAAGAGGGAGTCCGCCTACCGTTTAAACTGCAGACAGACCCCCTCTTATAATTCACTAGTTTATGTATTTTGTACCCTAAGTACCACGCAATCTAGGATCTAACACATCCCTTAATGCATCACCAAAGAGGTTAAATCCATATACCGCCAAAGAGATAGCTAGACCAGGCCATATAGCCAACCATGGGGCTATAGCATAGTAATTCCTTGCGTTACCAGACAACATACCCCCCCAAGAAGGTTGAGGCGGTGGTATGCCAAGCCCAAGAAAACTTAATGAAGCCTCTGATATTATAGCGGTCCCAAGACCTGCAGTAGCTATAATAAGCCAAGGCGCTGTACACTGAGGCAATATATGCAACATCATTATCCTTATGTCTGCGGCCCCAATTGACCTAGCTGCCAAGGCATATTCAGATTCTTTAACAGACATTGCCTGAGCCCTTACAACCCTGTTCGCTCTTGGCATCTGAACTAAACCAACTGCAACTATTACATTAAACAAAGACTGACCCAATGCAGCCATAATGGCCAATGCAAGGATCAGAGTAGGGATTGCCATAAGTGCATCCATGAACCGCTGGATAATCGCATCTACCCTGCCTCCGTAGAAGGCACTGATAAGCCCCAATAAGCCGCCAGATACGGAGCCCATTGCTACAGCACCGAACCCAACCATCAGAGATACCTGCGCACCTAAGACTACCCTAGCCCACAGATCTCTGCCCATCTCATCTGTACCCAGGTAGTGCACCATAGAAGGTGCCTGAAGTTTTTCCCTTATACTCCATGCTAAGGGGTCGAAGAATGTAATAAATGGAAACAAGACGGCAAGTGCAATCATAAATACTATTATAAAAGCCCCTGCCGCACCCAAAGGTTTCCTCTTAATAAAATTAATGGAGCTTCTCCAAATCCTACCAAGTAGAGTGTTAGGCCTAGTGGCTGCTCTAATCGCCGCCGAGGCTATATCTTGTTCAGTTGCCATCTAAATAAACCCTCTCTTTACTAAGGCTGTATAGACTATTAACCATTTAGTCATATCTGACTCGGGGATCAAGAACTCCATATGTAAGATCAACCAGCAAGTTGACAAATACAACCCACATAGAGAAGACCGTTACTAATGACTGTACAACCGGATAATCTCTCTGGTTCATACCCTCTATCATTAATCTACCGATTCCAGGCAAGGAGAATATTTGCTCGATGATAATTGAGCCTCCCATAGTCAATGCAAATGTAACTCCTATTACCGTAACCACTGGTATTAATGCATTTTTCAAAGTATGCCTATACACTACAACAAATGCCCTAAGTCCCTTGGCATGTGCCGTTCTTATGTAATCTTGCCTCAGCACTTCCAGCATTGTTGATCTCATCATCCTCGCCTGAGTAGCTGAACTTATATACCCAAGCATGACTGCCGGCCATATAAATTGTTTCAAGTTTTCAACTGGGTCATCAACGAAAGGCACATACTTCAATCTTGGATTCCAGTCCAAGAGGTACATACCCCCAACTAATAGCAAGGTTGCTGTCCAGAAACTTGG
>Ga0310344_10000588_pt1 | contig 28443 bp, 41 predicted proteins | sample HC15DNA20200_MG_FD_203801 | JGI IMG/M metagenome (GOLD analysis project Ga0310344, IMG submission 203801) | Marine microbial communities from station ALOHA, North Pacific Subtropical Gyre - HC15-DNA-20-200_MG | ecosystem: Environmental > Aquatic > Marine > Oceanic | place: Pacific Ocean: North...
ACGGAATTAATAAGAAATGTGCCAAATGTGGTGAAGAATACCAGGGGAAGGGCGTGAAGTGTGAGAAATGTAAGGCTGACGGTGATGCTTGGGCTACCCCATGGGATTTGTTTCGAATGGGGTGTGACCACTTTGGATTCAAGCCAACATTGGATGCGGCTGCCAGCAAAAACAACACAAAATGTAAGAAATATTACTCAAAAAAAGTTGACTCTTTATCAAAACAATGGAAGGAAGCATTCTGGCTCAATCCACCTTATTCACAGGTTGAGGACTTTATGTATCACGCAGTAGAACAACATAGAAAATGGGGTGTGTCTGGTTTAATTCTGGTATTCGCTAAAACAGACGTGAAATGGTGGCATAGGTTAGTTGGTAATTCATATAAAGAAATGCAAAAAAATGGAGTAGAACCATACTTTATAGAGGGACGTGTTAAGTTCATCGTTGACGGTGGAAAAGAAAAAAGCAAAAATAGTTCCCCATATCCAAGTGTTCTATTATTTTACAAATGAATTTTTGGGATTGGTATGATAGAAAGATACTTGGAAAATGTAATCATATTTATCAATTTAGAGAGTTCAAATTTTATTGTAAGGAGTGTAAACAAATAGAATGAAAGTAGGGAAAGGAGCAAAACTAATTCAATACCAGGAACTTGAGAAACATTATGTTGAATTATGGAATGAGTGGAGCACCGAACAAAAACGCCAATGGTTACAGGATGAGCATTTCAGGATTGTTGACGATGGAAGGGGTAGAAAAGAAAGACCAGATGAATTAATAGGTGAAAAAGGATTTGATTATTCATCAGCTGATTGGTTAGACCTTAAGAGAAACATGCGTGTTAGGTTTAGAGCCACTCAATTTAGACATATTAAGGAAAAAATGTGGATAGAAGAACGTGGTTGTGCTTGTGTTATGTGTCGCCGTGGTGGTAACCATTGGGAACACCCTGCGCTAAAGAGTAATAGAGCCAACACAATCAAGTAGTTCTGTAACATTTCTGTAACGGCAAAAAATCCTTCTTTTATACAAAAGGAGGTAGTTTCGGGCTCCTTTTCGTTTTCATGGTGTATGTTACAAACTTGTAAAAAACTTTTGAGAAAAACAACATAGAATAAATAAAATGTATAGAAACTTTTTTTTCGTTTTGTAACACATTGATCGCCTCATGGATTTCACGCCTATTGTAACATTCTGTAACACTTTCTAGGCACGATTTTGACGTTAGCGATCTGATGTACAAGTTGTACATCTTTCAATTTTATTTACTTGTGGTTCCCATCATTATCATGGTCATTAGATCAGCTGCATTCAAGACTGCTAAGAAAGTAACTAAAGGGACAGTAAAAGACTTGGGGTCACGGAAAGTTAGAAGAGCACGCGCTGCAGCTGCAAAGAAACGTGAAACAGAGAGCCGTGTAGTAAAAAAAATTAGACCTCGCCCACCAACATTCACAGCACAGACACCTAAACAAATAGGAGCCGCAAAAAAAGCAAAAGTGAAGGCTAAGAAGGCAGCAAAGAGAGCAGCAGCCGAGGCTGCCAGGCTTAAATTAGCATATCCAAAAAGCCCAATGAGAGTTATGGAGGCAGAGGCAAGGATAGGACCAGGGCTTGCAGGTACACCAAAGAAAGTTATGGATAGTTTACGAGCACAACGTAAACTTAAACAAAAAATAGATAAACAGAATAGACTTTCAGATAAGGGAGAACAGTTTATGTTCCATAGGGTTTGGGAACCAGGACATAGATCCGGAAATGCACCATGGTTACAAAATCCATCTTCTATAAACGCATGGCTTAGAACATATCCTAGTCTGGGAGGTTATGAAAGAAATATGATTGGTGTTCCAAAGAATGTACCACTTAGATTAACACCATTTTTTAAACAGAAACAACCAACAGAGATTGCTGCTAAAAAGGTCATAAATAAAAATAAAGGATTAATTAATTTTGGTCTTGATGAGTCAATTATAGCCGCAAAAGATGATACACCAAGTGAAAATCTATCTAGAATGTTGAGACTTAGAGAGCAACAAAGAAAATTAGCGAAGAAAACAAAAAGAAGTTAATTCTAATTTTATATATAAGTTAAATTATCAACTTTTATGACTCTTTCAGACAGAGAGAAATTCATTATTGCAAATGTTGTAATGTCGACATCCCGGTGGGCTAAGAAATTTCCTCGTAAGGTTCGTGAGAGTCTTTTATCATTTATCAGAAACAAACATGCACCATCTGTCACAAACGATGAATGGCATGAAATAGCAATGGATATCAACGAACACATAGGACAGACAAAGAAATCATTTCTTACTGGGTTCTACGATGCAATGAAAAATCCTTTCAAAGTTGAGGGTGATCCAGAACTAACAAAACTTGATTCAAACATAAGAGAAAGTATGGATGAAATAGATTTGGAAAACCTTGACTTAGAAGATGTCGATCCTGAAGTGAAAAAACTGCTAGGACAAGTTCGCTCACTTAAGAAGGATTATGAAGACAAGTCCAGGTAAGCGAGATTACGCAAAAAAATACTACTCTGAGAATAAAAAACACTATTCTGAATATTACAAATCATATTATCAGAAAAACAAAGATAAGATATTAGAAAAACAGAAAAAATACAATAAACAAAACAGAAAGAAGATAAATGAATATATGAAAAAATATTATCATAAAAAAAAGGGTACAAGTACGGTAAACTAAATTAAACCATAATCTTTATATTAATAGTACGGTAACTATACTACATGCCAAAACCGGGATTCAAATCAATCACAGTAACAGATGAAATGCATGCCCATTGGTCTCGTAAATACAAAAAAGAAAAGAAACATCTACGCACGAAGGGAATTACATCTCTAAGTGCATATATCACAAAATTATTGAGTGAGTATGAAGAAAAGTTAAAGGAAAGCGGGGCTAATGAATGATGTGGTTACACGAAGGGATGAACTGATAGAAACACTTCGATTACAAGGATGTAATCTAATAGAATTGAAGCCTAAATCAAAAATTCCTTCAAAACCTTGGAAGCAATATCAATCTGAAATCAACGACGATGTAATAGGACGTGACTCTAATTATGCTGTCATAGGTGGTTCAATCAGTAAGGATTTAGTTATAATTGATGTTGATAAAATGGATGAGAATGATCCAGATGGACATGTTCCTGTTCCTCTTGATTTTCTTGATAAAATAATTCCTGGTGTCCTAAAGAGAACATTAGTGGTAAAAACAGGCACAGGTGGCTATCATATCTATATACGAAATGTTGAATCAGTGAGAAAAATGAAATCTTTGAAACTTGACAGTGGAGACATGCATGTTGATATTCAAGCTGAAGGTAAATATGTTGTAGGACCTGGAAGCATTCATCGTAATAATAATGAATATGAGGTTGTTTCATCAACAAATACAATTATTCAGTATAATTTTGGTTATGTTTCAGAGGCATTAGATAGATTAGGTTTTACACCAGAAAAAGATAATGAGCCAAAGACAGGCTTACAAAAAATTATTTTCTCAAATGAAGATTGGGATGCAATTGAAAGAGGTGAGATAAAAATAGGACATAGAAATGAAAAACTCCACAAGCTTTTGGTTAGAAGGTTATGTTATGATAAATTATTTGATTCACTTGAACAGGCAGAGGCTTTTGCAAAGGATGTCAATAAGAATATGGTTGATAAAGGAACACCTGCATTACCAGAAGGTGAGTTAATAAACACCGTCAAATCAGCCTGGGATTTCTATATAACAAATAAGGAACAGGGTACACTTAGAGAGAAATCAACAGAAGGTAAACAGATTGAGGCTGGAATAATGGGTGATTTACTAATGAAATCATATAATTTTGTAACACTACGTGACAATACAAAGATGTATGTGTATAAAGATGGTATTTATTATAATAACGGTGAATATGTTAGGAATTTAATTCAAGAAGAGTGCTACAAACTAAACCAACAGTGTAAAATGTCTTGGGTAGAGGAAGTTATTCATTACATAGAGGCTAATACATTGAAGGATAGAAGTAGTTTTGATTCAAATACGTCAGAAATAGTAGTCAATAATGGAATATACAATTTAAACACAAAGGAGTTACGGCAGCACGACCCAAATTATTATTCATTCATTAAGGTTCCAATAGATTATGACCCAAAAGCAGGATGTCCAAAATTTTGCACTTTCTTACGTGAGTGTTTTACAATTAATGGTGTTTTTAATCAGAAGGATTACTTTACAATCTTAGAATCCATGGCTTTGGTGTTTCTTAAACATGCTAGATTAGAAAAGGCTGTGATGTTCATAGGTGGAGGCTCTAATGGTAAGTCAACATTCTTGGATGTGTTACAGAAGGTTATAGGGAGAGAGAATGTTTCTGCTAGAGCAATGCATGATTTGGCAAAAGAGAAATTTGCAAAAATTGACCTTTATAATAAAATGGCAAACATATTTTCTGATATACAAGGAAGTGAATTATATGAAACAGGTATGCTGAAAGCTATGATTAGTGGAGATGTTATATCAGCAGAAGAAAAGTATGGAAAACCATTTAATTTCAGATCATGGAGTAAGTTGATTTTCAGTGCTAATAAATTTCCACCAGTGAGTGATCAGTCAAGTGGATTCTTTAGGAGGTTCATTATTGTTGAATGGCTTAGAACTTTCGATAAAGGAAACAAGAATGTAGGATTAAAAAAAGAGCTAACCGAAGACCCAAAAGAACTTGCAGGTATATTCAATCTTGCCGTCAGATTGGCTCCGATGCTAGAAAAGAGAGGACATTTCAAATATGAAAAATCAATCAATGAAATGAGAAATAAATGGAATGAGAAATCAGAACCAATTAATACATTCCTAGATCAGGAGACAAAACCAGACGATGCAGAATCATCTTATATTCCAATTGCAGTTCTTTATGCCCATTATGTGCGATGGTGTAGAGAGAATAATCTAACAGAGGAAAAACCAAGAAAATTCAACAGGGTACTAGATCAGGCTGGTGTTGAACAAACTGTGAAACGAATAGATAGTGTTCCAAGTCGTGTTTGGGTTGGATTAAAAATTGTGACACCATTGGGTGGAAGACAGACGGAGTTGAAGAAATTTGACTGATGACCATAGATTCCTTCGAGATGAAGAAGGTTTAACTGAAAACGAAATGCATGGTGATAGAAAATATTGGGAAACAGATGATCAGGATCCTAATGAGATATTTTGTAGTTTATGTGGTGAAGGGTGTGATAATTGGACAGAGGTTAAGAAACACATTTTCTGTAACCATTATGACATGGTACGTGACTCAGCTAAATTTCAGTTGGATGATTTAATGAATAGGAGGGAGTACTGAGTGGCAGAGTATTGTAAAGAATGTAGTAAGAAGTTAAAGAAACGTGATAGTAAATACAAACAGGGTTATCATAGGGGGTATTGTATGAAGTGTCTTAGGACGATTGAGGTTCAAGAGCGAGAGGGTGCATTTGTTAGTAAAGGTAAGAGATTGGTTGATAAGAAACGAGATGATGATTTTTTTCCAAGACGTAGGGGTGGGATATAATTGAATTATAATTTTAAATATCAACTATTAGGCGATATGATATGGGTATAATTGGTGATAATTCAGAGCAAGAAGAACGTGGTTGGCTCAGAAATCGTTTTTGGGGGTTGAGGAATTTTAGGGAATCTGTAACAGAAGACATGGATGATCAACTTGCAAGGAGTACATATATCGCCGGTTTAATGCTTGGAATAAAAGGACTGTTTATGTTAGCCAGTACGATATCAGTATTGGTTTGGAAGCCAATTGAGTTGGCAATATGGAATATACCTCTCGATGAGACACATCTTCTTGACGCTATTGGTTTTCCAGTAATAGCAGCTTTATTGATTCCATTTACAGCGAAAGAAATTGTGAGATTACATATGAAACTACTCGGTTGGTTCAATAAAGGATTCTCCAATCTTGTTAATCGGTATATGATGTACAAATGGAAGAAAAACAAACAAGATAGTGATGCAGCACAAGCACTTGCCAAATCTCAGGCAAAGTACCTAGGTTTTTTGTATAGATTTAGTCCTCAAATAAGACAATCATTTGTAAACGCTATGGTTTGGTCATGGATACTTTACATTACTTTGGACCATTCTAATGTAGCACATTGGTTAACTATTGCGATTTATGAGGCAGGAATTTAGGAATGGCTGGCATTTGTGCAGCTTGCCAGAATGATATATTAAAAAAAACCAGCCATATGTTTATCAAATGTATGGGGTGCAATGCTACCTGGGTCAATAAAACAGGGGCTAGTTGTGTTAATTGTGTAATAGAAAAACTAGACCATTCATATCCAAACACGATACAGTGTAAGATGTGTAATACAAAATGGTATAACAACAATCTTGCACAGTTTGGTAAAAACCAACGCTCTTACTATGCGAAAAAGTACAAGGCAGGTAGAATGTAATGGTGCATTGGGCATTAAGAGACGGATTGGAAAGTACAGCCGAACCAAGTGTAGAGACACCAGAATGTAGATATGGAATGCATAAACTTTGTCCTAATTTAACCACAAAGGTGAGATGTGATTGTTCCTGCCACAGTGAATTATAATTTTATAAACTACCATATATCAGGAAAATTATGAGTATAGATTCATACATGATTCCTATCACAATAAGTATTTGTTTGATAGCAATAGCTCCATTCATAGCACCAGACATGAATTTATTGGAAACAAAGTCTTTTGAACAACCAATATCTAAGATACACGAATCTGAAGAGAATACTAAAAAATACTTTGAAAAACTTGAAGAGAATGTTAAAGATACAAAAGAAACTATTAGGGATCTAATGGCGGAACATAAAGAAAACAACCCATGAACAACCGGGAACGAATGAGAGCATCGAATCGGCATGCTGTTGATTATTTACTCTCAAACGGACATTATGATATATGGTTAAAACCACATGTTAAAAATAAAGATAGAATATACCACCCAGATGGAAATTATTGGCAAACTGATCTTTGGAATATGTGGGACGGAATTAGTTGGAAAGATGACGAATTATGTTTCCTTGCAATTAAGACCAATAAATGGCATTCTGAAAAAGCGATTAGAAATTGGCTACAGAATAGACAGGGAGTTAGGGCACTTGCGATAAACGTCAGAACCAATCCGACATCCGTTGATGTTAGAGAGTATTGAAAATTAGACAATACTTATTTACATATTTGTTTTTAGGTTTTACATGTCGGACCAAGTAACGTTCAAACTTTTCAAATGGAAGAACTCTGAAGGTAAAGACCTCCAAGTTCCAGTTGAAGAATCAAAAGTTCAAGGTTTTACCGAAGTCTTTGAGGCTGAAGGTAAAGAATTTACTATTGAAGATTATAAATTATAATTTTAAATATCTTCTACCATTTTTTTAATTATGGGTATAGACGCTCAGCGTAAAAAGGCTGAAAAACGTGAAGCACGTGAGGCAAGAAATCGTGAGGAAAAACAACAAAAAAAGGCTAAAAGAAAGAGTAATATCAAAAAGAAATGGAGAACTTTACATAAAGATGGGAAGTTTGACGGTGTTGCATTTGGTGACCAATTCAAGATTGGTAATGGTGGGTTGATTGCTTTTGGAGGTATTGGTGTAATAGGATTATTTTTTGCAGTTGGACTAACATTATACCCAATAAACACAGGAGAGGCTGGAGTATGTGCAAACCCATTTTGTCATTGGGTGGGAGGCATATTTGGTGATGATATGGAAATCAGTGATAACTTTAACGTTCCACCACCACCGAAATTTGTAGCGGATGAGGATAAAGATTTCTTACCCCCTCCACAAAATTTTCTACTCCCCCTGGCTGAGGCTAGGGGAGAAGACGAACCAACATGTTACAGTAAAGCATGTGAAAAAAGACACGCAGATGCAAAAGAACATTTTGATACAGAAGAACAGCAGGCAAAATCAATTAACGAAAAAATAGTAGATATGAAAATGAAAATAGAAAAGACAAAAGATGTAATTAAAATAATTGAAGAAAAAATTAGAAATTATAAACTAGAGATTCCAAAAGACGAGTTAGACTTACGATTAATGGAGAAGGATATAGAAGAACAAAAGGATATAGTTAAAGAATTAAAATATGAATATGATAGGGTCAGATATAATTATCATGATAAGGAAGAATTAGCAGAGGCAGAAAAATTATGGAAAGATCAAAGAAAGAAACTCGATGATATTCAATTCAAATATGATAAACTTGAAAATGATATAATTAGAGATAATGAATTACTGGATAAAGAGGAGGAATACCTGGAATTAGCAGAAATTGACCTATTAATGTTCATGGATGACTTAAATAAATTGAAAATAGATCTAAATAAAATTCATAGGGCTGGAAATCTCTTTGCAATTCGGTTAAGTGAAACTTGTAATACTATGATTAAGAATGGTCATAATACATATGAAGTAGCAAAGATAGATGAGAATAATTGGGTATATGCTAAAGAAACAAAACAAAAATGTCCAACATATAGAGATCTGAAAGAAACATTTGATAACACTCTTGAACCGATAAGCGGTGAGTTTGTAGATTATGGTTATGATATTAGAAGGGACGATTCAGGTTATGACCAGTATTGGAGGTATTACTACAATTTACCAGGGTGGAAGGTCATAACTGTGGACCCTGACGTTGAGATGCTTCATAGGGCTATGGTTATAGAGATACAGGCTTCTGATTTTAGATATCCAGCAGATGATAATAAACACCAATTGAATATTGGAAGATTTGATAATGGAACAATGAATCCACGTGGGTATGTTTATTATGAAAATGTAAGTATAGATGACAAATGCAGACATGCAAACGTGGCACCAGATATTGAATTGGTGGGAAAAGTATTACAACATTTTATGAACGAATGTAGAGACCAATTAGAATATCAAAGCGAAAACACAGTCATATTACCATACATTTCTTTTGATAAGATGGAATCACAGTATTATCAATATATCACATGGTTAAACAAGGCAATAAAAGAATCAAATGAGTATTTAATTGGAAAACAGTGATTGGGCAAGAGTTGGTGCATATGAAGGTAGTTGGGTATGCGGTATATGTGGTAACGATTTTCGCACAGAAAATGAACTAGAAGAGCATATTACGGACAAACATAGTACGATAATCAGACGTAGACCACGTAGTTAGTATTAATTTAATTTCATATACAACCATTACCTAAACTAATCATGGCTAAAATAACCAGAAATCGTGGCACAGGCAGTGCCGAAACAGACGATACAGATTCAAACTGGGCTGGTAAAAAATTCAAGGATTACCAGGATTCAAAAAACAAAAAGGGAACAATAACCTCTGGACGTGGTACTTCAAGTAAAAAACTCGAAGATATACCAAAGACAGATCTGCCTGACACTGAGGGAGTGAGCAAGTCATCTGCCCGTGGAACTAAACGGGGAGATTCGTCCTAATTCATCATGTTATTTCTAACACTAGTTTGACCTCTGCTCAATTCCAGGTGAACTATAATTTTATATTCTAGATCTTGTGTTTTCATTTAGTGAAGATAAGAACAACTCCAGAAGCTGCAGAAGTTGGTGATATTAAGGAGGAGTTAAAACAGAAGGTTGGAACTTATGTTGTAGACTCTTTTCATGAAGCACAAGAGCGTGCAATGCAGGGTGGAGGTAAACGTTTGAAGACTTGGCATGTTAGTGATTTTGTGAGTCCTTGTCTTAGAAAATCATACTATCAGAGACTATATCCACAATATGAAATGGATGACCAAAAAAGAGCGGTATTGTATTTTGGAACGATTGTCCACGAGCATTCAAAACTCTCACATTTTCATGAAGTTACAATGTGTTATGATATGAGGAATGGAAAATCATATACACCTCAAGAAGTTGGAACTCTATCAGATGAAGACCGGTCACATATTCTAACAGGGACACTTGATGACCTTTGTAAAGTTGGTGATGATTATATTCTAGTTGATAAAAAAACATACAACGGTGGATATGGATTCAAGAAAACAACACCAGATGAAAGTTATAAACTTCAACTTGAAATATACAGAGTTTTACTAAATGCTAGTTATGGAATAGATGCAAGTATAGGATGTTTGTTATATCTTGATAAAAGTAAAGATTTGTCCGAAACACCAGTTGTTTTTGAACTAAACGAGATAAATGAGACAAAAAAGGTGATAGGTGGTATTTATGACCAATTAACAGCAGCAGAAGTGCCACCAGGTAAGGTTTGTTGGTTGTGTAATGGTAATAATAGAGCTGGAAAGATATATTGTGATTATGAAGACGAATGCAAAAGAGAGGGTAATAGAATAGTGGATAAGGTGGATCTTAAAAAATGAACATCCCTGGAAAGTGTAGAATATGTGATAAAAAGTCAAAAATAACTAACTCATTACAAAGAGTACTTTGGATTCAACATGGATTATGCAAAAATTGCCTTGAACTATGCGAAATAACTGCTCAGCCTAAATCTATGATTGTACGTTATAACCACGCTGCTTGGGCGTAATTTAATTTCAAATACTACACACATGTACAACATGTATGTGTGGTGACCCAATGTATGATATCATTTTTCATCTAACAGCCGCAGGTATATTGGGTGTAACAGGATTCTTGGTTTACAAGATAGCTGTGGGTCAATTAAAGAAAAAGGAGGATGAACTTAAACAATGGTCGTAAAGAAATTTGCTAAAAAAGCAGTAAAAAAGATTACGGGACGTTCAACAAGAAAAGCTGTATCTAAAAGAAGAGCTAAATTAATGCAAGAAAGGAGAAAAGCAGCAAGTGAAATAGGTGCAAGGTTACAAAAACAAGATAAAGAATACAACCTTGCAGCAGCAAAGGCACGACCAGCAGTCATACCACATTGGACACCAGCAGCTGAACGATTGCGTAAAAGAAAAATAGACTTTAACAGACAAGTGGATACGCCTTTAGATATGCTTAAGGGCACTCAACGCGAACGAACTACAAAAAAACTATTTGAAAAAAGAAAACTAGATCAATTTCAACGTGGTATACCTATGAGATCAAAAGATGATTTCTTTTTAGAACCAAAATCTATTCGACAGGTTAGAAAAGAAAGATATCCAGCTGTCCAACCATTCTCTTCGGTGCCAGCACAGTGGAATGTATACCCTGTAATCCGGAACGAGCAAGCTTTAAGAAAAGCACGTATCATGAAAACTGGAGCCGCAGTAGGTATTGGTAGTGCTGCAGTATTGACAGGATACTATTTCGGACTTGGAGGTAGAAGATAATGGTCATAAAGAAAGTAGCTAAAAAAATAATAAAGAAGGCAGGTATTAGAAAAAAACTAGCTTCAAAAGGAAAAATACGAGCTGACAGATTAAATAGAAAAAAAACAATCAAAGTAAAAAAACTTGATAAAAAAATTAATAGAGTAGAAAGAATATTGACAGCTGATAAAGCACCAGGTGTAACACGAGAAGAACGTTTCTCCAAGAGTCTCGTATGGAATCAAGCAAGAAAAGACGCAGGTTTTGTTGGACCACGTTCAAAGGCAAGCAAGGCACCATGGATGAAAGATAGAAAAGATCTTATGAATTATTTGGATAAAGCTGAAAAAACTGCACCAGGTGGAAGTCCTCCTCCATGGGTGAAGTATCAAGAAGTGAAACGAGGTGAAAGAATGATAGATGGAATTGAATTCAAACAAACTTTTGATGATGTATTATCCCCAGAGGAAATGGGAATAAGAAAAACAATACCACCAATAAAACCTTCAACCTCTACTAATTTTATTAGAGGCGCAGCAGTTGGAGCCGGAGCAGTCGGTACCGCTTGGTATGCTTATGATGAATTACAGAAAGAAAAAAGAAGGAAGGGTAAGTAGAAATGGTCGTTAGAAAAATAGTAAAGAAAGCAATAAAGAAAATTCAAACTAGAAAAGAACCTGAACCAATAAAAACACAGAGACGACAGGAACATGTGGGCGGTTTCGTAAAAACAAAGTATAATCCAGCTTCAAGAAGTTACCAACCTGTAAAAGATAAAAAAGGAAGATTGGTTTCAGATAATCGTCGTTTCATTGATAATTTAGTCCGTGGATATGATAGACCACAAAATCAACCATCTTGGAAAATTATGAAAATGCAGGAAGCAAAATGGGCACAAGACAAAGCACCAACAAAAATACTTCCACAGTTTAAACCAGGTAAACTTGGTAAAACTAAAGCAGATAAGTTAGTCCCAATGGACAAAGTGAAACTAAGAAAAACAGGAGGTTTCACAACTTGGGCAGTCGGTGCAAGAAAACTAACACCTAAAAACATGAAAGATATGGGATTAAAGTCAAAATATGGTGAAAGGTCAGTTTTGGATGTAGGAGTTCTAAGAGCAAGAACTGTACCAAATATAGGTTGGTCGTCACAACAAGCAGGTGTTGGTTTTCCAATACCAACTAGACGAGATCTTGCAATAGGTGCAGGAATATTTGGCGGTACCGCTGGAGCCCTTGGCGCCTCTGTCGCCAACGTTCAGCGAACATCATCCAATAGAAGACTAAAACAATCACAGAAAGAAGATATAGCAAAAAAGAAAACAGCAGAAGCAGAAGAACAAAACACATTACAAGAAGACGTATGGGGAATGATGACAGCTGGAATAGGTCCAACAACAACCCTTGGAGGTAGTACAATTGTAGGTGACAGAGATAGATCAAAGGGTGAAAAATAATGGTAAAATCATTAGCTAAAAAAGCAATACAAGACAGAATTAAAGGCGTGAAAGGTATTGGACCAGGACTTAGAGGAACACCGAGAAAGGCAATGGGACCTATAAGGGCACAGCGCAAGGCTGCACAGAAACAAGCCAAACAAAAAGCATTAATTCAAAAGAAACAAAACATAGTTGATTCAATTTGGGTCCGTGATATGTTACATGGTAGGGAAACATCTTTTGGTCCAACACCTGTAAAAACTGAAAAACAAATTGCAAAAGGTGGGTTGATTAGAGTTAGAGGTGTAATAGGAACACCTAGAGAATTATCAATGTTAAAACAACTTGAAAACTGGAAACCTGGAACACCATTCATAAAACAAAAAACGGTTATAAAAAATCCAGTAGTTAAAAGATACTCCCCTGCATACCCAAGCGGAGTACCAGTACAAGACATGTACAAACGTTCACGTACAGTTAATAGATACACGGAATTCGGTTTCGATTGAACTGTAATACATGTTGGAAACGATCTGAAGAAATAGAAATGTATAATGGAAAACCAACATGTAACAGATGTGTAAGAAGGTATAGGATGTATGGGAACTAAATCAGGTAATCTTTATAGACCCCGCGAACATAAAATTATAATATGAAATGTAAGAAATGTGGTTTTACAAAAAGAAACGGCATGCAAAAAACAAAATGCTGGACTGAATTGAACCCACCTCAATGTGGAAAATGTGCAAGAAAAGACCACCCTGAAATATACAATGAAAATTATCGTTTAACTGGAAGAAACCCAGATTATAAACCTGTATGCCTAAAACCTGAAGAACATAGGTAACTTTTAGTTTTATTTACATCAATGAGTATTCATTTGTATGGCTCAGAACAGGTACAAAAGACCTACAACTGGGAGCAACACCTCAACGAAAGTTGGGGTTGCCCCAGAGCCACCAAGAGTCGTTCAGGGCAGTAGAGTCTCATTATCACAAGTTGGAGGAATAGGAACCGTTAGGGTTCAACCTCATGGAGATCAACGAATTATAAATAACCAACCTGTAATTGAAAGAAAACCAACAGCATTGGATAGTGTTGGAGGATTTTTTGCAGATATCGGAAAAGGTGCATACAGAGAGGTTGAAGCATACCACCCAGGATATTTCACTGGTGATTTAGAGGACAGAAGAACAATTCAGCAAAAACCGATTGTAGAGGCAGGCATGGATGTGTTATTTGGAGATATGAATCAGGATGTATTTTTCGGCGAACTAGACCGCAGATGGAGGGAGAACCCAGGGCGATTAGTTGGAGAAGCAGGAATGTATGCTATTGCAACCCCTATAAGAGGACCAATGATTGGTGTCAGAGTTGCAGGTAAGATACTTCCAAAGTTGGGTAAAACAGGAATGAAAGCAAAGAAACTATTACCTGGTCCAGCAAAGAAAACTTTTACTAAAACAAGAATTAAACGAAATGGTAAAAAATTAAAAATAGTTAGGGAAAAGGATGTTGAAAGAAAAGGAGCTTCTAGTTATGGTTATACTGATTATACATCAAAATTATTAGGCAGAGTCAAACCAAATCCAAATGTTGGAAGGAGAGCAAAAAAATACACTAGAGCCGACACAGATGCACTTTGGAGAGCAGGTGAGATGATAGGTCCGCAATTACCACCAGGCGGAAAACTTGGTATTAAACGGAGAATGAGAATCTAAATGGTCGTAAAGAAAGTAGCAAAGAAGTTATTCAAAAAAACAACAGTTCGAACAGGACGTGGTATTAAGGTTGCAGAGTACAGAAAGAAAAAGAACCCACCACCAAAAGATTTGAAATTCGCAGCACGTGATATGGGTCATACAATGGTTAAAACTTGGGAGCCTGAAAGAAAAATAGAATTACCTTGGAGTGAAAAGATTAGACGACGAGAAAAATTCCTAGAAGAAAACCCTGGAAAAGAGTTCTCATCTCCGAAAATTAAAAAGAAAAAATTAAAACCAAACATAGATGAATTAAAAAAACTGGATGACGAAGTAGAAGAACTTACGAAACAAAGCGACATAGATTACACGAAGCGTCTAATGGAAAAACGTTTCAAAGCACAAGGAGTTGATATACAAAAGTTAGGTAAATTCAGTCTCAATAAAGTCAATTTGGGTTTTGGACAAGGCAGAATGTATAGAAAGCGACTTGGTTTTTGGGTTGGGGATTGATATGAGCGATAGTAAGATGTTTACAAAGAATAAAATGCCAGAAGGGTATAGTGACGTATGGAAGGCTTTTGCAAAACACTGGCTCAAAAAAGACTAAGGCAGCACCAATCTGTTCTAGATGTGGCAATGAAATGCAGCAAATCCAGGCATGTCATGAACGTTGCCCTAACTGTGGAGCGGAATTAACCTGTTCAGATGACTAATTCAATTTTAAATAGTTCTCATAATATAGTAAAACATGCCTCTAAAGCAACTTGCAAAGAAAGTAACAAAGAAAGGAGCTAAAAAATTAAGAAAAAGGAAAGTTGTAACACCTGGCAGAGCACGTAAAAGAGGACCAGCCAGACAACAAAAGAAATCCATAAAGAAAGAAGAGCCTATAGATAACAGTCTTGTAATAATGACACCAGAGGATGTTGAATTCGATAAACAATTAAAATCATTATCAAAAAAACAACAAAGACAAGACATAGCACAATCAGGTGGTAGCGCAAGAGTAACAGGACAATACTTTACAATCGGTGCAGGAGTAGGTGGAGCAGGTGCAATCGGTGGTGGTTATTACGCTTATGACAATGTAGCATTAAAAAGATATAGAAAAATGGGGCAAAACTAAGATGGCTGGAACAGGAGAAAAGAAATTTAAAAATCTTATAGCAGACGCTTATTCTGAAAAAGGTCATAACCCATTAGATCCTAAAGACAAAAAGGCTGAAGAATCATTCGGTCTTGTACATCATATTAAAAAGAGGTCAAGTCTATGACCTACAAACTATGAAAGTATGTAAGCCAGGCTGTTCATGTGGATGTCACTGGTTCGGTGAAGATTCAGATTTTGCAGAAGGTGAAAAATGCATGATGTGTGGTGGTATGCCTAAACCTCCTAAAGAATTGAACGTGAAAGAATGGCGTTTATTCGGTAAAGACCAAGATCCTATGGAAATTTAGTTTCAAATACTACTTATTACAAAATAAATCATGGGTCTATTTGATGGAATCTCAGGTATCTTTGGATCTGTTAAAGATTCAGGTAAAGGTCTTGGAGAATTCTTCTTCGATTTCGTAGGAAAGAAGTAACATGGATGTTGATGATGCAACTGGCATAGTAGGTGTTGCACTAGGCGCAGCCGTAGGCTTAGCCGCAGTCAAGATGACTACCGATATGGTATCAGATTTAGCAGGTCCTCAAAAGAAAAAATGTAGGAAATGTGGTAAAATTAAATCAAGATGTAAATGTAAAGCAAAGATGGATTATGGAGGAGATTTGTTTAAAATGGAAAGTTGGAGGAATTTGTAAATGGTCTTAAAGAAATTAGCTAAAAAAACAGCAAAGGTAATAAAAAAGAAAGCTGGAAAGGCAGCCGGTGTAAAGAGAGGAGAATGGAAAAAAACAGAGGGTTACTACAACTCAGGTCGTCCTAATCATGCTTTTGCTCGTGATGTTAAAGTTGATACCGCATTACGTGGTAGATATGTAAAAAGTGAATCTTTGGAAACAGTAACAGATGTACTTCCAACCAGAACTGTAACAGACGATACAATCGTGTTCAAACCAAGACTTCCTAAACCATCTGGTTGGAAAGGAACGTCACGAGGTGGTTGGACCGGTACTGTCTTTAACGTCGATGATGTTACTACTACCAAGCGGTCTTTTGGAAAATTGTCACTTGAGAAACAAAAAATAGTTCCAGTCGTTAGAGCTTTTGAACCGTCTGAGGCAACAGTTGCTGGTAAATTTAGCAGAGTACCTTTGAATAAGAGCCCGCTTAGAAGAACAACTTTACAAATAGGAGGAAACCCCTACAGGAAAAAAGGAATTGAAATTATTTCTGAAAAAGGTCCTATTAATAATGAAATAGGAGTTCAATTCGGAAGATATTACACAATGCCAACTCGTAAAGCAAAAACTGGAGCCGCAGCAGTAGGAGCCGGAACCGCAGCAGCATCTGCAGGTTATTTTGGGTTGGATTATTATCGTAAACGAGGTAGAAGGTAGTGTCACGCGGAAATAAATTTACACCATCATCGTTACCAACAGTGAATGTAAGCGGACCAGAACAACAGATTACTAATAGTCTCATGTCACAGGATTTGAGTCGTGGAAGTAACCGTTATACTTCAAATTACAGTTTACCAAGTTTCGATGAACAACAAAATGAATTAAGAAATTCAAATCTATCAATACCTACAGGTGATGCAAGTATAACAGGACAAGTGGATACTTCTCCATTTCAAGGTGCAGCTGCAGTTCAATATGATGATGATGGAATACCGGATGACGATACCGTTGATATGGATGAATATGAAGACGATGAACCATCAGCAGACCCATTACCACAAAATGTGGAATTAGTTAGAGTGAATGGAAAAGAATACTTTAAACATAAACAAACAGGAGGATTACTTTCAGCAAATCATGGTGATTTGATTGATGAATGGGAAGCATTACAAGATAGAAAAACAAGTAGAGGTACAGATACAGATAATCTTTCAGTTGCAAGAGTTTCAGACGGACAGATTAGAGAAACAACATACAGTGGAATAACTGATGACCCAACTCAATCTGGTTCAAGGGCTTCAACGATTCTTTCTGCATTATCAAGTCAAGACACTGTAAGACAAGAAGGCTCTGTAAAACGAGAAATAATGCAGACAATAAATGAAGGTGGATTTGGTTTTTCACAGGGTAATTTACAAAGACAATTTTCTGGTTCACCAGTAGATGTACCAGAAGGAATGCAAGTAACACCAAAAGGTGGATTTATTCCAGATTACAGTAATCCAGACTTCTATGCACCAAAGACCTATACCAGACCACAGATAGACCCAAAGACTGGTAAAGGTACCGGTGCACGTGATGATAGTGGAAATTTGATTATGGAACAATTCCAGTCAAAACCACCAGCACAGAATAAGGAAGTCGCTTTCTATACACAACTTGGAAGTGGTCCTAATCAACGATTGGGAACAATACCAGGAACAATAGTACAGCCAGACCTACAAAATGTTAGTCAAGAGCAGTTAGCAGCCTGGCAGAAAGCAGGTCATACACCAATGGATTACAGACAAGTTGTAGATGCTCCAAGTAAAGGAGGTTTAGCAGATGTTTTTAGTTTCTACAAGACAAGAGAAAGTAAGGCAGGCAGAGATACTGGATTTATCTCACAAATGGAAAAACGATGGACTTGGAGCAAAACACAAAAACCACAATCATATCAAAAGGCAGACTGGCAAGGTGGAGCAACCAGTGGTCTTTATGATCCAATGGGATTCTTTGACACACCTGAAAAAAAGAAAAAGAATAACACAAGAGAGAATTTAGAACTTCTTGGATTTAATATGGGACCAGAATCATTTTGAGTGATGTAGCAGATTTCCATGAAAGATCAAATGGAGTTTGGAACGAATGTGATTGTTGTATATGTGAACACGCTAATTTTTTAAACAAAGTTAATGTTGTGCATTGTTTGTATTGTCGTCATAAAAACGATAAAACTATAAACTTACCGTAAAAAAACGTTAAATCAAACAGCTTATAAGTTACTATGAAATTAAATTTATTAGTATGTCAGATGACGATGTTGTACCGTCCATTTGGGACAAATTGGGGAAAAAAGGAACAGAGGGACTGAAGCATATCAATTTAGACGATCTTAAAGATGTTGACTTCAAATTCGATATAGGTGATTTGGAGAATGAAAAAAAGCGTAAAAAATAGAACACAAAAACAAGTTCAAATGATGAATATGTTGGAAGAGGGAGATAAGTCTAGAGAAGATATACAGAATCTCTTGGAAATACCAAAATCTACATTCTATGAATGGAAAAAGAAAATTAATTTTTTGAGAACAGAAGCTGGACAAAAAATCATCCAACAGGCTATGAAAAAACCCGTCTGGGTAAAACCTATAATTTTAGATGGATTAGAACAGTTGAGTTCAACTGCTAAATTTGAGTTAATACCAGTAATTCGTGACTATAAGAACGACTGTAGAATAAACAAATCTCCTGATTATACAACAAATATATTCAAAATCTGTAACCTCACTCAAAAAACACCAGAAGAGTTCTCTCAGAGTGTGGATATGGCAAAGTCAATTTATTTAGACTTTGAGTCAAAATGGAGTGAGATGTATCCAGGTCAGACTACTGAGAACTATAGAAAGGGGGCTAGGAGTTTTCTCAGATATTGTAGAGTGAATATACCTCAGAGAGATAAAGTCTTAACATCAGCAACAGACTCAAAAGGTGATTATGCTAGAGTTTTTCTTACAGATCCAGAAGTTAAACAAGTAGCCAATATAGTGGGTCAAGAAGCCGGTCATGAATATAAAACTATATTTTGTTTACACCATGAAATTTTTGCAAGACCAACAACAATGCACGGATGGACACCAAATGTTGAAATAAAGAGCATTGATGTAGACGGTGAAGTTTATGAGTTCGGTGAAGCAGATGTTTTTGAAAAGAAACAAAACAAACATTATTCTAAAGTCATATTGAATCCATTAGCATTAAAACTTGCAAAGACTTACACCAAAAAAATAATCAGTGATACTCTTTCAGTCTATGAAAAAAAATATGCAAAAGCTCTAAAAACAGCATACGAGTCAATTGGAAAAATAGATGGAAACACAAAGTATGAAAAGGGGCAAGAGGGTTGGCTGTATTCTAACAGACCGATTTATAGTATAAGACATTCAGCAGCTGTGACCTGGCTGTACCGTACTGCATTTGATGCAAGTATGGTTGCTAGAATGGGATGGGAGAAGGTAGATACTTTATCACAATTTTATGCTCGTTCAACAGTTACAGATATGATGATGAAGGGTTCTTGTTATTATTGTAATCCACCAAAAATTCTTACAGATATGCCAGTTTACTGTTCACCAATGCATGCTTTAGCCTACCTTAATGGGGGTCGAAAACCTTGAAGTATGAAAGAGAAACCTACTCTAAAAGGTATTCAAACTGGAAAAAAGTATTCTTCAACCATACTAGAATACTGAAATGCTATAATTGCGACAAAGATCTCAAAGGAAGTTACGTATGCTCATCAAATAGGCGTAAAGTACGCTGTCTAGATTGCGCTGAAAGACATAAGATTATACCTGAAATACCGGAGGAATGTATAGAGGTATGATCAAACTATACGCAGGAATTGGTTTAGTTATGGCAGGAATTTTCGTTGTTTTAGAGTTTAAAGTATTTCATTCAGGCATATTCAATACGGTGTTACCATAATGGATTTATTCACACCTTTACTACCAGCATCCGAAAAATACTTGATATGTACAGATACATTTTGTTGGATGTCACCGTTTGACTTTGCGACTACACCAGTATTCTGGATAGGATGGGGTATTACAATAGGAATTATACTTATGAAGCAATTCAAAAAGAAAAAGCAATCGGACGAAGAACCAGAAGAAAGACCTGAGTGGGATTGGCTTAAACGCCGAGGAAAGTCCCATCAAGAGCCAGACGGCTTAGAAGAGTTGACAAAGCTTGTTTGATGTAATAGCATTTACAATGGGTTCTGCAACAGGTCTTCTAGTATTACTTCTATTGGATATGTTCAAGAAAGATGGTGACGGTGGAAAGAGAATCAAGGTTGCACCGAGAATCGAACCTTAACATAATAATTATAAAGTCCCAGCTGAAAGACCGTTTAGATGTTTCCTGGTTCATCCCTTAATGGAAAAAGTGCTCTCACTGGATTAAGGAAGGCATGTCATAAAGCGCAACCAAAAACCAGGACTTCTATATTATGACTTAGTAGTATTAAAATTAAGACGTCTGGTACCCCCTTAATGGCGCCGAAAAGTTTTCCCAAATTTTTTACACTATTCTAATTCACTGTATTCTCTATATGTTCTTGGACACTAGTCATCCTCTAAAGGATACACCGTTTTGAAGGAATATAGAATATACAAAGTCCGCTTAATTTAGGCGTAAAATAGAGATTTGATCAGACACGCCTGTGGACTTGATCGAATACGTTATTAATATCTGATCAAACCTGATCGTTTAAATACAATGGATCAAATCTGATCAGCGATTAACATTAATGATTAACACTAATGATTAACATACAATAGACGGAAAAATTTTCGAGAACTCAACAAGTATCTAAATAAAATAAAAAGATGAAATAAATGTAACTGGAAATATGGGACTAAATATAATTTTATATCCATTCTCAGATGATAGTAGTCATGACACTCATCGAAATCATGTCTGCAGCTTTCACACAATATCGTTCGGGAATAGTTTATGCCATCCAGGGTGGAGACTTTGATGCTGCGATTATATTTATTCGCAACACAGTTGCAATGCTACCAGAAGCATCAAGACCGGAACTGCCAGACATACCAAGTCCAACCAGCCTACAGGAGGACTTACAGGATAAACGTGTTAAGTGGGCATGGGTCATGGAGGCGAGTGCAATGGCTGAAGAGTCCATATCTAAATGGATCCATATGAATCTCGCCAGGATGCAAATGTAGTTATGAGTGAGGAAATAGTTACAGCAACCGAAATGGAGGCAAAAGAGCCCCACATGAATCAGGGGTTCGAAGATAATATAGTCCCCTGGAATAATCCCGAAACAGGAAAAAAGCATCATATTCCTACTAGATGGTACTGGGGTTCAATAGTCAAGCGTATGATCACTCATAATAAAGCTCATGGTTTTACCGGAATTGTTCTAATAGGCATGTCAGGTTCAGGTAAGACAACTTTGACTCAAACAATCATACATATGCTTCATGAGTACGGTGAAAATTATGTTGTAGATTGGTTTAATGGGCATGATATGCTTAATATTGATAAAAAAATCAATGCTATGACGGTTGGTGTACCACATATTATGGTGTTCGATGATGCCTCATATACAATGGAAAATGCAAAAGCTGCAGAGGTAGGAAAACTTGCAAATGCGTTAACAACAGTTAGACACAAGGTAAAGTCAAAAGTTATCATGGTAATGAATATACATTATTCTAAGGCTACCAAGAAATTTTTTAGAAATCAACATTTTACATTCCTAACATCCGTGACAACAGAGGAGCTTGGAAATCTTAAAGACCTCTTTCAAGATAAGATGCCTGTGATTCGTCAATTTGGATCAAAGTACCGTCAAATGGCGTTACTGGGGCATTTCTATGCACCAATAAATTTCTACAAAAATCAATATGCAAAGTATAAGATCAATGACCCATTCCGGCTTGGGTTAGTATCAGAGATTACAGATACTCATTTCTTCCTATATCCTAGGCTGTCATGTCCAAAATGTGTACCTGGTGGTAAGGTAGTAAAAGTTCTCAAAACAAAAGAGATAGTTGACAAGCTTATGGGGTACAAGAATTTATCATCACTAAAGGTTGTTTTGAGATTTTGGATGGCAATAAACAATGAAAATGGAGAGAGGGCACAGAATCTACCATATAGGTATAGATCTTGGTGGAATATGCTAGAGAAGACATCTAAAGCGTATAAGGTAGATTGGACAGAAGTGTCGAATATGTTAGAGGATGCAACCGTTAAATCTCAGAAAAAATTCAAAATTCGTTCTAAAAGAAAGGCAGCCATGTCATTAGCAGATGTAGTAAGAGCACAAGCAGATGAGCAAAAAAACCGTCAAAATGATGAAGCATTTCAGGATTCAAAAATAAAAGAAATTGGTCATTCCGGACAAGAACCAGATGAGAATATGTTTGTTGAGGAACCGGATGAGGATATAAAAGAAGCCACAGACGAACCAATCACAACACCTGATTATGACTCTACATATATCCCTCCACCTTCGTGATCATGACTAATTTAATTTCATATAATTGGGGGTTGAAGTAAAACCATGTTTGATGGTGGACTTTTCGTAGTTCTAAATGTACTTGCAGTTGTGTTTTTATTCAAATTTGGAGTAGCTTTCAAATTAATTTCAATAATTGTGTTTTTTGCATTAGGTACGGTTCTGTTAGCAGGAGAAGACGTGGCGTTCCAATGGAGTGGAACAGAAGCGGTTTCAACCGGATCAGCAGCTACGACGGTTGAAGTTTCTCAAACTCTTTACATAATAGGTGATGACGATGCAGCAACTTTTAACGACAATGCAACTTGGGTAGGATGGATTTACATAGCTTTGGGCTGTTTAACTTCATTCATGTTCTTAGGACGTTACATAGGAGTTGGTGGTGACTAATGGGCTACACGCATATTTTCTTACTTTTCATGTGCCTGAATTTCGGACTTGGGGTTACGTCGATTGCGGATACACCTCTAAGTATTCCAACAACTCATGAGAGATGTTATGCAGATCACACTGAATCGGGGCAGGGTGGACTTGATTTGATCGTAGTTTATGATAATGCAACAGGCACATATATTCCTCCATCAGGCTCAATAGGTGAGGATGTAGGTGAAATTGTGGATAACATAAGGACTGATTCAACACCTGGTAGTACTGGAGCGCCTGGTCCATTTGATCCAATTCTTGACTTTACAGACCAAAGTTATGCTATACTCACAACTATGAAGAATTTCATTGCTGGCGGCTTCATAACTGATGTTTTAATGCATATTAACTTACATTGTGATACAGATCCAGATAGTCCAACATATGGTGAACCAATACAAAATGAGGTCTGGATGTACTTTGTTGGTGGTATACAGGTTATTTTCGGCTTCCTATTGGCTTTAACACTCTTTAACTGGTTAACAGGACGTAGTACCGACTTGGGAAGTTAGATGGCTAAAAAAGAGAAAGTTAAGTGTAAAAAGTGTGGTGTGTTTCTTACTAATCCTAAATCAAAACTAAAACAAGCATGCCGTGAATGTGAGAACGATGTAGGTATGTCTAGAATGGGTAAAGGCTTCAAATACGTTTAGTATATAAAATCAAAAGATACATTTTTTCTTATATAAACACCTTATTTCTAGTGTCATACATGATTGATATTTCCTACATCATGGGATTTATCGGAGTCGCAGTCGGACTCATCATTGGAATCCTCATCTACTCTGAAGTAGAGGGAGCCATTGACTGTCCAGACGCAACAACCAATGCAGACGGTAACGAAGCATGTACCAGAGCAAAACAAATAGCATGGACTGTCATCAGTATCCTACCTATTTCTATGTTCTTTGCATTGTTTGCAATCTTCGGTGGATTCTCCAGAATGGGCTAGACGACGTAAAGTCTCTAGAACACGAGGCGACAGAAGTGTCCTCGTAGAAAAAACCTCTTCTACCTTTTTATTATTATTCAAACCAAAAAAAAACATGACACATATATTCTAGTTTTATATGTAATATTTGGGAACAACCATATAATGAACAACTATATGGAGTGAACTCACCTCCGGACGTCTGTCAAGAATCTCCTAGATTCACTAAACATTCCGGTCAACATGGCAGGCGTCCATTTAATTTAATTTCAAATACTTGATACCCACACAATTTGTATGGCACTGAACATTATTCTGCGTGCAGTTATTTCGATATTTGGAATAGGTATTGCGATGGTTGCGTTCATGCCAGCTGTTTGGGATCTTTATTATAACCAGGAGTTATGGGTCAATGCGCCAGCGGAGGCGTTGAGTACAAGAGATAATATTTATGCCACATTCATGGCTTTACCTCTTTTCATGATTGGTGCTGTATTTCTATGGTCATACATGTCTACAACACGGCGTGATTACGCGTATTAGATCTAAATTTAATTTCATATATGCAAGTTAAATAACAAAATAGTATGCGTAACATTGGAAGTATATTATTCCTAAGTGTTATTTTACTTACCTCTACCATCACTATGGTAGTACCACCACAAGAAGCATCAGCACAAACTATAGCAAACTCCACTTCAACTTACGCACTTGAAGGCAGTGCCTTCACCAACATGACTGGTACCTTCTGGAAGGATAGTCGATACTGGATATTCAATGCAAATAATTCAACTTATTCTGAGAAACCATTCCCATACTTGGGAGACACTCAACCTCAACATCCATTACAATGGGATGCAACAACTGAGACATTCGTACACCAACCATATGTAGCACCACCTCCAACTGTTACGCCAGCAACACCTAATGCTACACCAAGTACACCACCTCCAGTACAACAGCCTACATATCAAGCACCTAACTACCAACCAAGTCAACCAGTACAACTAGTAGCAACAGAGCCAGACCATTATCCAATTAACATAGAAACCGAAACATACACAATACATGAAACAGTTCTATCTGACTTTACAATTGTAGGAGAGGTTGAATATTTACCATTCCCGCATATCATAGTTAATGGAGTAGCACAACCATACCATGTTGAAAATAACCAAGACAAAGTGATAGTTAGAACAAACTCTGTAGGTGGATTGATTTATGATAAGAATAATTGTAGTTACTCAATTTATGAGAGTGGTTGGGACGGTGCATCATTAATTGATTCAGTTTCAATCGTAGGACGTTCAGCAGATATTAACACAGATAACTGGTCCGCATTACCAGAAAATAATCTAAATTGTACAGTTGATGTTATACAATTACCTGACTCTGTAACTATCACGTCAACTAAAGGTGTAGTAACAAACTCAACAGGTGCAGGAGTACAACATGAATTAATCTTGAATGCAGACACTGGAATCAAAGAAACATTCCGAGTGCAAGTACAAGAGAGTGGTAAGAAACTAGGTGTAACACAAACAGCACACACTGGAGATATACTAAACATTGGTGGTATTGATTATAACATTGCTGCACTTGATGGAATGTTTATGGATAGAGAAGCAATTGAAGCAAACGAAGCACAAATTTTTGAAATCACACAAGGGCTAAACTATGACATTGGTGCAGGCTGGGATCGTTTATGGGGAATATCATTTGAAGCAGGCGTACCAAATAAAATTAATCTAGACTATGCAAACGCTGGAGAGATTGAACAAACATTCTTGGAGATTGATCCAGAGTGGACTACCTCAGTAGGAACCACGTCATTCAAAAATGTAGTACAAGGTAATAGTGCTGGTAGCACTTGTGATACAACAGGTACTCATTATCAAGATACATACAGTGACAAACTACAACACGCAACTGCAAATTCAAATTCACAATGTAGAGAATATGTATACGAATGGGATGTATCTGGTGTCACATTACCAGACAATGCAATAGTTCAAGGTGTGACTTTAGAATATTCACAAGGATATAACAATGGAAATAAAGAGATTGAATACCACCCATTCACATCTGTTCAACCATCAACATTGTCAGGTGCAAGTGGTGCAACAACAATCAAGACTGCCATATACAGCAGTACACCATACCTAACTGCACCAATAACTGCTGGAACAAGTAATACAGTTAGTTTAGGAAATCAAGCTGGAATTGATTACAAAAATAACTCAGGTTGGTTCTCAACTGTCTTAATGTATGAAGGTGGTTCAACATTAAACTCTGTTTACGCATATTCTAACCTCGGAGATGGAACACTAGGTGTATCTTACACAATCCCACCACCTTACTTACCACCAGCACCATCCAACCTACAAACAGGTGCAATCAATTCAAACCAAGTTAACTTGGAATGGACAGAACCAACTGGATTAACAGAAGAGTTTGGTCTTAACCAAGAGTTAGGATACAAAGTTTACAAGTCTGATTACGCATACGCAGGAAAGAACCTACCAGGACAACAAGGACAAGACAGTTCTAACTGGGATGGTTACATCGGTGCAACAGAGATGGATGATAACGAATTACTATTCCACTTTGACGGACTTGAAGGACAAACAACAACGACAGCACTAGACACTGACGACATCATAGCATATTATGAGATGGACGCTTCAACATCAACACTTGACGGAACTGTATCAGGTGCAGTCACAACTGCAAGTGATCTTGGAAACTGGGCTGGCGACTTGGGTCAAGCGATAGCAGTTGGTTCCACATCAAACACATATCTTCTCAATGACGATTTCTCAAGTGATAATTGGACAAATGTTGGTGGCTTTAGTAATTGGGGTGTATCAAGTGGCACAATGGAATGGACAACAGCAAGAGGTACAACACAGGGAGAAGTTACTGCATTAAGTTCATCTGCTGATGATTTCGTATTAAGATACAAGTTTACACCTACAACAGTTGTTCATCCTGGTGGTAATGAAGAATATCTTTGGGTAGGTTTATCAGATAATAATTCATGTGTTTCTAATACAGCACAAGAACAAGCTGGTGTTTATTTCCACAATTGGAGTACTTCTGATAGTAAATTCCAAGTAACATCTGGAAGTAGTGGATTGTTTAGTGGTGCTGTTGCAACATCAATTAATTTCAGTTCAACTGAATATTGGATAGAGGTTACTAAATCAGGCAGTGATGTTACATTACAGTTATACTCTGACGCATACACAACTCCAGTCAGTGGTGGAAGTGCAACAAGTTCTAATGCTAATGGTCCATATGATTATGTTGTAATGTGTGGAATGACACATAGTTCATCTGGTAGTGGTTCTGCACTAGGAACTATTGATGATATGACTGTAACCGCAGATGTTACAACATACACTTATCATCGTGCCGAGCAGTATCAGAGTGGAACAAACAATGCAACACCAGACTTTGTAGATGACTTTTCTACTGATAAAGGCTGGGTAACAACTGATGGACAATATGTGATAGATACTACTACAGATAATCGTGTAGAGTATGCAGTGCAACGTACCAATCAGGGAAGTGCAGCATTACACTTTTTGAAAGATTTACAAGATGCAGATGCACTTAACGGTTCTAATTTAGATAACGAGAAATTTGTATTGCGATTCAAACTAACATCTGATTCGGTCACTGGTTCAGGTTCACATGACGCATGGTTTAACTTTGGATTATACTCAGGCACTTCTAACATAACTGTTGCAGAAGATTTTCTAGGATTGGACTTCAAACAGAACAATGCTGGCAGTGGATCACAGAACATGAGATTTGGAACGGCTGATAATTCAGCTTCATACACTCAAACTGAATACGTTGATACATCTCTTTGGATGAATGGAAGTGACGAATGGTATATGGAAATTGTACGCACAGCAAGTGACAGTGCAGTATTACGAATATTTTCAGATGATACATACAGTGGCACTCCAGCCCATGAGTTTAATTTGAGTTTTGGCACAGATAACCCACAAGACTTGAGATACTTAGGTGGTAAGGTGTATGGTAGTAACCATCATCCCACTTATGTTTTTGGTGGAGTTTTCGATGACGTAGAAATCTATAATGGAGTTACAACAGCTTCAACACCAGTCTACTCCTACCGCAACTTCGCAGACCTCGGCTATGCAGAAGACACTGAACGATTCGTAGGACAAGAGTTTGGTAGTGGTCAATCTCCAATCACAGCATGGACAAATAATGATTTAGGTAAACCATACGGAGACGCAAGTCTCACATCAGATAGTATTAGATTAGA
>Ga0310344_10000589_pt1 | contig 28439 bp, 26 predicted proteins | sample HC15DNA20200_MG_FD_203801 | JGI IMG/M metagenome (GOLD analysis project Ga0310344, IMG submission 203801) | Marine microbial communities from station ALOHA, North Pacific Subtropical Gyre - HC15-DNA-20-200_MG | ecosystem: Environmental > Aquatic > Marine > Oceanic | place: Pacific Ocean: North...
CAAACTCGACGTCGCAACGGCACTTCATCGAGCACCGGCGCACTGCCAGAGGCCTGTCCAACCTCCGGGTCGTGACCGCCGACGTCAACCAGTACGAACCCTCGGACCGCTTCGACCGGGTGGTCTCCGTCGAGATGTTCGAGCACCTGCGCAATGTCGAGGCATTGCTGGAGCGGATCGGTGCCTGGCTCGTTCCCGACGGCCGGCTGTTCGTCCACGTCTTCTCCCATCACCGCTACGCGTACTTCTACGACGTGGACGGCGAGTCGGACTGGATGGCCAGACACTTCTTCACTGGGGGCATGATGCCGTCGGACAGGTTGCTCGCTGCCTGTGACGGTCCGCTCGGGGTGGAAGCGCAATGGACGGTTGACGGCCGCCACTACGGCCGGACCGCGCGGGCATGGCTGGCAAACTTGGACCGCCAGCGTGACGCTGCACTCGACGTCCTAAGGGCGGATCTCGGCACGACCGAGGGCACTCGCTGGCTGCAGCGCTGGCGTCTCTTCTTCCTGGCTTGCGCCGAGCTCTTCGAGTATCGCAATGGAGCGGAGTGGCGGGTTACTCACCATCGGCTCGCGCTCAGATAGCCCGGAGCACTTCGTCACTACGCAGTGGCTTGCAATGGCAATCATCTAGGTTTTTATTCACTGCTCTAAAATACTTCGCTACAGAATCTAATGACCCTCAGCCTCAAGCTGTTCTTCTCGTTGATGCTGATCGCCATGCTCGCGATCACCACGGCCGCCTCGCTCGATCGCGGCCTGGTGGCAGCCGCCGAAGCCCTCTGGCCAGACCTGTGGTTCCGGGCCACGCTGGCCGACGCCTACTTCGCGTTTCTGACCGTCTGGGTGTGGATGGCCTGGCGCGAACCAACCTGGCCGCGGCGACTTGCCTGGCTCGTGGCGGTCCTTGGCCTGGGGAGCATCGCGATTGCCGTCTACGCTCTACTGCTGCTCGCACGAGCCAACCCCCGCGATCCTGTGAGTACCCTGCTCACCAGAAACGCGGACCGGAGCCAATAGCGGCGGTGCCGCGACTACTCGGTGCCCCGGTACCGGCCTGGGATCGACCCGGAGCCACTGGCCAACCTCGCCAGAGTGGGGATGGCCAGCGCCCACAGCAGGGCCAGCAGCGCCCAGGCTGCGCCTCCGTCGACACGAACCGCCCCGAGCCGCTCCCCGAGCCAGTAAGCAAACGGCCCTCCCAGGGCGCCGAACCCGGCCGCCGCGCGCCAGTCTCGGCCCAGCCAACGCAAACAGAAACGGAGCGTGGCAGCGAACTGGACCCACAGCACTACGATCCAGGGTGGGGCAACCCCGTCCACCAGGGTGCCAGACTGGAAGCGGAGCCCGCCGAGTGTCACCTGAAGCGACTCGACTACGAATCCGATCACGGCCGCAATCACCAACAGACGGAGCTCGACGCGACGGTCCACGACCAGCGCCAGATGCACCGCGACGAGCCCGAGACCGACCACGGTTGCCATCAGAGGCCGATGGGCCGCAGCCAGCAGCACCAGGGCAAGCCAACCTGCCTGATACAAGACGTAGTTGACGAGGTCTACGCGAGTCTGCATGCTGTCGGCTCGAACGAAGGAGAATCGCATCTGTGCATGAATCGACCCCGGCGCTCTCGCCGTCCACCCGTCCGTCTGGTCCGCCTCCAGAGCACCGCCAGATCGACTGGCTGGGCAACATCCCGTTTCTGAGTGTTCACGCCGGCTGCCTGCTGGTCCTGTGGACCGGCGTCAGCCCCACTGCGGCGGCCATCGGCTTGGCAACGTTGCTGATCCGCATGTTCGGTTTGACCGGCGGATATCATCGGTACTTCTGTCATCGAGCCTTCAAGACTTCTCGGGTATTCCAGTTCGTCCTGGCGTGGCTTGGCACAGCCGCCGCGCAGAAGGGGCCGCTCTGGTGGGCCGGTCATCATCGAAGCCACCACCGCCACTCTGATACCGAAGCCGACGTCCACCCGCCCGGGATCCACGGCTTCTTCTGGGCGCACATCGGCTGGGTGATGTGTCCAGCCAATCTTCGGACAAAGATGGAGCTGATGCCGGACTTCGCCCGCTATCCGGAACTGACCTGGCTCGATCGGAATCACCATGTGGCACCAGTGACCCTGGCGGTCAGCCTTTTCCTGCTCGGCGCCTGGCTCGAGTCCACGGCGCCCGCGCTGGGCGTCACCGGGCTGCAGCTGCTGGCAGTCGCGTTCTTCCTCAGCACGACGGTCCTTTACCACGTCACCTTCGCAGTCAACTCGATTGGCCACACGGTAGGCCGCCGCCGTTTCGACACCCGAGACGCCAGCCGCAACGGGTTCCTGCTGGCGCTCCTCACCGGCGGTGAAGGCTGGCACAACAACCACCACCGATATCCCACCTCGGAACGGCAAGGTTTCTACTGGTGGGAGATCGACCCCACCCACTACGTGGTCGTGCTCCTGAACACGCTCGGCGTGGTCTGGGACGTGCGCGGACCGTCGGCCGAGGTGCTGGAGGAAGGAAGGAGCCGGCCGAACCGGGCCGCGATCACGTCCTGACGGTAGTTGAAGATTTTGCGGAGGTCACGGTCCACCCAGCGGGTGGCGGCCTCGGGCAGCAACGCGCTTCCATAAATGGCGAAGTGCACCGTATCCCGCAGAAGCGTGCCGCCGTCTACCTCGATAAAGTCATGCCGATGGCGCCACAGCCGAAACGGGCCTCGGCGCTGGTAATCGGTGAATCCCACCGGTGGCTCCCACTCCAAGATCACAGTGTGCCAGCCCACCGGCACCCCGTGCAGCCGGAGACGGTACCGGATACGGGTGTCCTGTCGAACGTCGGGTGTCGAGACCTCAAGGATCCGGAACCGCAGGAACGGCGGTGTCAACTGCTCTAAGTTCCGGGCATCGGCAAAGTACGGGAAGACCTCGTCCCTCGGGCGCGGAACACGCTGGGTCGCCACCAACCGCTGTTCGCCGCCGTCACGCTCGATGCGAACCGAGCGCTCGGCTTCGACGCTCGCGCTCCGGTGTGGGGCGTCATTGCTGTCTACCATCATATTTAACTAGAGATACAATACGATCAACTTCCAAGCAAATCGACCCAGCAGTTGGAGGCAGTAACGGTGCTATCGGACACGATAAGAGACGGACTCGAGAATTACCGGATCGGTGAACGGATCCGCGCGATGCGGCTCGAGAAGAAGCTTGGGCTGGTCGAGCTCGGCCAGCACACGGGACTCTCGCCGGCGCTGCTCTCTAAGATCGAGCGGGGCAAGATGTTCCCCACCCTGCCCACGCTCTTGCGTATCGCCATGGTGTTCAGTGTCGAGCTCGACACCTTCTTCACCCCCGACGAGACGCCGGTCGCCGCAGTAGTGCGTCGCAGCGATCGACAGCGGTTTCCTCAGCTCCCGAACCAGGACCAGGCCAACTTCCATTTCGAGAGCTTGGACTACCCGGTGACCAAGCGCGCCATGAGCTCCTACTTCGCCGAGTTCACCCAGATTAGCGCCAACAAGCTCAAGATGCATCAGCACCCGGGCGTCGAGTTCATCTACGTCATGACGGGGGCCCTCTCGCTCAAGATCGAAGACCGAGACACAGTGCTCCGAGCCGGTGATTCGATGTATTTCGATTCTTCGCCATCGCACGGCTATCGACGCTACGGCCGGACCAAGTGCACGGCGATCGTCGTCGTCACTTCCTGAGCCCGATGCGGATTGCCATCGTCAACTTCAACGCCGAGCCAACCGGAGGCGCCGAGACCTATCTCCACGCGCTCCTGCCGGTCCTGGCCGGCTGCGGCAGTCGAAGAGAGGAGCAAATCTCATGAAAATTGTGGTTAGCGGCGCGAGCGGCCTGGTTGGCACCGCGCTGGCTCGCCGATGGAGCGGCACTCACACCGTGGTCGGACTGGGCCGACAACGAACCGCCGGTGGGATTCAGTGGGACCCGACAACCGACACCCTGGACCCGTCCGAGCTGTCCGGGGCCGATGCGGTGGTGCATCTGGCCGGAGCCGGCATCGCGGATCGGCGATGGTCGGACTCGGTCAAGCGGGATATTCGCGATAGTCGGGTACAGGGCACCTCTCTGATCGCACGGTCGATGGCCGCGGCCGAAACCCCTCCACCAGTCCTGGTGTGCGCATCGGCAATCGGCTTCTACGGCGACAGGGACGACGCGGTGCTCGACGAAGAGAGCGACCCGGGCGAGGGCTTCCTGTCAGAGGTTTCCCTGGAGTGGGAGGCCGCCGCTGATCCGGCCCGGGAAGCGGGCCTTCGCGTAGCGCACCTGCGTATCGGGATTGTACTGTCGCGACATGGAGGCGCACTGAAACAGATGCTCCTCCCGTTCCAACTCGGGGTGGGCGGCAAGCTGGGCAGTGGGGACCAGTACATGAGCTGGATCGGCCTCGAGGATCTGACCCGGATCATCGAGTACGCAATCGAGCAACCGGCCATACAGGGGGCGGTCAATGCAGTCGCCCCGACCCCGGTCACCAACGCGGAGTTCACCCGGACACTCGGCCGCGTCCTGCGCCGCCCGACGATCTTTCCGGTGCCCGGTTTCGGTGTGCGGCTGCTCTTCGGCGAAATGGGAGACGCGCTCCTCTTGGGCAGCACGCGAGTCGTGCCTACACGGCTGTCGGCGACAAGCTTCACCTTCGAGCATGCAGATCTCGACAGCGCGCTCCGAGCCGCCCTGGCGTGAGGTGGCGGCCGGGGAGGTGTCAAGTCGCAAGCATCGACTCAAGCCGCTGCACAGCGCGACATACCGAGGACGGGATCGGCTGGCGGACGATGTCGCCCTGCTGCCCGTAGCGCTCGAGACGCGCGACTTCGGCCACAAGACGGGACACAAAAGCCGCTCGTGGACGATCACGGTGGGAGGACAGCACGCCCTGGGGAGGGCAGGCCCACACACCAACACCGGGGTACTGCCGGCGGAACGTCGCCAGACACCGCCGCATGACGAAAGCCTTGGCGACGAGAAGCGCCGTCCGGGCGGGCCGGCCGGTCGCGCGGAGCGCCTGCATCCCGAACCGGACGTTCTCGAGCGTGTTGGTCGCCTCCGCCTCGGTCACGATCCGGCTGTCCGGTACGCCCTCGTCCAGCAGCGTATCGCGAAACACGAGCGCTTCCGGTTTCGAGAACACACCCTCGGTCCTGGGTCCGAACCGGCCCGTAACCACGATGCGCTCACCATGCCCGGCCAGAAAGAGCGCCGCCGCTCGGCGCGGCACCGCCAGATCGCGGCTGCCGAAGACAAAGATCGCGTCGCTCGGGCGGGGCCGATGAGACACGGCCAGATAGGTCCATACCGGTTCCAGCAGTTGGGCTAGCTCGGGCTCCAGAAGTTGATCGAGGGACACCGGGTGGTTCTACCACAGCCCGCGCCGCGCCCGACAAGATCGGCCAGATCAGCCCGTACGCTATGATCAAACCGACGGTGCACGTCAGGACTCCTGTACAGAACACCACGCACATGCTGAACCGTCGGCTCCAGCTCGCTGCTTACGGTCTGCTCCTGCTGGCCGTACCGAGCCCGGGCCAGACCCCGGACCAGGCGCTCACGCTGGTAACGTCCGAGGGCCGCGATCAGCTGCAGACGGTCACTCTCGACGGCCGCCGGATGGTCGCGCTCGACCGGCTGACCGGGCCGTTCGACCTGACTATCAGTACTATCAGTGGCGAACGCCGGGAAAACTCGCTTACCTTGTCCCGTGACGATCAGGTGATCGTGCTCACCGCAAACGAGGGGCTGGTCTCGGTCGACGGACAACTGGTCTCACTTCCCTCGCCCCCGGTCGAACAGAACGGCGCCTGGTATGTCCCGATCGACTTCATCGGACGGGCGCTGCCTCTTGTCTCAGATGAACCGCTCGAGCTACGACGTCGCTCCGGGCTCGTGGTGATGGGAAACATCCGAGTGCCGCAGGTCGTGGCCCGGTACCGGAGAACCGGCCAACAGGGTCGTCTCGGATTCATGGTGACGCCGGCCATTGAACCGACGATCGAGCAGCAGGACGACCGGTTCGTGATCACCTTCGACGCCGATGCACTAGACCTTGCCCCGACCAACCTGATACCGGACTCGCTCGTCGTCGGGTTGGCGGCAGACCAGAACCGCCCGGTGGTCACGGTCGAGCTCGGCGCCGAGTTCGGTTCCTACGCCTCGGTAGTGGAACCGGCGCTCGGGAACGCGATTGAACTGGTGATCGACCTCAAGCCCGTGGCCCCGCCGCCGCCTGAGCCACCCCGGACCACACTGCAACGCCCCGCGACACCCCCGCCGGCACCTCGACCAATTCCCCAGGCTCCGGTGCCTGGCGCCTCGCCGGCGCCAGCCGGCGCCCCCGCGCCCCGTCCCGCCGAGGGCGACCCCGACCTGCCTGCGCTTAGCGAACTCGCGGCACCCCGGGCTATCCGAGCGATCGCAATCGATCCGGGGCACGGGGGTTCAGATACCGGCACCAGCGGTCCGGGCGGCGCACTTGAGAAGGACGTCACACTGGAGGTCGCGCGTCGGTTGCGCAATGCCATCGAGAGCCAGCTCGGGCTGCGAGTGGTCTTGACCCGCACGTCCGACACGAACGTGGTGCTCGATGAGCGCGCGGCGATCGCGAACAACAATCGCGCCGACCTATTCATCAGTCTGCATGTCAACGCGTCCGTGCGGGAAACCGCGACCGGAGCCGAGGTGTTCTACCTGAGCCTGGCGGAGTATGACGAGGCGGCGCGTGATCTGTCGGCGCTGGCTGCCGAACCGATCCCGGTGGTGGGAGGAGGCTCACGAATCCTCGACATCGTGCCGTGGGAAATGGCACAGCTTCGCTACGTGGAGGAGTCGGCGCGCTGGGCCTCAACCGTGGCAGATGAGCTGAGTCTCCGGTTACCAATGAGTCCCCGGGGTCTGCAACAAGCGCCATTCCGGGTGCTCGTGGGCGCCAACATGCCTGCTGCACTCGTGGAGCTCGGATTCATCTCGAACCCCGATCAGGAAGCCCAACTCACCTCACCGACATTCCAGACCGCGATCGTCAACGGCCTGCTTCGCAGCATCATCCGCTATCGCGACGAGGCGGCGCGCGGATTCATGGCGCCGATGCCCCTCGATCCGGGTACCCCCGAGACGGCGACGCCCCCAGGACGGCTCCAGTGAAGCGCGAGCTCGGCATCTATCTCACCCTCGCGGTGGCCGCGGTGGCCGGGGCCTGGCTGCTCTTCGTGGGCCTGCCCCAGTGGTATGCGGAGCCGACGGCCGATGAGACCGCCGCGTCCACGGGCATGGCCACCGACGGCGAGTTCGTCGAGGCGACGCTGTTCTACATCTCTGACGACGGCATGCAGCTGGTCGGCTTCGAGCGCCGGTTGCGGCGGGAACCCAGTCTCGCATCGCAGGCCCGGCGTGTGGTTGAGGCACAGCTCGCCGAGCCGCCGCTTCCGCTCCTCTCTCCGATACCACGCGGCACCCGACTGCACGGGCTGTATCTCACCGACCGCGGAGAGGCCTTTGTCGACCTTAGTGAGGAAGTAATGCTGGGCCACAGCGGCGGTTCGCTCGAGGAACTGTTCACGGTGTACGCGGTCGTCAACGCGATCACCGTGAACCTACCCACGATCACCGCCGTACAGATCCTGGTCAATGGTACCGAGGTCGACACCCTGGTAGGCCACGTCGACCTCCAGAACCCACTAACGGGCAACATGCGGCTGGTGGCCGACCCCGACGACGCCCCCACTGAGGGAGAAGACCTGGCTCCCCTCTCGACGACGCCGACAACAACATCATGACCACGACTCGCACCGACCGTCCAACCGACGAGCTGCGCCCGACGACGCTGACTCCCCACTACCTCGAACATGCGGAAGGTTCGGTGCTGATTGAAGCCGGTCGTACGCGCGTGATCTGCACCGCCAGTGTCGAAGCCAAAGTGCCGCCGTTTCTCCGCGGCAGCGGCAAGGGCTGGGTCACGGCCGAGTACGGGATGCTGCCTCGAGCCACCTCCACACGGTCGGCCCGGGAGGCCAGCCGTGGCAAGCAAGGGGGACGGACCCAGGAGATACAGCGCCTCATCGGCCGGTCGCTCCGAGCGGTCACGCGCCTCGAATCGCTTGGAGAGCGAACCATCTGGATCGACTGCGACGTGATCCAGGCCGACGGCGGTACGCGCACGGCGTCCATCACCGGGAGCTTCGTGGCCCTCGCCTTCGCGCTGCGTCAACTGAAAGAGCGGGGCGTCATCAATCAGATTCCGCTCGACGATCACGTCGCGGCGACCAGCGTGGGAATCGTGGGCGGAGAACCGCTGCTCGACCTGGCGTATACCGAAGATGCGGGCGCCGAGGTGGATATGAACGTGGTCATGACCGGCGATGGGCGGTTCATCGAAGTGCAGGGCACGGCCGAAGGCGCCCCGTTCACGCGTGACCAGCATGACGCGTTGCTCGGACTCGCGGCCACCGGGATCAAACACCTCGTGGGCCTCCAGCGCGAGCTGATCGGCGACTTGCGGTCATGAGCGCCGCCGCGCCGCTACGGCTGCTAGTGGCTACCACCAACTCCGGCAAGCGGCGTGAGATTCGCGGGATTCTCGGCGGTCTCGATCTCAGCCTACTGACTCTGGCCGACTTCGCTCCAACCGCAGAACCCGAGGAAACCGGCTCGACATTCGTCGCCAACGCGCGGATCAAAGCCCTGGCCTACGCCGCCGCAACCGGCGAGCTGACGGTGGCGGAAGACTCCGGGCTGGAGATCGATGCCCTGGACGGCGAGCCCGGCGTGCGCTCCGCCCGATTCAACGGGGAGTCCTACGAGGAGAAGTTCACTACGATCCGCCGCATGCTGGCGGAGCGCGGTGTCACTAGCAGCACGGCACGGTTCGTCTGCGCGCTGGCGCTGGCCCGAGGAGACGAGATCGTCTGGGAGACAACGGGTGCCGTCGAAGGCCGGGTCGAGCTGCCGCCGCGGGGCGAGGCCGGCTTCGGCTACGACCCCATCTTCCACTACCCGCCGTATGGCTGCACGCTGGCCGAGGTGGACGGCGCGCGGAAGGCGGCGGTGAGCCACCGTGGCGCCGCGTTCCGCGCGCTCCGCGGCTATCTAGCGTCGCCTGGCGAGCCGGCGGCCTCGATCAACGCGGCACCCTGAACAGCGGTGCGGCGCCGCGCCCGGATCGCCAGCACCACCAAGTCGAAGGCGAGGTAGGGCGCCGCCAGGCTGTCACCAGCGTCCCTCCTGTTTCGCACCCGTCATCGGGCCGGCCACTCACTCGTACTCCAACGCACAAGTGAGCCTGGCGTCCTCTCGAGCAAGCGGCGTACCGGCCGGCGCTGGCCGTTCTCTCAGCGAACCCTGGGCGGGTCGGGATTTGAGCGCGGGGAATATCTCGCGCCCAAGTCAAGTCTGAAAATTGCGAGCTAATGCGGCAACTTCCCTAGGGGTGCTCGACGTACGAACAGCTGGTAGAGGTGATGCGCCTCATGATGCTGCATGTACTCCACCTGGAAGTGGACGTCGAAGCGCTCGTACTGGGGATGCTGACCGGAGCGGTGCCAGGCGGCTGGTTCGAGCATCTCGAGACGGTCGGCAAACGCCATCCGGTCCGAGAGAAACGCTTGGCGAGTCTCGGTCGCCGGGTGCACCACGAGCTTCTCGAAGTCGGCGTCACCGTCAGGTGAGTAGGGGATGCAGGCCGGATTGTCGCGGGTCAGCATAGCCTCGATGCGGTCGTCGAACAGGCGCTGGCATCGCCACAGGTGACACACGAGCTCTCTGAGCGACCACTTCCCCGTGACGGTTCGCTGGGAAAGCTGTTCGTCATCGAGACCGCGGGTCAGCCGCTCGACTTCGCGCCCCTGCTCCCGCAGCTTCGCCACCAGCGCAAGATGGGCATCGTGCTTTGACATGGTGAGAGTATACGGCGGTCTCTCGTTCGACCGAGATTGGTCGCCGTCTGCGTTCAATCGGACTTGTGACGCACAGGAAGCTCAACGGTGAACACCGCTCCACCACCATCACGGTTGGCGGCCCACACGCTTCCTCCGTGGAGACCGATGAGGTGCTTGGCGATTGCTAGCCCCAGCCCGGTACCACCCGGATGGCGTGTGCGAGCCCGATCGACTCGATAGAACCGCTCGAAGACCCTGGGCAAATCTGCATCGGGGATGCCGGGGCCACGGTCGGCCACCATGATCCGGACCTGCCCTTCGCGACACGCGGCACTCAGGTCGATGACACTCTCATCGGGGCCATAGTGCAGCGCGTTCTCGACGAGGTTTCTCACCGCGTCGTACAGCTTCACCGAATCGGCCGACAGCTGTACAGTGCCGTTTTCCACCGAACACTCGATCCGCTGCCCCTTGCGCTCCGCTATCGTGGCCAGCTCTTCGCGAAGCGACGCGAACAACGAGGCCACCGAACACGAGGACACGTCGAGCGGCTCATGCCCAGCGTCCAGCCTGGCGAGCCGCAGAAGGTCGCTGACCAGCCGCTCCATGCGCGTGCTGCTCCTCGCAATGATGTCTAGGTACCGCCGTGCATCTGGGTCAGACGTCTCGTCCAGCAACGCCTCAACCCCGACCTTCACAGCGGTCAGCGGTGTGCGCAGCTCGTGAGACACATTGGCGACGAAGTCCTGCCGTACCCGATCCGCCCGACGGAACTCGGTGACATCGTGAAGCACCAGAACAACCCCTCCGTCCTGGTCCGTGGTGAATGGTCGGGCACTGGCCAGCAGCACCCGCGGGAGGTCAGCGTTGAGGGTGACCTCATGCTGCCGCGTCTCTTCGCCGGCCGCAGCCAGCGTCAGCAGGCTCGTGACCTCAGGGTGGCGGATCAGCTCGACATATTGGCGGCCGGTCGGCGGATCGTCGATGTCCAGCATCCGTTGCAGCGAGTCGTTGGCGGTCTGGACTCGGCCGGCGTCGTCGATGACCAGCACCCCTTCGACCATACCCTGCAAAATGGCCCTGGTGCGGCTCTGTTGGGCCGACAGCTCTTCGACCCGCCGACCTAACTCGCGTGCAGTGTCGTCCAACGCGCGAGCCAGCGTGCCCAACTCGTCGCTCGCCCGGACCTGGTTCAGAGGCGCGGCCTCGCCAGCAGCGTAGCGCCGTGCGGCACCTGCAATCGCAGCAACCCGGCGTCCCACCGAAGCTGACATCATCCATGCAAGACCGATCGCGCCGGCCAAGGCAGCAAAGAGGCCGAGAACAGTCGCGTCCGTCATCGCCGACACCGAGAGGCCAAGGACGGCGACCGCCATCGAGGTAAGAAACAACCGAGTGCGGAGCTTCACGGGTCTGCGCCTACTCTCCAGTTCCTCGGAGCTCGACGTCAGCGGGTGTCGACGAATTTGTAGCCAAACTGTTTGATCGTGACGATCTGCTGGACCAGAACAGGCAACTTCTCGCGCAGTCGGCGAACATGCACATCGACCGTGCGGGTGCCACCGGTGTATCGGTAACCCCACACATCAGACAGCAGACGGTCCCTGGAGAGCACCCGCCCCTGGTGCTCGATGAAGTAGCGCAGCAGCAGGAATTCCTTGGCCGTCAGTCGCACTTCTTGCCCCTCGCAGGCCACCTCGTGGCTGGTGAGGTCGATTGAAATCGAACCGATGTTGACAACCTGATCGGCGGCCAACGACTTAGTTCGGCGAAGCACCGCCTGCACCCGCGCCACGAGTTCCCTTGGACTGAACGGCTTAGTGACATAGTCGTCAGCTCCGATCTCGAACCCCGCCACCCGATCTTCCTCGTGGACCCGAGCAGTGACCATAACAATAGGCACAGCGGCCAACTCAGCGTCCGCCCGTACGAGCCGGCAGACCTCAAGCCCGCTCAATCCTGGCAGCATGACGTCGAGTACGACGAGATCCGGCCGCGCTTCGCGCAGCCTGGGGAGCACCTCGTCACCACTGGTCACCAAGTCAGTCTCGAAGCCAGCTCGAACCAGATGAAGGCGAACCAATTCGGCAATATCGTGGTCGTCTTCAACAACAAGAACCTTAGCTTTCATTGACTCTGTTACTTCAGGAAAACCTGGCTCTTATTCTCGAACGAGACAACCCCTGTACTATCCCTACCCCTTAGCTTTCGCGTACGGCATTGCCTTCCTGTCCGTGGTGACGGACGTCGAGACCAGACACGATGAAGATAGCCTCCTCGGCAATGTTGGTGGCATGGTCGCCTATGCGCTCGAGATGGCGCGAGATGAGAATCAGACCGAGCGACTGCTCCGTCACCGACGGATCAGACAGCATGAAGCTCAGTAGCTCGCGGAACACCTGGTCTTTGAGATGATCCAGCGAGTCATCGCGATCGAGTACCTCCTGAGCCAGGGCCATGTCTTGCCGCACATACGCGTTGAGGGCGTCGCGGAGCATCCCCTGAGCGATCTCCGCCATTCGGGGGATGTCGATCAGTGGCTTGACGGCAGGGTGCTCAAGGTAACCCAGTGTCGCCTCGGCTATATTGACGGCGAAGTCACCGATCCGCTCTAAGTCGCTGTTGATCTTGACCCCAGACACCACCACTCGGAGATCAGTGGCCATTGGTTGTTGCAGCGCGAGCAGCTGGAAACAGCGTTCATCGATTTCGAGATGCAGCTGGTTGATCGGCGCGTCACCGGCCAGGACGCGCTCCGCCAGCGCGTAATCCCGGTCAACCAACGATTGCACCGCAGCACGCACCTGCTCTTCGGCCCCACCAGCCATCACGAGCAGGCGTTCCTTCAGGTGCTCAAGCTCTTCTTCAAAGTGCCGGCTTGCACGCGGCGCAGTGTCGGTCAAAAGTCTCCTCCTCCGTCAGACCACGTCCTAGCCGAATCGCCCGGTAACGTAGTCCTCTGTCAATTTCTCGGTCGGAGCAGTGAAGATCTGGCTAGTGCGGCCGTACTCGACGAGTTTCCCGAGCCAGAACACCGCCGTCCGGTCGGAAACGCGAGCCGCCTGCTGCATGTTATGGGTAACGATGACGATCGTGTACTCGCTCTTAAGCTGATACACCAACTCTTCGATGCGTTGGGTCGCAATGGGATCAAGAGCGGAGGCTGGTTCGTCCATGAGGAGGACCTCCGGCTGCACCGCCAAGGCTCGAGCGATGCACAGTCGCTGCTGCTGTCCACCGGACAGTGCGAGCGCTGACTCTCTCAGACGATCGGACACCTCTTCCCACAGCGCCGCTGCTTTCAGACTCGACTCGACGCGATCGTCGAGCTCAGAATGTGACTCGGCCATCCCATTGATCCGAAGGCCGTATGCGACGTTGTCGTAGATGGACTTCGGAAACGGATTGGACTTCTGGAAGACCATACCGACGCGACGCCGGAGCTCAACGACATCGGTTCCGAACCCGTAGATGTCGTCCCCATCGATCGACACCTTGCCTTCGACCCGGGCACCGGGAATGATGTCGTTCATCCGATTCAACGTCCGGAGGAACGTGCTCTTTCCGCACCCGGACGGACCGATGAGCGCGGTGACCTGATTGACTGGAATGGCTATCGTCACCTGCTCGAGCGCCTGCTTCTGTCCGTAAAAGAAGCTGAGCTCGGTCACATCCACCTTGGTCGGCGCGTCGGCCGAACCCCGCTCGGTGCCTTGCTGAGCCACATCGGCCAGTGAGGGTATGGCGGTTTTGGAAGTAACCGTCGTTCCTTCGTTGGGATTCGTCACTGCTGGAACCGATCTCGCAACCACGCCGCCGTCCCGTTCATGACCAACAGCAACGCGAGCAGGACAATGATACCGGCGGCTGCGTTCTCCAGAAACGCCTCCTGGGGCCGAGACACCCAATTGAACACCTGGATGGGCAACACCGTGAAGGGCGACCACAACCCATCTGGTGCGAACGGCACGTAGGTCAGTGCACCGATGGTGATGAGCGGGGCCGTCTCTCCGATCGCCCGTGACAGGGCCAGGATCATGCCTGTTAGCATCCCGGGAAGCGCGACCGGCAGCACCTGGTACCAGATGGTCTGCCACTTGGTAGCTCCGAGTGCATAGGAGGCCTCCCGCAGCGACGGCGACACCGCCCGGAGCGCCTCTCTCGAGGAGAGGATCACCACTGGAAGCACGAGCAGAGCCAGAGTGGCAGCACCCGCGATCACACTACGTCCGAGGGCAAGGGTGCGGACCAGCAGCCCAAGGCCCAGCAGACCATAGATAACCGAGGGCACGCCGGCGAGGTTGGCGATGTTGATCTCGATCACCCGAGACCACCCTCCGCGCTTTCCGTACTCCTCTAGATAGATGGCCGCGCCGATACCAATCGGTACCGCGAACAGCGCCGTGAGGGAAATCACCCACACGGTACCGGCCAACGCCGCGTAGACGCCCGCATTCTCGGCGCGCCGCGATGGGAAGCTCGTCAGAAACTCCCACGAAATCCGGCCCAGACCGTCCGAGAAGATGTCGAACAGCAGTGCCCCCAGCACGACCAGACCGAGCAGGGTGGCGCCAAGCCCCGCACCATGCAGTAAGTGATCCAGCAACTGGTTTCGGAGGCGACGCGTCACGCGTACTCCTCTCGGAAGCGCTCACGAAGCCAGTTGCTCACTAGGTTGAGCAAAAACGTGCTCACGAAAAGCAGCATGCCTACCGCGAAGATCGTGCGATAGGCCAGCGTTCCCGTGGGCGTATCACCGAGACTCACCTGCACGATGTAGGCGGTCATAGTCTCGATGGACACCAGGGGGTTGGCGGTCAATCTGGGCTGCTGGCCAGCGGCGATCGTAACGATCATCGTCTCGCCGATAGCCCTGGATACGGCGAGGATGCCGGCCGCCGAGATACCGGACAATGCCGCCGGGAGCACTACCCGCAACGTCGTCTGCATCTTGGTGGCACCGAGTGCATAGGCCGCTTCGCGCAACCCACCGGGCACACCGCGCAGTGCGTCTTCGGAGAGGGACGAGACCATGGGCAAGATCATGATCCCCATCACCAACCCTGGGCTGAGCGCGTTGAAGCCGGACAATCCCGGGATGACCTGCTGCAGGAGCGGGGTAACGAACAGAAGCGCAAAGTAGCCGTAAACGACCGTCGGCACTCCCGCCAAGACCTCAAGGATCGGCTTGACGACTCGACGCACCCGAGCCGGGGCGTACTCGCTCAAGTAGATCGCGGTGAGCAAGCCGGCCGGCCCGGCGACACTCATGGCGATGACCGAGACCAGCAGAGTGCCACTCACCAAGGGCAGCACCCCGAACGATTTCTGGAAGAAGAGCGGGGTCCAGACGGTACCGAACAGGAAGTCGACCGGGGACACCTCTCGGAAGAACTGCAGGGTCTCGACGGCCAGCACCGAGATAATCCCGAGAGTCACGACGATGGAGAGGGCGGCACACGCAAACAGCACCGACTCGATGAGCCGCTCGATCCGAGCACGCCAACTCCTGGTCATGATGGCCACTACTCGGGTTGTCGTGGTCAGTGTCCGGCGCCTGTCAGGAGACTGGACAACGAAGCCATCTCATTCCCATGCCCATACATCGTGCCGGTCACACGATCCTCAACCCGCTGCTCAACCAGTGCATACTCCTGGTCGGTCAGCGGCACATAGCCGACTTCGCGAACCAGGCTGGCGCCCTCATTAAGGAAGTACCCCACGAACCCAGCGACCTCAGGTCGGTCCAACGCCGACGGATTCACGTAGATGTAGACCGGCCGGGATAGTGGCTGGTAGGTACCGTCGCGCACCGTGTCCGGCGAGGGCTCGATGGCACCGGCACCGTTGGCGTCGTCTTCGTCGTCAATGGCCACCAGGTTGAGCCGATCCTGATTCTCCTCATAGTAGGCGTAGCCAAAAAACCCCATGGCTAGCTCGTCGGTGGACACTCCCTGGACGAGAACGTTGTCATCCTCGCTGGACGTGAAATCGCCGCGGCTGGCGCCCTCGTTACCCACAATCACCTGCGTGAAGTAGTCAAACGTGCCAGAGTCAACACCGGGACCGAACAGGCGCAGCTCTTGATCCGGCCATCCGGGCTTCACCTGGTTCCATCGGGTAATCTCACCCTGGGCAGCAGGTTCCCAGATCCGCTTGAGATCGGCAGGCGTCAAGGTGCCCACCCAGTCGTTCGACGGATGAGTCACAACGGAGATGCCGTCGTAGGCGATGGGAAGCTCGATGAACTCGATGCCGGCCTCCGCACACGCCGCGACCTCAACGTCCTTGATCGGCCGTGATGCATCGGAGATATCGATCTCACCGGCACAGAATTTCTTGAAACCGCCACCGGTCCCGGAAACACCTACCGTGACCCTGGTCCCAGGATTGGCCAGCTGATACTCCTCAGCCACCGCTTCGGCAATCGGGAAGACCGTGCTCGAGCCGTCCACGGTAATGACAGACATCGCCCCTTCGCCGCCGCTGCCACCGCAGGCCCAGAGCCCAGCAAACAAGACCAGAACGAACAGTGCTCCGGGGGGACGAGATATGAACGGGAGGGACGAGGCACGATCTTCTTTATTCATAATGGGTCTACCCTAGCCTTCAGCAATTTCGTGACTGTTACGACCTTGTTAATTTCATGTAAACGACCGCCACTCAGCCCAACAAGGGCCCCTCGTCACGGTCCTCGCTGAAACGGTAGCCAAGCCCGAACACCGTCTTGATCTGCGCGGTGGCGGCTCGGAACCGCCAGCCACGGCGTGCGGCCACCACCGCTAGCAGTCCCACGGAGCAGGACTACCGTCGGGGCAAAGCCCCATGGAATGTGGACGAGACAGGGCTGGCGTGAGGTATGGGGCAACGCCCCATCTAAGACCTAGAACCGAACGATTGCGGCTACGTGCGGTCGGGTCAACCAGTTGTCGTTTGCCCCGGTGCCGGTGACGAGACGTCGACTGATGTGCATCGTCAGGTCTAAGGTCAAGTTGGGTACCGGAACGTAAGCGATGGTGAACATGTGCAGCCAGAGATTGGTCCCTGGCATATCACTGAACACGAACGGTGACAGCGCCGCTTCCTGTTCGATCCGTCCGATCGTATAGCCCAGCTCATACGTGCCGGTCTCACCGGAGCCGCCATACTCCGCTTCGAGCCACATGCCGGTGTCTTGGTCTGTAGCGGCACGCGTGTTCTTGAGGTACTCACCGAGCACGCGGAGTGGGTAGTGTTCGCGCCCGGTATCGAACTCGGCCTGGACAATGGTATCGACCATGTTGAAGTCCGACACAAGCCCGATGATGTTTCCGGCGGCGTCCCGCTCAACCTGGTTCGTGAGCAAGCTGTTCAATGGACCGGTGGCTCGCCCCACCGCCACCTGGTCGACATTGCCGAACGCGTAGTCGGCGACCGACACTTGTAATCGGTGAGGCCCAAAGCGGAACCCAAGCTCGCCATAAGCCGCGAGCATGTACGCATCCTGGTCGCGACTGACCTCATTGACGGCGGTCTGAAGCGCCAGCAACGTCACATCGACTCGGTCGCTGAGCTCCCAAGCGACCTGCTCGTAGCCGCCCTCGAAATTGAGGTCGTCGTCCCACACCATCTGAGTCCGAGTCATCGGCGAGCCGAACTTGCCCATCGCGAGCGTAAGCGCGGATCCACCGGGGTTGTACCGGATGTTAGCCCGATCGAGATTGAACGGCTTCGGGCGAAAGAAGCTGGTGAACGTCTGATTGGTGGACACCGGAGTCCCCGGGTCACCACTGGCGATCTGAATCTGCAGCCGGGTATCGGCGTTAATTTGGGTGTCAATCCGTAGCCGCAGCCGGAAACGGGTGCGGTGGCGAGCTTCGCGATCGGTCTGATAGAAACCCTCGTAGCGGGAGCGGAAATCTCCGCCGAACTGGATCCGCTCATACCAGGCCGCCTGAGCCTCAGCGGGGACATTTCCCACCAGCAACAATAATCCGACGACCAATAAGTACCAAGATGTCGAGTGTTTGAACATATTGGCAAGACTACTCTCAGCACATTACACCCCAGTTTCAAAGGGGTTAAATCGATGTAACTTAAGTAGTTCAGAGCTGTCGGTGAGCACGGCGATGACCGTCAGCGTCGTGACCCGCACCCGAATCGCCTCTGCCACTGGCCAACGCCGTCCCGATGATCATGGGAGCCAATGTCGGCAACGCAGAGACGCCGACCGTCGGTGGATCTGCGCGTCGCACTCAAGCGGCCTATGGTAGCGTGACGGTTGTGAGCACGTGCCGATGACGCCAAGACACACCCCTACCTTCGCCGGCACCCTCATCCTGACCGGCGCGATCCTGCTGTCCGCCTCGACGATGACGGCCGCGCAGACGTCGACCGCAGACGAAATCGTCGCTCTGGCGGTGACCCGTGCCGAGCTTCAGCGAGACGCGGGCCTGGACCAGGCGTTCGAGGCGACGCTCGAGTCAATCACCGAACAGCTCGACGGAGACGGCGAGGTCAAGGAGACCGAGCGCGCAACCTACCGCCAGTACCCGGTGGAAGGCGTGATCTTCGAGGAACTCGTCGCTCGCGAGGGTGAGCCGCTTGATGAGGATGACGCCGAGGACGAGGCGAAGCGCCGTGACAAGTTCGCCAGGGAGGTGCGTGAACGCCGCACCAAGGGCGAGGATCCGGAACCGGAGGACGAGAACCGCGTCGCGTTCGACAGCGAGTTCGTCGAGCGCTATCAGTTCGACCTTGTCGGAGAGGAGTCGGTCGAGGGCATCGCCTGCTGGATCGTCGCTCTCAAGCCAAAACCCGGAAAGCTGCCGGAGCGGCGACGTATCGACACCGCCTTAAACAAATCGACGGGGCGCCTCTGGATCAGTCAGGAAGACTACGGACTGGCCCGGGTCGAGTTCGAGATGGCCAGCTCGGTCCGTTTCTGGGGCGGTATTCTCGGGACGCTCCGCAACACCGTGGGACGGATGGAGTTTCAGCGCTACGACGACGACACGTGGCTGCCGCGGCAGATCGACATCCGTCTCGACCTACGCATTCTATTCAGCAACATCCGTCGGCGAATCGTACGCGAGTGGATCGAGTACACGCCCCTGCCCCTGACTTCGAAACTGCCGGGCTGACACCGCCGTTCACCTACTGTTAAGATACGCTTGAGTTTGCGTATACAGCAGGGGTCGAAATGCGTACATCCGGGCTTCGGTCCGCCGCAATCGTACTCGCACTGATCGTCAGCGCCGGCGCCGCCTATGGCGGCCAGAACACGAAGGCCACTGACCAGCAGGCGCTCGTGAACCGCTATTGCCTAAGTTGTCACAACGACCGGGCAATGCGCGGTAACTTGTCACTAGAACAGGCACCGCTGGCAGAGATTACCGACCACCTCGACGTTTGGGAAAAGGCACTGAAGAAGCTCAGGGCGGGAGCCATGCCGCCCGATGGCGCGCCACGGCCAGAGCCGGAGCACTATGCCGGACTGGTGCGCTATCTCGAGACCACCCTCGATACCCTCGCCCAAGCTGATCCCAACCCGGGTCGCACGGAGACCTTCCGACGACTCAACCGGACTGAATACCGCAACGCCGTCCGTGACCTACTCGACCTTGACGTCGATGTAGCCACGCTGCTGCCGCGCGACGACGCCAGCTACGGCTTCGACAATGTCGGCGTGGTAGAGCTCTCACCAACGCTGATGGAGAGGTACCTCAGCGCGGCGCAGAAGATCAGCCGGCTGGCCGTGGGGAGCAGCGGCATCGTGCCTGGAAGCCGGGTCGTTGTACTGCGCCCAGATCTCACCCAAGAAGGACATCTCGACGGACTTCCCTTCGGGACCAGGGGCGGGACCCTGCTGGAGCACACCTTCCCGCTCGATGGCGAGTACGAGGTCGAGGTACGACTGGCGCGTAACCGGAACGAGAATGTGGAAGGCCTCCGGGAGCCTCACGTTCTGGAGATAACGCTCGACGGCTACCGGCTCGAGCTGTTCAATGTAATACCCAACCGGAACCGCCTGGGCAGCTACTACGCCGACGAGGACGTAGACCGGCACCTCAATCTCAGAATCCCCGTCACCGCCGGGCCGCATACGGTAGGCGCCGCCTTCCTACAGAACAACTCGGCGCTGATCGAGACCGAGCGCCAGCCCTATCAGGCACAGTTCAATCAGGATCGGCATCCGCGACAGCAACCGGCCGTACAGTCGGTGTCGATCGCCGGTCCGTTCGAACCAACCGGACCCGGCGAGACGCCAAGCCGCAACCGGATCTTCATGTGCCAGCCGGACGCCGTCGACGACGAGGCTGATTGCGCCGCCTCGATCATCTCGGGGCTGGCCCGACGCGCATTCCGCCGACCGGTAAGCTACTCCGACATCGAGATGCCGCTCGCGTTCTTCGAGCAAGGACGCGCCGATGGCGACTTTGAAAATGGCATCGAGCTAGCGCTACGAGCGTTGCTAACCAGCCCAGAGTTCCTTTTCCGGATCGAGCGCGACCCGGAGCAGGCGCCCGCCGAATCCGCCTATAAGCTCAGTGATGTCGCGTTGGCCTCGCGTCTGTCCTTCTTCCTGTGGAGCAGCATCCCCGACGACGAGCTGCTGGATCTGGCCGAAGCGGACCGTCTCGGTGAACCGGCCGAGCTCGAACGTCAGGTCCGTCGGATGCTAGCCGACCCCAAGGCGCGCACGCTGACCACCAACTTCGCCGACCAGTGGCTACATCTGCGTAACCTCGAGGCGGCGGCCCCGAACCTGCGGCTGTTCCCGGACTTCGACGATAACCTGCGAACCGCGTTTCGCGAGGAAACCCAGCTGCTGTTCGCGAGCATCGTGGACGAGGACCGGAACGTTTTGGACCTGCTCCGCGCCGACTACACGTACCTGAACGAGCGGCTGGCGCGACACTACGAGATCCCGGGGGTATACGGCACCCAGTTCCGGCGGGTTGCCCTGCCCGACGGCAGCGTGCGTCGAGGCCTCCTGGGCCATGGCAGCTTGCTGACCGTGACCTCCTACGCCACCCGTACCTCACCGGTGCAACGCGGCAAATGGATCCTCGAGAATCTCCTCGGCATGCCGCCACTGATTCCGCCCGCCAACGTGCCGCCATTAGAGGATCCCGAGCCTGGCGTGGCCGCCCGATCCATGCGAGAACGGATGGAAGCCCACCGGGCGAATCCAGCCTGTGCCGCGTGTCACCGTTTGATGGACCCGGCTGGGCTGTCGATGGAAAACTTCGACGCCATCGGCCGCTGGCGCGACCGTAACGAGGACTGGACACCAATTGACGCCGCCGGCAGTATCCCGGGCGGGGGTCGCTTCGATGGCGTCTCGGGTCTGCGTGCCGCTGTCCTCGCCCGCCCCGAGGTCTTCGCCGGCACCGTCACCGAGAAGCTCATGACCTACGCACTTGGTCGAGGACTTACGGCACACGACGGGCCTGCCATCCGCGCGATCGTGCGCCAGGCGGCAACCAACGACTATCGATTCTCATCCCTGGTGCTCGGCATCATCGAGAGCACCCCGTTCCAGATGCGGAGAACGCAATCATGATGATCAGCAAGATGGCACTGCCGCGCCGTACGTTCCTCCGGGGTCTCGGCGCGACGGTCGCGCTGCCGCTGCTCGACTCGATGGTCCCCGCGTTCACGGCGCAAGCCGCGACCGCGGCCAATGCGCCTCGCCGGCTCGGCTACGTGTTCATTCCGATGGGAATGAATCCAGAGCCGTGGACGCCGAAGGAGGTTGGGACGCTGAGTCAGCTGTCACCGTCGCTCGCCTCGCTGACGCCGCATCTGAACGACGTCACGGTGGTCACCAACCTGGATCTCGAGAATGCCCACACGACCGGCAACCACGCCTCGTCGAACGCGGCATTCCTGAGCTGCCTCCGGGGAAAGCGGACCGAGGGTAGCGACTATGAGCTCGGGACCACGGTCGACCAGATTGCCGCACAGCAGATCGGCGGAGACACGCCGATTCCGTCGCTCGAGCTCGGCACCGACCTAATCGTCCAGGTGGGCGCCTGCGACAACGGCTACGCCTGCGTCTACCAGAACAATCTGTCGTGGTCCTCGCCCACCTCGCCGCTGCCGACCGAGGCGGACCCGCGGGTGGTCTTCGAGCGTCTCTTTGGCGACGGCGGGTCGCCCGAACAGCGCCGGGCTGAGATGCAGAAAAACGCCAGCATTCTGGACTGGGTGCTCGACGACATGTCGCGTCTCCAGCGCCAGCTCGGCAACACCGACCGCGTCAAGGTGGACGAGTATGTAAGCACCGTCCGAGAGGTGGAGCGACGCATTCAACTCGCCGAGCAACAGGCCGGCGAGTCACCGTTGCCGGATCTCACTAGGCCGACCAGCGTCCCGGAAGACTGGGAAGACCACGTTAAGCTGATGTACGACCTGCAGGTGCTCGCGCTGCAAGCCGACCTAACCCGGGTCATCACGTTCCAGATGGCGCGTGAAGCTAGCACGCGAAGCTACCCACAGATCGGGGTACCAGAGCCGCATCACCCGATCTCGCACCACGTCAACGATCCAGAGAAACTCGCCAAGCTGGCGAAGATAAACGCCTACCACGTGTCCTTGTTCGCCTACATGATCGATCGGTTGAAGCAGACGGCCGACGGCGACGGGTCGCTCCTCGACCATTCGACGTTCATGCTGGGAAGCGGCATGGGGAACCCAGACGTGCACGACCACCGCAACCTGCCGATCATCGTGGCGCGCGGTGGCGGCGACAAGCCATGGGGTGGCCGTCACATCAAATACGAGCCGGGCACCCCGCTCGCCAATCTACACCTGGCGGTACTCGACGACGTGGGGGTGCACCTAGATTCGTTCGTTGATAGCACCGGACACGCCATCGAAGTGATGGAGCCGGTGTCGCTGTCCGACTGAGTGAAGCGGAGGGTTTGGCACTGAAAACCGTGCCATGCCCGGTGAGGTCGTCGAGCCTGGCTCAGCAATCGGCGCTTTGGTTTGGGAAGAAGATGATCGGAGAAGGTCGATGCTGCGCTTATTTTTAGGCGTTGCGGGACTGGTTGTCCCGCTCGGTCTCGCCGTTCCGTCGATGGCGGCGGTGGACATCCCCGAACTGGTGAGCGCCACCAAGGCGGATGACGCGGCCGCCGTGCGAACCCTGCTCGAGGCGGGCGCGGACGTCAACGACGCGGAGCCGGACGGCACGACGGCCCTGCACTGGGCGGCCCATCTTCAGCATCCTGAGATCGCGCGGCTGTTGCTCGAAGCGGGGGCGGTACCCAACGGAGCCAACCGGTATGGTGTGCGGCCACTGTCTCTGGCCGCGGTGGGAGGCAACGCCGAGCTCGTTGCGACGCTGCTCGAAGCCGGCGCAAATCCAAACACCAGTCTGACCGCCGGCGAAACCGTCCTGATGACAGCGGCTCGAGCCGGCGCTACCGACGCGGTGGAGTTGCTGCTCGAGGCAGGAGCGAACGCCAACCTGCAGGAAGCGTGGAAGGGCCAGACCGCGCTGATGTGGGCCGCGTCGGAGGGCCACGCGCAGGTCATTCCAGCCCTTGTGGCGGCCGGCGCCAACGTCGCCGCACGTTCCAAGCGCGGCTTCACGGCGTTGCTGTTCGCGGCCCGCGAGGGGCGCACGGACGTGGTGCAGACCCTGCTCGAAGCAGGCGCCAACCTGGACGAACAGATCTCGATCAATTCGACGCTGACCGCTGGCGGCGTGGAACAGCGACGCGCTTCAAACGCCGGTCTGAACGCGTTCCTCCTGGCGGCAGGCAGCGCCCACTTCGAGCTCGCCGCCTACCTCCTGGACCGTGGCGCAGACCCGAACACGGATCCCCGTGGATGGACGGCACTGCATCAGCTGAGCTGGGTGCGGAAGGCCGGCATCGCCGGCAGCAATAATCCGGCGCCGCGCGGGTCGGGGGCGATGACCAGCCTGCAGTTCGCCGAAAAGCTGATCGCCGCGGGCGCCGACCTGAACGCCCGGGTCACCACCCGGCCGCCGGCGGGGATCACCGGGCTGAACTTCATCGGCGGTACTCCGTTCCTGCTGGCCGCCCGCACCGCCGACGCCGAGCTGATGCGACTGCTGCTGGAGGCCGGTGCCGACACGACACTGACTAACGAGGACGGCTCTACCGCCTTGATGGTGGCGGCGGGACTCGGCACCTCGTCGCCGGGCGAAGACCCGGGCACCGAAGCGGAAGTCCTAGAGGCGGTCGAGGTGGCACTTGCCGCGGGCCTGGACATCGACGCGGTCGACCAGAAGGGGGAGACCGCCATGCATGGCGCCACCTACAAGCACCTGCCGCGCGTGGTGCACCGACTGGCTGACGCCGGCGCTGACATCGTGGTCTGGAATCAGCCGAACGACCGCGGCGCGACGCCGCTCGGCATCGCGGTAGGCATGCACCGCGGAATGAACATCCTGAGCTCGCCGGTCACCGCAGACGCGGTCCGCGACATCATGCGGTCGGCCGGCGTCGAACCGACCCAGTAAGGCGGCGAAGGCCGCTCACGGAATGCGAACCCTGCTGCTCGCAACTGGCGGCGCCGCGCTCGCGGCGCTGGCCGTCGGCTGCTCCGACCCTGCGATGACGACGCCCGAGTCCGCCCCGACCGACACCGACAACGCGCTCCTTGCCGAATGGACGGGCCCGTTCGGCGGCGTGCCGGCCTTCGACCGCATGGACCTCGACGCGCTCCAGCCGGCGCTCGACGCCGGCATGGCCGCCCAGCTGGCCGAGATCGACGTCATCGCCACCAATCCCGATCCCCCGACCTTCGAGAACACTATCGTGGCGCTCGAGCGCTCCGGTCTGGCGCTAAACCGGGTGGCGACCTATTACGGCGTCTGGGGTTCCAACGTCTCGACGCCGGAGTTCCGGGATATCCAGCGCGCCATGGCGCCACGCCTAGCCGAGTTCGACTCCACCATCCGACAGAACGGGGCACTGTTCGACCGGATCCGTGCGATCTACGAGGGCGACGACTTGTCCACCTTGCGACCAGACCAGCAACGCCTGGTGCAGCTCGTCTACGACGGCTTCGCTCGAAACGGCGCCACGCTGGAGGGCGATTCGAAGGCTCGCTACGCCGAAATCGAACAACGGCTGGCTGAGCTCCATACCGCGTTCTCGAACAACGTGCTGGCCGACGAGGAAGGTTATGTGACCTACCTCTCGGAGGCGCAGCTTAACGGGCTACCTCCGTCTTTCGTGCAAGCCGCGGCCGCGGCCGCCACCGCCCGAGGGCGCGACGGCGAGTACGCCATTACCAACACCCGGTCGTCCATGGACCCGTTCCTAACCTTCTCGACCGAACGGGATCTGCGCGAAGAGGTGTGGCACACCTACTACTCGCGCGGTGACAACGGAGACGAACGGGACAACAACGCCACCATCGCGGAGATTCTCGCGCTGCGACACGAACGAGTCGGCCTGCTGGGCTACGACGACTACGCAACCTGGCGTCTCGAGAACCGAATGGCAAAAACCCCGGCCCAGGCGCTCGAGCTGATGGAAGCGGTATGGCCGGCGGCACTAGCGCGGGTCGAGGAGGAGGTCGCCGCAATGCAAGCGGTCGCCGACTCCGAAGGCGCCAGCATCACAGTCTCGCCCTGGGACTACCGTTTCTACGCGGAGAAGGTCAGACAGTCCACCTACGACCTCGACTCGGACGAGGTAAAGCAGTACCTGCAGCTCGACCGGCTTCGGGAAGGCATGTTCTTCGTGGCTGGTGAGCTGTTCGACTTCGCGTTCCGCGAGGTCTCCGACGGCTCGGTCCCTGTCTTCCACGAAGACGTCAGCGTCTGGGAAGTCACGCGCCACTCCACAGGAACCCACGTCGGCGTCTGGTATCTCGACCCGTACGCCCGTCCGGGGAAACGCTCAGGCGCCTGGGCCTCAAGCTACCGCAGCCATGAGCTGGTCGACGGACAAGAAGTGACCGTGCTCGGCTCGAACAACTCGAACTTCATCAAACCGGCGCCGGGCGAGCCCGTGCTCGTTTCCTGGGACGACGCCGAGACGTTCTTCCACGAATTCGGCCACGCGCTGCACTACTTCTCGTCAACCGTCGAGTACCTCACCCTCAACGGCGGTGTCCGGGACTACACCGAGTTCCAGTCGCAACTTCTTGAGCGATGGCTCCTAACCGACGAGGTCATCGACGGGTTCCTGCGGCATCACGAAACCGGGGAACGGATGCCAGACGAGCTGGTCACCCGAATCAAGAACGCCGCCACCTTCAACCAGGGATTCATCACCACGGAGTACCTGGCATGCGCGCTGGTCGACATGCGCTTCCACACCTCGGATCCAGACAGGCTAGACGCCGACCGGTTTGAACGGGAGACCCTGGCCGAGCTAGGGATGCCTGATGAGATCGTGATGCGGCACCGCAGCCCACACTTCGGCCATATTTTCTCGGGCGAGGGCTACTCGGCCGGCTACTACGGCTACATGTGGGCGGATGTGCTGACGGCGGATGCCGCCGAGGCGTTCGCGGAAGCGCCAGGCGGGTTCTACGACAAAGACCTAGCGGCGAAGCTCGTAGAACACCTGTTCGCGGCGCGCAACGCTGTCGATCCCGCCGAGGCCTACCGGACGTTCCGCGGGCGAGACGCCACGATCGAGGCACTGATGCGCGACCGAGGATTCCCGGTTCCGTAGCGCCGGCTACGGTTCACAACTCTCCGACAGGCTCTGTACCGACGTTACGTTGAGGCTGTGCACGGGGGGCACCGCCGTGCCCTCTTCGTCTCGGATCAGCAGCCCCTTGGTCTCTACCCGATGTCCAACATAGGCGTCTGGGCTCGGGAACACATACATCAGCCTGAACCCACGGTCGCCGAGCGGCGTGGCTTCGACGCCGGCCAACTCGGCGTCGACCGAGGGCGTCGGCTCAGATGAACGCGCCTCTGGGCTAGCGTGTTCGAGCGTCCAGCCATCAGTGGCGCTGCCACGTAGACAACCGACTACCCTCACGAGAGCGAAGTTTGGTACCACGTCACGGCCTTCGTCTCCTTCGACATAGACACCGCTCAAGAGAGCCGTCGACAGCTCCTCGCCACCCTCGGGAAACCCGTTTCGCTCGAGCACATAGCTGATGATATCGACATAAGCCTCTGCCTCCAGCCCGGCGGATCCGCCTGGAGGCATCGACTGCATCCGTTCGAACAGGCCGTCGAGCGTTAGCCCCGTCCAGTCGCGGAGGAAAACATCGCCGGTAAGCGACCGACCCGCTCCGCCGGTGAGGTCGGCCCCATGGCAGCGTTGACAGCTTGTCTCGTACTGGTCGCGGCCACGAACCGCCTGCGCGGCGGTGTAGACCCCGTCCTTCACGCTCGTCTCCTGACCACCGGTGGCGGCCGGCACCACCGCCATCAGCGCCGCCCCGATAAGCGCCAACATCACACGAGTCGCCAGCCGTCTCACGATGAAGTCCCTTTCCAAAACTCGGTATCAAATTCGCGCCGGACGCCACCCGGACGGTCAAGTCAGCCGCCGGGTTCATGAACCTCCGCCTACTCGTTGCTGCTAGAGGCACGGAGTGGTATAACCCAATCATACAGCGCGGTGTGTCCCGCACGCGGGGAGGAGTCCAGTCAAATGACCAGTCTTTGCCGATCATTCGTGATGGTTTCGGTGTTCGGTCTTGCTCTCGCGGCAACGGCCCCTGGCGCGGCGGCTAATGAAGCAGACGTGACCTATTACCAGGATGTCCTCCCGATCATCCAGAATAACTGCCAGAACTGCCATCGCCCCGAAGGACTAAACCTAGGCGGCGTCATCGCGCCAATGTCCTTCATGAGCTACGAAGAGACCCGCCCCTGGGCGCGCTCGATCAAGCTTAAAGTCGAAGCTCACGAGATGCCGCCCTGGTACGCTTCGGCTCCGAAGGGCGTGTTCTCGAACGAGCGCGGTCTGACTGAGGACGAGATCGGCACGATCGCCCGCTGGGTCGACGCTGGCGCGCCTGCCGGCGACCACAGCCAGGCGCCAGCCCCGAAGACCTTTGCCGAGACCACGAGCGGCGGCTGGTCGCTCGGGACTCCGGACTACGTGTTCCAACTCGACGAACCGTATTTCGTCGAGGACGACGTGTACGACCTAAACATCAGCTTCTACAAGACACTGACCGCGGCCGAGTTGCCAGAAGACCTGTGGGTTCGCGGCTGGGAGTTCAAGACGGGCGCCGGAACCGTAGCCCATCACATGTGCGGCTACGTACGTGCTCCCGCTCCAGATGTAGAGCCTGGCGCGGCGGCCGAGAAGGGCGTGGCCGGGGCCGGGCAGCTGCTAACCTGCATCGCCGAGGGCACCGAGGCGGTCATGCTGCCAGACGGCTACGGTCTGCACCTGGAGGCGGGCTCGACGCTGACCTACAACATGCATTTCCACAAGGAGCCTGGCGAAGGCAGCGGCGTCTGGACGCAGCCCGAGGTCGCGTTCTTCGTGGAGGAGCGACCGGTGACCCACAAGGTCACCAACAACTCCATCGGCAACACCGGATTCGAGCTGCCGCCGCGGATCGACGACTATCGGATCGGCGCATCGCGCACGTTGG
>Ga0310344_10000590_pt1 | contig 28432 bp, 30 predicted proteins | sample HC15DNA20200_MG_FD_203801 | JGI IMG/M metagenome (GOLD analysis project Ga0310344, IMG submission 203801) | Marine microbial communities from station ALOHA, North Pacific Subtropical Gyre - HC15-DNA-20-200_MG | ecosystem: Environmental > Aquatic > Marine > Oceanic | place: Pacific Ocean: North...
TATTAATTGCACCACAGAACATTGGATGTTCTAGTATGTTTTGAAAGAAATTCCCACATAATGGGATCCCAAGATTATTAGATAAATTACAAATAGTTTTGATTGATTCATCTGTAGAAATTCCGTCTCCAAAAAATATTAATGGTCGTTTTGCTTCTGAAAGTTCGTTTGCTAGATTAGATATGTCTTCTTGAGTTGGAATTCCTGCTTTTGGATAAGGTACAGAATTAGGAATAATTTTAGTAGGTATAGGGTCGTGATCGAGTATACGATCATAAAAAGCCAAATGTACAGGCCCCATAGGTGGAGACATAGCAGTTCTGATTGCCCTATCTATTGTCAAAGGAAGAGCATTAGGTTCTACAACAGTCCAGCTTTGCTTTACAAATGGATTTGAAATATCTGTCAAACCTGAATTATGAGGTAAATCAAGCCCTAATTTGTCGATGTAGCTTCCTGTATCACCACCAAAAGTTAATATTACAACTGGTAAGCCTGCACGCCATAGGTTAAGGACTTGTCCTAAACTTTGTGCTAGTCCAGCACCTAGATGAACCAACATTACTGCGGGTTTTTTATTTACTTGACTGTAACCACCAGCAATAGAAGCAACGCTTCCTTCATGCAAGGCCAAAATCCCATGAATTTTTGGATTTGCTTGTAATGCATTGAAAAACTTTGCTTCTCTTGAACCAGAGTTGTAAAAAACATACTCAATACCTGAAGCTACTAATTGTTCTACAATAATGTCTGGAGGAGACAGTGTGACAGAATTATTTTTCAATTGAAATTATATCCTGCCTTGGAATTCTTGTCCTCTAATTAGCATGTATCTGAAAGGTCCGCCATATTCTTCTTCGGTCAACCCAGATGTTTCATCAACATAAGAGGTGTCTTCAGTCATATTCATTGTCAGGTCTATTGTTTCAGCTGGTAAGTAGTGCAGAGCTAAACCACGTCTTCTATTTGGAGTAGTATTGGCGCCAGTTTTGTGAAGGTTCAATCCATCGTGAAACATGCAATGTCCAGCTTTAATTTCTATTGATTTTGGTTCAGCAATATCAGGATGTGACATGAAGTCTTCCTGTAAATCTTTGTTGATTGGTCCCCATTTATGACTTCCGGGTAAAACGGTCATACATCCGTTTTCAACTGTGGCATCATCTAGAGCAACCCAGCAACTTACTGCTTTTTGAGGAACAAAATGCTGCCAAGAAACAGAATCTTGATGCCATCCTGTGACTGTGCCGTGAAATCTGGGTTTCATCATTAGTTGATCAGTGTAGAGTTTAATATTTGGGGTTCCCAATAAACTTTCTATTACATCGACAATTTTTGGGTTTTTTGCTATTGATTCAATTACGTCATCAAAGTAAGCAAGATGAGTCATTTTACGGACTTGATCTAATCTAATTGTTTTTTCGTCAGTTACATCTTTGTCACGGAATTCTTTTTCTAATTGGATGAATCTTTCAGGCACATGTGTGAGGTTTCCTAAAGCAATATCTTCTGATCTTTGTTGAGCTTCAGCAAGTTCATCTTCAGTTAGTACTTGCTTATATTTTAGGTATCCATATTTATCAAAGAAATTTTTGTCATCTTGATTTATACTCATGAATTTTCTCCTAATAAAAATTTTAAATTTTGATATCGCTTTAGTGAGGTGTTTTATCACAGCTATTCTTTTGTGGCAATACAAATAAGCTGTTTTATTTATCAATTTAATGATTGAAAAGTTGATTTGAATATATTTTTTAACAGTTAACTTTTTCTGGTAATTATCGACTTTACCATTACAGATAAAGAATGTATTATTGTTTGGATAATTAAATATTTTCTAGAAAATATTCCTTAGGGGGTTTCAATATGATCTTTACTAGAACTAAATTCCTTGCAGTGTTTATGCTTTTTGCAGTTTTGTTTGTGATTGGCTGCTCTTCTACTTCAGATTCTTCTGATGATGGATCTTCAGGAAGTAGTAGTGGGAATAAAACTGGTGTTTTGCAAGATACCACAGTAACGGTAAATTTGGCTGAATTATATTCTAAAGTCAGTGAAGCTGAATTAAAAGAATGTAATCAGTGTGTTGAAAGAAAAGTGCCGTCTCATATTTGGGCTGTAATGGAAGAAACTAGGCAGAATTATACACAATATGCAGGGAAAGAAGCATTTTGTTTAGTTAATGATCATAAAAATCCTCCTGGTGAACCATTTGAAGTGGGTGCTAAAGTTGAAATTATTGGTTTCGCGGGCAATGATTGTAAGTATTCGATGTTAATGAGGCCTGGAAGTGCTCCATTGAAATTACCTACATCTTTTATTCAAATAAGGGTTACATCTGGTGAACAGAAAGGAAAAGAAGGTTGGACTTGGACTAGTGCGGTCAAGCGTGATGGAGAAGATGAATAATATTTCTAGGTCTTTAATTTCTTTATTGGTGCTGCTGTTTGGGATTTTTATTATAGCTTGTGGGAATTCAGCTTCAAAGATTACAACTGGTGTTTTACAGGAATCTTTTGTAGAAATTAGTTCGGCAGAACTATACACAAAAGAAAGTGCTAGTGATAGAAAAAACAGTCCCAAAATTCGAAAAGACTTACCTCCAAGTATTTGGGTTGAAATGGAAGAAAAAAGATTGAATTATGCGATTCATCTTGGGAAAGAACCATTTTGCGTAGTTAGAGGAAAAGGTACACCTTTTGAATCAGGATCAAAGGTTGAAATTATTCAGTCGCCAACAAATAATTGCCAAAAGGCTATGTGGATGGTTGAAGGTCAACCTCCAAGTAAATTGCCTGTTGGTATGGTAAAAGTTAGAATCACAGATTCTGGACAAGAGGGATGGACTTGGGATAACTCTGTAATCAGAGATGAGTAGTTTTTTCAACTAGTTACTTTTTTGAAAGAAAGAGCTGATTGAGGGTTAGTTTGGGTTAGTTTTTCTATAATTTTTTTTGTGAAACCTCTTTTTTTCATTCTTGGAATCACTTGGTTAAGGACATAGAAATATCCATGGCCTCCATATGACAATAGTCTATCTTTAGTAGAAATATTTTGAGAGATTAATATCTTTTCTTCAAAACCATTGTTTATTAGGTACTCAATTATATCCATTCTACGTCCATCATTTGGAATTGAGGTATTTGGATAAATTGATGTGAATGATTTTTCTAATCCAAATAGGTCTAATCCTATATAACATCCTGAATTTACTATGTCTATAAATTGAGATTTTTCAAAAACAGTTTTGTCTAAATTGTTTAAAATTACTTGATTTAAATTTGTTCCTGATTGTTCTAAAATTTTAAGGATTGATTGAGGTGAATTCAAATTTTTTGCTGGATGTATCGTGATTGGAGCTCCGGTAAGTTTCTGGGCATATCCTGAAGCAATAAGTATTTTTTTATTTATCGTGTCTATTGGCCAAGTACATCTAATTTCTCCTATGATTCCCGCTGTAATTTCTGAATTATCAGAACCCATGTTGATTTCTTTAATGATTTGATCGGAGATAGATTCTTCTGAAAGTTTAATTTGTTTGTTGGATATCCTAGGCGATGATCCCATTATTACATTTATATTTGTAATTTGCGAAATTTTGGCTAGTCCAACAGGATCTCTACCGAGATCAACATTTGTAACATCTACTATAGAATCTCCTCCAAATTGTTTGTAAAATTTTAATTCTGAGATAGCTGTGTCGAAATTTGTCATTTTGAAATTATTTATATTTTGTACGCCATGATGTCTTATCCATCCAAGCGTTTCAGGTGTTAAAGCGGTATTAAATTCTTTTTTATTTGATTGAGGTTGTGTTGTTTTTTTTAATAGAGTAGATTGATCAAATAGGATGTGTTCATTATGTAATACATTACCTAGGTTTTTTGATTCTATGAAACCGCAAACAGTTTTAGCTAAGTTTCCCTCTTGGTTTGATGTATCTGGGTTTTTGTTTTTATCTGGTTTAATTTTGTTAATATTTTTCATATTGTCATGTATTATATGTGATTATCTAAGATAATTATCTTTTTAAATACGATTGATATATTTAAATCACTATAAATTTTAATGGAGATGTTTTTGACTTTTGGTACTATTCAGACTGTTTTGGGTTCTATAAGTCCTGAAAACTTAGGAACTACTATTACACATGAACATTTGTTGTTTGATCAGTCTCCGTTTTTGAGTGTTCCGGAAGATCCTTTAGAGAAAAATATTTTTTATCAACCAGTTGACCAAAAAAACTTGGGACTTATTCGTCACCACTACTTTGCTAACATAGATAATGCTAGATTAACTGACATAGACGCTGCTATTTCTGAAGTGATGTTATATAAGCAATTTGGAGGAGATTCTATCGTAGATGTTACAAGTATTGGTCTCGGTAGAGATCCTGTTGGACTAGCCAAAATTTCACAAATTACAGGCGTGAATGTAGTTATGGGGTCTTCATATTATCAAAAACTTGTTCATCCAGAATGTATGGATCAAAAAAGTGAAGATGAAATTACTCAAGAAATAGTAAAAGATATTAATGTTGGAGTTGATGGAACTGAAATTAAATCTGGTTTGATTGGCGAAGTGGGTTGCGGTTGGCCAATTTCTGAGAATGAACTTAAAGTAGTCAAGGGATCTGCAAAAGCTCAAGCTATTACAGGAGCACCATTATTGATTCATCCAGGTAGAGATGATTGTGCTCCTATTCAAATTGTTGAAGAATTACAAAATGTTGATTGTGATCTGAAAAATACTACAATAGGGCACGTCGAGAGAACAATCTTTGAGAAAAACAGGTTGCTAGAATTAGCTTCAACGGGATGTTTTATTAATTGGGATTTGTTTGGAACAGAGGATTCATATTATGGTCCGTATAAGGTTAAGTATATGCCTAATGATTCTACTAGGCTTGATCAAATTGAATGGATCGTGTCTCAAGGTTTTGAAGATAGTGTTTTAGTTGCTCAGGATGTAGCAAATAAATCTAGGTTAATAAGTTATGGAGGGCATGGAATTTTTTACCTCTTATCTACTATAATTCCTCAGATGGAAGAAAGAGGATTTTCACAATCTCTAATAAAGAAAATTTTCATAGATAATCCTAAAAAGTTTTTAACTTTTAAAGAAGCTAGAAGTACAAATAAATAATAAAAAATATAAGGCGGAAAATTATGTCTAAATCATTGGCCGATTTTGAAATCAGTAGATATATTGAAAGATCTCCGAAATCAAAAGAATTCTTTGATCAGGCTCAAAAATATCTTCCAGATGGTGTAACTAGAGGTACTTCTTATGAACCATATCCTTTATTTTGGGAAAAAGGTGAAGGTTTCAACGTTTGGGATTTAGATGGGATAAAAAGATTAGATTTTTTCGGTAATAATTCTTCATTACCTCTTGGTCATGGGAATATTCAAGTACAAGAAGCTATTAATAAACAACTACAAGAAGGTGTTTCGTTTAATGCTCCTCACCCTACTCATGTGGAATTAGCAAAGATTATTTGCGAACGAATCAAATCAGTTGATTCGGTAAGGTTTACAAACTCAGGAACTGAAGCAACAATGAATTGTATATACGCAAGCCGTGCTTATACTGGTAGATCATATATAGCAAAAGTAGATGGAGCTTATCACGGTATGTATGATTCAGTAGCTTTTAATAGTGTTGGCGAATCATATTTTCCTGACAAAAAAATGGAATTACCAAACATGCCTGCTGAATTGAAAGATACTGTAAAAATAATACCATATAATAATTCAGAGAAATCTATACAAATTATTAAGGCTAATGCTGATAAGTTAGCATGTGTTGTTGTTGAACCTATGCTTGGTGGTTCTGGTTTTATTCAGGCGGATTTGGAATATTTGCAAAATCTTCGTCAAGTGACTAAGGAGGAAGGAATAGTTTTGGTTTTTGATGAAGTTTGTAGTCTAAGAGCTGGATATGGTGGAGCACAATCATATTATGATGTATATCCAGATATGTCAGCTTTTGGAAAGTCATTAGGAGGTGGTTTGCCTATTGGAGCGTTTGGAGGCAAGCATGAAATCATGGCTTTATACCAACTGGGTACATCTGGACAACATGTTCAACATTCAGGCTCTTTCAATGGTAATCCTATTAGTATGGTCAGCGGACTTTCAACATTTAAGCAGTTAACACCTGATGTATACAAGAAGTTAGATTTTTTAACCAGAAAATTGAAAGAAGGGATAAAAAATGTAGCTAGTGAATTTGAAATACCTGTTCAGGTCACAGGATTAGGCTCTCTTTTTGCATTACATTTTAATTCTCATTCAATTAAATGTAATTCTGATACAGACTCTAATGATAAAAATCGCTTAAGACAAGTTTTTTTTGGTTTATTGAATGAAGGAATTTGGCCTTCACAAAATTTATTAGGGGCAGTTTCAACACCTATGAAGGAATCTGAGATTGATGAATATTTAATTGCCCTAAGAAATGTTTTTGCTAGAAATAGATGAGCACTTAATTGAATATGAAAAAAGAACAATTAAAAATGGAAATTAATATAGAAGATTTTGAATTACTTCAAAAAAGTATTCAATTACCTCGAGGATATTTATTAACACGTTTTAAAAAAGGTCTTGAAGATTCTTGGGCAGATTTATTAAATGCTAGTAGCTTTGATAGCGAATGGAGTATAAATCGCATAAAAGATTATTTTACTTGTGAATATAGGCTTAATGGATCTGCAGCTGTGACCTACAATCAAAGAGTAATTTCAGCTACTTTTGCTTCTGTACATTCTGGGTTATGCTTGCCTACTCCATGTAGAATTACGGATTTATCTAGCGAAAATAATGTTCACACCGGAATTTTTGATTATGTTGCTACTCATCCCGAATATAGAGGCAAAGGTTTAAGTAAAGTTGTATGTATCTCGATTTTAGATTATTTTTTTACTGAAATGTGTTATAAAAGAGTTGTTTTGAATACTGACGATTGGAGACTGCCTGCTATATCATTATATTTTTCATTAGGCTTTAAGCCTATAATTAATTCGGAGCCTGTTTCTATTAGATGGAAAAAAATTCATAAAGATTTGGAAAGGACAAAGAAATGATAAAAATTGGTTTGGTTGGATTGGGACACGGTAAAACTTTATTACAATTAAACACCCCTGATGTATATAGAAGTCGTAATGATTATCTCAAGAAAGAGATAATTCCAATGAAAGTTACAGCTCTATGCGATACCAATGAAGATGTACTCAGTAAATTTTCAAAAGAATATAACATTGATTCTTGTACTACAGATTTTAATGAATTAATTAAAATGGATGATATTGATGTTGTGGGAATATATACTCCTGGGCCATTGCATGCACCACAAATTTTAGCTGCATTGGATGCTGGTAAACATGTGATGGTTACTAAGTCAATGGTTTACACCGAAAAAGAAGCTGAAGATGTGGTTAATGCTGTAGATAAATCTGGTTTAGTTTTGTTAGTTACTCAAACCATGCGTTGCAAATTAGATATGATGGAAGCAAAGAGAGCTTGTGATGCTGGTGAAATTGGAGATCTTTTCATGGCTGAATCTCATTATGTTCATGACTTGAGGAATGCATATATATTTAGTCCATGGAGATTAGAAATGCCTCAAGATTTAATTTTGGGTGGTGCTTGTCATCCTATTGATTTATTAAGATGGTATATGGGGGATGTTGAAGAAATTCATTGCTATGGACTAAAAAGTGGAATTGTTCCAGAATATCCTAAAGAAGATAATTTTGTAATGAATTTGAAATTCACAAGTGGAAAGATAGGTAGGGTAGCTGCTTATTTAGGTGCGATTCATCCACCAAATGTTCCAATGAATCAGATTGCTCTTTATGGTACCAAAGGTTCAATTATTGATAACATGAAAAAAATTGACCCAGAAGGTTATATGCCGCAAGTTGAATATTCAGTTGGATATCCTGACACAGCACTTAAAGGCCATGCTCAAGAAATGATCATAATGTTAAGACATATGTATAATTGTATCGTTAATGGTGAGAAGCCGTGGGTTGGAGCCCGTGAAGGTGCAAGAGTTGTTTCTACTGGATTAGCTGCATGGGAATCACTCAAGACTGGAGTGCCTGTTAAAGTGAGAAATGAATTTTAAGGAGTTTATTGTGAGAAAAGGCTTATTGTTATTAATAGTTTTGTCAATTTCTCTTTTGATCGTTTTTTGCGGTAGTGAATCAACTTCACAAGAAGAAAGTTCAACTAATGATACTGCTAGTGGTTCTATGAATTCAACTTTGATTCAACCAACTGTTAAATTGAATGAAACGATTACGAAAAAGTTGCCTTTGCAGTTATGGGAATGGGATGGTGAAATAAAAAGATATACAGTTACAACTGCACATCAAAGTGGTAGTGGTACAGCTAAGAAAATGCATTGCGTAATCAAAGGAGAAGGAAAAGCATTAACTATTGGCGAAGAAGTTGAAGAAATAGAAGAATCTGTATGTACACATGTTATGCATGATCATAATGGATTTAAAAAATATGCAGTTGGATTGAAAAAAATAAAGATAAAATCTACTGGTGAAGTAGGATGGATATGGGCATCAGCTGTCCAGAAGTCTGAGTAGCCTATTTTAATTTTTTGTTAATTTGTACAAATTAACACCCTATAGCATATAGAAATATATACCCATAGATACAATAATTTAGCCTGAATAAATAATTACTATCAGGAGAAATTATGGTTGCAATTCAGGTTAAACCAAGGCTTTCTATATATTTGAAACAACGTATATGTCAGTTGCGGTTAATTCATTCAAGAAAACCATTTTCAATAGATAAGATTTTGAATCAAGTATCCTTAGAAGCTTGGGATCCTTTACCTAGCCGTGGTACTGTACAAAATATAGTTCATAATTTAGATCAAGTAAAGTCTGAAAAAAAGTTTTTGGATGGACAATTTATGTGGGCAAATTTATCTATGTCAGGTGTTCCATGGGATTCCGGTGAAGTTGTTCTAAGATGTAACAAAGAATTCGATTTGCTGGCAAGAAATATGAAAGAAAAATTTGGATATACGAATTATTTTACTAATAGATTAGCGAATTGGTGTTGGAAGATTTTTTTGGCATCTCAAGATCTTGTATTTACTGAAGTATTAAAACTGGCTTGGTATTATGCTGAAGAGGATAGCTTGAACGATTTAATTGAATTGGGTGTTTTATCACCTAAAGAAAAACCTTCATTTTTTGATAGTAATAATCACGACATCAGGTTCTTTAATGGATTATTAACTTACAAACCTTGGTCTTCGTCCGAAGCCCTTGAAGAGTTTGTTGCTTCAGTTCCAGATTCTATACCATTTCCAAATAACCCCAACTGGATCAATTATGCTTATTGTTTAGGAGTTACACCACAAACTGGAACAAATTTTAATGCTTTTAATCGAAATAAAGTTATAGATTTTCCTCCTCCAGAATTACTTGATAAATCAGGTAACCAGAAATGGAGAGAGAGATTAAAAGTTAATTTTGGGATTGGTTAAATGCAGACTTTTTTAAATCAATATTCTCTGTTGATTTTTTCTGGTGTAATAGTTTTTGCAATTTTTTTGTTTATTGGTCTGACGAGGATTAAAATTTCTTGGATTTCTTTGGGTGTTTTGTTTGTTGTAGTTTGTATTCTGACATTTCAAATAGTTAATCGGATTACAGATAGCCAGATTTTAGATTTAGAACGTATTCAAAATGCTCAAAATTCTGGTGATCCTTTAGTGTTATATTTTTATTCCAATTATTGAATTGCTTGTTTATCATTAAAGCCTGTAGTTGATAGGCTTGAGGAGCAATTAAAAGATGAAGTTGTTTTTGTTGCTTTAGATGCCACTTCTAAATACGGTAAAAAAACTTATCACAAATATAAAACTAATCAAGTGCCAACGTTCATAGTGTTTGATTCAGAGTTCAAGGAAGTTATGAGATTTCGAGGTCAAGTACCAAAGTCTCAAGAGATTTTTAATCTTATTAAATAATATAATTTCTATACACCTAAATCTCTGTCTTTGTAAAAGTAAATTGAAAGATATATTATTAGCGCAATTGATGATATTAAAATTAAAAAGTGCATGATATTTATACCATTAAAAAGTGCGTTTGAGTCAGAGTAATAGAAAAATGGTGAAATATATTTAATTGATTCGAAATCTGAAGAAAGTTTTGCTAAGCCATTAATTAGGAATGTAATGAATGCTAAGCCACCTGAAAGTCCTGTAGAGATACCTGTTTTGCCTGTGATTGATCCTGTCAAAATAGATATTGAACCAAAAAATATAGCTATTAGGGCTAAATTTATGCACATTTGAGCCAAGTTAAATAGGTTAACTTTCATGATTGGTGTTACTAAAACAAAACCAAACCAGGCAATGAAGCAAAAAATTGTGATTAATGTTGCCATAGCTAAAAACTTTTGAATGATTAAAGTGGATCTTTTAATAGGGTTAGATATCAAAATGTCTATGGTTTTATTTTTTTCTTCTCCAGCAATGATATTTGTTCCTACAGTGATAGCATAAGCTATGAATGCGAAGGGGAACATGAATGAGAATAACTCTACATTTAGGAAGCCTTCTGGAGTCCCAATTGAAGATAAATCGCCGAACCAAACTGAAATTTCTTTAGGAAATGATTCTACGTATTCATTCATTAATTCAGGCATTTTTTTTACAGTTGGGAAAAAAGATGTAATAATCAAATCTGATGCTAGGATCCCTAGTACCCAAAACATCAAACCTTTTTTGTGATCAAAAAGAGTTTTTTGAAAAAGATTTTTCATTTTTCATCACCATAATATGTCATAAATATTCCTTCTAAAGAGGGTTCATGAGTAATTAGTTTTTTGATTTCAAATTCTGAAACCTTTTTGATTATGTGTGTAGGATTTCCAATTACAGTAAATTTTACTGTTTTGTCGTACACCTCAACATTTTCAATATTTGGTAATGTAAAATCTTTTTTTTGAGGTTGTATTTTAGAAAATTCTATTTCAAATATTTGGATTTGTTTGCTTTTTAGTTCTAAAATTTTTTCTGTTGTAATTAATTTACCTTCTCTAATAATACCTATTCGATCACACAGCTTTTCAACTTCGGAAATATTATGTGAAGAAAAGAAAATTGTTCGTTTTTCATCTTTTAAGTCGGATATAATTTCATAAAATTCATTTCTTACCAATGGATCAAGTCCGTTAGTAGGTTCATCTAAAATTATTAATTCAGGTTTATGCATTAGGGCCTGAATAATTCCTATTTTTTGTTTATTCCCTTGGGAAAGTGTTCCAAATTGTTTATTAAGATCAATTTGTAATTTTTCAGCGAGAACATTCAAGTATGTTTCGTCGTATTCATTTTTGATGTTAGAAAAAAAAGTTAATATTTGGGAACCTGTTAAATTAGGATAAATTAAGAATTCACCAGGTAAATAGCCGATTTTTTTTCTAATTTCAATGCTGTTTTTTAAATGATTCATTCCAAGAATTTTAACTGTACCACTTGTGGGTTTTATTATTCCAAGAAGGATTCTTATTGTTGTAGATTTTCCAGCTCCATTTGGGCCTAAAAAACCAAATATTTCGCCTTGATTTACGGCCAAATTGACTTCAGATAAAGCTGTAACTTCTTTATTATATTTTTTAGTTAAACTTTTTATTTCTATCGAATAATTGATTTTAAATTTCCCTTAATTATTCCTTCTGTAAAAAGAATAAATTCTTAATAAAACTGCTACAAGTGGAGGAAATAAAACAAGACCGAATAGTCCTGCAACCTGGCTACCTATCATTAACGAAATCATTATCACAGTTGGATGAAGTTGTAGTTTTTGACCGTGAATTTGTGGTGCAAGTAGTAGGCTTTCAAATAATTGAGTGATCACGTATACTCCAATTACAAACCATATATATTCTGGTTGTGTTGCAAGTGTAACTAGTATTCCTGGTATCGCTCCTAGGGTTGGGCCAAGAATTGGTACCAAAGCAAAAATTGCAGCTAAAAACCCTAAGAAAAAAGGGAATTTAATACCTAATATAGACAAGCCTATAAAGACTAAAAGCCCTACCGCTGAAGCTAAAATTAATTGTGCTTGAATGTATGCTCTTACAACATTGTTTATTTCAGACATAATATTAGTCACATCAGGCCTAGTAGAAATAGGAAATAATTTTGTAATTTCTTTCGGAATTCTATCTCTATCTTTGAGTATGTAGAAAAGAAATATTGGTATTATTGCTATAGTTAGTATAAGAGTAGATAGTTTGTTGAAAGCATTTAAAGTTCCCGATATAGATTTTTGGATAAACTCTGCGATGATTGTTCCAATGTTTGCGATAAAATCTTCGAGCTGAGAATAAGTAGTTGTGGTAAGAATTCCAGTATATTTTGAATCTAATTTTTGAATTGAATTTTGAGCGGTGTTTAGATACGATGGCAGGGATTCAATTACATTTTTTGCTTCTTGAATTGTTGGAGGAATAATTATTAGTAACATTGCTGCTATTACACTAATTATGATTATGTAAGTAGTTATAATCGCAATGATTCTAGTCGTTAATTGCCACCGTTTTTTCAATGGATTAATATTTTCCAAAAATTCAACTATAGGTAATACAGCATAAGCTATGACAATCCCGATGATGAATGGAATGATTGCATCTATGATTTGATAAATCGCAACAAAAGATATTATTATTATTACAGTTATGAAAACTGGTGATTTATAAAAATTTTTTGAATTCATATTACATCATATTTGTGTTTTTCTTTGGTCTTTTTTTGCCGGACCATGCATCTCTTGAAACATTGAGTTTAATTCCGCCAGTCATGTTGTCCCACATTTTCTCTCGCAAAAATTTTTCTTTATAAAAATCAGATTGTGCAGATTTGCAAACTTGTGTGGTCAATAACAAACCAAAATGTTTAACTGCTTCGGTTGGGTTATGGTGCCATGACGGAGATTTTGCTTGATTATTTTTATTGAAAAGAAATTTGAACATATATCTTGTTTTGTTGCTTGTATTTGATGTTGCTGCATGCCAAATATCATAATGTAAAAAAATTATCGAACCAGCTTCAACAGTTCCTAGTACTTGGTCTTTAAAATTTCCATATGTTGCCAATCTATCTGATGGTGCATTTCTGAAATGAGTCCCGGGCACTATTGCAGTTGGTCCCATTTTGTTTGTAACTTTTTGAGGGTAATACATTCCTAATACTGTCTTAACTTCATGATGTCTTTCATTAAGTCCGTCTTGGTGCCATGTTTGACTTACAGATCCGGGTTCGTTCATATGGCAATGTCTATGAGAATTCATAGTATAAGTTGATCCTAGTAGGCTTTGGAGTATTCCTTTCACCTTAGGGTCTTCCCAAACATTGTTTAATTCAGGTATTTCATCGAGGATATTATCTCCGGGATTTGTTTCTAATGCATCAGCTTTTTGTAAGATTGTTTTATTAAAATCATCTGAAAACTTGGGATTGAAGATCATATATCCATTAATTATGAATTCAAATATTTGCTTGTCATCAAGTAGAAATTTATTATCAATCAAAATTATCCTCCAATTTTTCAAGAATGAATTCATACCCCATTACATCAACTTCTCTATCTTCAAATGGTGCTCTTTGTTGAGGGAAATGGATTATTCTCCATCCATCTATGATTGCATCATGAACTGAATTATATAACCATTCTATGCTTGAGTTTTCAATTTGGGTAGCTGAATTTTTTATTGGTTCATGAATAGCCATAGCTATTATTTCTGAGCGTATGCTAGGAGTAGCAGCATGCAAGTATAAAAGTCTCTGGCGAATACTCATTTTCTAATCCTTAGTGAAATTACTTAACATCATTATACATATTTAAAATTATGGTGTTATTTTTATTTATTCTGTTTTTGTAATTTTTCAGTAAATTGTTTTTTATAATTTAAACTTTCATGTGTTGATAAAAATTTGTGTATAGTATATTAATTAAAATTAAAAATTACATATTCAAGATAGCAGAGTTAAAATGAAACAGAATTCATGGTTACAATGTAGTTCTTTATGCACGGAAAGATATAATCTCACCGATACAATTTATAGTTGTCCTAGATGTGATTCTCTTATGGGAGTAAATCATGATTTTGATCAGCTTAAAAAAACTTCTGGACAATCTTGGAGAAAAATATTTGATTCTCGTTATATGAAAACTGAATGGCCTTATGGGAGTGGAGTTTGGGGGAAAAAGGAATGGGTATATCCAGATCTTAGAGATGAAAATATTGTTTCTTTGTATGAAGGTGGAACAAACTTGTTTTGGGCAGAAAGATTGGGAAATCTCATTGGATTGGATGATTTTTGGGTGAAAAATTGCGGTAATAGTCATACTGGTTCATTTAAAGATTTGGGTATGACAGTTTTAGTTTCTGCTGTTAAAGAAAAAATTAATTTGGGGTCAAATATATCTGCAGTTATTTGTGCTTCTACTGGAGATACATCTGCTTCTTTATCAGCATATTGTGCTGCAGCAGGTATTCCTTCAGTTGTAATTTTACCAAGAAATAAAATTTCTGAAGCTCAATTAATTCAACCGATTTCTAATGGAGCTATCACTCTAGCTGTTGATACTGATTTTGATGGTTGTATGGATATAGTAAACAAATTGAGTAAAGATGTTAATTTTTATTTGGCTAATTCAGTTAACCCACTTAGAATTGAAGGTCAAAAAACTTTAAGTGTTGAATTGGTCCAACAATTCGATTGGGAAGTTCCTGACTGGGTGATAGTTCCCGGTGGAAATTTGGGTAATATATCTGCGATTGGTTTGGGATTCAAAATGTTATTTGATTTAGGACTTATTAATAATCTCCCCAGATTAGTTTGTGCTCAAGCATCTAATGCTAATCCTCTTTATTTAAGTTATAAATCTGGATATAAAGAAGTTCAACCTGTTTCTGCTAAAGAAACAGCAGCATCTGCAATACAAATTGGTAATCCAGTTAGTATTCATAGAGCAATAAATATTTTGCAACAATTTGGTGGAGTTGTTGAACAAGCTACTGAAGATGAGCTGGCAAATGCATCAGGTTTAGCTGACCAAACGGGATTATTTACATGCCCTCAAACAGGTGTTGCTTTGGCTGTGCTAATGAAGCTTGTTAAGGCCGGAGTTATAAAAAGTTCAGATAGAACTATTGTGATTTCTACTGCGAATGGGTTGAAATTTACAAATTTTAAATTAGACTATCATAGAAATAAATTACCTGAAGTTACTGAATCAAAATTTGCTTCTAGTCCTATAGAATTGCCCGGGGATTATCAATCAGTAGTGAAAGCTATTGCTCAAAGAGTATAAACAGTCCATTTTCGAAATTTAATAATTTATTCAGTTGTTGTTTAGTTTTAATACTTGAGAACTGGTGTCTATTTTGAAATTTCTATAGCTGTTCTCCAAGTCCAAACTTCTGCTCCGGTTTCAGGTATTCTGACTTTTACGATGCCGATTGCATATTTATGTGGAATGCCGTCTGCCGATGTGTAATAAGTGTAGAAACAAGTTGCATCTTCTAAAAATAAAATAGGGGAACCTGCAGTGACAGGAGTTCCATCAGTTTCATTTACTACGCAAAAGTTTTCTTTCCCTCCGCCTTGACTCCAACCGGGTTTCAAATTAATTTTTCTATATTCAAAAGAATCCCAAGTAATTAAGGGTAGATCAATGCTTACTTCAAGTGCTTTATTTGCTGTTGATCCCCCGTGGCCACCTTTTGCTGATGAGTTCATCTTTAAAATTGGAGCTTTAAATACTCCAGGCTCAGCTACCTGCTCTGGCTCGCTGTAACAGCTGATTAGAGCAAACATCATTAACATAAGTAAGATATTTAATTTATTCATTAATTTCTCTCCTTTGAAAAATTATATGGGAGCTATACTTTCTAGTGAATTAATTTGAGAATCTGATAATTGGAAATTAGTTGATTCTAAATTTTCCAGAATTCGTTTCTTTGAACTTGCTTTGGGAATTGCGATTATTTGTGGGTTTCTTACACACCAATTTAATGCTACTTGTGCCCATGTTTTTCCAATTGATTCACCTACTTCATCTAAAAGTTTTCGAATCTTGGTGTTTGCATTTTGGTCTCCGGAATCAGCACGTTTTCTTTCCCCTTTTTGTTCCTCAGTATATCCAAATTTACCTAGAGGTGTATAAGCAATAATTGTAATTTGGTTTTTTTCACAAAATGGGATTAATTCTTTCTCTATTTCACGATCATATAGGTTATAAATCACTTGGTTTGAAACTATTTTATGGTTTGAAGCTTTTTGAGCTCTTTCTAACTGTTTTACGTCAAAATTACTGACCCCAATAAATCTAATTTTCCCTTGATCTACAAGTTTATTCATTGCTTCCATTGTTTCTTCAATAGGAATTTCATCGCTATATGCATGCAATTGGTAGAGATCAATATGATTTACATTTAGTTTTTTTAAACTGTTGTGGGCAGCTTCAAATACATTTTTTTCAGAGAAATTTATTGGAGAAATTTTAGTTGATAAAAATACTTTATCTCTAATATTTTTTATTGCTTTGCCAACTGCAGGTTCAGTTCCATAAGATTCAGCCGTGTCAATATGAGTAGCTCCAAGTTCAACGCCAGCAGTGATTATACTAGGATCTTCAATAAATAATGATGTACCTAGACCTATTACTGGTATTTCTATATTTGTATTACTTAGTTGTTTAGTATAAATTTTATTCTCCTAAACATATAAAACATAAGTTTAAAGATCAGAAATATAAATTTCTCTGAATTATAGCAGAAAACATTTGATTTATTTCTGTTTTTGTCGATAATTATTTTATTTTAATCTTATTTAATATAGAAGAGAAAATGCATGGCTCCAATATTTAATGCGACTATAGGTATTGATATAGGTACAACTTCTGTAAAAAGTGTTTTACTTGGTGAAAATGGTACTATATTTGCGGAATCTGAAATTCAAATAGATGTTAACAGAGTTGATTCTTTTTCTGTTGAACAAGATCCAAATGATTGGTGGATTGCAACTTGTCAATCTGTCAGAAAAATCATAAAAACAACAGATAGTAAATTTAATTTATTAGGAGTTGGCTTGTCCGGTCAAATGCATAGCTCTGTTTTTCTAGATCAAAAAAATGAGGTAATTAGGCCTGCAATATTGTGGAATGATGTGCGGACTAAATCTGAATGTGAATTTATCAACAGTAATATTGGTTTGGATGTTTTAACCAGAACTGTTGGAAATATTGCAATAGAAGGCTTTACTGCACCAAAAGTTCTTTGGTTAAGAAACCAAGAACCAAATAATTATAAAAAAGTAAGGAAACTTTTACTCCCAAAAGATTTTGTCAGATTCAAAATGACAGGGGAATTTGTAACGGAACCTTCTGATGCAGCAGGTACTTTGTTATTTGATATTTATCAAGGTAAATGGTCTCAAGAAGTTTTGAGTAAATTAAGTATTGATGAATCAATTTTACCATCTGTTATTAATTCCTATGATGTTACAGGTTTTATATCTAAACAAGCCTCAGTAGAATTAGGCTTAACTCCAGGATTACCTGTGTTTGGTGGTGGTGGTGATAATCCTTCAGGTGCTGTTGCAAGTGGTGTTGTATCTCCTGGGTTAATTCAAGTTAGTATTGGTACTTCAGGTACTTTGTTAACTCCTATAAAAGATATTACTAACCTTGGAGATTCTAAATTGCACCATTTTTCTCACGTGAGTGATAACTTATGGTATTTAATGGGTGTAATTCTTTCAGCAGGTGAATCTGTTAGATGGTTAAAAGGAATTTTAAATTCCAGGAATAATTATGAAGATTTTGTTAGTTCAGTAAATAATGTTCCGGTGGGTAGTAAAGATTTGTTTTTCTTACCGTATCTTTCAGGGGAACGTACTCCACATAATGACCCTAATGCTAGAGGATGTTTTATAGGTTTGAGTTCTCAACATTCAAGTGAAGATCTAATTCGCGCTGTTATAGAGGGTGTTTGTTATGCAATTAGAGATTCTTTAGAGCTCGTAAAAGAACATGATGTTGTTTTAGACGATGGAGTCAGACTTATTGGTGGGGCATCTAAAAGTGATGTTTGGAAAAAAATTCTCGCAAATATTTTAGGGCAGTCTGTTTATTCTGTGAATTTTAATGGGGGTCCATCTATTGGTGCTGCAATAATTGGACTTGTTGGTGGTGGTGTTTTTAAATCTCTTGATGAGGCGATAAATCATTTAGTAACTATTACTCGAGAAACAAGCCCTGAAGATTCAAATAAAAATGATTTTCAAGAAAGGTATGAAAAATATACTAGGCTTTATCCTATTTTAAGAGAGTGGTTTTCTTCATCTTGATAAAGAAATATTTTTTTAAATTTATAATGTGAGTTTTTACAATTGATATTTATTCATGTAATTTAGTTCATGTATAGTCCTACAGGAAACAAAATTCTAGCACTAGTTTTTTGTATCTAAGATGGGAGTATATTTGATTTTTAAACTTCTTAGTTATACCTTTTAAGAAGGATTAATAGTTGATTGATATGCTAGGAGGGTCGTAATGTTACCTGAGATTAGATTACAAAAAGTCTCTCGCGATGATTTAAATCGTGTTCGCAACTGGAATAGAAAATCTGATTCTATTGATGGATGGTTAGGTCATTATTCAATAAATGGAGTCTTGGACATTGGTTATGATTCTGAGAAAGTACTATCCTTGTCTGATGCAGAATTAAGTTCTTTATTGGATAATAATCGTAACGAGATAAGATCTGTTTATGATGATGACGATAATCATTTAGGTGAAAGCAGAGTGCTTTTTCTTTCTGATAATGCAGCTGAAATATCAATTTTTATTGGCGATTCTAAATTATCAAATCAAGGTTATGGGACTTCTGTTTTAATTCATTTACTGGAAGAACTTTTTGTAAGATATAATTTCAGATATATCGTTGCTAATTTGCCAGAACGAAATAATAGGTTAATTAAATTATTTAATTCTATTGGGTTCAAAAAATCTTTAGACCCAGTTGAATGTACCAAACATGATGATTGTACAAATATCGTAGAGTTTCGAATAGAAAAAAGAGAATATGATTCTCGTTTTTCAGATGCAGATTTTGGTATTTCGCATAATTCTTTATCGATTACTGGTTTGGTTGGTTCATTATCCCACCGTGTTGCACAAAAAGTTTCAGAACAGAATCATTTACCTTATGTAAATCATGAAATTCATAGAGATTTGTCAATTCGTTTGAGGACTACGCAAAAAGAAATTGAAGACTTTTTAATATCTTCTGCATCATTTTGGGGCAGATTGATGGCTAAATTTGTTACTAGTCATCCAGGGTATATTCCCGGAGATACTTTATCTTTATCTAGTGATTTTTTGCATACAAATTACATTTTTGATGACTCTCATGATCATATTAATTTGAATAAAAAAATATATCTTGAAAACTTAAAAGTTATTTTAAAATCGATATATCAAGAGAATAAACTTTCAATTTTTGATGGACATGGTTCTAATTTGTTACTCCCTGAAATTTGTGATTCTCACTTTAGCGTTTATATTTCAGCTAGTAAAACTTTTAGATTAAAAATGGTTTCTCAAGAGTTAGAAATTAGTTTAGATGAAGCTAATTCTTTTTTGAAAGAACAAGATGCTGAAATTTCTGGTATTTATAAAAATTTGTATGGAGCAGATATTTTAGATATGTCAAAATATGACATGGTAGTCAATATGGATGATATTTCAATGAATACTGCTATAAATTTGATCTCTAACGCTATTGGCACTAGGTCTGTTTCTTAATAATTTATTGATATAATGTAAATTAAGAATTTTATTTAACATTTGATCTAAATCTTTACAGAATGAGTTTAAAAATTTCATCAGATTCTAATTTTGAAATATGGACTGGAGAACATTGGCAGTCTTATCTTAGAGTACCGGGAGATGATAAAAATTCTGGTTCGTTTAGTTTATATTTGACAGATTATAGTACTTTTGGTTCTGGGGTGCTAGTTTTGATTAACATCCCTGAGATTTCCTCACTTACAGGTGTTTATACAGATAATACAAAATTGTCTTCTTTTATTTTAAATAAAATAGTATCTAAAACCGTGGATTATCCTTTCCCCGAGGAAATGAAAATTTATGATTCTGATATTTTGCGTTTTGAAGATTCTAATGGTGAGATTAGTTGGCGGATAATGCACTCTCAAAATGAGATTATTGCGAAATGGAGTAATTTTAAAGATCCTTTTTTCCATTCAGGTGGTCCACAAAATCAAAAAGGACAATCAGTATTGTCTAGTTTATTGGTTTTTGCTAAAAATTCTTCGATTCAAGTTAATAAAAGATTTATAAAAGGAATACCATATGATCGTGCAACTTGGACTAGAACTACTGGAAGTGCTCAAAGTTCATGTGTTATAGCTTTTTCGGAAATTATAAAAATTGTTGATCAAAATTAATTGGAGCTGAAAATGGATGTTACAGGAAAGTATGGAATCGTTACTGGTGCTTCTAGTGGAATAGGCAAAGCAATTGCTATTGAGTTAGCTAAAAATGGAGCAAGATTAATCTTAGCTGATATAAATTATGATCAATTAGAAAATATAGTTTCTGAGGTAGAATCTTTTAAACAAAAAACAGTTCTTTGTAGAGTTGATGTATCCGACCAAAAGTCTGTAGATGGAATGGTTGAAGTTGCAATAGACAATTTTGAAAATATTGATTTTTTAGTAAATTGCGCTGGAGTAATAGGTGCTTCTGACTGGGGTTCAAGGCCTATTTTAAATGATCAAGATTGGGATTTAATTCATCAAGTAAATGTTAGAGGATTAATGAGAGTAACTGATGCAGTAGTTCCTAGTATGATCAAAAGAAACTACGGAAAAATTGTTAATATAGCATCCATTGCAGGTAGGACTGGTTCAGTTACAAATGTTGCTTATGCAACTTCTAAAGCTGCTGTAATTAATTTAACTCAAGGTTCTGCTTCTAAATATTCTGAAAATAATATAAATGTTAATGCTGTTTGTCCTGGTTTATTATGGACGCCAATGTGGGAAAAAATTGCTGAAAGCCAAAGAGCGATTTCTGACAATAAAGACCAAGTCACTGGAAGAGAAGTGTTTGATGAACATGTTAAAAACAGAATACCATTAGGCAGGGAACAAACGCCTGAGGACATAGCTTATTTGGTTTCTTTTTTGGTATCAGATTACTCGAGTAACATTACTGGTCAAGCAATAAATGTTAGCGGGGGATCGCATTTTAATTGATTATTTTTTCGGATGCCATCGGTTTTCTATGGTAGCTTGATCTCGAATCGTCCTAGCGATAGTTTGCCACGTGGTTCCTGCCCAAATCCGACGAAAGAAAATCCGTAGCTAGTGACAATTGATAGCACCTCGTCAAGAGGTGTCACTTTAGATGGATGGTTTTCCCAACTTCGATACCAATGTGCCTCGTCGTTGTGTAGCGTGATGGTATTCGGTTCAGAGGCCCATTCACCTTCAGAGATAGTCAATGGATTGTTACCCATGTGCCACCGTACGCCGCCTTTATTAACCCAGAAGTAGCATTTTGCACCATTGAGTTGCAGATTGTCGCCTCGCAAGTATACGGATATTTCAGCATCTCTTAGATCAATCGAATCTTTTCCGATCCAGCTCCTATATAGAATTAAAGGGAGTATCGAGATCGGATTTTCCGGCGTGTCTGCGCTCCACCGGTTTTCGTCAGTCCAGATGTAGGGGCCGTCGTTAATACCTCCGTTTCGTTCCCATGAAGTTAGGACAAATATATCTCGTCCTTTAGCAACAATACTCCAGTGGTAATCGTAGCTACACCAACTTTCAGGTCCCTTGTCAAAATTATTTTTTAGTGAATCTTTAATGATAATTTGTTATCTTCCTCTTAATTTTGCAAGTAATCGCAAAATTTCTATGTAAAGCCAGATTAAAGTTACTAATAATCCGAAAGCTCCATACCATTCCATATATTTGGGAGCTCCTATTTCTGCACCTTGTTCTATGAAATCAAAATCAAGAACCAAATTAAGAGATGCAATGACAACAACGAATAAACTAAAACCTATACTCATTAGGGAACTGTTATTTATATCCAAGATAGGTAACCCAGAACCAAAGAAACTCATTACGAAGCTAATCATGTATACGATGAAAATTCCACCAGTTGCAGCTGCAACACCTAATTTGAAGTTTTCTGTAGCTTTAATCAATCCTGATTTATAGGCAAATAGTAAAGAAAAAAGTATAGCTCCAGTTAGTAAAACAGCTTGTAGAACAATACCATCATACATCTGGTTAAATATGTAGGAAATTCCGCCCAGAAATAATCCTTGGAGTAATGAATAAATTGGTACAGTAATAGGAGACCATTGCTTTTTAAATATTGTTACTATTGCTACAATCAAGCCTCCTATAGCGCCAACAAATGCAAGGGGCAAAAGTTGCCTTGTGTATGTGAAATACCCAGATACTAGTAAAAGGGCTAGACTGATAGCTACTTTATTTACAGTTCCATCTACAGTCATTGCATTATCACTAGTTCTTTCGATATTCTCAAAAGTTTTTGATGATAGAGCAGGGTTACCGGATCTGAATGCTATATGACCGCCATTATTTTTATTTGAGCTTGAATTAGAATTCATTGATTACTCCAGAAAAATGTCTTAATAGTAAATATAAGAATAATTTAAACGAAAAAACTTATTGATACATTATATATTATTTGTAGGACATATCAAAAATTATTAGAGCTTTCTAAATTCAAGAAAGCTCTAATAAAATGCTGTTTATTTTTTTACGAAAATTAAACCAGTCCAAATAGTCCAAATTAAAGTCGATATTAATCCAGGAATCCATATAATAGCCATTAGTGCGGGATTAAACGGAAGAATGTTGTCCCCTGCTTTCCCTACAGCTTCTGCAACTTCTCTTCCGTCAGTTGCTAATGGTATTAGAATTCCTAGTGCTACGAAACCCAGACTTCCTATCACACATAAAGCAGTAACTATTTTATAAATTATGTTTGAATTAAATTTAGGCTTTCCAAGGATATAATATCCTAACAATGCATTTGAAAGAAAACCTGCGCCTCCAGCTGAAAATCCAACAGCACCAGCCATGGATGTCAACGCGTTAACGGATTCTATGTTCGTTGTTTCCTGAGGTAAACGCATTCCTATTCCTACAGAATTAGCAGTCCAACCCATTAGTGCTAGGATAGGAATTAGATACAGTAATCCGTTATCTTTATCATTTTGTAAAAAGTAATAACAGAAAGCGAACATTGCGAAAGTGAAACCAGCATTTGCCCAAATTTCAATTAATCCACTGGCTTGTGCACTTACAAAACCATCAAACAATTGACTAATAAACAATCCTATAGCTGCGATAATTACTAAATATCCACCAAGCTTTGTTGTACTCATATTTTCTCCTTAATTTTTTGTTTTATATATAAAAAACCCGTTCAAGCTTATGAACGGGTACAATTATTACGAGCTAATTAACGTGTTGAAATACCCTATATAGGGCTGATACATAAATGAAATAAATCGTCTTTAAATCTTTTAAACATGTCCAGAATATAATTTAATTAAATTTTTATGTCAATATTTTTGAGTTGATTTATATTTTTAATAAATCAATAATCAAAATCTCATATTCAAATTATATTGGTGGAGCTGAGGAGGCTCGAACTCCTGACCTCTTCAATGCCATTGAAGCGCTCTTCCAGCTGAGCTACAGCCCCATTTTGAATATAAATTGGTGCATTTCAGCATAACATAATAGGTCAATAAAAATCGATTGTTACACTTATTGTCATACTTGAGCAAAAATCTATAGTGGCATGTACAGTTGTAATTTATTCTGCATCCTAATAAGATATTTCTAAATTTTATTAGGCAAGTATTTTTTAGGGAATTTGGCAACAACGGAGTATAAGGTATCTACCATATTTGCTAATCTTACTCTAGCTACCTGAGAACATAATTGATACGCGACTAATTTTTCAATTCCATAGTCAGATTCTAGCCACATAATTAATTCGTAAAATGCTATTCTAGCAGCATCTTCCATGGGTCTGGCACTTCCTATTGTCATTATAAATTCGTCTGATTCAACCCTGGGATTTGTTAAAGATAGCTGTTTTACCAAATCTACTTTTAAGGTTCCTGTAGTGGGGATTTCTGTGGCAACTCCGCATATTTCAGCATCACCTTGAGCAGCATGACCATCGCCAATATATAAAAATCCCCCTTCAACATTAACAGGTAAAATAATTGTATTGCCAGGACAAACATCTGCCGCATCCATATTACCTCCATGGCTTCCAGGTGATAATGAAGAAATAGCTTCTAATTCTGGAGAAGTTCCAATGGTGCCATAGAAAGGTTCATAAGGGATTGGTGGAATGTTAAGATCTGTGGAAAAAGTAATTGAATTATCTTTTATTGGATGAATCATTACTTTTGGGGGGAGTGGTTCATTTAAAGTACGAGTTAAAGGCGTAGCACATAATCCTCCAAACTCAGGTATTATTGCACTGACACCATAGTCTCTTGATGTTTCTATAGAGATAATAGTTACCGCTAATGAATCACCTTTTTGTGCACCTTCGATGTATATAGGGCCAACCAGAGGATTTACGAAAGGCATTTGAATTAACTTTGTAATATCTGACGTTGAGGAATCAACTTTGTTGCCAAATGCATCAAGTGTTTGAATTTGAAAAATCTCTCCTGATTTAACATTTGCAACAGGATTTTTATAAGGTCCTATAACGTAAGCTGAACCTTCAATCTTATTGTTAATTATCTGCATAAATATTCCTAGATGTTAGACTGATTTTAAATTACAGTATACTTGATTTTTTTGAATTGCAAATTTTTATATTTGAATTAATATAATACCAATTACGATAATTAATGCACCTGCACCTTTTCGAACTAAGATATCCGTAGCTATTGATTCATGGAGTATATTTATATGTTTCATACTTAGGATTGAACTAAATACAAAAGTAAATAAAGGAGTAGTTGCTAATACAGGTGAAACCAGAGTTAATGGACCTGAATCAAGTGCAAATTGATGAATTATTAAAGCTGTAGGCCCCATAATCAAGTTTGTAAAAATAAGTAGTTTAAACAATTGAGGTTGTTTAATTACTTTTTTAAAGAAGATTATTTGTGGACGTTGAGTGACTAATAATGCAACGATTCCAAATCCAAGATTGCGAAGAATAAATGCTTCAGATATTTCTAACTTTTCTAAGCCAATTTTATTAAAAACAACAGCTATGCCTACAAAAATTCCTGCTAAGAGGGCAGACATTAAAGGGGTAAAATTTTTCAACTGATTATTTCCAAATTTTTGGGAAGCAATAATGATTGTGCCAATCATTGTTAATGGGACGCCGATCATTTGAAGATTATTAAATGTTTCATTTAAAAAAAGTTGAGCTATAAGAATACTTGTTATTGGATGGGTGTAATACAATGGAATAATATTAGACGAATCATCTTTTTTTAATGCTTTGAATAAAATTAATATACCTATTCCCCACATTATTCCTCCTACTAGAGGCCACAATAATTCTATTGTGTAAGACGAAGTGAATGGAAATAAAAAGAAAAGAACAAAAGAGTATATTATTGAAATCAAACCAATCCAACTAAAATAAATTATAGCTGTAATTTCATATGAACTCAGGATTCGTTTATCTAGTACAGTAACAATACCCCAAGTAATAGCTCCAATAATTGAGATTGTAAACCAATGCATTAGTTGATGAATTCTTTAATGATCACGGGCATCATGATTATATTTACCTATAATTTCTCCTGAAGGGTCAGATACTAGAGAATATGGGTATTTCACAACTGCTGTACATGCATGTCCAGGTGCAGCTAAAACATAATCTCCGATAGAGATTTTTTCTCCATTGAGTTTAATTACTCCATGTTCTTCACTTTGAGCAGTAACTATAGCGTTAGGATATCCAATTAATTTAAATCTATGTTCAGTTGGTTGGTCTGGGGAGCATGCTTTTGATCCGATGTCGGTTGTGATTGTATCTTTTTGAGGATCGTGATCTATCACTTGTCCAAGGACTATTGCTGCTACATCGAAATTCAACTCTTCCATAGTTGCGTTTCGTGAATCCCAATAAATCCATGTTCCCGGAGATATTCTAATATTTGGTCGGTCAGGATATAAATGAAAAGTCCAAGATCCTGCAACTACGTTATCTGAAATATTTAAATTGTTTTTCTGGGCATGTTCCCAAATTTGATCAATGCTATTTAGTGTTTCAGAAACAATGTTTTTTCGCTCTTGTAAATCAGGTTTGTATAGAGCCTGTCCATCGAAGACATGAACACCTAAAGGAATAATGTTGCTATATTGAGAAATTTTAGAATACATTTCTAATGCTTCTTTACCAGGTTGAATTCCGGTTCTTCGCATTCCAGTATCTAAATCTAAATAAACACCTATTTGTGAATTGTTACTTTTTAAAGCAGGAGAAAGTGCTTCAAGGTGTTGTGGGGTTCCTACTATAAGCTTGAAAGTTACATCAGGAAAATTATTTATTAGGTTAATAAATCTTTTAAGTTTTTTAGGATGAATCATTGGGTAAGCTATTAAAATTTCTGAAACACCATTTTCTGCCAATACTTCTGCCTCTCTTAAAGTGGCACATTTTATAGACCTAAATCCAGCAGCAATTTGCATTCTGAGTACTTGAATGGATTTGTGAGTTTTGAAGTGAGGGATCACTTTATCTGGTGAACCAGCAATTTTTAAAATCTCAGAAATATTTTTCTTAACTAGGTGTTCATAAACAATTAAAACAGGAGTTTCTAGTTCATCAGGTCTTTTGAGTTCATAATTTGCTATTTTCATTTTTTATCCTTGCTAATTGATTGTAAAATACCTCAATTTTATCTAGCAGTCCATCCACCATCTATTGAATATGATGATCCTGTAATTGATCCACTGTTTTCAGATGCCAAAAATAATGCCAAACGAGCTACCTCTGTAGGTTGTATTAATTTTTTCACCGCAGCTGGCGCCAGTATTATGTTTTTCAATACATCTTCTTCAGGCATATTATGATTTACAGCTTGGTCAGAAATTTGAGATTCCATTAATTCAGTTTGAACATAACCTGGACAAATAGCATTTACAGTGATTCCAAACTCACCTAATTCTAGAGCTAAAGTTTTTGTTAATCCAATTAATCCATGTTTTGCTGAATTATATGCAGATTTGAATGGACTAGCTACTAGTCCATGTATGGAAGACATATTTATGATTCTACCGAAGCCTTGAGATTTCATACTTGGAATGATTCTTTTGGAAATTTGAAATGGAGCTATCAGCATTATTTGAATCATTTTTGCCCACAAAAGATCATCAAATTCTTCTGCTTTGTGTACGTTTTGAACACCTGCGTTGTTTACTAGGATGTCTATTCTACCTTCTTCTTTTAAAGCTTTGGTTGGTAGTGAAGCTGTTTGATCAAGGTCACTTAGGTCAGTCTTGATAAATTTGTAGCATATAGTTTGTAATATTTCTTCTTTAGGTTCATTTAAATCAGCAAAAATTACTTTAGCCCCGTGAGAATAGAACAATTTTGAAATTTCTAAACCTATTCCTTGAGATGCTCCTGTAACTAATGCTACTTTATCTTTTAGTTCAGGATTTTCTAATTTATTCATAATTTTCTCCCGATGATTGAATACATTTCTTATGATACTTCAAAACTTGTTTAATTACATGTTGAAAATATTAAAACAAGCTTATTATTTTTTAGTAGACATAGAAAAAAATTTATGTAAACTAGTCGTATTAATTTATTTGTGGTTACAAAAAATTGCTAATTATTTCAAAAGGCAAAGGTTTAATTAAATGTTAAATGTAGTTTTAATTGGCGTGGGGGCAGTTAGTAAAAGTCATATATCTGCATGGTTGAAGCAAGAGAATGCAAGAGTAATTGGTGTAGCTGATTTTTTTGCAGATAGAGCTGAAGCAGCAGCTAAGATGCTTGGTGCAGAGAAATGGAGTGATGATTATAGAGATTTGATAGATTCAGATGATGTAGATGCTGTTGATATTTGTGTGACAGAAGCAGCTCATGTTGATGTAGCTACAGATGCAGCAAATGCTGGTAAACATATTCTTGTTGAAAAGCCTATTTCAACAACTCTTACAGATGCTGATTTGATCATTGATGCTGCTGAAAAAAATAATGTTAAATTGATGGTTGCGCACACGCATCATTTTTATGATTATGGTATTTCTGCAAAAGAAATTATAGATAGTGGTGAAATTG
>Ga0310344_10000591_pt1 | contig 28369 bp, 26 predicted proteins | sample HC15DNA20200_MG_FD_203801 | JGI IMG/M metagenome (GOLD analysis project Ga0310344, IMG submission 203801) | Marine microbial communities from station ALOHA, North Pacific Subtropical Gyre - HC15-DNA-20-200_MG | ecosystem: Environmental > Aquatic > Marine > Oceanic | place: Pacific Ocean: North...
CAACGCTGTTCTCAGCCAAGCCGTCCCATCTTCTAGCAGTCGGAGAATGGCCAATCCCTACAGCGGCTACTTTGCCCCTATGCTCCCAGACTCCGAGTCCCTCGCCGTCTCTATACATTGACTGTGGCGCTTTTTGTGTAGGTCCTGTTGTCATGACTAACCTCCCAAATATATGTAAATAACTCTATCCATTTGTGCCATTAAAATTAGTTAACTACTTCCCATTCAGGAACTTTTTGACCCGTAGATGGTGTTTCTTGGAAAATCACCCTTACGCTAGCTCCAACTGGAACCTCATCTACTGGAACTCCAGGAAGGTGAGAATACAAAACTATTTCCGGATCTTCTTCCAATGCTATCAAAGCAACATTGAATGGTTGATCTATCTGCAACATCTTCACAGGACAATCATGAACAACTCCATAAGTCCTTATCTTGCCTCGCCCACTCATTTCCCGCCATTCCAAATGTTCACTGGATTTACATTCGAAGCATTCTGGTTCCGGAGGATACTGTAGATAATCGCACGCCTTACAGGCCTGCATAATTAGCCGCCCTTCATTACAAGCATCCCAGAAAGGCTTGGTCATCTCGTCAGGTACAGGGGATTGTTTAGGCATATGTTCACCTCACTTACAAGATTTCATGCGCAACAATATATTAACTATATTCAAACACGCAGTCAATCAATGGTACGACATAGGACATTCATACTACTGATATATACGCATATCGTCATATTGTTCCGTAGTGATGGTGAAAATAAGTACGACTAGTTATATATAACTAACAATATTGAACTGAGTAGTGATACTATGCCAATTACTTCTACTCTGGATATCTTCTGTTTAAATATGAAGATGGTTATCACCGTTGTAAAAATTATCTCCGCCTGCCCTACTGCCCTTACTGGAGCAGCCAACTGCAAAGCGAATGCAGAAAACCAGCAAGCGGTAGATATAGCCGCGAAAAAACCAGCAGCCAAACCTACTTTCCACAGCCTGAGCGCTGCGATGAGTTCATTCCTTCTATATATGAAAAGATATAAACAAACAATTATTGATTGCCCTACGACAGCAAGTGCTGCTCCTGTTGTTGCCCTAACCAAGAACCCAGCGTCTGGCAAACTGTTAATCGCAGCCCTGAAACCAAGCACACTACCAGCCAAGGCAATACCACATAGTATTCCTATTAGAGTTGCCTGAGATCGTAATCCGGCTGCCAATTCTACTATAGATAATGATTTACCACTAAATGAAAGCATTACCACAGCTAAAGTGCCTAGGAATATCGCTAAACCAAATTGTAGGTTAATTGCTGCAGCCAAGATAACCGCCTCAAAGATAGCTGCGAAGAGAACTTCTGTTTTTGAGAACGCAATGCCTACCAAGAAATTTCTATAGCTAAAAAGTTTAACTAGTAAAACTGTAAATATTATCTGAGCTATGCCGCCCACAAAAAGCCACCCAACTGATACAGCGGAAGGCATCGGGAAAGGATCATCGGAATTTGTGAACACTATGAAGAACCAGAGCCATGCGAAAGGTATGGCATATATAAATCTGATAGCCGACGCCCCGTAGTCACCTAGAGGGCCTTTCATTTGCCTCTGAATGGCAGTTCTAATTGTTTGGGCAAAAGCAGCCGTTAAAGTAATGGGAATCCAGAGTTCCATCGTTATAAGTCCTTAGCCTGCTCTTACCACTGAACGAACATCGGCATAACTACATGTACATAGTCTTCAGATCCAATCGGTTTCAGAACACCTGGACTAGAGGCTGTAGTAGTTTCTAAGGCGATCTCACCTCGCCCGAGCACACCAAGTACCTCAGTCAAGTACCTTGCACTAAAGGCTATCTTAGATTCTTCGCCTTCTACAGAGGCATCAATGTCACCGTGATTATCTCCACTTTCCTCAGCTCTTGATGCAACAGATATCTTACCTGGGCTACTATCTGATCCAGGTGCTATATGCAACCTAATTATCCCTCCTCCATCTCTAGCGAAAATAGATGCTGCTCTAGTCGCCCTAGTAAACTCTTGGAGGTCTACAACCGCTCTAGAGGTGTAGTCTTGAGGTATTAATTGTGAATAGTTCGGAAACGTGCCCTGAATTAGTTGTGATACTACCTCAATGTTATTGAGATGTATCATTATCTGGCTTCTCGAAGGAGTCACCATCAGCTTTGCAGGCTCCTCTTGGTCGCCAAGCAATCTCTGCACTTCACTGAGCGTCTTAGCAGGAACTATAGCCTCAATGTCCTCTTCTATAGGTTCAATCAACGGTCCTTTATATACAGCAAGCCTGAAGCCGTCGGCACCTGCCATAGTGAATTGTTGGCCAGATATTTCAAGCTTTATTCCTGTCAGTACAGGCCGAGTTTCTTCTGTGGCAGCCGCCAAAGCCACCCTGCTAATAGCAGTTCGAAGAATTTGAGGGTCTATAAGAGCAGCGACTCCGTCTTCAACAGACGGTATAGGCGGGAACTCACTCGATTCCGTACCATTTATCTGCGCCTCAAATCTCGCACACTTAAAATGGATTCCTGCTGGTCTGGATGTCTGCTCTAACTCTATTTTATCGTTAGGCAAAGAACCCACGAAATCTGTAAGTAACCGAGCAGGTATTGTAACTGAGCCCTCTTGTTCTATCTGAGCCCCTACCCATGTAGTGACAGCCAATTCCAAGTTGGTTGCAGATAGTTTCAACATAGATTTATCAGTCTCTATCAAAACGTTCTGAGTTATTGGAAGTGTAGTCCTTGTAGCAACTGCCCGACTCACAAGTGCGAGCCCTCTATTAAGATTTTCCTGCAGACACGATAATTTCATTGGAACTCCCCAGACGGTAAGCTGCGAGTAGTATAAATCGACTACCATATACAGTCAACAGAGACATAGCTAGACTACATGCAGTATATTAACGATGCACCTACTGTGACAAGTATTCCAATTCAGTAATTACTTTATCTACATCCCAATCTGATTCATCTCCAAAATCCACACCATTATAGAAAGCTCTTATTTTGCCTTCGGTGTCAATCAAAACCACCTTATTTGTATGCGCTATATCATATCCATGTACGTGAACAGAACCATCGTCGTGTACATGATCAAATGATTTAGTTAATTTTTGGAAAGAAAGCTTGAACCCTTTGTTAACTACATCTCTAATATCTTCAGCATCACCGGTCAGAAATCTCCAATGATTATAATCTACTCCATGTTTCACACCGTAGTCAGCTAAGACACTAGGAACATCATGCTCAGGATCTACACTAAAAGAAAGTAGTATTACTTCATTAGAAAGCTTATCATTAGCAGAAATCAAGTTCTGAACTATTTGGAATCTTGGTGTCAAAACTGGACAAGACTGAGTACAACCTGTAAATACAAAATTCGCCAGTACTACCTTGCCCTCAGTGTCTATTTTCCCATAATCATACCCATATTGGTCTACCAGGTTAAAGTCTGGCAGCGTACCGTAAGTATCCAATTTAGGTTCCTGATCTTGGCAACTATAGACTATAGTCAACAGTAGTAAGGCAACAAGTATGAATAATTTGGTAATATTTTTCTTGATAATCATTTGCCCTATAAAACTACACTATTAGTGCTTTATCTATGACCAGCCCAAGAAATAATATACCCAGATAATACGTAGAATATTTAAATAGCCTAAGGGCCCATACATTCTCAGCTGTCATATAGAGCTTGACGGCAATATAAACAAAAACAATCCCAAGTGGTATCGAGAATGCTGCGTATATGTTACTTGCCAATTGCATCGTCAATGGTATAAAAGTTACTCCTATGAGTATCAGGGAATATATAAGAGAATGGCGGATTGTAACTTGCTCGCCTCTAACTACAGGCAGCATTGGAATATTAACTTTTTCATAATCTTCTTTGACTATCAGCATCAAGGCATAAGCGTGAGGAGGAGTCCAGAAGAATACTATTAGAAAAAGTATTATTGCCATTGCGTCTATGTTTCCAGTAATAGCTACCCAACCTATTAACGGCGGGAATGCCCCAGCAGCGCCACCAATCACGATGTTCTGATCGGATCTCCTTTTCAGATATATGCTATATAGAACAACGTAATATACCCATGCCACTGCCGACAGATAAGCTACCAATGGATTCACATACCAAAGCATAGGTATAGAAATAACGCTGATAACAAGGCTAAAAATCAACACTCTAGTCGGAGTTAACTTGCCAGAAGGAAGAGGTCTATTGCGAGTACGCTTCATAACTGTATCAAGTTCCCGGTCTAAATAACAATTGAAAGCACCAGCACCCCCAGAACATAGGTATCCTCCAATCAATAGTGCTAACGAAACACTTAGGGGTGGCAGTGCACGTATCTCTCCACTAGCCGCTAACATACCAGCAGCTGTGCTAATCATAAGTAACAATCCTATCTTGGGTTTAGTGAGTTCAAAATATGAAATCATTTGTGCCTTTCCGAATCACTTATGGGTACGTCATCTAGATTATACATCTTAATGCCCCACAATACCCCAACCAATGAAGAGGAAACAGCAAAGAATACTGCGGCCGTAGTAAGATGTAATGCCCTGAGTTCTGCAGGCAATCCCATAACAACATTACCTATACCAAGCAATATTTGTACTGAAAGCACGTACATCATTGCTCTGGCAATTTTATTTATAGGAACATATTTTATCTGCCATGCCCTGAATAACACCACAAACGCCAAAATAAAAACGATGAATGCAAAAACTCTATGAATCATGTGATTCCATTGTATCTCAGCCATATCTGCAAATGGCACACCGCATAGAGGAATTGCTTGACAAGCCAATGAAGATCCTGTCCGGGTTACATACGCACCAGACAGTATCAATACATATGTAAGAAATAACAACCAAAGTATTATTCTCCAATAACTGCCAACCCAATCCATTACACCCTCACCCAATTTAGCGTCGTGATAGTCATATGACAGTGCCACTATTATTGCAAGAAGACCAACCAATGCTGTAGCAATACCGGTATGTATGAGTGCAACCATAGGAGATATTTCCGTAAGAACAGTGTAGGCACCAAATAATCCCTGTACTATAACTATTATTGGGGTAAAGACAATGAGCTTTAGAATCATGTCCTGCATAGAGTATCTGGCGAGACCAGAAGCAAAGAGAAACAATATAAACACTCCTGCGAGGGCTCCTGATAATCTATGAATATATTCTATCCATGCTGTGATATCCATTGGTGGAATTATCTGGCCATAACACAAAGGCCAATCTGGACAGCCAAGGCCTGAACCAGTTACTCTAACTACGCCTCCCATAGTCGCTGCCATTAAAGCTGATATTAATGCAGCCCACTTGATCATGTGGAAAGAATTTCCTAATTTAAACTTTATATAACTCAATATGACCTTCCCGAAATTCCCAAATTCTCATGTATCCTTAGACTCTTCTTGCTGGTACCACTTATAGAACACTACTCCTATAGCGGGTACAAAAATTATCAACCAAGAGAGCTTCATTATTATGCCTCCAATTTGCTGGTCGGCCAAGTGTGTTATTCCCCATAATTTAGGAGTATGCTCATAAAAACCGTAAATTCCTATATTTGAAAATGTTATTACTGCAAATAATGGCGTTTGCACTAATGATATGAGTATCAAATACAGCATCTGCAACTGGTAGGATAATCTAGGTAATTCTGGAACAGGGCTTAATATTGGCCACCACATTATTACAGCTGTAGCCATAAAGAATATATGCTCCAATATGTGCACAAAATGTATCTTTAGAGCTCCATCATAAAGTGATGGAAAATGCCAAATATCAAAAACTATATTAAAAGATATAAATGCAATAATTGGATGAGTCAAGAATTTCGCCATCGACATATTATAACGATACTTAAGCACAGGGCTAATAAGCCATCCAGGAGTACCAAGCAGCAGTAAGGGTGGTACGATCAATGTTATCAAAATATGCTGCAACATATGAGCACCGAAGAAATAGCCTTCAGCTAGCTCGTGCACTGGCCCTGCTAAAGCAAATAGCATTACCAAGCATCCCATAGTGAAACAACTAACATGCGTTTTAGTCGGTCTATTATCTTTTGTGGTTATTCTCTCTCTAAACGGACCCACAAGAATCAGGTAAGTTCCTAGTAGAAGGGCGACTCCTGAGTATAGATCTGGGTGCCAATGCCAATACCATATAGAGAATGAGTCCTGAGACATAACTAGCTACCCCAAATTTACTGGGTTATCTCAAATGCGCCAAACATAGTAAAGCTATGGCCAGGGAAGGTACAGACGAATTCATATGCGCCTTCTGAAGGCACTTGGAAAGTAACTCCTCCCGATTCACCTGGGTTTATAAGTTCTGTGTGAGCCACTATACGATCGTCGTTAGGAACCCAACCCGTAGTGGCTGCAGTCATACCAGCAGTGGCTATTTCAAGCCTTGCAGGTCCCGCAGGAACCAATACCCAGTTATGCTGTTGAGCCCCAGCACTGTTTACCAACTTTACAGTAATATGATCCCCAGCTTTACCAGACATTTTTTCCTGGTCAAAGAATAGTTGATCGCCTTTTGTGCCTATCTCTATCGTTGTAGTCGAGGTTGTAGATGAATCTTTTGAAGCTATATCTGCTTTTGTATCAGCATGATCTGATTTAGCACCAGTAGCGTGATCAGCACTAGTCTCTCCATTTTTTGATGTTTCTTTGTGCCCATGATCAGTCGAATGTGTATCACTTCCATGACCTATTTCAGCTGATACAACCTCGGGTGAACCATACCGACCTTCCCCCAGTGCACCGAAAAGGATGAGAAGCGCAAATATAACGCCTGTTGCCAAGGCCAACCCGCTAACAAAAAATAAAGTGAACAACTTATTGTCAAATTTTAGGTGCATGTAGAACATAGCAACCATCGCGAATTTGATTGTAGACATAACCACAAATATTGGTATTATTAATCCCCTGAGTGAATCAATATAGAGTATAGCTACCTCTGCCGCTGTTATTAGAGCGAGTGTAACAGCTATTTTGGCGTAAACAGCTGGAGTAGGATGAGTAGACTCTTCATGACTAGATGCCATTATCTATTCTCCTCTGTCTTCAATTTAGTATACCTAGTTCTATTCGTATAATGTTCCATTGATTAAGTTCCTCCAGAGACTCCAACAGGAATTAGGTATACAAGTGTAAATATAACAATCCATACTACGTCGACAAAGTGCCAGTACAATGCTGCTATATCTACCATCAAACCATGATCCTTAGTAAGATCTCCCCTGTACGAGTAGAGAAACAATGAAACTAGCCATATAACACCTACAGTAACGTGAGCCCCATGAAATCCTGTCGTAGTGAAGAAAGTAGTGCCAAAAAGATTCGTTCTTGGAGTAAGTCCATAGTGCACTGCGAATTCCCTGAACTCGTAGAACTGAAATCCAAGGAAAGTAGCACCAAGTATGGCGGTACACATTATCCATATCCTGAAATTCTTAACGTTACCTTTGCTTATCGCGTTATAAGACATAACCATCATGAAACTGCTCATGAGCAAAACGAATGTACTGGTAGATGTCGTAGGGATATCTAATACCTGCAAAGGTGTAGGTGTACCGGGAGTACCCTGGCCATAGTACACAAGGTATGTAGCTATAAGAGACCCAAAGAACATACACTCAGATCCTAGGAATGCCCATATGAGCAATTTCCTATGGTCTAAGCCAGTAGTAGTTTCATGTCCCGTATTTTCAGTTATATTTGCCAAATTCCAACTCCCCTAGTTTTCCAACTTAATGATCTTCTGACGCCGTAACTGGTTCCATAGACCAGGCATATATACCTACCATTGTCACAAATGCTCCTAGAGCAGCCAGAGGATAAGAGTACAGCATGCCATATGCAGCTGCAGTTAAACCAATGGCCATCACCAACGGCCAGTACGACGGGCTGGGCATATGTATATCATGATGCTCTTCTTCCCCGTATCCGGCACCAGTCCCCTGTTCTCCTGCTTCCCCTCGTTGTTTCTGTTCCCAGAACGCATCTCTGGAATTCACAATTGGAATTTCTGCGAAATTATATTCAGGAGGAGGCGAAGGAATTGACCATTCTAGGGTTCTAGCATCCCATGGATCATTACCGGCTATTTCACCTTTTCTGAGGCTTCTGAAGAAGTTGTGCACGAATGCTATAACTCCGGCGGCTAGTAGAAACACTCCTATCGTAGCCACTAGATTCCAGAAATCCCATCCATAAGAAGAATCGTATGTATATTGACGCCTAGGCATTCCGTCCATGCCCAAGAAGTGCATTGGAAAGAAGGTTACATTCATACCTATGAACATAAGCCAGAAGCTGACCTTACCAATACTCTCGCTAAGCATACGCCCTGAAGCTTTAGGGAACCAGTAGTATATACCACCCATTATCGCGAATATGCTACCACCGAATAAAACGTAGTGGATGTGGGCCACTATGAAATATGTGTCTTGTTGTTGGGCATCTGACGGTGCAATTGAGTGCATAACTCCACTTAAACCACCAATTATGAACAGGAATATAAAACCTATGGAAAACAACATCGGTGTTTTCAGCTCTATATTACCGCCCCACATAGTACCAATCCAGTTAAATATCTTCACACCCGTGGGAACGGCTATTGTCATAGTCGTAAGAGCGAAGACCGAGTTTGCTATAGGTCCCAATCCTACTGTGAACATATGGTGACTCCAAACCGCCCAGCCCATAAATCCTATAGCTATACCTGAAAAAACTATCACCGGATAGCCAAATAGCGGTTTCTTAGAGAACGTAGGCAGTATTTCAGTGACTATGCCCATTGCAGGTAGTATTAAGATATAGACTTCAGGATGACCAAAAACCCAGAAGAGATGCTGCCACAAAACAACATCAGCTCCTGCATCAGGATTAAAGAAATTGAATCCAAATCTTCGATCTAAGAATAGCTCTATCAGTCCAACAGTGATAACAGGAAACGCTGTAACTAGCAGTATCGATGTTACAAGTGTCATCCATACAAAAACTGGCATCCTCATTAGAGTCATACCAGGAGCTCTCATATTAATTATAGTTACTATGAAATTAAGAGCTGCTGCAACTGATGAAACACCCAGAACTCCAAGTCCCAGTGTATAAAAATCCATACCATTACCAGGGCTAAATGTAGAACTGGTAAGAGGGGCATAAGCAAACCATCCGGAATTTGGAGAACCTCCCAAGAACCAACCTGACTGGAACATCAAGGCTCCTAAGATGAATATCCAAAGGCTAAGAGCGTTTAATCTAGGAAATGCTACATCTCGAGCACCTATCATTAGTGGTATTACAAGATTGAAAAACGCAGCACTGAGTGGCATGACTCCCAAAAATATCATCGTTAGCGCATGCATAGTAAACAGTTGACTATACACTTCAGGACTAACTACTGCGTGTTCAGGTCGAGCCAATTGAAGCCTAATAAGAAAAGCCTCAAGCCCACCAATCAGGAAGAAGGTGAATGAACTCACTCCATACATAATGCCTATCTTCTTGTGATCTATTGTAGTTATCCAACCCCACACTCCAGTGGTGCTGGTAGGTCTACGCAGAACATTAGATATAGAAGCCATAGATTACCTTCCCTACTTTTATTTCAATCCTCTAAGATATGCCACCAATGCATCGAGGTCACTATTGCTAAGAGCGAGGTCAGGATTGATGTAAACAGCTGCCTCGTTAGCCATTATTGTACCGCCTTTTAGGTCATCAGGGTTCTTCAACCAGACCTTCAGGTTCTCATTGTTATTTTCTTTTATACCTGCCGCCAGTGTGCTTCTATTGCCAAAGTGAGTAAGATTAGGACCCCTTAATGCAACTGCATCTGGGCGACCCTGTATTGCATGGCATGCAACGCAACCTTTTGTCAGGAATAGCTGGTATCCCTCTTTCTCTAAGTCAGTTTCAGGATCTTTCGCATTAGATTTCTCATGTTCCACCCAGGCGTCAAATTCGTCCTGTTCATCCACGTGGACCCTAAATCTCATCCAAGAGTGTGCTACACCACAGAACTCTGCACACTGTCCATAGAAGGAATCCTTCTCAGGTGTACTAGGATCTGCATCTGTAGTGTCTGCCTTAAACCACATAGTAGTGTTCTTACCTGGGATTATGTCCATTTTACCCGCAAGCTTAGGAACCCAAAAACTGTGCAAGACGTCTTCAGACGTCATATTGAATTCTATATTAGTACCGACTGGCACGTGGAACTCATTCGCAGTAGACAGACCCAGATCTGGGTAGTCGAATTCCCACCACCACTGATGAGCAACCACATTTACGACAAGTTTATCCTCACCTTCCGGGGGTGCCGCAATGTAGAATTGATTCTGGACTGTGGGTACTGCCACCGCAGCCAACAGTATTACAGGAATTACTGTCCATGCTATCTCAAGTTTTGTATTGCCATGAATATCCTGAGGCGGAGGTGCACCAGGTCGAGCCCTGAACTTGAATACAGTATATAGTAGCCCACCAGTTACAAGGACGAATACCACGGAAACAATCCAGGTGAGCAAGTTAAACAGGCCCATCTGAGCTTCCGCAACAGGGCCATGACTATCAAATGTAGATTGTGGGTGTTCGGGGGTACACGCAACGAAAGCTGACACAAGCAGCAAACTTGCAAGAGCCCATACTATTGTCCTCAGCCTATTATTTATCAATTAACATACCTTAGTCATGTTAAGTTTCTCGCCTCACAACTCCCTCGCACCACGGTTCCAAACTCTATCACGATAGACAATCTATTTCAAGCATTTGTAAGACTGTTTCTTACAAATTCGCCATTAAGTTAAGTATTGAGATCTAAACGATTCAAGTCCCATCACGGATTCAAACCTAAGAATGATTTGGTTACAGTTATGAAATCCTCTGGTTTGTCAACGCTAACGGTATGAGCAGCTCCATGAACATCTACTGACACAAAATTTGAGTTAGCCTGAATCATCTTATCTATAACTTCATCTGAAAGAGTAATACTCTCGGTACCTCTCACTTCTAATATAGGACATGTTATAGATCTAAAACTATCCCATAACCGTTTTACAGACTCAGGGTCTTCCATATCTCTCAGAGGAGTGCTGTACAATAACGGATCAGCCTTCCATTTCCATATCCCGTCTTTCCCCTCTGCGAGTCTCTCTCCGAGGTCTTGTCTCAACCTGTCATCTGATGCCCATTGGTTATTCTGCCTAGCCCAATTATAGGCCTCATCAAATGAGCTGAATTCCGTAGGTGTGGGGGGTCGCTTTCCTCTCATAAGTATGGACTGTTCGCTTGGCTCCATCCCTATATCTACAAGGATTATCTTTTCAACCACCTCTTGATTCTTAGGAGTGTATAACACAGAATTCCAGCCCCCCATCGAGTGGCCAACCAATATAACCTTTTCAAGTCCAAGTTCATTGATTATCTCTCCCAAATCCTCTACAAACCTTTCCCTATCGTATCCATCTCTAGCCCATTCACTTCCTCCGTGACCCCTCTGATCAAATGTATAAACGTGATAATAATCTGACATAGTCTCAGCAAATTCACGGAAGATCCCAGACTGGCTAGTATGCCCATGAAGACATATCATAGCTGTCTTTCCGTCGGAACCCCAATCAACATAACGAAGGTTTACTCCATTTATCGTGACAAATTTTTCTTCCGGATTTCTTTCTGACATATAAAACCTCGATTATTAATATATAGACCCATCCATGCTTGCCCCCAATTATAAAGGATAATGCTGCAGCGGATAAAGATGCCAAATCAAACTAATTCATTACAAACTGTAAAAATATCGCAATTTATAATGCAAATTATACGTATGCTACAATATAGGTCAGCCACGAAGAGCCACAATAAATATATTTGCAATCCATCTGGCGCTGTGATCGAGAAGCTATTAATTGAAAAACCGAAAACCTATATTTTACGGATGGTGGTTGGTAGCAATAACGATCTTCACTATGTCCGTTGTCATCACACCCATATTCCAAGGCCTGGGAGCGTTTTTTGTAAGTCTAGAAAGGCATTTCGGTTGGAGTCGAACAATACTATCTGGGGCTTTCTCACTAAGCAGGGCTGAAGGCGCTATATTGGGTCCTATAGAGGGATACCTAATAGATACATTAGGGAGCAGAATGGCCGTCTTAATTGGGCTGTTGATTCTTGGTATTGGTTTTGTAGCCCTAAGCTATACAGATAGTATTTTATGGTTCTATATATCATTCCTAATAGTATTTGCAGGAGCTGGCATAGGTGGATTCATGCCCCTAATAGCAGCAATAAATAATTGGTTCATTAGAAAGAGAACCACTGCAATGGCTATAGGGATGACTGGTATAAACCTAGGAGGATTACTAGTACCGCTACTTACATTTAGCATTGTATCTTTAGGCTGGAGATCTACATCTCTAGTCATAGGGATAGGGGCTCTGATTCTCGCCATACCCATATCCTCAGCGATCCGAAATAGACCAGAAGAATACGGATCAAGACCAGACGGTATTGACGAGCACGAAATTAATGAAATTGAATCAGAGTCACCAATCAATCTAGATGAAATAGATTTCACAGTAAAGGAAGCCTTAAGAACTAAGGCATTCTGGGCTATCACTGCCGCCCATGGTTTCTCAGCTGTCTCAGCGGTAACAATATCTGTCCACATAATCCCAGCTCTAACAGATATAGGTATATCACTGCAGTTTTCTGGAGTTATAGTAAGCATATACACAGTAGTTGGTGTTATATTCCAACTATTAGGAGGATATGCTGGAGACAAACTCTCAAAAACTAGACTTATAGCATTTTTCGTTACAATTCAAGCTCTTGGAATGTTTGTGGTTGCTACAGTCCCAAATATGTCTGGAGCGATATTATTCGCTGTATTATACGGAGCAGGATTTGGTGGAAGGATACCTTTACTTACTTCAATAAGAGGGGAATACTTTGGCAGGAAGAACTTTGCAACAATTTTTGGAGTATCCCAAGTGCCAATGAACCTGGCAACAATGTTTGCTCCAATTGCTGCAGGCTATATATTCGATGTACAGGGAAGCTATTTCATACCATTCTTAGGGTTATCAATACTTAATATGTTAGGAGCCTTTTCTATACTACTCGCACAAAAACCATCGCATCCGAATAATGCCACACACATCACTTAATACAAGACTAAGATGAAAGATGAATCTTCATTAATATCGTACCAGACCTTAATTAAACAGCTCAAACACGATGATCCCTATATTGCAGGATGTGCAGCTTTTAGTTTAGGTCAATATGTACATTTCGATGCAGCCCCAGTACTACGTGAGATTGCCCAAAACGAGTCTTCTTGGGTACGGGGATGGGTGATATTTGCTCTAGGCCGAATACAAGATCCTCAAGATTTACCAATAATATCCACGGGGTTGGGAGATATTGATCCATGGGTGAGAGAAAAGTCCAGCGAAGCATTAGCTAATTTCCAAGGAACAGCCGCTAATGATTTCCTATTAAACCTATTAAACCATAAAGACAGCCAAATCAGGGCATGGTCAATCTACACAATAACCAAAAGACCAAGTCCTGATCTTCAATCTATGGACCTTATACCAATGCTGGAGGACGAATCTAGAAGTGTGAGGATATCGGCAGTCAGAGCCCTTTATAAATTAGGGGACAAGGACCACCTGGAACAGGCAAGGATGTTTATCAACGATCCTGATATACATCTAAGAGGTGCTGCTAATTATGCCTTAGGAATCTTGGGCAATAGCTCTACAGTGCCAGATCTCCTGAGATCGCTTCGTGACCCTAGTGCTTGGGTTAGACGCAATGCCGCATGGTCTATAATGCAATTAGGAGAATCCCTGGACGTTCTATCGTGTCTCGATGAAGATCCAGATACTGGGGTAAGGACATTCGCAAGATACGCCAAAAAGATCATTGCTAGACGTAGTGACTAAGATCTGCAACATTGCTAATCTATATGTACGTTTTTGTGCAATTACAGCCACACTATTGGTAAGTGCTTTATCCTAAAATAACTAGATGGTAGAATAGCATGCGTTCTATCGGCCAAATCTGGATATTCAAATTATGAATCAAACTGTAAATAGGAAACATGATGCAATCAAATTACCAAAATAGAGAGCTACCCAAAGCATATGACTCTCAATCTGTAGAGCAGAGACTTTATCAAATGTGGATAGACGGCGGCTATTTCACTCCTAAAATAGACCCTGATAAGACGCCTTTCGTAATAATGATGCCTCCTCCCAATGTCACTGGAGAACTTCATCTAGGACACGCACTTACAGCTACACTGGAAGATATAATGATCCGTTGGCACAGAATGAAGGGGGATTCCACCTTGTGGCTCCCAGGAGCAGACCATGCGGGTATAGCTACCCAAGTAGTTGTAGAGAGGTCGCTCGCACAAGAGGGCCTTACACGACAGGAGCTTGGGAGAGAGAAATTCTTGGAAAAAGTCTGGGAGTGGGTGAACCTTTACGGGAGCACAATAGACGAACAACATAAGAGAATTGGAGCATCATGCGATTGGACTAGAAGGTCATTCACACTAGATCCTGGTCCAAGCCATGCGGTACAAACCACATTCGTAAATATGTACAAAAAGCAATCTATATACCGCGGTGAAAGAATAATTAACTGGTGTCCTAGATGTTCGACTGCCCTATCAGATTTGGAGGTTGATCATCAAGAAGAACAATCTTTTTTATACCACATTAGATACCAAGTGCAGAACCAGAATACAGATCTTATCGTGGCAACTACACGGCCAGAAACTCTTCTCGGAGACACAGCTGTAGCTGTAAATCCAGACGACCCCAGATACAAAGCTCTTATCGGCTCGAACGTTTTGTTACCTATAATAAATCGTCCAATAAGAATAATTGGAGATGAGGCAGTAGATCCAGATTTTGGCACAGGTGCACTAAAAGTAACGCCTGCTCATGACCCTGTAGACTTCGAGGTGGGACAAAGACATGGCCTAGACTTCATCAATGTTATGAACCTAGATGGAACCATGAACGAAAAATCCGGCCCATATATTGGAATGGACAGGATAGACTGTAGAAACAAGATACTAGAGGATCTAGAGGTTGCAAACCAACTGGAACAAATGGCCCCATACAACCACTCGGTTGGTCACTGCGGGCGATGTGGCACATTAGTTGAGCCAATGGTTAGCAATCAATGGTTTATGCGAACAGATGAGATATCTCAACCGGCCATGGAAGTCGTACTTAATGGTCAAATAAAGATAATCCCTGAAAGATTCTCACGGGTGTACTTAAATTGGATGGAAAACATAAGAGATTGGTGCATTAGCAGACAATTGTGGTGGGGACACCGAATACCAGCATGGTATTGCCTGGAATGCTCTGGGTCCAAGATAGAAGTAATAACACCTATAAAAGGCAAAGAAGGCACAAGCAAGAGTTCTACATTTCAAGATATGCTGAATTCTGGCATTAGCAAAGAAGATATAGAATCTAAAGCAAGTCATATACTAATTGGTATGGAAGCGAATCCAATAGTAGGTATGTCAAAACCAGATACATGCGTGGATTGTGGATCTGCAGAGATCCTACAGGATCCAGATGTATTAGATACCTGGTTCTCATCTGCATTATGGCCACATTCTACAATGGGTTGGCCAGACAACACGGATGATTTCAACTATTTCTACCCGACAGCCGTAATGGAAACAGGATATGACATATTATTCTTCTGGGTAGCAAGGATGATAATGATGGGAATAGAGAACACAGGGGAAATACCATTCAGTCACGTATATCTTAGTGGCCTTATCAGGGACGAGCATGGCATAAAGATGAGTAAAACTAGGGGTAACGTAATAGACCCCATAAATGCTATCGATAACTACGGAACAGACGCACTCAGATTTGCCCTAACTACTGGAAATGCCCCTGGCAACGATATGAGATTAAGCCAATCCAAACTAGCTGCAAGTCGCAATTTTATAAATAAAGTATGGAATGCAGCCAGATTTGTTCTTACTTTGCTCGAGGACAATCCCTTGGAAGACGGATTGGATGTTATTGGTACAACCCATACACATGACAGATGGATAATCAGTAGGCTAAACAAAGTCACTGCAGACGTAAATCAATACATCAAAGATTTTCAGTTCGGAGAGGCACAAAGAGAAGCTCACGATTTCTTCTGGAATGAATTCTGTGACTGGTATATTGAGATGGCAAAGATAAGGCTAAGATCTATGGAGCCAGATTCCCCTATGCCTACACTAGTACATGTTCTTGAGCAATGTTTAAGACTAATGCACCCTTTCTTACCGTTCATCACTGAGGAATTGTGGCAAACTCTCAAAGTTAGAATAGACACAAATGATACTATGGGACCCGCTGTAGTGATCTCACAATATCCAGAACCTGATGAATCACTTACAGACAATAGAGCGGAAAGTCAGATAAACCTATTAATCGACGTAGTCCGATCTATAAGAAACGTAAGAGCAGAATTCAAAATACCAACAAATGTAGCTGTCGCGAGCATAATCGAAACTGCAGAAAATGAATACTCATTAGAAGATCAACGTCAGACGATCGAAAACTTGGCCCGTACAGAACCATTAATATTTCAGGTGTCGGATGGAGAAATTGCTTCTCTAGACAATACTGCAACCATAGTATTAAATGGGGCAACAATCCTCATATCTCTGCAAGGACTCGTAGACACAAAATCTGAGAAGGACCGCTTATCTCGCGAAGCAGAAGAATGCACGAAGAATATCCAAAGTCTGAGTGGGCGCCTTAATAACGCTCAATTCTTATCTAAGGCACCAGAAGAAGTGGTAGAAAAAGAGAGAGAAAGATTGTCGGCATTGAAGGAAAGAAAAGACCGTATAGACCAATACATAGCTCAACTAAGTCTGTAATTAATTATATCTAGATAATACTAGTTCAGAAACCCTTAATTCCTTGCTTCTCAAGGTACCCAATGGCTTTACGTGTGTCGCTAGCAATTCTAGAACCATCACTATTGGCCAGCCTATATTTAAATAACCAGTAAGTGAATTCCTTGGACTCTGTCAAAGTCATTTTCTTACGTGATACCTTAGGATTATCCATAATGAATTTCTTAAGTAGATCCTTCTGTTCTACACCATAGAGCCTATTGAAAGCCCTCTCAGCTATGTTTCGACTACCATTCAGTCCTGAACTAATAGACCTCTTAACCTCTTCTTGTTCCATAGATCTAAGTAAAGCTTCTTCCACAACTATTCCATACCAGTAATTTAAATAGGCACTGTACTTATTGGAACCAAGTAACCGTTTAAAGTCATTGGAAGTCAAATCTGATCCTATATCACCATGGAACAACAGTGCTGTAGAATCTTCTTCTGATATTAGCCCTTCCACTTCTATAAGCAATCTCTCTGCCAAAACCAACCAATCGAATGCTTCACCTGCAATTACATATTTGTAATGCCTTCCCCTGTACTCTTCCTCGGGTAGAGTCCACATTTCTATAGATTCCAGCAATGCAGAAATCCAATTGACACCTGCAACAATGGATTCCTTAAGATGCTTAATAGCCCTAAGTGCGTTAGGATCTAATATCTTCGATTGATTACTCAAATAATGAAATTCGCTTTCAGGTGGATTGTATATTACGAGCAACTAAACTAGTAACAGTCTTTTGGCCAATTTTTATGACCACTCACTCTAAAACCTGTAACCCGATATTAAGGCTTTTTCATGAGGCAATCGCATGACATCGCTTATATTTCTTGCCACTACCACAGGGACAAGGATCATTGCGACCAATTTTCTTCGAAGAAATATCAGAAGCAGCTTCTTTCTGGAGTTGCTTGGAAGCAACTTCGCTTGTAACAGTATCATTTGATCGTCGCCTAACTGACCTGGTCCTATTACTTTCACTATTATCAACCCCAACGTGATATATTGTATGAACGATATCATGCTGAATAGTTTTTAGAAGGTTCTGAAACATATCATGACCTTCTTTCTTATACATAACTAGAGGATCTCTCTGACCGAAGGCATGTAATCCTATCCCCTGCCTTAAGTTTTCCATAGACGTTAAATGCTGCACCCATAGTGAGTCTATTGTTCTCAACATAGCAAGTTTTTCCAATATCCTTGTAGACTCAGAGCTAAACTTATCCTCGCGTTCGGAGTATAAATAATCGGAATGAGCGATCAATTTATCTATAACTTCATCTTTATGCAAGTTATGTAAATTCGCTGGAGCTATGTCTTCAGGAACATCAAATATCGTTCCCAGTTCTGCTATGAATGCATCAGTATCCCAGTCATCACTGTACTCGCCGGTCAGGTGTGTACCGACCATTTCCGAGATCTCAGCATAAATCATGTCCTTTATATTGGACTTCAAATCACTGTCACTAAGAATCTTGCGCCTCTCCGAATATATAAGATCTCTATGAGCATTTATTACATCATCGTATTCCACCAGATGTTTGCGCATATCAAAGTGATGACCTTCGACTTTAGTTTGAGCCGACTCTATAGATCTATTTATCAAACCATTCTCTATAGGGGAATCCTCACCCAAACCAGCCCACTCCATCACCCCTTTAACTCTATCACCACCAAATCTCCTCATAAGGTCATCTTCGAGTGACATATAGAATCTTGTGCTACCTTTATCCCCCTGCCTACCTGCCCTACCACGGAGTTGATTATCTATCCTTCTAGAATCGTGCCTTTCTGTCCCAATTATATGCAGTCCCCCAATATCTAGTACGAATTTATGATCACTCTCCCATTTTTCCCTATCAATATCTGCACCTAAAGGATTTCCTCCTAGTATTATGTCAGTTCCCCGTCCAGCCATATTGGTAGCAACAGTGACAGCTCCAGGGCTGCCTGCCTGAGCTACTATTGTCGCCTCAAGTTCGTGTTGTTTAGCATTCAATACCTGGCACTTAATTCCCTTCCTTTTTAGCATAGCCGCTATAGCTTCAGATTTTTCAATTGATACGGTTCCAACCAAAATAGGTCGCCCAGTTTTATTGATTTCTTCTATATCCCGAATTATGGCATTGAATTTTGCTTTTTCGTTCGGGTATACAACGTCTATAAAGTCATCCCTAAGCATTGGCTTATTTGTTGGGATAATTACTACTTCTAGTTTATATATTTTCTCCAGCTCTTCAGCTTCAGTTGCTGCTGTGCCAGTCATACCAGACAACTTTTCATACATGCGAAAATAGTTCTGTAAAGTTATAGTGGCATATGTAACGCTTTCTCTCTGGACACGAACTCCTTCCTTAGCCTCTATTGCTTGATGTAAACCGTCTGCGTATCTACGTCCTGGCATCAATCTTCCAGTAAACTCATCTACTATTACAACCTCTTTATCCCTTACCACATATTCCCTATCGCGCTGATATATAACTTGGGCTCTTAGCGCATTCTCTATGTAATGGGTGAGAATAAAATTCTCTGGGTCATATAGGTTGCCAACATTAAGTGCATTTTCCATATTGGCTATACCAGCATCAGTCAACGTTATAGACCTAAGTTTTTCGTCAAGCGTATAATCCTGACCCTGAATCAATCTAGGTACAAGCCTGGCAAAAGTCGCATACAATTTCGTGGATTCTTGCGCCGGGCCACTTATTATCAAAGGAGTTCTAGCTTCATCAATTAGTATGTTATCGACTTCATCTACTATGGCATAGCTATGCCCCCTCTGGACCTGTTGTTCGGTTTCAACGACCATGTTATCTCTGAGATAATCAAATCCAAACTCATTATTAGTACCATACGTAATATCTGCGTTATATGCATCTCTCCTATTGACCGGTCTCAGCTTATTCCATCCGTCAATATCACTCTCAAACTCCTCGTCGAACAAAATAGAGGAATCATGTTGTAAACATCCGATTGACAGGCCCAACATCTTATACACTGGCCCCATCCACTGAGTATCTCTTCTGGCCAAATAATCATTAACTGTGACTAGATGAACACCTGATCCGGTCAAGGCATTCAAATACACTGGCAAAGTCGCGACCAATGTCTTACCTTCACCCGTTTTCATCTCAGCTATCTTACCTTGATGAAGTATGATGCCACCCATCATCTGAGAATCGAAATGTCTCTGGCCAAGTGTCCTCTTCGCTGCTTCCCTAACTGATGCGAATGCCTCTGGGAGCAAGTCATCAAGATTCTCGCCATTGCCAATCCTATTCCTAAAGTCATCTGTCTTTGACAAAAGATCTGCATCGGAAAGTGATGACCACTCTTCTTCGAGTGAATTGATATCATCAACGATCGGTCGGATCTTCTTTAAAACTTTCTCATTCGAGTCCACCAAGAAACCAAGAACCTTACCAAACATATCTCTCCAATCGCCTACTCAAACATTTCACCTACTGACAAACCTTCATGTATGCGACTTATAGCCTCACCTAGTAAGGATGCTACAGATAATATTGTTATATTCCCATTCTTCTTTTCTTTCGTAATTGGCAAAGTGTCAGTTACAACCAATTCCTTTATTGGGCTCATTTCGACTCTTTCTACTCCCGGTCCTGACAATACAGGGTGAGTAACACAGGAATATATTTCACTCACACCAGCGTTCTTCAATGCTTCTGCCGCAGCCGTCAATGTTCCGGCTGTATCTACTTCGTCATCAAAAGTCAAGGCTACTTTCCCGTGGACTTCACCAATGATGTTCAGGGATTCCACCGCCTCCTCATTGCCTATTCGACGTTTCTCAATTATTGCAAGAGGAACTCCTAGTCTAGCAGCCATGTCGCGAGCCCTTTTACTAATACCTATGTCGACTGCAACCACCACCATATCTTCCGAAAGCCCTCTCTCTTTAAAATGTCTAGCCAAAATCGGTAAAGCGGTCAATTCGTCTACAGGCATATTAAAGAAGCCCTGTATCTGTCCTGCATGTAGATCAATAGTCAGTACTCTATCTGCACCTGCAACGGATAATAAATCTGCCACCAATCTCGCAGTTATGGGAACTCTAGGTTGATCTTTCTTATCAGTTCTGCCGTAGGCATAGTATGGTATGACTGCGGTAATCCTACCAGCAGAAGCCCTCTTAGCTGCATCTATCATGATAAGCAATTCCATAATCGAATCATTTACAGGACTAGCGAATGGCTGGATTATAAATACATCTCTTTGCCGAATATTTTCTTTGTACTGGACAAATGTATTATCGTTACTAAACTTGAATAATGATACATCCCCAAGTGGTATGCCTAGATAATCGCACACATCCTTAGCCAATCCTGGATTAGCGCTACCACTGAATACTTTAAGTTCATCATAGTTCACGGTCATTTATCGAGACTCCTCACATAATATATGGATTCTTAACCCTGCCGATTATAGCATAGGGAAATTAACATAACTCTGATTATAATTAGTTTTGAGAAGTGATTCTGTCACAGAAATCCTTTATGGCTGAAGTTGCCTCATCCCACTGCATGATCCCATGCCCCGCACCGGTGATTGTGACAAATTCTGAGCCATATATATGATCTGAAAGTTCTTTGCCAAGTTCATATGGAACCTGAGTGTCCATATCACCATGTACCAGGAATGTCGGAAGTCTTATATCAGACAATAAATCTCTCAGGTCTGAACCTATGTATGCCGCTTGGTTGCGTAATTCTCCTATGTAATATGAGACCTTATCTTCTCTGCTAAGTCCATTGATAAGTTTCTTAGCTTCCAATTCTTTTGCAGCCAACATATTCGCTATTCCTGGAGGCCTCGGATTAGACCCAACATTCAGAAGGTAAAATGGTTTTGCATCTATATCTTCATTATTCAAGATATCAAATGTCCCCTCTGGGCCATGTTCCTTCAGCAGACCATATCTACGGTCTAATTCTAATTCCGCATCTACTCGTCCAGGATGATTCCATACCCTAGCACTAGTATTAGGTAATACTAATGCTATTAGACTGTCTTGATATTTAATGGAATATTTCAAAGCTATAGGTCCACCTGCAGAAGACCCTACTAGTATGAGTTTTTCTATTCCTAATCGTTCTATCAACTCTCTAAGATCCTGAACAAACACATCTAGTGTATGTTCAGTATTCGTATATTCTGACCTACCTGCAGACCGTCTATCGTAAGTTACTACTGTATACGAATTCTTGAACTTGCCAACCCATTGTTCCTCTCTCGGAGATACTGTAGAAGATGCTCCGCCATAGCCTCCGTGGACATATACAATGGCTGGCCCGGATCCTACCATTTCATAGAATATATCTGCTCCGTTGATATTAACTATAGGCATACCATACTCCTTATATTACAAAGCTTATCAAGTACCAATCCTGATCCCTCTACCTGACGAATGTTTCATGGTTTCTATAGCTGCTAGTATCGCCATATAACTTGTTCTAGGATTCTCAGGATGCGGAATATTTTCCATTGTAAAGCGCATAATCCCACTGCTGCCACTTGCATAAATTTCATGGACATTACCAGAAACTTGAGGGTCTGCTACGATCTTTACCATAGTGCGTATAGGACCTATACCAGCCAAACTGATAGTAGCAGCGACATTTATGTTAAACGGAAACCTCTTAACTGCATCCAGGGCCGTTCCGTAAAATATCTCTCTGGGATATTTTCTGTCAGAGTCTTTTTTTATATTGCCCACTGATATGTCTAAGATTGTATCTGGATGTTTCTTAGTAGTTAAAATAACGACATCCAATTGATCTCTACATGCCTTTATAGCATCTATACCACCTACCGCTCCTGATGGGACAAAAATCTGAGACCCCGATTCTGAGGCAATACTATCTAATTCTGCATATATATCCCCATGTAAAAGACCGCCGACACTCATAACCATAAGGTGTTTACCAGCTAAAACTATGCCCTTAGAGTATGACTGAATTGCATCAGGGCCAGCAGCCTCTATTACTAGAGATACATCAGCGTCAAGAAGTATCTCCTCAATAGATTCAGTAACTCTAGGATTAGATAATAATTTATTCCTCAATGAGATAGACCTAGATTGATCTAGATCATATAAGGCTGAAACTTGAGCCTGTTGACACTCATCTGAATCTATGAATGTAGCAAGTTCAGACCCTATTGTGCCGCAGCCCAAGATCGCAACTCTAATTTGCCTATCCATATGGTTCATATCACTCCATATATTATCAGTTTATGGTAATCTTATATATATCAATATCAAAGGATTGGATTGTATTAATACCATACGAACTAATTAGATCTGTCCATTGATTGAATTATGTGAATTGCCCTGATACAAGTATGTCAACAACACAGGAAGATATAATCAATTTAGAATTAATAGAAGGTGAATCTATAATATCTGTACTGCCTGACGATGTAGAAGACCAACAAAAAGGTGCATCATATAAGAACATATTACTACTTACGACCAAAAGATTAGTAATACTATCAAGATCAAAACAACCGGAAGCGCTTACATTCATCAGCATAAATGATATCGATAGAATAACCGTGGGTGAAGAGCGTGATCACTGGAAAGTGGTAGCAAGACCATTGCTGATGATAGCAGGTGCTCTATCCAGCATTTATATAATACAAATTATGGCTATAGCTCTAACTATAGCATTAGTTCTAGGAATATGCGCAGCATACCTATTGGTTGACTCGAGGAATAAGCTTCAATATGAAAACATTTCTGTATTTACTAACAACATATCCCTTCGTATGCCATACAAGAAAAATCAACGCGAACAAGCTCTGGAATTTGTAAATGCTTGTTTTAGCGTAAAGAATACTACAGTGGTTTCAGTCAAGAATCATGAGCTGTTAACTGACTCATCTGACCAAGACAGATATATATCTGACACACGACATACTTGATTTAAGCTAGTCTATGCCGAGTTTTAAGCTAGGATTAACATCCATATCTACAGTGTCGATATGGCCTCTACCACCCTCAGACATAAAATAAGCACATGATGCTATCATTGCTCCATTATCCGTGCATAATCTTGGTGATGGTATGAATAAGTGTAATTCAGCCTTGTCCTTGAACATCTGGCGTAGTACAGAATTGGCAGCAACTCCACCTCCAAGTAATATACCCTTGCAATTGTATTCTCTTGCCGCATCTATAGTCTTAGCAACCATAACCTCTGCCAATGATAATTGAAATGCAGCTGCTATCTCCACGACGAATTCCTTATCATATTCCCTTTTGTCACTAGGAGGATATATCCCAGTTTCTTTGGCTTTGTTAAGTAAGGCAGTCTTTATACCACTGAAGCTAAAGTCATATGTACCTCTAAGCCATGCCCTAGGTAATATCTCAGTTCCTTTCGCTGCCTCAGCTATTTTCTGTATTGCAGGCCCGCCTGGAAAACCCAATCCCAGTACTCTTGCTGCTTTATCAAAAGCTTCTCCCGCAGCGTCATCACGCGTGCGCCCAAGAAGTCTGTATGAACCATGGCCACTCATCAAAACTAAATCTGTATGTCCACCTGAGGCTATCAAGCATATAAGTGGAAAACCCGCTTCTGTCTCTGGGTTTCTACCTTCTAACCAATTAGCATATATATGCCCTTCTAAATGGTTTACTCCTATCAACTGCAAATCTCGGCCAAAAGATATAGCTTTTGCAAAATTCACCCCAACCAGTAACGCCCCAGCTAGACCTGGGCCATTGGTCACGGCAATAGCGTCTAATGCACTCACATCAGTATCTGCTTGATCAAGCGAAGATCTAAGCGTAGGTACTATCTCGAGCATATGTTGTCTCGAGGCTACTTCTGGGACTATTCCCCCATATCGTGCATGAATCTCAACTTGGGATGCAATAACATTAGACATTATGCTACGTCCATCTTCTACTAATGAGATAGCAGTTTCATCGCATGATGTCTCAATACCTAATATTTTCATCGCAAACAAGATAATATATTAAAGGTATTTTATGGTCAATTACCTGATCATCAATATAGTCAGATATCAAACAATAATGAATAGAAATCTGTATAGAATACAATCCCTTCATTACACTGTTACTGATCAACAACCCATGTTAACATCTTTAAATCATGGCTATGGACCGTAAAGAAGAAGCCCCAGAAAGAATCCGAGGATTCGTCATATTGTGGCTATCCATGTTCGTAATAGCCGGTGGCCTAGGTATGGTTGTTCCAATACTCCCTGTCTTCGTACGAGATTTAGGAGCATCTGGTATTTGGCTAGGGCTATCTTTCTCCGGTTTCGCAATAATACAAACCCCATTAACTCCAATCGTGGGCAGATTTGGAGACAGACTAGGAAGGCGCAAATTCATAATAGCTGGATTATCGATATACATACTTATAGGCGTTGCTTTATCGTTAGCGTCGACTTACCAAATGGTAGCGTTATTGAGAATGGCAATGGGACTAGGCGCATCCTTCATGTTCCCTTCCGCATTAGCAACTATAGGTATCCTGTCACCAAAGTCCGAAGAAGGTAAATACATGGGTTTATTCATGGTGTCATTCACAGGTGGATTCGGTATAGGGCCTTTAATAGGAGGAGTCATAAAGGACACATTGGGAGCGGAGTCAGCTTTCATATCTATGTCCATTGCCGCATCAGTTGCATTACTAGCCTATATATTCCTGATGCCGAAGGAAAAAGCGTACGGCGCTGACGAAAATCATGATATACCTTCATTGTATGAAATGTTGAGCAACCAAACCACCATATCATTGTTCATATTCAATCTCTCATTTGGAATAGGCTTAGGTGCAGTTATGACGTTCATTGCTATCTTCATGACTGACAAACTCATGGCAACTGCAACGACCGTGGGGCTAGTAATTGGTTCTAGACCTATACTTTCCAGTATACTGCAACCTCTACTAGGCAAATTAGCAGACACTATGCCAAGACAGCGATTGGTCTTCTCAGGTGGATTGATGCTGGCACTAGCGACAAGCCTAATACCATCATCTGATACCGTCATCGTACTCTTAATCTTTTTCCTTTTACTTGGACTCGGAGAAAGTACTGCACTACCTGCATCATTAGCAATAACTACCGACCTTGGAACCCAATATGGCCACGGCACGTTGATGGGCTTTGCAAATGCTATGTTAGTATTCGGACTCCTGGTAGGATCCGTAGGGGGAAGTATCTTGGCTTCAATAACAACAATCGAAGCAGTGTTTAGATTCACCGGCTTTGTGACTTTTGCTATGACAATTGTATTTCTAATGACATGGAAAGAACCGCGGGTGCAGTCAAATGTATTACAGGAAAGTAATTAGTATCACACCTATACATAAATGGAGATATAAAATATGACAACTTACTTAATTATGGCTGACATGAAAGGTGATTTCCTAGCAAAAAGTGGAAACATATACAATAATTTTCAGATGCTTGGATATGTAGATGCTGACGAACACTTCAATGCTGTAAAGACCTTCTTTAACAATCCGCAATTTCCGATCGAATGGCAGGATGTAAGATATATATGGGCAGAATCTTTAGACAACAGTTATCAAAATGGCCATTACGGAGAACTAGAGAAAATCCATGTCGAAGATCTCACTGGATAATATAACTATGGCTTTGACTAGAAGATATGATAATTGTAGTATAAGAGACTGGAACTAGGAGGGATGGCAGAGTGGACGAATGCGACGGTCTTGAAAACCGTTATATTGGCAACAGTATCGTGGGTTCGAATCCCACTCCCTCCGCCGTATTATATAAAGCCCTTCCAATGCGATCCCACTTACCCTATAGTCTATAGGAAAATAGTTCAACTGAGTGGTTATTACAGTAGCCTAGCTTCTGTTGCTAATAAAATCCTCCAAGTGCTACCATATACAAAGCCAACTGCAAGATAGAAACCATCATTGATAGGTTTAGGAGAAACTGATGAAAATAGGAATTCTTTCAGACACACGTATACCCAGCGTTGCAGCAGAAGTACCACAAGAAGTGGCACGCGCCTTTGAAGGCGTAGACATGATTCTTCATGCAGGAGGAATACAAGCTACCCGAGTCCTAGATTGGCTTGAGAAGATTGCTCCTGTCAAAGCTGTAGGCAGAATCCCCGGTTTCCAAATGGAGTCTTCATCGCCTTATGGATTAGAAAGTATGGGTGACAATAGGATAGCTGAGCAACAAGTATTGCAACTAGAAGGATATACAATAGGAATGGTAAATAGCCTAGATCTACATAGCCTCAATGACGATGTAATGCCAGGTATAATTGCAGCAAAAAACTTCCCGGACGGAACTATACCCAGTAACGTAAGAAGTGTATTTGGGGCTGATGTCAATATAGTAATCTTCGGGCGAACGCTTGAAGCTATGATAGAGGAACATGACGGAGTTCTATTTGTGAATCCTGGTAGTCCTACTTTACCGAAAAACTATATGCGACTTGGCCAGGTGGCTATATTGCATTTATCCAAAGAAACTAGGCAAGCAGAGATAATAGAATTAAGTACATTAAGTTAGCTCACTGACATTATATGTTTTGCACAATCGTCAAGCTTGACCTATATAAAACAATAAGGGGAGCCATCTAAGTATGGCTCCCCTTATTTCATGAATGCTATTACAAGATATCCATAGCTGTTTAGTCAGGTGATCCTGACCAAACCAAGGACACTCCGCTATGCGGGAATGTAGCAGCGGATATCCCAACCTCAGCTGGGAACTTCATCTGCCTGGCACCTGCTCTATTTTGGATCTGCTGTATAGAGTCAATATGTAGCCAGAACCTCGTCCTGCCACTCCCAATGTTACCTCCACTTGGAGATATGGGATATTTGCTATCATTGCTGATGTCCTGCGTCTCGAAGTATTCCAAGGCATCTCCTCTACCTATGCCTGCATAGCCACCAAGACCCTCCAAGTGCAGTACATGGAACATACCGTAACCATCATACATATTCTCGAAGGACAAGTCATTAACGCTTATTCCTGCAGCTTCCTGATAGAGTCTGCCCATTCTCGCAGCGCCCTCTTCACTTTCTTCCAAAGTATGCTGAAGGCTTCTTGGCCTGACAGTAGATTGAGCATGTCCCAAAATGTAAACTGGTTTCTGTTTCATATCTGCTGCCCGTTCTGGCGTAGTTAATAAGAAGGATGACACACACATAATAGGCATATCAGCATCATACAGATTGGCTGGTTTAGCTAGCCACCTTGCATTCAGATAATCCTCTCTGCTCACCACATCCCCCGGTCGATTCTGTGCAAAGAAACCTTCAGGAAAATTAAGACCGTTTTTCTTCGA
>Ga0310344_10000592_pt1 | contig 28335 bp, 22 predicted proteins | sample HC15DNA20200_MG_FD_203801 | JGI IMG/M metagenome (GOLD analysis project Ga0310344, IMG submission 203801) | Marine microbial communities from station ALOHA, North Pacific Subtropical Gyre - HC15-DNA-20-200_MG | ecosystem: Environmental > Aquatic > Marine > Oceanic | place: Pacific Ocean: North...
GTTGCACGAAGATTCGATGGCCGACGCCGACGTCATCGTCGTGTTGTCTGGAGGAACGCCGGCCCGCGAGATCGAAGCGGCCGATCTGTATCGAGCCGGCTATGCGCCGCGGGTCGTACTTACCACGGCTCCACCCAGGGCCAGCGTGATGGCGCTCAGAAATCGCGGAGTGCACGCGCCGAACCTCCTCGAAGAGCGCTTGCGCTACATGGCGGAGCTCGGCGTGTCCCACGAGGTGATCAGCGTGATGCCCGAACCGGTGTCGTCCACCAGGCAGGAATCCGAACTCGTATCGGACTGGGTCCGGCAGCAGGGGCTTGACCGCGTGATTCTGGTGACCTCGGGCTACCACACCGCCCGCGCGCGGTGGGTGTTCGAGCGAGCGCTCGATGAGCATGTTTCTTTGCGAGTGAGGCCTGACTCTCTGGAACCGTTTGACCCACAGCTGTGGTGGCGCGATCGGAACATGCTGCGGAACGGTCTGTTTGAATGGCAGAAGCTCATCTTCTATCGACTTTGGTATCGCTAAGCTGACCGAGTCGGTTCAGAGTACGCACAAGTCGAACATGCTGATGTTGCTGCGGCAGTTCGTGGAACGTCGGTGGGTGCTGGTACTAGCCACCGGAGTGCTGGGCGTCCGCCTGCTTGTCGCGTTGGCCGTGGTGCCCCCGTGGCAACATCCAGACGAACCGTCCCACTTGCTGTTTGCCCGGGTTCTCGCGGAGCAGGACACGCCGGACGTGGCCTATACGCCAAGACCGGCTGCTTCGGACGCGACTGACGTACTCGTCCCTACCTTCCTCCAGGGTGCTTCGTTCCGCACTCGCCGAGCCGATCCTGGGCTCGAGCGGGAACTGCTCACGTCGATGGCCGAGCACGGTTGGTGGCCCTACTACGGTCGTCCGCAACCGTCACCTCTACCGACGTCGTTGACCGAGGCAGGGCTGTCGGTCGTCGATTCTGAGCCGACGCTGTATTACGTGACGGCGGCGTGGGTGCTGCGCGCCCTTGATGTGACCTCGCTGCTGGGTCAGTTGTATGTGCTGCGCTGGATATCGGCGCTGCTGGGCATCGCCACACTGTGGTGTGGATGGGCCGGGACCCGAAGGTTGTTTGGCGTCCAGCTGGCAGACCTGACCGTACTGCTGCTGTCGGTACTGCCACAATTCGCGCTCGTGTCGACGGGCGTCTCTCCTGGCCCGCTCGTCAACCTTTGTGGTGCGGTCCTCTGGTGGCAGACGGCGGTGCTTTTCACCGGCGATCGGTCGGTGCGGACGGTGGCGCTGGTCTGGCTTGCGGCCCTCGTCGGCCTCCTCACGAAACGGGCGGGCATCCCCTTGGGGGTCATGGCTGCCGGTGTCACGGTCCTGGCATTCGTACGTTCGTGGTGGACCGGGACATTCAAGGTTCGTGGGCTCGTGGTTGCGAGCGCCGCCATGTTCGTGCTCGCGGTCGGGGTCGTCGTGCTGCTACCGGACGAGGTGGAACGTATTCTCCGGACACTGTGGGTGACGGTGATCTCTCGGTCGATGAATCCCGAGTCGGCCAGTTTGGAGTACTTCGAGCGGTTTACGTGGACGTTGCTGGATAGCGCTTGGTTCTACGCTGGATGGATGCGGTACCCCGCACCGATCTCCTGGACATGGCTGGTTCGAGGGCTCATGGTGGTCTCCCTCCTCGGACTTGGCGCCGCGGCGTGGCGCCACCGCATGCGTCCGTCGCTCCCGGTCGTGATCGCGTTCGGGCTCGTGGCGGTGCAGTTTGCCGCGATCTACGCGGTGCACTTTCGACTTCACGTTGGGCCGCAAGGGCAATATCTCTTTCCGGTCCTCGCGCCGATGCTTGCCTTGTTCTGGATCGGTCTGCGCGGGTGGTGGCCCGTGCGGCGCTGGCCGGTCCTGGCTGCCGGTCTGATCACGACAGTGATTCTGTTCGATCTCGTGGGTTGGAGCGCCGTGCTTATCCCTCTCTATGTCGGCTGACACTTGGACTGTTCGTCGGGCTCCGGATTGGCGGCTCCTCACTGGGCTGGCGGCAGTGCTCGTGGGAGCCGAGGTCTATCTCCTGGGGGTTGGGCGTGTGCAGCAGGACGCCGTCGCGCGCCGTCCGGGTAGTTTCGTCGTGGGGGAGGTGTCCGGCGATATCGCTATCAGCCAGACCATGACTGCCAGTATCGTCGGGTTAGACAGAGTGACGCTGTGGCCGGTGGCGGAGACGGCCTCGGAGGGGCCGCTCGTCTTCCGACTGTATGACGTCACTCCGCCCGGCCCGCCGGAGTTCGTCTTCGGGACAAATGTATCAGTCGACCATCTTGCCGAAGATCAGCCGCTGGTGATCGGGGTGCCCCGGCTTGCGCGGTCCGCCGGACGTCGGTATCGAATTGATCTGTCAGTGCCCGATGCATCTCCAGGTCGCGGACTGTCGTTCTGGATGCATGAGGGCGATGGATATCCGCTGGGAGAGCTCGCCGTGAACGGTCGTACTCAACCAGCCGACCTACTCTTCACTTTGAGGGCGGAGGACCTCAGCGCGTGGGCGCGGATGGTCCGTCGATTGAATGACGGCGCCTCGTTAGTGCCGGGGCCGCTGGCGATGCTGGTGCTTCTGATGCTCGCCAACGTCTGTGTCGTGGCCGGGGTCGAGCGGATGGTGGCGGGAGGGTTCGACGAAGGCGAGGGGACAGGTTTGTCTGAGTGATCAGCGCATGCGGTCGACGACCGACGTAACACTCCAAACCCCCTCGGCGATCTCGATCGCGAGCTGCCGCTGGGTGGCGTCGGTATCGTCGCTCGTGAGTGTTACCACGCCATCGTTGACCACCACGGTGAATGTGACCTCGGCCAGGGCGGGGGCCGCGGCTAAGGCGGCTTCGACCTCGCGTACGATTCTAGCGACCGTCTGTGCTCCGAGGGTCATGTTGTCGAACGTCTGTACTACGCCTGGTACCGCCGCCGCGACGCGTAGCGCGTGTTCCTGCTGGTCAAGCGTGTCGGTGTGGCCGGCGATTCTGATAACTCCGGCATCCGGAATGGCAGTCAACTCAAGGGCGGTCGTGACCGGGTCGAGGGCGAGCGCTACTTCTACGGCCGCACTCAGGTCGGCGTTTGTCGGTCCGCTTGCAGGCGCAGGTTCCAGACTAGCCGCCGTCACCGCCGAGTCAGGTTCCAGACGACTAGCCGCCGAAGCGGGTACCCTCGTCGGCGGACCGGGCCCTTCCATCAACGGGGACATAACAACGATCGAGGGCGTCGCGGACAGTCCAAGACCCGCCACCACCCCCGCTCGCGTCACATCGGGGCTTCCACCGAGGAGTACGACCCCCGCATCACCGAGCTCGAGGCGAACCGAATCGACATAGACCGGCTGGTCGCCTTCGACGTCGATATCCACCAGCAACTCCGACAGCTCAGGCGCCACCTCGAACTCGACGTCGATGAGCTGCCACGCCCCGTGTCCTCGATGATAACTGGATTGTAGACTGCGCGTGCCGTCGTGAATCTGAAGTCGAACCTGCCGAGACTCTTCGGACCACACCCAAGCTTCCGCCGACACGACCCGTCCGGCTAAGGGCTGCGGATCGAGCAGCGTGAAACGCAGCTCGGCAACGGTGGCGCTGCTCCCTGGCGGGAGTAGCGCCACGATGGTCGGCTCCTCCGCGCCGGCGCCGGGCAGCCGGGCGTCGTTACGGATATCACCGGATATTACCTGCCAGCCTTCGGGCGAGTGCGGCGCGCAGGCCGAAAAAGCGCACCCGAACGTGCACCAGACGATCGGCACCCACCCCGTCGAGGAACGTGGTCTGGCTGACATGATGCAGCCTATCTTCAGCGGGCGTCAGCCTGAGGAGGCGTGGTGGCGCCCGAGCGGACGATCCGCCGGAGTTCGGTCAAAGGTGGCACAGCTCGCCAATCGAAGCGAAGCCGGATGGTACGGTCGTTGAGTGGGCTCTCTGGCGCGTCGGCTAGTCCCCAGTTTTCGGGATTGTGATAAATGACCTCGTGCTGGTTCCAGTCGCGCTTACCCCAGAGCGCCGTCGCTTCGTCTGGGCTAGCGATGTTTCGAGCGACCTGGAAACTGGTCGTATGGCTGATGTGATAGACGGGGGCACCGATGTCCTCGATCGGTACACTGGAGGACCTAGCCTTGACCAAGAAGTTGTGGTCGATGCCGATTCTGGCCAGTCGATAGACCTCGTTGAAGCCGCGCAGGGCCTGGAATGTGTCGGAGTCGCTCAAGAGGAAGTCGCCGGCCGCTCCAGCATAGAGCGGCGGGCGGATCGGCCGGCGCGGCACGTGGTTTTCAGGATTGTCGAGGATCGTATGAGTCAGTCCGCTGTCGTCCAAACCCAGCTTCAAATCGATTCGGTTAGCTCGATACACCCGTCCGGGTACCAGTGTGTCTTTCGCGAGGAGATCCAGTAACCGTTGGCTCAGCAACGTGTCGGTGTTGGTCGTGAGGATGAATCGCCCTGTTGAGCGTCTGACACCGACATTCTTGGCGAAGAACTCCAGATACCGGAGACGCGGGTTCAGGCTGAGCACGTCCTGATAGCGGGGGTCGACCACATAGGTGGTGACCAACTCGTGCCACTGGGAGGGCAGTGTCTCAAGTAGGCGCTCGGCGAGTAGTGGTCGCCCTGGAGTCGGACTCCACTCTACGAGCCGGACTTCAACCGGAATCTGGCGGGCGGTCAGTTCCTGGAGGTTGAAGGCCAGAACCCGAAAGAACCTGGGTACGAACGGGCCCCCGTAGTCGTCGTTCCGTCCGGTCAGGACGAGGCTCAGATAGGCGGGGCTACTCACGGTCCAAGGAGGGGTCGGCTGGTTCTCCGTCTTGGTACCGGGTCCGCCGGTCCAGAACATTCAGAGCGCCCTCGATCACGTCGAGCTTGGTTTCCATCGCAAGCAGGTGCCCTCGCGCGAGTGTGACGTTCTGCTCAGCTTGGGTCAGACGTTCGAGTTTGGCATCGAGCTTATTCCGTTCTTCCGCCTTGTTTTTCCAACGGTCGCGCTCTTTAGCGGTTGTTTTGAGCTCGGCGGCAAGCTGTTCGTTTTTCCACTTCCATTTTTCCGCGTCGAGCTGGCTTGCCGAGAGGCGCGTCTCGATAGCGGCGGCGCGCTGCTTCTGGACGGTAGCTCGGTCCTGCGCGTCGAGGACCTCTTGACGACGGGCCAGACCAAGGAAACCGAGGATGCCAGGGGACATGCAGTTGGGCTCGTTGCCGCAGGGCTCGTTGCCGCAGGGCGAACAAAGACCTACCATACTGCCGTGTCGTCCTCGGTGCAATACACCAGTGCGTGCGCCACGCCCGTGGCGAACGGGTGTCGAATCGAATCGTGACAACAAGCGCCTCGCGTAGACGTGTGTCAGGGAGGTCGGCCTCGGGGGGGCGTGGCCGAGAAGTGGCCGACGTCTTCCCTACACCAGTCGAGACAGCATCGCTGGTGTCACGGAAGGACGGCGGCGACACTGACCTTCGAGATCTGGCGGAGCGGCAGCACGATGTGTTGCTCGACCGCGTCGCCCGGCTTGTTCAGGGGCTGGAACAGGGCGACGTGATGCCTGCCGAGCAGGTGGCCATCCGAGCCCTGATTGCGGATCTGGCGCTGGTCGCCGCGTCGTTCCGGCAGCGATCCTCGGCGGTGCTGGATGCCCTCGATGAGTCGGCCCAGCAGCTCGGTGACGCCAAACAGGCCGCGGCGGTGTTCGGGCGGTCATTCGACAGGACCGCAACGTGAGCATCGAAGATCTGACCGCACAGGCGGTGCGTATCGAGAAGAAGTTGCTCGACGAGGTTCGGCAACAGCGCAAGGAACTGGCTGCTGTCGCCGAGCGTTTGACCGCGCTTGAAGACCAGCAGGCGGCGATGAGCACGACCGTCAGCAAGATCTTCAAGCGGGTCGTGCATCTCGAACCAGACGTCCATGCGGTGCTTCGAGCGCTCCGCCTCGATGCCGACGCGCTCGAGTATCCTGAGCGGCTCACGGCCCGTCGCTATCGCCTCGAGTCTCAGAACGAGGAGGACGGGATCACCCTGGCATTGTTCGACGAGATCGGGGCCAAGAGTCGGACGTTCGTAGAAATCGGCTCGGGGCTCAGCGGCGGTAATTCGGCGTGTCTGGCGCGCGAGCTTGGCTGGACCGGATTGATGGTCGATGGAAGTGAAGCCCACATGGCCCAGGTGGCACGCCGGTTCCCACGGGTGCAGGCGGTCGCGGCCTGGATCACGCGGGAGAATGTGAACCAGTTGGTGACCGACGCGGGGCTTGTTGGTGAGGTTGATTTTCTCAGCATCGACCTTGACGGGAACGACTATTGGGTCTGGGAGGCGCTAACCGCCTGTTCAGCCCGCGTCGTGGTGGTGGAGTACAACTCGGCGTTTGGCGCCGAACGGGCCGTGACCATCCCGTACGATCCTAAGTTCGACCGGCACAACTATCGCTTTGTCTACTACGGGGCCTCGTTGGCCGCCTTGGCCAAGTTGGCCATCGCCAAGGGCTACCGGCTGGTGGCGACCGAGCCGCACGGGGTTAATGCGTTCTTCCTCCGGAACGATGTGGGGCCTTCGATCCCGGCCTGCACCCCGGAGCGCGCCTTCAATCTAATGAAGCGCTACGACCTTTGGATGCAGACCAAGAAAGAGGACGTCTACTCCTACGTCGAGCAGGCGAAGCTTCCGCTGGTCGACGTCTAGCCTGATCGCTTAGGTCAAACAACCGACGAAGGCGCTTTCGGCTGGCCCCTCGTGTTGCCTGGGGTCGTGCCATAGTGTAAAATCCGCAAGATCTGGGCCTTAATCGCCTCCGCATCTCATCACCCACGCGTGTTCCCCTGGCATTCCCGCGCGTCCAATCCGCCGACAGCCGTTCGAGATTCGCCGCTGTTGGCAGGTCAGGACAGGCGTAGCCGCCGGGTCGAGATGCGGGTGCGTTGCCGGTCATCGCTGGCCGGTAGTAGGCGGCTCTAAGGCGGAGTCCGGCTCGCACACCATCGTAGTGGTGTGTTGGGACCGAGAGGGCGGAGTTGTATTCATTAGAGAGTCGTGACCAAAACGATGGCCGAACCGCTGCATCCTGAGCATCTGCGGGAGGTGAGGCTCGTGGTGTTCGACTTCGACGGTGTCTTCACCGACAACCGGGTGATCGTCAGCGAGGATGGCCGCGAGTCCGTGATCTGTTCCCGGGCCGACGGTCTGGGGCTCGCCGCGATCCGACGGTTCGGTGTGGACAGCCTGATCCTGTCGACCGAAGTCAATCCGGTCGTGTCGGCGAGGGCCCGCAAGCTCGGCGTCGAGTGTCAGCAAGGCCTGGGCGACGGCAAGGGAGCCGCCCTCGCTCGTCTACTCGAGGAGCGTCAACTCGACGTTCGTCACGTTGCCTATGTCGGCAACGACATCAACGACCTCGAGTGCCTACGCCAGGTCGGCGTGGGGATCTGCGTTGCAGACGCCTTCGAGGCGGTGCGAAAGGTCGCTCGCTTCGAGACGGTGCGCCCGGGAGGCCGGGGCGCTGTCCGTGAGGTGTGCGATCTGATCGTGGAGGCGCGGGAGTCGGCGGCCGGATGACGGCGATAGAGCTCGCCGAGCGGCCAGGACCCAGCGAGGCACCAATGCGTCGGCCAGACGTCAGCCCAGACGATACGGACCGCACCGGGTTGCGTGTCTCGACGCGGTCGGGAGCGGTCCTGCTCTCGGTGCCGGGAGGCCATCACGTCGAGGACCTTCTGCGTGGACCCTTCTTTGAATCACTGCTGGCCCCACCCTACGCGCCTCGCGTGACGGTGGTATCGCCATTTGTCGCCGACACGCAGCTGGCGACGGAATTGCGGAAGGTCGGGGTCGATGCAGAGAGCCTGCCTCTTCCTCGTGGCGGAGCAGCGTCGCGGGTGGTTGAGTCGATTCTGAGCGAGCGATTCCTGCTCGAGTCGAGGTTGCGCGCCGTTCGCCTCCAGCGAGACCGGGCGCGGTTGTTGGACCAGTGGCCCGGGCGCCGAGCCTTGATCGCACTCAAAGGAGTCCTCAGCCGGCTGCCGGTGTCGCGGCAACGTTGGTTTAGTCTGGCGCAGGCGGTCACTGACCTCAGTGACTGCGTCCGTTTACTGGACCGACATCGCCCGGATCTTGTCGTGACCTCGACCGCCGGTTTTCTCGCGGCTGAAGTACCGCTGATCTACGCGGCGCGCAAGCAACAGATTCCAGTAATGGGGATCGATCTCGGGTGGGACAACCTGTCATCGAAGTATCACACGGTGCGGCCGGTAGACCACCTTGCGGTGTGGAACGAGTCGATGCGGGACGAGGCGGTCCGATACCACCAGTTCACGCCCGATCAGGTGCGCGTCACCGGCGCGGTTCCCTTCGATACCTACTTCGCCGGAGCGGAGTTTCCGTCGCGCGAACGGCTCTTTGCCTCGATTGGCGCGGATCCGGCGCTGCCGCTTGTCACGCTCGCGACTGCGCCGGCGCTGGTGTATCCCACGACATCGAATGTGGCCCGGCTCCTTGCCGTTGCGGCGGTGAAGGGGCGCTTCGGCTCCGAGGTACAGCTGCTCGTGCGGGTACACTCTCGTGATCAGCTCGCCGATTATGACGGGCTGCAGGATGGAAGACGCGTGTTCGTGGAGAAGCCGTTCCAGCAGCTGGAACGAGGCGTGGGTCAGCCAGAGCTCGACGCGTTCACGCCAGGTGCCGGAGGGCGGGGTCGGCTTGCGGCGACCCTGGCCCATAGCGACGTCGTGGTCAACTTCGCCTCGACGACGACCATCGAGGCGGCCCTTTTCGATACGCCCGTGGTCAATATCGGTTTCGATAGCGAGGCGGGGTTGCCGCTTCCGCTGTCGATTCGGAGGTATTACGAGTACGAGCACTACCAGCCGGTGATCGAAACCGGAGCGGCGCAGGTGGCGTGGAGCGAGGCCGAGCTCATCGACGTCGTGGGCGCCTATCTCCGCGATCCGAGCCTCGATCGGGTCGGAAGGCAGGCGCTGGTTCGCCACTGCTGTGCCTTTCCCGAAGGGGGCGCCGGGCGCCGCCTTGCCCAGTGGGTCCGCGAAACGCTCGTGCGTCGCTGTGAGCAGGGAGGGCGGTTCTGAGCACGCGGTTCCGGATTCGCGGCCCCCGGGCCAGTGGCCGTCAGGTTATCCGGCTCGGCGTGCTGCTCTGTCTGCGTGACTTCCGCTATCGCTATCGCCAGGCCTTCCTGAAGTACGTCTGGGCTTTCGCGCGTCCGCTACTCGCCGTGGCTCCGCTCATCCTGGTAGGTAACGCCTTCGGTTTGGGCGGAGACATGAGCGCCGCCGAGTACGCGCTCTTCGCTCTCAGTGGGTTTTTGATGTGGCAGATGTTCTGGGACGCGGTGATCTCTCCCCAGTGGATCGCCAGGCGTCTCCGACGTACGTGTGTCGACGGTCCGCTCCGTCCCGAGGCTATGGTCGCGGCGGGAGCTGGCCTGGTCGTGTTCAATGCGTTCTTCTACGGGGCGCTGTTCGTCATTGCCTATGCGCTGACGACCTCTTGGCCGCCGGTCACGCTGCCACTCGGTCTGCTCGCGTTACCGGTCATTGTGTTGGGCGGGCTCACCGTCGGCGCGTTCTTCCTACCCTTGACCTTTGTCTATCTGGACTTCCGTTTTGGGCTTCCGCTGCTGTCCCCGCTGTTGTTGTGGACCGCGCCGATTATCTACACCGCGCCGGAGTCAGGGGTCCTGTCCGTAATCAACCGATGGAACCCGCTAACCTATCTCATCAACATCCCCCGGGGATGGTTGGTCGTCGGGGCCGGCCCGCAGGACGGATGGTTCCTGGTGTGCGCCGGCGTGTTCGTGGTTCTGGCGGGGTTGATGCTCCGCTACTACCGCCGGGCCGTGCCGCTCGCGGTGCAGAGCTTGCCTCAACGATAGGTCGCGTTTGATCGTGTCCGCTCAAGTGGCCGAACCCATCGCCGAGTTAGCTCCGGCGCCACCCATGCTCGAATGCCGTGGGTTGAGCAAGGTGTACTGCCGCGGGTTCGAACAAGGCCGCCGCTATGCCTTCGTGGACATCCTGCGACCGGGGCGTCGTTCGATCGATCGCTTGCGTCGAGAGGAGTTCCTGGCCGTCGATCGCTTCTCGGTCACGGTGCGGAAAGGCGAGAACGTCCTCGTGCTCGGACTGCCCGGAGCCGGGAAGACCACGATCGCGAAGCTGCTGACCGGTATGCTTCTCGCCGACGCGGGAGATGTCCAGTTCCGTGGTCGGTTAGGGCTGGTCTCTGGCGGGAAGCTGGGGATGGTGCCATTCCTGACAGTCTGGGAGTTCATCCAACTGGCCACCGGGATTCATGGTGCCGAGCCGACGGTGCATGACGCCTGCTGTGAGCGGGCGCTAGAACTGACGGGGTTGTCCGATAGACGGGACCTGAAGATCGTCGACCTCGACAAGGGCGATACCCGCTACCTCTCGATCGCCTCCGCTTTGGTCGTGCCCCACGACGTCCGGATCTTCGATGGCGTGCCCAGGTCGGGGAGCGACCGAGTGTCCAGGCAGGTGGCGGCGCTGGCAACCGAGCATCTTGAGCGCGGTTCCAATTTGATCTTGGCCAGCAGCACCGCCAATCTTCCCACCCGGATCGCGCACGCGGCGATCCTGCACGAGGGAGAGACGTTGTTCGAGGGAGGGCTCGAGAGCGTCGTGCCCGTCTTCGACCACTTTGTCTACCGGATGCAGCGGATCGAGCAGCTCGTGCGCGAGGCGGCGGAAACTGGACAGGACGTCGATTCGTCCCGGATGCTCAGCCCTCCGGAGATTATCGCCAGGGCGCGGCGTAGTCTCGAGCGCTCGCGCATTGGTCCAGTGGTCGAGGAGCGGATCGCCGAGGCCTGGCGCAGCACCCGGCCAATTGTGGTGGGGCCCTACCTGTCCGACGTGGGGTTCGAGCTCTTGTACTGGCGTCCGTTCGTGGCCTGGATGAGCCAGCGCTTTGGTAAGCGCACCGCGCCGGTGATCGCGGTCTCCCGCGGGCGTGTGGGCGACTGGTATGCGGGAATCGCAACGCACTACGTCGACGTCTGTGATCTCGTGGATTTCGACAGCTTCCTGACCCGGAACCGCCAGCGCGTCCGTGCCACCGGCTCCTGGAAACAGAAGGTGGTGGCGGACTTCGATCGAGAGCTGCTTGAGCTGGTGTCGGCGCGCTTCGACGGGGCCGAGTCCGAGGTGCTGCACCCTTCACTCATCTTCCGGGTGTGTAACCGGATCTGGAACGCAACCATGCCGCACGGTTGGTTGGAGGAGCATGGCGCCTATGAACGCTTCGAACCCGCGCCACCTCCCGAAGGAGCCGGGTTACCCGAGGGACCCTACATCGCGGCCAGTTTCTGGTTCAGCAGCTGCTTTGGCGATACGCGCCCGCACCGTCACTTAATCAACCTGGCGCTCTCGGAGCTCAGCCAGCGGCTGCCGGTGGTCGTCGTCGACACGGGTGGGTTTCCCGGCGTGCCCGAATCGCTTGAGGCGACGGGGAATATCCGGGTGTTGCCTGGACCCGAGCAGTCGGAAGCTCAGCTCGGTCTCCACTCACGTGTCATTGCAAGGGCCCGGGCCTATGTCGGGACCTTCGGCAATATTTCCCAGCTGGCGCCCTTCTACCGCGTACCGAGTCTGCTGTTATTCGACGAGGATGGCGGCCTGACTGCGCATCACCGGCGAACATCCCAGTCGATTGCAGAGGTGATGGACGACAGCGCGATCGACGTCGTGCCTGCACCGGAACTCAACCCGGCGCGCCTCAGCGCCTGGATCGATCAGGCCTTGTCATGAAGATCTTTTTTTCCATGCGTCATCCGGGCACGCTCCGTAACTTCGGGTCGACGATCCGGGAGTTGGCCCGTCGTGGACATGAGATCCACCTGTCGTTCGTCATGCAAGACCGTCTTGGTGACGGTCGCCTGCTGTGGGAGCTGACCGACGATTGTCCATCGGTCACTTACTCGGAGCTCACCAAGAAGACGCCGTATCGGTTCTGGCTCGGCTTGGCGCGTGGTGTGCGCCTCTGGGCGGACTATCTGCGCTACCTTGGACCGGAGTATCGGGATGCGTTCAAGCTACGCGAGCGTGCTGAGATCCGCCTTCCTGGCGCGCTGGTCACTTTCAGCAAGTTACCGCTTGTCAACTCTCAGGGCGGTCGCCGGGTCCTCTGGAAGGTCCTCCTCTGGGTCGAGCGAGCGATCCCGACCGACACCTGGGTCGATGCGCAGATCGCGGGCCAATCTCCCGACGTGGTGTTGGCGACCCCACTCGTCGATCTCGGATCCGACCAGGTCGACTTCATCAAGAGCGCTAAGGCACAGGGGGTGCACACCGGTCTGTGTGTCCACAGCTGGGACAACCTGACCAACAAGGGGTTGATGCGCGTGCTTCCTGACCGGGTCTACCTCTGGAACGAGTTCCAGAAACGGGAAGCGGTCGAGATGCACGGCATGCGCACCGACGACGTGCTGGTGACCGGTTCTCCCGTCTACGACCAGTGGTTCGAGCGGGTCCCAAGCGCGTCCCGCACTGATTTTTGTTCCAAGGTCGGGTTGCCGGACGACCGGCCCTACATCCTGTATCTCTGTTCCTCTGGGTTCATCGCGCCCAATGAGGCCGAGTTCGTCGACCAGTGGGTTCGCGCGCTCCGCCAGGCGCCTGACGCTTCGGTTCGTGACGCGGCCGTGGTCGTCAGGCCCCATCCCGAGAACGTGCAGCCTTGGCAGAAGTACGACATGGCGGAGTTCGACGACGTGGTCGTCTGGCCGCACGGTGGCGCCAATCCGGTGGACGAGAGTTCCAAGAACGACTTCTACGATTCGCTGTATCACAGCGCGATGGTGGTGGGTATCAACACCAGCGCACAGATCGAGGCTGGAATCGTCGGGCGCCCGGTGTTTACCGTGCAGACGGATGAGCATGTCGGCACCCAGGAAGGGACGCTGCACTTCCACTATCTGCTGGAGGCGGGCGGCGGGTTGCTGCGCAATGCCCGGGGGTTCGACGAGCACGTGACCCAGCTCGCCCGCGCCTTCGAGCGACGGCCCGAGGACGGAGAGAAGCTGAAGGGATTCGTCGAGGCGTTCGTGCGGCCACACGGCATCGAGATCCGGGCCACGCCACTGATTGCCGATGGTATCGAGGCGTTGGGGCAGGAGCCAAGGCCGTCCCCCGATCGGCCGGGGCTGCTGCAGTATCCGCTGCGATGGTTGCTGTTTCCGGTGGCGGTCGGGATCAAGGTGGTACGGAACCTCACCCGGATCAGGGTCAAGCGTCAACGAAAGCTCCGGCCGCTCACCTTCACGGGGATGCTGCTCAAGCCGCTCTTCGGGGCGATGGACGTCATCCTGCGCTGGCGCCCAGCCAAGGGCTTCGTCAAGAAGTACGTCGTGCCCCGGGTGATGTCACGGGTGAGCCCAGACGAGCCGACCGAGGAGATGGTCGCGATCCCACGCATCATCGACAAGATGCACAAGATCGACCGACCGTTGGTCGTAGGGCCGTGGCTCAGTGAGGTTGGATTCGAGCTGCTCTACTGGATTCCGTTCCTGAACTGGGTCCGAACGTATCGAGCGTTCGAGCGGGACCGGATGATCGTCCTCTCCCGTGGTGGGGTAGCTCCTTGGTATCGGCAGATCGGGTCCCGCTATATCGATGTGTTCGACTTCTTTACACCGGAACAGCTACGCGAGAAGAACGAGGAGCGTATCGCCGAGGGCTTACTGAAGCAACGAGCGCTGACGGACTTCGAGCGTGAGATCGTTAAGCTAGTGAAGGTCGGCATTCAGCGCCGGGACATTCAGCTCTTTCACCCGATGTACATGTATCGCCTCTTCTATCCATACTGGAAGAGCCGCACGTCCATCAATCTGATCGAGAACTTCGCCTCGTTCGCGCGGCTGCCGCAGATCGATGCGTCGGATGTCGCCGACAAGCTGCCTGACGACTATGTAGCCGTGCGCTTTTATCACAACACGGCGTTCCCCGAGACCGAGGAGAACCTTCGCTTCGTGCGACAGCTTCTGACCCGGGTCACGGAAACCACCGACGTCGTTCTGCTGAACCCCGGTTACACGCTCGATGACCACTGGGATCTGAAGCCTGGTGTGACCCGTCGGGTGCACACGATCGATCAGCTGGTCGAACCGCGGAACAACCTCGAGGTGCAGACGAAGGTCGTGAGCCGGGCCCGCGCCTATATTGGCAACTACGGGGGGTTGTCCTACCTGGCGCCGTTCTATGGGGTCCAGTCACTGGCGTTCTACTCCAGTCCGAGCCATGTCGCCCCTCACCACCTGGACCTGATGTATCGAGTGGCGGCCAAGCTCAAGCGCGGCTCCTTCGTGGCGCTCGATACCCAGGGTCTTGATGTGCTCAGTCTCGTGCTGCAAGGGGCACCTATCGAGGCAGCGCTCACCGAGAGTGGAGAGGCGGAGCATCCCGCGGCGGCGGAGCTGGGTTGATGGCGGTGAAACGTCCTCCGCTCACGCCCGGTAGCGACGGCGATCCGTTGGACGACGTCCGCGTCCGCCTGGAGCGGATCGAGTCGGCGCTCGAGAAACTGAAGCGGACCGACCAGCTGGTGCAGGCGCTGGCCCGTCGGCTATATCTCGACGGGGTCGACCTGCCGCCGCGCAAGCAGCTTCGGTCGCACCGGTTCGGGGTCATGTCGCAGAACGGCGAAGACGGACTGCTGTTGGAGCTGTTTCGCCGGATCGGTGTCGAACGGCGGCGCTTCGTCGAGATCGGGTGTGGCGTCAACGGCGGGAACTCGGGGTTTCTTGCGCAAGAGCTGGGCTGGTCTGGGCTGATGGTCGACGGAAACCCCGGGGCGGTGTCCAAGGTCGAACTCAAGTTCGCCAGCGAAGACATCAAGGCCGAATGTCACCTCGTGTCGCCCGAGACCATCAACGAGATCATCGAGACGGCGGGGCTCGCCGGTGAGATCGACCTGCTGAGCATCGACATCGACGGCAACGACTTCTGGGTCTGGGACGCGACGACGGTCACGAACCCCCGGGTCGTCATCATCGAATACAACTACCTGCTGGGTCGGACCGCGGCCGTTACCATTCCATACAAACCCGAGTTTCGCCTCAAGGAAGCGCCGACCCGCGCCTATCGTGGAGCCTCGCTGGAGGCGATGGTGCGACTGGGGCGCCGTAAAGGCTATCGCCTGGTGTCGAGCGAGCGGATCAATGCGGTTTTCCTCCGTGACGACATCGACTCGGATCTCCCGACCCTTGAGACGCGCGAGGCATACCAGCCCCCGGCCAATCGTGGGAGAGAGGTCTACAAGAAGATCGGTGATCACGGGCTCACGCTGGTGCCGGTCAACGAAGACGGGACTCCGGCCGAGCCGGTGCCGGCGGAGCAGGCTCGATGAAGGCCCTGTTCATCCTCCAGTATCCGGGCTACCTCCGGTACTTCGACTCGGTGATGGAGGAGCTTGCCATCCGAGGACATACGGTGGCGGTGGCATTCGATCAGCCGCACAAGCAGCCCGAAGGGATGGTAGCGCTCGAGGGGATGCCGGCCTCGATCGAGGTGCTGGACCGGGTGCCCGCCCGTCCAGATGTCTGGGCACCTGTGGCCCGCGGCGTGCGCGGCACCATCGACTATGTCCGGTATCTGCATCCACGTTACGCCGATTCGCCGTACCTGCGCGATCGGATGAGGAAGGCGTTGCCGTTCTTGACTCGGTGGCTCGGTCGATGGACCACCGGTACCGAGGCCTGGACCCGCCGGCTGGTGCGTTGGCTTCAGCATTGTGAGCGGGTTATCCCGAGTCATCAGCAGCTGGAGCGGTTCCTCGAGCGTGCCGCGCCGGACCTCGTGGTCGTCTCGCCACTAGTCACCGATCAGTGTCCGCAGGTCGACATCATCAAGGCCGCCCGGCGGATCGGAGTGCCGAGTGTGCTGGGGGTGGCGTCCTGGGATCACCTAACCACCAAGGGGTTGATGCGGATCCAGCCAGATCTGGTGGCTGTCTGGAACCCGGATCAGCGGGACGAGGCACTGGCGTTTCATGATGCCGATCCGGTTCGCATTGTGGTCACCGGTTCCCAGTGCTTCGACCGCTGGTTCGACCGGTCGCCTAGCCGCGACCGGGCCGCGTTCTGCGCGCGCGTCGGCGTGCGCCTGGATCGTCCGTTCATCGTCTTCGTCGGATCGACCGCCTCCATCTCGTCGCCCGAGGCCGAGGTCGTGTTCGTCAGGCGGTGGATCGCGGCGGTGAGGCAGGGGCCCGGGTCACTTGCCGACGTCGGCATCCTCATCCGGCCGCATCCCTACAATGCCAAGCACTGGGGCGATGTCGACCTGTCGGGCTACCAGAACGTGGCAGTGTTTCCGCGTCACGGGGCCAATCCTGTGAATGATGACGATCGGGCCGACTACTACGACACGCTCCATCACGGAGCCGCGGTCGTTGGCATCAATACCTCGGCGATGATCGAGGCCGGCATCCAGGACCGGCCGGTCTTCACCATCGTCGATTCGTCCTTCGACGACACGCAGACCGGGACCCTGCACTTCCGCTACTTGCTTCCGGAGTGTGGCGGGCACCTCCAACACGCGACGGATCTGGCGACTCACGCCGCGCAACTGTCGGCCACCATCGATGACGGGGTCGCGCCATCGTCTTGCGGGTTCATCGAGCGTTTCGTCCGACCGCATGGACTAGAAGAACCGGCGACCCCCAGGCTCGTATCAGCGCTTGAGGCACTCGAGGGGACGACGTCCGTGGCTCCGGAGACTGCCGGACTCTGGCTCCAGCCGCTCCGGCTGGGGCTGTGGTGCGTTGCGGTCGTGGCGAGTCGTAAGAAGCTGAAGAAGCGGTTCTCGAGGTTCGGCTATGACATGGCGGCGCGGGTACGTGCCCGACTCGGGCTGCGTCGCCGGACGGTCGAGGCGCCAACGCCGCCCGAGCCACCAGCGGTAACCTGAGACGGCATGGCTGCCGGTGTAGATCCCAGCATCGAGAGCGGAGACAGCGCCTGGCTCGAACGTCTCGACACGCTGCGCGAGTCGGGCGCGTATCGAGCCTATCTCCGCGTGCGACGGGAGGTCCTTTCGTTGCTGTCGCTCGGTCAGAACCGGAGAACGACCGGTCACGCGCCGAGTGACTACTGGTCGGGTGAGCTGTCGCGGTTCGAGTACATGCTCGACGCGTCGCCGCTGGTCATTGAACAGCTGCGACACCATACCCATAATCTGACGGGCTTGCTGCCCCAGCACTATCGGGAGAGTCTCGAGAGCAAGAAGACCCAGTTCGCCGAGAAGCTCGCCGCGCTGCGGAAGCTGGACGAAACCGGCGTCTGGGTTCCCGAGGCGAGACAGTTAGGGGGCTTCGGATTCGACATCGACGGCGAGCTGGTCAATATCGACACGCTCAAATTCTACGAGGTGCTGATTGCCCTGGAGCAGGGAGCGGTCCTGGGTGAGATGCGGGAAGCGACGGACCGGAAACTAGTCTGGGAGATCGGTGCAGGATGGGGTGGCTTCCCGTATCAGTTCAAGACCCTCTGTCCAAACGTGACCTATGTGATCACCGACTTCCCGGAGTTGTTCCTGTTCTCGGCCACCTACCTCATGGCGGCATTCCCGGAGGCGCGAGTTCGCTTCTACGGCGAGGTGCCCGCCGAAGAGACGTTCATGGGCTGGCAGGAGCTCGATTTCATCTTCATTCCCGATACGTTCCACGCTGCGGTCAGACCCGAGCGTGTGGACCTAACGATCAACATGGTGTCGTTCCAAGAGATGACGACCCAGCAGGTCGAGACTTACGTACGCCGTGCGCATGCGCTCGACTGTCAGTACCTCTACAGCCTCAACCGTGACCGTTCACACCACAATCGAGAGCTCAGCAACGTACGCTCGATCCTGTCGCAGTACTACTGGCCTCGTGAGGTTCCGATGCTTCCGGTCAGCTACACCAAGATGCTGGATGCCAATCCCGACATGCCGGGACGGGGCTACAAGCACGTGGTCGGGTGGCGTCGGGTCCGTACATGAGCACAGCCCGGGTCGCGATCGGCGCGCCGCTGTACAACCACGCCGACGAGCTGGGAGAGGCGGTCGAGTCGCTGCTCCTCCAGACCCACCAGGACTTCCGGTTGGTGTGCGTCGACGACCAGTCGACCGACGGCACCGAGGAGGTGGTGCGGGAGTACTCGGCGCTCGACTCCAGGATCACTTACACCAAGAATCCTCGTCGGCTCGGGATGATCGGGAACTGGCGTCGCGCGTTCGAGCTCGCGCTCGAGGCCGAACCGGACGCCGAGTATTTCGCCTGGGCCAGCGACCACGATGTTTGGCATCCGCGCTGGCTCGAGACGCTGGTGCGGGTGCTCGACGAGCGGCCAGAGGTTGTCCTGGCCTATCCGCGGAACTGGCGGATCGGCCCCGATGGGCTGATGACCGACAAGCGGCCGTGGGAGTTCGATACCACAGGCGTCGAGAATCGGCGCGACCGGTTCCGGCGGACGATGCGACACATGTCGGCCGGCAATATGATTTATGCGCTCGGCCGCGCCGATGCGATCCGCCGGGCCGGTATCTTCCGGCACGTGCTGGTGCCGGATCGACTGCTCCTAATGGAGCTCTCGCTCGAGGGGCAGTTTCACCAGGTCTCGGAGATGTTGTGGTTTCGACGGTGGTATGGACCGATCTTTAGCCTTGGTCGCCAGCGTCGCGCCTTCTTCCCGGACGGGCGCCCGCTCTACGCCTACCTGCCGTGGTGGATCGGTCATGCCGCGTCGCTGACCTGGACCCTGGGCGTCCGGGCTGAGCGGTCACCCGAGATCGGCCGAGCTACCGGGGCGCGCCTCGGGGCGCGTTATCTCTGGCTGGCTGGGCTCCTGCATGCGCAGCAGCAGCTCAAGCAGGTGAGAATTGACATTCTGGAGCGAGCAGTTTTTCTCAAGCCGCTCTATATCCGGGCCCGTGGTACCTGGCGGGGAATCGAGCGGCGGCGAGCCGACACGGCCAAGCGATGGCGCCGATCGTTTGGTAGCTCAGAGAAGCGCCGGAAGCTACTGCAACGCGTACGAGATGGGGCGAAGAAACGAGTGAAGCGGATCGTTTTTCCGGTGGGCCGGGCGATGCTGCAGGGGATTCGCGCCCTGCCGCTGATGCGTAGCGTGGTGGTGCCCTGGCTGGCGCGTGAGGAGATCGACCAGGTGCCGTCCGGGCCAGAGGTCTTCGCCATGCGAAAGACCATCAAGTTGGCCGCCCAGGGCGATGCGCCAATCGTGGTTGGTCCCTGGTTGTCCGAAGTCGGATTCGAGGTGCTCTACTGGATCCCGTTCCTGGCGTGGGCCGTCGAGGAGTTCGAGATACCGCCCGAGCGTCTCATCGTCGTGTCGCGGGGTGGAGCCCACGTCTGGTATCGGGACATCGCGGCGCATCACGAGGACATCTTCGACATGATGACCGTCAAGCAGTTCCGCAAGCGGAACGAGGCTCGCTGGGCCGATGGCGGCAATCAGAAGCAGATGGCTCCGGCCGCTTTCGACGAGTACATCGTGAAGCTCGTTCAGGAACGCCGTGGTCTCGAGGACGTCAACGTTTTGCATCCGTCCGCCATGTATCGGCTCTTGCGCTACTACTGGTACGAGAAGGGAGCGATCAGCCTGCTGAACAAACACACCGTGTATAGGCCGCTCCCGGCCGTCGAGACCGAAGAGATCGCACGGGTGCTGCCGAGTGAATATGTGGCGGTACGGTTCTATTTCCGGCCCTCTTTCCCGGATACCCCAGAGAATCGTGCACTGGTCGGACGCGTGATCCGCAGTTTGGCTCGGCGCGCGCCCGTGGTCCTGCTCAACACGGGGCTCAGCCTCGACGACCACGAGGACTTTCATCCCGAGACCGGGATGGGGATCCACAGCATCGAGCACCTGATGACGCCGAGCCGGAACCTCTCGGTGCAAAGTGCGGTCATTGCCGGTGCCCGCATGTTCGTCGGCACCTACGGTGGGTTGTCGTATCTCGGGCCGTTCTATGGCGTGCCGGCCATCGCGCTCTTCTCGAACGAAGCCGAGCTCGTGGCGACCCACGTCGACGTCTCCCGGCGCCTGTCGCGCCGGCTTGAGGCGCCGCTCGTTACGCTCGACGTTCGAGAGGTGGCGGTGCTGCAGATGCTCTTCGATACCCTGGATCTAACTCCCGATACTGGTGCTGAGACGGTAGACTCCGCCCAGCCCAAGACCGAGCACCCTTCATGATTCTCGAAACCGACCAACTGAAGAAGTATCGAGGCAAGGTCGCGATGGTGGACGGCGCGTTCGACCCACTCCACCACGGCCATATCGCATACTTCCGCAAAGCCCGCGAGCTGGGGGTGCCGCTGCTCTGCAATATCGCGCCAGACAGCTATGTCTCGCAGAAGCATCCGCCGTTGCTTGATGCGTCGCGGCGGGCTCAGGTAATCGATGCCCTCGCGGATATCGACTACACCCACGTCAGCACCACCGCCACCGAAACGGTGCTGCGCCAGTTGCATCCCACGCATTACGTCAAGGGCAAGGACTGGGAGGGCCGACTGCCGCCAGAGCAGGAGCAGATCTGCGCCGAGCAGGGGACCGAGATCGTGCTCCTGGACACAGTGCTGGATTCATCGACACAGCTGCTGCAGCGATGGACACCAGGGGCCGGCAACGGGGATGGCGAGGTGGTGGCGTTCGAGCGTCTGGTGTCTGAGCAACGTCCGGTTGAGGCCGAGCACTACGACAGTGACTACTTCGTCAGTGACTGGCGCGAGGGACAGAACGACTACACCATCGAGGCCCGCCGGAAAATCGAGGGGAAGCATCCCCAGGTCATCAAGAGAGTGTTTCAGCCTGATCGCGTTCTGGATGTCGGGTGCGGGCCGGGCGCGCTGCTGTTTCTGTTGCAGGAACAGGGCATCCTGGCCGACGGCGTCGACTTCAGTCCGAGCGTGCGGTCGTTGGCGCCGGAAGAGGTTCGGGAACGTCTCATTATCGGCACCACCTCCGATGCTAGCCTCTTTGCTGACAACAGCTACGACCTGGTGATCTGCCGCGAAGTCATGGAGCATCTCACGGTGCTGCAGGTCAGAGACACTGTGCGCAACCTCTGCCGAATCAGTTCGCGATACGTGTATGTGACGACCCGTTTTCACCCTGAGCCAGCCGGTCTGCTCGACGTGACCACCCAGTTCGAGGTGGATCCCTCGCACATCACGCTATTGAACAAAGATTTCTTGCGGGTGATGTTCGTGCTCGAAGGGTTCCGGCGTCGACAGGATCTGGAATCGACCATCGACTGGATGGGTAAGGGTCGCGTGTTGGTGTACGAGAAACAGGAGGGTGTAGCGTGAGCAAGACCGGGGCGCAGGCGCCGGTCGACGGCGTGCTGGGGTATCACCTCAATCCGCTGACGTGTGGCGTTGCCAAGTTCAACGTGATGCTGGCCCGGCGTCTAGACGTCCCGATGTTCGGGCTCTTTGACGGGCGAACGGCGACGCTCGGGCACCCGCTACTGTCGCTTAAGCTGTCCGAGTTCAGCGACAACGACATGTCGGCGCTGGCGTCAATGGTCGAGACCGTTAGCTGGCGTCGGCACTTCAGTCTGTTCCTGCACGCCTGGTCGGATACGCCGGTTGAGCAGCTCCTCCTCTCGCGCGCGGCCACGGTGCACTGCGGGAACGCCGAGCTGGTCGCCCAGCTGCGCGCCAGACGGTCGGATGTCGAGCAGTCGTGGTGTCCGTCGACCCTGCTCGAGCCGCAACGGTTCAAGTCGGCTGGCTTGTCCGTTTTTGCGTTCGGGATGGCGCATAAAGTACGGTCGGAGCTCCACAGCACCGTCCAGGCGCTCCTTAAAGCGACCGGTCAGCCCTACTCCGTCTATCTGTCAACTGCCCTGCACGAAGGCACCGCTTTCGACGAGCGGTTCACTGTGGTCTTCGACGAATTGCGAGAGATCTACGGAGACCACATCTACTTCCTCGGGTATATGTCCGACACAGCGGTGTACAACTACCTGATCGACACTACCTTCTTTGCCGCGTTCTTCGACAAAGGGGTCAGGGCGAACAACACTACTGTCAACGCAGCGATGGAATGCGGATCTGTCGTCATCACGAACCTCGACGAGTATTCACCGGCCGAGTTCCGACATCTGCACAATGTGATCGACATCAACCGATGCGACACGCTCCCGACCGACGAGGTTGTGTTGGGGGCGCTGGCGCGTCATGCCCGGGAGACGGCGGCCGGTGCGCTCGGATGGGATGCGCTGGTCGAGCGGCTTCGGGGCGGTGACGCGGCCCCAAACGGAACCTTGTAGTCTTTAGCACAGACCGACTGCGAGTCGGCCGGAGCGCCGGCCGGCTCCCAGCCAGGAGGACATATGTCACGTGAGCTGAAACTGGGGAGTCATGTCGTCAACGACGAGAGCCCCGCGTACGTCATTGCCGAGGTGGGCCATAACCACCAGGGCAAGATGGAGACCGCCAAGGAGATGTTCCGGCAGGCCCAGGAGTGTGGGGTAAGCGCGGTCAAGCTGCAGAAGCGGGACAACCGTGGGCTTTTCACCGAGGCGATGTTCAACAAGCCGTACGACCACGAGAACAGCTTCGGCGTGACCTACGGTGAGCATCGCGAGTTTCTGGAGTTCGACAAGGACCAGTATGTCGAGCTACAGCAGTTTGCCGCAGAACTTGGCCTGGACTTTTTCGCCACGGCGTTCGATCAGGCCAGCGCTGACCTGCTGGCGTCGATTGACCTGCCGGCCTACAAGGTGGCGTCGGCCGATCTGCGCAACATTCCGCTACTCAAGCACATTGCCGAGGTTGGCAAGCCGATGTTGGTCAGCACCGGCGGCGGGACTCTGGAAGACGTCCAGCGGGCGTATGACGCCATCATGCCGATCAACACGCAGCTCTGCATCATGCAGTGCACGTGCGGCTATCCGGCCGAGTTTGGCGAGTTAAACCTGCGCGTCGTCGAGACCTATCGCCAGCAGTTCTCCGACATCGTGGTCGGCTACTCCGGGCACGACAACGGGATCTCGATGCCGGTGGTGGCCTACGTCCTCGGGGCTCGGGTCATCGAAAAACACTTTACCTTGAACCGCGCGATGAAGGGTACCGACCACGTCTTTTCACTCGAGCCGGTCGGGATGCGGAAGATGACCCGTGATCTGGAACGGGCCCGCCAGAGTTTGGGAGACGGTCAGAAGGTGGTCTACGCAAGCGAGGAGGCTCCGGTCGTCAAGATGGGGAAGAAGCTCGTAGCGGCACGGGATCTCCCGGCCGGACACGTGGTGACCGAGGCCGATATCGCGATCAAGTCGCCGGGTGACGGCATTCCTCCGGCGCAGATGGACAGGGCCGTGGGTAAGTCGACGACCGAAGCCATGACGAGGGACTCCGCCTTTTCGCTCGATATCCTCAGATGAAAGGAATTGATCCCTATCGGCTCGACGGGCAGGTTGCCGTCGTCACCGGGGCGGCGGGACGTCTCGGGCCGGTTTGGCTTGGTTGTCTGCTGGAGGCTGGGGCCCGTGTGGTTGCGCTGGACCTAGAGCGGGTTCCGGTCAGCGAGGCTCTGCAGACGCTGCTCGACGACGCCCCCAACGACAGCCTGCTGCTCCATGCCGACGTTCTCGACCGAACGTCGCTCGAGCGAGCACGCGAGACGGCCGCGGCTCGGTTCGGAGTCCCGTCTGTGCTGGTGAACAACGCCGGGATTGATCAGCCACCGTCGGCCAGCGGAGCCGTCTCCTATCGCATGGAGGACGTGCCGCTCGATGCGGTCCGACTCATTCTCGAGGTCAACACGCTTGGCACCTTCCAGACGTCACAGGTGTTCGGCGCTGCCATGGTGGCGGAGCGACGTGGGTCGATCATTAACATCGGTTCGCTGTATGCGAGCGTGTCGCCGGATCTGAGGTTCTACGACCACGTGCCGCTCGACCCACCTTTTCTCAAGCCGCCCGCCTATGGGGCGTCAAAGGCGGCGGTGGTCAACCTGACGCGGTATCTAGCTACCGTGTGGGGGCCGTATGGCGTACGGGTGAACACGCTGTCGCCAGGTGGGGTTGAGGGGGGACAGGATCCGGAATTTAAACGCAAGTTCAACGAGCGGGTCCCGTTGGGCCGCATGGCCGAGTTTAGCGATCTTACCGGTCCGCTCACGTTTCTAGCCTCAGACGCGTCGTCCTACGTCACCGCGACCGAGTTACGCGTGGATGGCGGATTCACGGCGTGGTGAGGCACCTCTCAGCCGCTTGGAGTCTGTGACCGCATGTCCATTTCCGCTCTCATTCCCAACTGGATCGACGGCGAAGAGCGTCCGGCCCGCGACGGACAGACGCTCCCGAAACTGAATCCCGCGACCGGCGCCCCCCTCTGTAGGTTGTCACGCTCGGGAGCTTCCGACGTCGAGGACGCGGTAGGCGCCGCCGGTGCCGCGCAGGAGGCCTGGGCCGATCTCAGCCCGGTGGCCCGCGGGGACCTACTGCGGGATGCGGCGCTGCTCATGCGAGAGCGGCGTGAGGAGATAGCGGAGATTGTGTCGCTGGAGACCGGGAAGTCCATGAAGGATGCCCTGGGCGAGACCGGTGCCGCAGTCGAGATGGGAATGTTCGTCGCCGGGGAGGGGCGGCGTTTCTACGGGCGGACCACGACCAGCGCGATTCCTCATCGGACGGCGCTTGTCTCTCGCCAGCCCATCGGGGTGGCCGGCCTCATCATCGCCGCCAATACCCCGGTTGCCAATGTCGCGTGGAAAGCGTATCCGGCCCTGCTCTGTGGCAATGCAGCGGTGATGAAGGCGTCGGAGGACACTCCGGCCACGGCATGGTGGGTTGCGAGGCTGTTTAGCGAGGTCGGCATTCCGCGGGGCGTGTTCAATGTCGTTCAGGGTCTGGGACCGGAGGCTGGAGCGCCCATCGTCGAGCATGAACAGGTCGATGTCGTGAGCTTCACCGGCTCGTGCGGCGTTGGCAGGCAGATCCAGGCGACCGCCGGTGCGCGACTCGCCAAGGTGTGCTTGGAACTCGGCGGGAAGAATCCGCTAATCGTCTGTGACGACGCCGACCTCGACCGGGCGGTCGGGGTGGCCGCCCTCTCTGCCTACAGTAACGCCGGTCAGCGATGCGCTAGCGGCAGTCGACTGATCGTGTTCGACGCGGTGTACGACGAGTTTAAGCAACGGTTGCTCGACCACACCAGTGAACTGACACTGGGCACGGGAAACGATGACGACCTGGGTCCCGTCATCAATGCCCGTCAGCTCGAGGACATGGTGTTGGCGGTCGAACGCGCCCGAATCGCCGGGGCGACGGTACTCGCCGGTGGTCGACGGTCGACCGAGACGGCGCACCAGAACGGTTTCTTCATGCAGCCGACCCTCATTGAAGGCGCCGCTGGCGATGCCGAGATCTCGCAGGCGGAGCTGTTCGGACCGATCGCCTGCCTGTATCGGGTCTCTGGTTTCGCCAACGCCGTTGCACTCGCCAACCGGTCGCCGTTCGGGCTGACAGCCGCTATTCACACCCGCAACGTGCATCGCGCCATGACGTTCCTGGGGCGGATCAAATCGGGAGTTGCATCGATCAACGGACCGACCTATGGGAGCGAGCCGCACATGCCGTTTGGTGGGCTTCGGCAGTCGGGTACCGGTTGGCGCGAGGCGGGCACCGAGGCGCTCGATGTCTACTCGGACTGGAAGACGATCTACATCCACAACGACCCCAGCGCGGTGTAGTCCTGTGCCTGAGCTGTCTCAGCCGTCAGCGGTTGCGTTGATTCCCGCCCGAAGCGGATCGACCCGGGTGCCAGGAAAGAATATCCGTGTACTCGGGCAGCATCCGCTGATCGCCTACACCGTGGCGGCGGCCCGCGCGAGCGGCGTCTTCGGCGCTGTCGTCGTGTCGACCAACGACAAGTCGATCGCCAACATTGCTCGCCACTACGGGGCAGAGGTGCCCTTCTTGCGACCAGAACCGATGGCTGGTGCCACCTCGCCAGACATCGAATGGGTCGAGCACGCCCTCCAGCAGCTGACTGACACCGGTCGTGCGTTCGACTGTTTCGCGATCCTTCGCCCGACCAGCCCGTTTCGTACCGGTGAGACGATCGTGCGGGCGTGGGAAACATTCACCGGCGCTAGTGGCGTCGATTCGCTCCGGGCGGTCGAGCCCGTTAAGCAGCATCCCGGTAAGATGTGGATGATCCGCGCCGATCGCCTCCTGCCCCTCCTCCCGTTTGGCCCGGCGTCCCAGCCTTGGCACAGTAGTCAGCTGCCATCGCTGCCGGAGGTGTTTGTGCAGAATGCGAGTCTTGAGATCGCCTGGTCCAGGGTCGTGCAGGATGGTCGGACCATTGCCGGTGAGACGCTCGTGCCGTTCTTGACTGACGAACGCGAGGGGTTCGACATTAACGACCGCTGGGACTGGCAATTGGCCGAGCAGATGGTGGCTCACGAGGGGTGGCAGCTGCCGCCCGTCTCGGAGACGCCCTACGGAGGATGAAGCGTCATGGGTGAGTCACAGCTCGAGCAGGTCGGTTCAGACGAGCTGTTCTACGTGCCGGCGTCGGCGTTCACCGCCTTGGCGGCGTCGGAGCTTTCCCGGGAAGACCGGGCATCGGTCTTCGCGGCCTACGTCCGGATCAATGTGCTCTACAGCATCGCGCGCGCCTGGTCCGGGCATCCCGGCACCTGCCTCAGCTCCGTCGATCTAATGACCTGGCTGTTTCTCCACCGGATGGAGGGCCTCGGGCAAGGCGACGACGGCTGTGACCTTTTCTTCTCTTCGAAAGGGCACGATGCGCCAGCGCTCTATGCGGTGTTGGCAGGACTCGGACTGCTCGAGTTCGACCTGCTGCATCGGCTGCGACGGGTCGATGGACTGGCCGGGCATCCGCATGTCGAGACGCCGTTTATTCAGGCCAACACCGGTTCACTCGGGATGGGGATCTCCAAAGCTAAGGGCATGGCGATCGCCAACCGTCTCGCTGGAAAGCGTCGCCGGATCTATGTCTTGACGGGAGATGGGGAACTCCAGGAAGGCCAGATCTGGGAGTCTCTCGGTTCGGCCGTCGAAGGGAAATTGGACGAGATCACGGTCATCGTCGACCACAACAAGATCCAGTCCGACACCTGGGTGGAGGAAGTTGCTCCGCTGGGAGATCTTGAGACGAAGTTCGCCGCGTTCGGATGGCGGGTCGAGCGATGTGACGGCCATGATTTCACCGCGATTGACGAGGCGCTCGAACGGCTCGATGCGGTCGCTGGGATTCCCAAGGTCCTGATAGCCGACACGGTCAAGGGGAAGGGGATCTCGTTCATGGAAGGCCCGACGGCGTTGGCGGCCGACGACCTATATCTCTTCCATAGCGGCGCCCCCAACGAGGTGCAGTACGAGCGCGGTTCGGCCGAGTTGTTCGAGGCGGCACGCTCGGTTCTGATCCGCACGTCGCTGGGTGAGTTGCCGCTCGACACGGGGCGGCGACCGCCGAGAAAGCCGGCACTTGCTGTCGAACGTCTCGTTGACGCCTACTCGCGCGCGTTGGTGGCACAGGCTGAGAAGCGACCGGAGATCGTGGTTCTCGATGCCGACCTGGTGAAGGACTGTGGACTTCTCGAGTTCAGGAAGCGCTATCCCGACCGTTTTCTGGAGTGCGGAATCGCCGAGCAGGACATGGTGTCGCAGGCCGGGGGACTGGCGCGTCGCGGGCTGATCCCGGTCGCGCATTCCTTCGCTTGTTTCCTGTCGACCCGTCCCAACGAGCAGATCTACAACAACGCCAGCGAGGGCACGAAAGTCATCTACGTCGGGTCGCTGACCGGCTTGTTGCCCGGCGGACCGGGCCACTCCCACCAGTCTGTGCGTGACATCTCCGCGCTGGCTGCGATCCCGAACCTCGTCCTGCTCGAGCCGACCTCCGAGTCCGAGGTGGAGGCAGTGCTGGCCTTCTGTCTCGATGACACCGACGAGAGCAGCTACATCCGGCTGGTCTCGCTCGGCTGGCCGTTGCCATTTTCGATGCCAACGGTCGAGCGGCTTACTTCCGGCCAGGGCACTCAGGTCCGACCAGGTACCGACATGCTCATGATCGGCGCGGGCCCGTGGCTCCTCTCCAACGCCTGGCATGCCGCCGAGACCCTCGAGAAGGCCCATGGGGTCGGTGTTGGCGTGGTCGCGCTCCCGTTCTTGAATCGCGTTGACCACGCGTGGTTGGGTGACCTGGTATCCGGTGCCCGCCGGGTGATTACCCTCGACAACCACTATGTCGATGGGGGCCAGGGGCAGATGCTGGCCAGTGCCCTGGCAGAACTTGGGGCGTCGGTGCCCGTGACC
>Ga0310344_10000593_pt1 | contig 28333 bp, 26 predicted proteins | sample HC15DNA20200_MG_FD_203801 | JGI IMG/M metagenome (GOLD analysis project Ga0310344, IMG submission 203801) | Marine microbial communities from station ALOHA, North Pacific Subtropical Gyre - HC15-DNA-20-200_MG | ecosystem: Environmental > Aquatic > Marine > Oceanic | place: Pacific Ocean: North...
CATCGCCTGATGAAGAGACAGATGGTCCCATTGATAATGCCAAAGCCTCAACTTCCGTCGGCACGTACTCGGTGCCTCCAGCCAGAGAGTAGCTACTATGCTTGCCATGAAAACTAATATCTAAATAATTCGCGAACGGGAAATCCCCGCCAGAAAATAGACCAGGCCATGGATTCACATGCAAAAACGCGGCATGAATCGCTTCGGCTTGCGCGTCCATCACCAACTTCCAGTTAGCTTTGATATCACCGCGATAAATTAGCTCGGTAGGATTGGTGTCAAAGGGATAACCTTCGAATCTATCTGCGGCCGGTCCTAAAAATTCAAGTAAAGTTTCATTTGGATCAGGATCAAGGTTTATAAAAATAAAGCCTTCCCAAGTGTCACAGGCTACTGGCAGTAGGTTTTGCTTACCACGTAGCGGCTCGTAGTAATTTTCTTCTTGCGGGACATAAGATAATTTTCCTTTAGTGTTGTATGTCCATCCATGAAAGTGGCAACTCAGCATTCCTGAACAATTACCTTTATCTTCCAGCGCGAGTTTGCTTCCTCGATGGCGGCAGATATTATGAAAGGCACGTATCACATCATCTTTCCCGCGCAAAATAATGAGAGAAGTACCCGCAACGACAATATCTCGAACAAACCAGTCACCTTTATTTGGAATATCGTTAACTCTACCCACATGCAACCAGGCGCGCTTGAAGATTTTCTCTCGTTCTTGTTCGTAATAATGAGGATCAGTGACACGAGCAACAGGAACTCGCTCAGTGCCCATTTCGGGACAGCGTTCTAACCAGCGATAACGCTTTGCCTCGGTATCTTTTACTTTGTCATCCATCTTCAGCCTCAGAATAATGCTATACGTTAGTGAAATTTATATTGCGCGCTAAATTACATTAGGTGACATTCCTAAGTTCGGTGCAAGCCTAGAAAGATCTTAGGCGATGCTCGCCAAGAACTTCCTGACATTCTCACTGACCCCGTCAGGATCTAAATCCGGCTCAAAGTTCGCACCCTTTATTATCGCCGCAACAGCATCTGGCCGCATTGTTTGCGCACGCTCAAAGAACGGCCACAAGACGTCGTCTTTGGCGCACATGATTAGTATCGGACATGTGATCTTTTCATATAGCGCCACAAAGTCCTGATCCCACACGGCGTTATAAGTGTTATACCTTCCCATGTAGGCCCGTAGCGTGTCCAACACTTCACGGTGATGCAATTCAATATCGTGATCGGCACCCTCGACTAAGGAATCCCAAGTCTGCTTGAGGTAGGTGCCGTCCTTATTAGGCGACAGCGGCGTTGGAAAATGCCCGCGCCAGCCCTCGCGTTCCTCCTTAGTTAGAGGCAAAGGGCCTATCATCATGGCGCTCTTTACCCGCTCGGGGTGCGCCACTGCCATTTCGGCCAGCAAGCAACCACCCGTATGGTGCCCAAAACCGTGGAATTCTCCGATGCCGAGATTATCGCAGGCTTGAACAAGCCATTCGGCATATTGCCGCATAATCGGCGTATCGTCGGGGTCAAAACTCCCGCCAAATCCCGGCGTATCCAGCGCATACATGGCGCCTAACCCTGTAAGACGGGAAAACACCCTCTCGTACATGGCAGAGGAACTTGCTGTTTGATGTAACCACACAATAGGCGTTTTGTTCTCCTCGCCCGTTTTAAAACGATAGTGAATTTGCCCGGCACCACAATCCACATAGCCTTTTTTAATCACATTTTCGGTCCCATTGTTGATCGAAGACAAGTTCATCCAGCAACTCCTATATTTATCTTCACGCGAGATGCACGAATATTACCAGGGTTAGCCTAACAGTGTCCTTGAAACCTGGAATCCAGTGGCGAATAATGAGCGTGTGATTAGCCTACTATCGAAATCAAATCCCAGCCCATATCCTGGGAGCTTAAATCTTGGAGAGAGACGATGGACATGACCGGACTAGAGCAGGGCGCACATGGCATGTTGCCCGAACCAACACATGACGAATTAGCACGCCAACAGTTCGCTCGCTCGTTCAAAGAACACATCGTCGCCAAAATCCACCCAGGTGTTCGCGTAGCGTACGACAAGCGGGTACAACCCGAGATTACTAAGACAACCGGCAAAGCCCCGGTTTTACGCACCGATGTCGAACCGTTCATGACCAAAGACCCACATTATCAAATGTGGAGCTCATTGCTGCGCACCAGCCAAGAAATTATGTGGTCGGCTGCACAAAAGCCTGTTGAGCGAGATCTCGATGGCCTGATTGAATGCAGCAAAAAGAATACTAGCGCAAAAGGTTCATTAACACTGGATCCAACTCTCGATTTTCCGCGTTACCTTACGGCAGTAGATATCCATTGCCAACCAGGCGGATATCACACCGAGGTTATGAGCGACGATGTTGCGCCGGGCGCCGTTTATGATCGTGCCGTATTTATTTATGCAATGGGTCAGATGGGTCCTGATAACTCGGACATTGGCCGCAGTATTATCGAGTGGTTGGAAGAAAAACGACCAGGCTTTGAGCCAGCGAAAATTTTAGATATGGGTTGTGCTGTCGGCCACAGCACCGTGCCATATACAGAACGGTGGCCACAAGCAGAAATGCAGGCCATTGATGTTGCAAGTCCAATGGTACGCTACGCGCATGCGCGCGCTGAATCGATGGGCAAAACAATTCACTACTCACAGCAGAATGCAGAAGGCACGAACTTCGAAGACAATTCGTTTGATCTAATTGTCTCGCACATCCTACTACACGAGACCTCGCAAAAAGCCATTAAAAATATTATCGCCGAATGCCATCGGCTACTCAAACCAGGTGGCATCATGGTCCACGCAGAGACTCCACCTTACGCTGGGATGGATGCCTTTGATGCGTTTATGCTCGACTGGGATACAATCAACAACAACGAACCTTTCTGGCGCCGTTCGCACGAGCTAGATCTCAAAAAGCTCGCCACCGATTCGGGTTTCGATCCTGAAAAAGAGTTTGAAGAAATGGCGTCTAGCGCGTTTCAGGTTGCAAAGGCAAAACGCTCGAATAAATTTCAAGGCGGAGATTTTGGCGGTGGTGGCTTTTGGTTTCTATATGGCGCAGAAAAATAAGCGATTGCACAATCGAAGCGAAAAGCCTAATAAATGACTCAATAGTTAGTCAAATAATCAAAGAGACCCACATTGTCAGATAATCCATCTTTACCGCGTAAGGCAAAAGGCGAACGCCCATTCTTTTTCGATGATCCAGATGTCGACAAGCTACTCGCCATGCTGATGGGGCTAGCAGGCGAAGTCTCGGTCATGCGAGACCGCATGGATACCATTGAACACATTGCCGCAGAACGCGGGCTGTTCAACGCAACTGACATAGAATCGTTCGAACCGAATGCGGAAGTCATGCAGCAACGTGCAGACCGCCGCCAAGAAATGCTTGGCGAAATTACTCGCATTGTGTACTCAGAAATTGAAGGTCTGGAAGGTAGACCCGAAGATAAGCACGAATCTTCCTATGCCGAAGCCATGAGCCTGGTGGAACAGGATTCAAAATAGTTTTCTCGTACTATCCGCGAATAAATGATAACCACGACAAGCAAGGGATTGATGGAAATAATATCCGACAGATTTTGGTCGCCACTTTAATCTATTTCTTTTATTTCGATCATTCACAACGCCCAAGCCTTTAACTCAGCGCATGGCCACAACGTTGGCCTGAATCGTAACCCAGATATTGGCCTAGATTGTTAGAGCGAACTCGACTCCACTGCACCTTTCTGACCGTAAAACCTTTGGGCGATATACCTGAGCGATAGGTCAGTTCGAGCGCAGAAAACCAATACCGCACATATAATTGCTTAACACATTTAAGGAAGCAAGCATGAAACTTTTTTATTCGCCATTTCATTTTTTTGTTCATAAGGTGCTGGTTTCGATCCACGAAGTTGGTCTATGGGATGACATTACTTTTGTTCCCACCTATCCCTTCAATAATCGAGAGGGTGAGAATCAGGGAGACAAATACTCCATCGCACTAGTTAATCCTCTTGATAAGGTGCCGACACTGGTCCTTGACGATGGACAGGCGATCTATGCCAGTCAGGCAATAGTCGAATGTCTCGACAGCATGAGCAAATCCGGAAAGAAACTGTACCCGGAGAAGGGTCCCTTACGCTGGGATGCTATTACGCGTCTCACCATTGCCGATACTATTTTTGAATCAACCGTGCTGTTAATGATGGAGTGCTGGAACCCTGAAGACAAACGACGTATCGAATATTTCGAATGGATATGGCCAAAAATCTTTAGGGGTGTCGACAAACTGGAGGCCTCTTGTAAACGCGGGTTTGATGATTTTGATATCGGTCATGCGGCCATGCTGCACGCCATTAGTTTTGTTGATTTTCGCGTCAATTTCTATGACGAAAAAGATGCGCTGCACCCTGATTTCGATTGTTTCGAGAACAGACCTAATCTTGAAGCCTGGTTTAAAGATGCAATTCAGCGCCCATCCGTGACTAACCATTACAATGTCGATTATGAAGGTGATGACTCGGCCGAGTTTCTTCAAAAAAATGTTCAGGAAGTGCTTGAATTACAGAAGAGGAATGGGACCCTATGATTAACCATTATTACTGGCCCACGCCCAATGGTCACAAGACCGCAATCATGCTTGAAGAAGTCGAGATTGATTACAAAATCTTTCCGATCGACATTCACAACGGAGCACAGTTTGATGCAGAATTCATTAAAATAAGCCCTAATAATCGCGTCCCCGCCATCGTTGATACTGATGGTCCCGGAGGCAAACCCTATAGCGTTTTTGAGTCAGGTGCCATTCTGCTTTATCTGGCCGAAAAAACGGGCAAGCTTTGTCCAGAGGATTCTAAAACACGGTACGATGTGATGCAGTGGCTGATGTTTCAGATGGGCAACGTTGGTCCCATGTTCGGCCAAAATGGCTACTTTCAAGGCTATTGCCCGGAGGATATTCCGTTGGCAAAAGAACGTTATTACAATGTAAGCAAACAAATTTACGGTGTGTTAGATAAACGTCTTGCTGAGTCAGCCTATCTTGCTGGTGATGATTACTCCATTGCGGATGTTGCGACCTTTCCCTGGACTACGATCAAACAGCGTACCATGCACAAAATCGAAATAGACGAATACCCAAACGTATTGAGGTGGAGCGAAGAAGTTTCACGAAGACCTGGCGTGCAGCGTGGAATTGCAGTGATGTCAAACGATTTGAAAGTCGGCAATCCTAGTGAAGACACTTATAAAAATATGTTCGGCAGTGAGCAGTTCAAAAACAACTAATGAAGCAAATAAACCTATACACATATTGATCTTGACGCCCGGTACTGGGCATCTTCTTCATCGACTGGCTCAAACTATAAAAAGAAAAGCGCGACTGTCCATATTAAAAAAACAAACTGATTCGCACTCGTAACGATTGCTCACGTCACGGCAACGCCGGGCTCCGTAGCGTCTACCCTAAGAAATGGTACCCCTTCCCTTTTAGGGGACCGACCCCTAAGTCACTCGATTCGAGCGTTTCCGCCCGCTCAGGATACCGTTCGATCACGACATTGAGCGTTGGATTAACAGCATCAATTGCCTCCAAGGCTGCCACTGCCACTTCTTTTAATGTAACTTCTCTTGTCCAGATTAGTGCGGCTAAACCGAGACCGTCGTACTCTACGTAATCTTGAAGTTTCATTTACATCTACCAGCTTCTTTTTTTCCCATGCAACCAAAACTGACCTGTTTCTACTTTTCGACTAGCTAAATCGAATATCTCTTCAGCAACCTCCTCTGGATTTATGGGAGCATCTTCGCCCCCCATATCTGTCCTCACCCAACCTGGATCAAGGGATGACACGGTGACGCCTTTGTCCCTTAGCTGATAGCTCATTGTTCTAGTGAACATATTAAGCCCAGCTTTGGATATTTTGTAAGCGGGAACATTCCACGAGTCTTCGATGGGTTCGCACAAAGAGGCGCCCATAGAAGAAATATTGATGATATCGCTCGGCGAATCTAATTGACTTAGAAGACGATTAGTAAAATCTGCTGGGCCGATAAGATTGACCTCGATATCTTCTCGTAGAAGATCAATATCTAGCGGATCATCGAGTACATCCCTGGCAGCACCCGCATTATTTACCAGCAGGGTTATCATCCTACCAGTATTTTTTATATAACTAACCGCTTCGGTAATGGTCTCAGGCTTTAAGTAGTTCAAACTTACTGGCAAGAAGTCTTCATTCTCAATGTTAACTCTTCCGTTTGTAGCTGTCCCAATGACAAACCAATCATTTCTTAAAAATTTTTGTGCGGTAGCAAATCCTATCCCGCGACTTGCTCCAGTAATAACAATTGTTTTCATGAGTCTAGTACATTAAAAGGTTAGTTGTCTTCGGTGGAGCCACGATCTTTTAACGGAATTACGACATTCATCGCACTCTGATCTGCGGACCAACCCAAGCCAGTGGGAGATGCAGGCATAGATCCACCACCACCCACGCCGACCATTAAAACCAAAGTCTTAGGTCTAATTTTCCCGTCCAAGAAATTTGAGATATTCATCTGACAATGCACCGAAGCGTTACCCCAAGGGCGCGCGATTTATCGCGGTATTTCAAACGCAAGTAAAACATTACCCCGCAGTCCGATATTAAACTGATCCATGCCTGACATGAGGTATAACCGGTTATCCGCAACGACTGGCCCCCCGAATGCCGCCAACGTTCCACCCCTACCCTTGCGCCCGTTAATGCCGTCATATTCCCGCACAGTATCGTAAGTCCATACTTGCTCGCCCGTATTAACATCAAAAGCCCGCAAAACGCCGTCGAGCGTCCCCGCAAAGACAATCTCGCCGGCAACGGTAGTTGGTAAAGTAAACGCGTTAGTGCACGGCGGTGTCGGTTTTCCCTCACAGTCACCCGGGAGACCCGACACCTTCCATACTGACTCTCCAGTCTCAACGTTCACTGCCGTCAAGGACCCGTCTGTCGACCAATCCATGGTGCCATCGGTAAACTGTATTTCTGCATCGATGATTGGCACGTAAGCGTTCTTGCTGTCGGTAGAGAAACCCCACAAAAGACCACCTAGCTGCCCGCCACGACCAACCCGATTCCGCCATAGGACTTCCCCGTTATCGGGATTTATCCCATAAAACATGCCATCTTTCGAACCCGTCATGATGACGTCTTTACCGGTGGGTCCGGTGACCAGCGCTGCCGGCGCAACAAAATCACGGTCACCTTCAAACTCACCGGGATCCTCCTCGTTGTCGGGGGAACACGTCGGCCGCTCAGGGTCGACCCAGGACTCACAACCAAGGTGGTAGATATCTGCACCGCCCAAAGCTTCCGGGGCAAGCGCCGCTACCCAGCGCTTCGCTCCAGTCTTCATATCTAAGGCGATAACTGCATCTGATTCGTCAACACGCGGTTCCGTGTTTTGATTGCCAGTCGGCACATACACCAAGCCGCGTTTAGCATCTACTGTGACCGCTGAAAATACCACCGCACCTGACGGGCCATAGCGGTTTGTACCGTTTTTGGTTTTCCCAAGAAACTTCGGTTCCTCATCTATCGTATACGTCTTCCATAGTTGTTTACCCGTGTGCAAATCGTAAGCCACGACGCTGCCCCTAAAGGTACAGCACGGATACTCGCGACCCTTGACAAGATTGAGCACCTCCTGCATCGAGGAAATAGGAACGTAGACCACGCCATCGTGCACTGTCAGGTTACCGGTAATGCGTGAACTCGGGATCCATTCCGCCTTGGTCCGCCATAGTAATGCGCCAGTGTCAGCATTCAACGCATAGACATTGGTCGCGAGGTCGCCGAATACTGCGATCCCATCCTCGACGGCGACATTCGAACGAATCCGCCACTCGGCGCGAAACGTCCAATGGGCGCAACCCTTAGCAGCGTCAACGGAATAGGCCCAGTGATTGAGGTTCCCAAAGAAGAGTCGATCACCGACTACGGCAACGGGATGCCCGCCGCCGGCAAAGGCACGGGTACTCGGGAAGGCAATAGCCCATTTTAACCTAACTCTGCGTACGCGCTCGGCGGTAAGCCCGTTGTCAACGTGTCGATTAAAGCGATTGTTATTCGACAGCCCCGGCCAGTCGTGCAAGGGATCGGCTTTAAGCTTGTCGTGTGTTTCACACATCGGAACTCCGCTTTCGCGTGTGTCCTTATTAGGCTTCTGCCCGGCGATCCATTTCGATACCGCCCACCTATCGGCGTCTTCCATGCCATTAACGAATTGTGCCATAACGCCGTACCAGAGTTCCCGGTAGATGTCTTCAGCACTCATGTTTGTAAGTTTGGCTAGATCGGGCCCATAGGTCTTCCCGGAATGACAATCAGCACAAGTTTCGGCGTACACATTCGCGCCTCGCTGCTGTGTACTTAAGCGCGTATCTTTCGCGCAAACGTTGTTTACAATCAAGATCAATAGCAAGGTGACTGCGAAACCAAGCATAGGAGAAATTTTCAAGTTTTTCGGTGCAACAGATCGCAAAAAGTATTTCATGTCCCTCCCCCGTCCGTTAATTAATCTAGAATTTCTGTCGGTACGTTTGTTCCTGATTCAGTTATCTATATAGAGCGAGCACCCTCTCAAATTTATAGCCGCGTTTAACCTCCGAGGCGAAGCCGCGCGTACCAACAATTAAAACAATCATAGTTATTGCTGGTATCGGATATTTCCGATCAACTCGTCTAGCAATAATTCGCGTCGCCAAACTTAAGTTGCGCCTACCTACAGGGTACGCGGACGACGCTTTTCGCTTCTGATACAACGTCACGATCTTTCTTTAGTATATGCGCCACTGAAATCCAGCCGCGACCGTCAACGACCTTTGATTCTTCGACCTGACCTTCTACAGTCAACGTATCATCAGCATATGCGAAGGAATAATATCTGAGGGTCAGTTTCTTAATGAAAATTCGTGGACCTAACCAATGGCTGATCGCTTGGGCGAATAAAGCACCGTACATTTGCCCGTCAATAACGGGCCTCGCTAGTGAACGCGCTTGCGCGAAATCCCTATCATAATGTAATCGGTGCCAATCCCACGTGGCTCCGCCGTAGGCAACAAGATCAGCAGCAGAAAAGGTCTTATCAAAGGAGGGCAAACTATCACCCGCGTGAATTGTATCGGCCGTGCGTGTCTCTGGGATTTTCACTTGAGCGGCTGGTACACGACAGTCTCGCGGTTTGTGGCAAGTAACTCGCCTTTGTGATTGCAGTACCGCACGATAGATTCGACAAACAGTTGTGTGCCTCCTTTCGAAAACGAACGTTCCTGAATCTTGTCCAACCTCCACTTTGCGCAGATTCGATCTGTAGGCAAAACGGCCTGGAAAAACTCGTAGTCGTTTCCGACTCGTATCATGCGGCAGTCAGAAATAGGAAGGTCCCACACGTGTCCCGCATAACCCTCAAGATTCTTTTTGCTATCCGTATATTGGCAACTTTCACAAAGCAAGGTTGGTGGGGCAACTATGCTCGGGTACCCCGCTTCTTTTGCGTAACCATCATCTCGGTACAGTGGGTTATCGTCTTCCATGGCGACAGTAAAATATCGAATCGAAGCTCGACCAAGGCTTTCTGGAGCTTCGTACGAAACTTCTTTGCCTATCCAACTTTTTATTGCGTCTGTTAGCAGGGCCACGACCTCTCCAGTTGCAGGCGCGGCGCCTAGCCAATCACAGCGAGCGGATCGACTTCAAGTAACATGTCTTGGCGCAATAAGGCGTCACAAACGAGTCCGGTCGATACCGGAAACGGTTCGCTCAGTGCCTGACTTCTCACAGCACCTACGTCACGGTAGTTCGACAAGGCGCCAGGTACGACATACTCAATCGTTTTAATCAAATTTCGTGTCGTACCTCCTGTCGCCTGGATCACTTTAAAGATATTGTCGTAAATGTACTCGGCCTGATTTCCAATGTTACCTAGGTACTCCACTTCTCCAGTTTCCGGATTAACCGAGCCTTGCCCCGCGAGGAAAAGAATATCGCCCGCCCTAACCCCCGGGTTGTATGTAAGTTTGTCATACCGAGACCAGCCCGGATTGATAGCAATCGGCGTGTCTCTGCTCGCGATAAAATCATATTGTATGAGGGCTTCGGGATGGATCAATCGTGGCATTACAATTCCCGCTGCGGCTGGGTACACGGGGCCCAGAAAAGAGCGGCGGACGTCCCCGGTGCGGCGGTAATCCGCAAGGCCGGAAGGGGAGATATACTCAACCGTCTTAACAACTTGATCAAGACTAAGACCGAGGTTACGCAGCATCCTTTCAGCTGTTGAAAAAATTACTTCTGTCTGCGCCACAACGTCATTGGCGCCGACAAGGTTGCCGTCGCGGTCCAGGGGCATAATAGTAGGCAAGAAAATCAGGCCAGACGATTTATCTGACTCAGCCGCTGACCGTTCAATTGTCTTTTGATGGCTAGGAGTTACTGCAGTGATTTCAATTTCGATAAAAGCATCCGCTCGGAGTAGACTCTTTACCGGGACAGTGTTGACCGTCGGTTGATGGGAACCAAAAACTTCCTTACGCACCGCGACCGCTTCACCATAACGCTCAATGCCGTCAGGTTTTAGATATTCGACGATACGAACGACGTCAGAAAATGATCCCCCAGCTGCCTCTAAAATAGCGCCAATTTTTTTGTATGCGGTACGCGCTTGCATCACCATGTCACCGCGCACCAAGATACGTTTTTCTATTTTGTCGAACTCAGATGCAGTGTGCCCAGACAGGTACAAGCGGCCGCCGACGCTTAACCCCAACGAGAATGAGTAACGAGAGTAATCGAACCAAGGAAAGTGTTCAGGTTTTATAGCAGTCGCGTTAATACAAATTCACCCCGCGCCGACGAAGAAATTCTGGCTCTTTATATTGTCAGGCGGCCACTGCTGGGTTACGTCGCCAAGCACTGAGGATATCTGCGCTATCCACCACCCAACCGAAACGAGTCCCCATCGTAGTTAGTGCCCATTCATGACGTTCCGGGGCAATTTCGCCAGTGGCATCTCGAACAATAAAAGTTCGAAAATCGCGTTGGGAGGCATCACGTACTGTTGTCTCAACACAAATGTTTGTAGTGACGCCACAGACGACCAGATGTCGGATATCATGCGCCGTTAAAATTGAATTGAGCGGTGTCCCGTAAAATGCGCTGTATCGATTTTTCTTAACGATAAAATCCTCCACTCGTGGGGCCATTTCATCAATCAGTTCGGCGTCCCAACTGTCCTTGGCGCACATCTTAGCCTCAATCAACCCTGGCAACACTTCGTTGGCTATGACACCTCCGTCTCTGTAATCTTCACGCCAGACAAGTCTCGTATAGATAATGGGCACGGTATGAGCTCGGGCAGCTTTGATCAGGTTTTCGCAAGGCTCTATCGCAGATTGGCATTGGGCAATATCAAAGCCTGCAGTCTTCGCTGAGCCCTCGTCGCGACAAAAGCCATTCTGCATGTCGACAATTATGAGCGCCGTTCGAGCTGTCGGTGGTAATTTCACGGCGACATTCTCCATGTTCTGCGAGTTATTTATATTCAAACGGAGTATAAAGTCCGCCGGCGGGAATATCGTGCACTGGGACAAACCGGTTCGCGGGCAACCCCTCATACGTTGATTCGTCAGCATCAAATTTTTCAACAGCGAAGGTAACCTCTGCCATGCTAAGCAGCAAGCTCATAAGTTGTTTTTCAGCCTCTGGGAATTTATCTAACTGGAAAGCATCCAGATAGGCGATAACCGCCTCCAGCCGTGGGACCATTAGGTCGTAAAAATGCCGTAACTCTTGCTCTGTACTAGCGTGTCTTTTAGCGACACGTTCCGCCTCAGTCGCCAAACACCATCCGGATTCTGCTAACGGCTCAAGCTCGGCAAAGGCTTCAGGCAACATTAATGCATATCCTTACTCGATGGTTTCCCTGACTCCATCGCGCCAGTGGCGAATTTCCTGTTCAACGGCCCAATAGTTATGCCGTACGAACATTTCTTCGTCTTGTAATACGATGGAGTCGATGGCTCCCGATTCGAGAGCTTCTTGTGTATGTTCATGTGTCGTGCCGTCTTCCCGTAGCGCGTCGCGCAAAAGAATGCGCCCGTATTCTTCTGAAAACCGTTCTCCCGCCGTTTGGGCTTCCGGCATATGGATCTTAATCTCCCACAATAGGCGATTTTCTGAGAGGGGCCAGAATTGATGTGTATGCCAGACACCACCGAGTATAAGGATATTGGTGTTCGGAAAGAGATGCACAATATCGAATCCCCAATCCGGGGCATTACTGCTGTTGATGCCAGGTCCAGTCGGCTGATTGATCTCCCCTAACCGTGTGATCGAGCTGTATTTACCTAGGGCAAAAACCTCAACGTCTTGAGGCTTGTAATGTGGGTTGCCCGGCCAGTTCCCGTATCGATGACGGTTATAGAGCCGCATATCAAATGATTCAACATGGGGGCGGTCCGGTCTGTTGAATAACTTCGGCCACGTCTGCCCGTGCAGGTACGGCACGTGGTACACCTCCGATTGCGCATCAAGTGCTAGTTTCCAGTTTGAGCGCTGAAAGGATTGATAATGGTAGCGTTGCGGTAATGCTTGGAAAGGGTAATCCCTCAAATGTGCGGCGATGGGCCCCAAGTAAGTTTCTAACGACTCTTCCGGTTCGGCTTGAAGATTAATGAAAATGAAGCCCTCATAGATTCCGAGCGAAACCGGTGGAAGGTTTAGCTTCCCGCATAAAGGCTCTTTGAAATTCCCCTCCTCCGGCACGAAAACCAAGTCTCCTTTGCCGTCGTAGACGAAGCCATGAAAACGACAAGCCCAAGCGCATGCACGCTGACTTCCCTTGTAATCCCAGACCAATTTATTCCCTCGATGCCGACATACGTTGTGGAACGCGCGGATTTCACCATCTCGCGCACGCACGATGAGAATAGAGGCTCGCGCGGCGTGGATTTCACGGACGATGTAGTCCCCTGGGTTAGGTATTTCGTCAACAGTGCCGACCGTCAGCCAGCAGCGCTTGAAAATTGCCTCTCGCTCCCATTCAAACCATTGCGGTGAGATAGCGGGCTCGATTGACACTGGTCCAGTGCCAATCTGAGCGAATTTCTCTCGCCAACGATAACCGAGATCGGAGGGCAGTGGAGTCAGTTCAAGTGGTTTAGGATTGCTAGCCATTGTGAAAACATGCCGAAGGAACGCTCACACGTCAACCCCCATGGGAAATCTTTCCTTACCTGCTGGTCGGTATAGCCTCGTCCGCACCCCGTTCGCCCCCGTGCCCACTAAAGTTGGTCGCGCAACACACGCCGCAATAGTTTCCCCGTAGGGTTCCGCGGTAATTCTTTGATGATCCGGTATTCCTTCGGGATTTTGAAGTTCGATAGCTGCGCTTTACAATGGGCTCCGAGTGCAGCGAGATCAAGTTCTGGGTGCTCGCTCACTAAAAACGCGACGACCCGTTCGCCCCAGTGCTCGTCCGGCACGCCCACAACAGCGGCCTCCGATACTCCCTCGAAAGCAAGTAATTCGTTTTCGACTTCCCTTGGGTATACATTAACGCCGCCCGTGATGATCATATCTTTCGCCCGTCCATCTATGTGCAGGAATCCATCCTCGTCTTGCCACCCGAGATCTCCCGCAGTTACCCAACCATTGCACCACGCCTGCGCAGTTTCATCCGGCTTATTCCAATAACCATTGAATAAATAGGGAGAACGCGAGTAGACGTGCCCCTTGTCTCCTGCCGTTAATTGCTGCCCATCCTCGTTCAGAATTGCGACCTCAGTGTATGGGAATGGTTGGCCCACACTGTCCGGTTTTCGCAGAATATCCGCAGGCCGGATGTTGCATACGATTCCCGCCTCAGTAGAACCATAGCATTCGTATAAAACACCTTCACCAAAGTAGGCAACCATCTTTTCTTTCGCTGGCTGAGGTAGCGGCGCGGCGTTCGAGATAATCGTTTTAAGGGCAGGGAACTGACGGCGATTAAGAGTTGCTGAAGGAAGTGCGAACAAAGCACTGACGTGAGTAGGGACTACGAAGATATTTGTCGCATTTGAGGCTTCCAGGTCATGCAGTAATCTTTCGGGGTCGAAGCTAGAGAGGATCGTACAGCACCCCCCGGTGAATAGAGGTGCTACGCCGAAAATAAATCCTCCGCCATGGTATAGCGGAGCGACAGCTATTGAGTGGTCATCGGCGCCGTAGCAACCATATTCCGCAGCGGCTGCAAGGAAACTGAGCGCCCTTGATCGATGTGAAAGCATGATTCCCTTCGGTTGTCCTGTCGTACCTGACGTGTAAGAAATCGCGAAGCTCGATTCGTCGGAGACCGCCTGAATATCGACTGAACATACTGCGGAGTCACGCCATTTATCATAACTTGAGCCAAGCACATAAATCCGGTCGTCCGATATGATGCTCGCCGCTCGTGCTGTTTCTTCGCATGCTGGATGGACGAATATCGCATGCGATTGACTGTCAATCAGAAGAGCCCGAAGTTCTGCCGTTTTTGTGTGCGAGTTAGCGGTAACCACGACCACACCCGCATCCCCGAGACCCGCCACGACTTCGATATATTCGAGGCAGTTCGGCGCCAATAGGGTGACGTTACTGCCCGGTTTAAACCCGCTAGTAGCTGCCGCGGCCGTGACCTTTTCTATACGCAGCTTCAACTCCCAGTACCGAAGTCGTTCGCCATCGCAATAGATAGCCGTCTTTCGTGGATTCCGCAAAGCAGCGGTTCGGATCCCACGCCCAATTGTCATTGGTAAAACAGAATTCGTCATATTTGCGTAATTCGCCGCTTTCATCTTTCCCCGCATTCCTTTAGCGAACACGGCCGGTAGGCAACAGCTCTTATTGGAGTTGCGGTCCCAGAAATTTTATTACGATCTACTCCTCGAGCTCATCGGCGAGAGCCAGCAACCATCGCCGGTAGTCAATTGAAAACGTGTCGATTCCCCCAATATGCATCTCCTCGGAGAGATTCTCAGGCAACTCTTCTGGGCGTTGGGATTCCACGACCGGCTGGTCCTGCTCGTACACCATCGTAACGAATTCACCGAGCTCCTTGTCCCGATCATCCGGGTTGCCGAAGTCACGTGAGGCTATGGTGAAGTTACGAATCTTCTTCGGCGAGATTGGTGTCGGATGAAAAAATAAGTGATAGCGTTTGCCATCCTCGAATAGGAGATTCAATACACAAGTGAGCGGCATAAACACTCGCCAGTCGCCCGAAAACCGGATGTGGGATTCCGTCGGCAGATCTTTCCCGCCCCACGCCGCGGTGTCGACGGGGACATGTATCCACGAACCCTCGCCTTGGCGATTCTCCAGACGGTTCTCCTCCCGCCAAACCTCATGCGGAGGAACCTCCGGAAGATTACGATCGCCTAGTGTCCTGTCATGCAAGATCGGGAAGTGCGAGTAATCCGTGTAGTTCTCGACTCGGCGAGGGGCGCTGCAGGCCCAGTCTACGGCCGGAACTGCGACATGGTGATACTCAGATTCATTCCACTGTGGGTAATCTGGCAACGGGAAATGCGGCTCATCCACAAGCGAGACCCAGATCATCCCCAACCGCTCCTCGGTCGGGTACTTACGGATCCGCTTCTTGATGCCCGCCGCTAGATCCGGCTGTGCCGGGACGATGGCACAATTACCATTCTTGTCGTAGCGCCAGCCATGGTACGGACACTCGAGTAGACAGTCGTCGAGAATCTGGCCGAGCGATAGCTTGGTTCCGCGGTGTGCGCAAAGATCGTCGAACGCAACGACATCACCTTCCATTCTAGCAATCACGATATCTTGGCCGCAGAGCGTAAATCCAATCGGCGCACCTACTAGATCCTGAGCGTAGGCTACCGGATGCCAAAAATGACGAAGCGTACGGTATATTCGGGCCTCAGCCTCAACGTTGAGATTGTTTGACCTATACTCCGCATCGCTCATGAGATTTCTCCGAGAAATAAGCTCCAACAGTAGCGTTGTCATCTCGCGGACGATAGGAAATTATCCGAAAGGCACGCCCAAACATTTTACGAATATAAATAAAACGTGCAAATTCGGTAGGGGCTAACTCCCAGACACTAACGCCATTTCCTGAAGTATATCGCGAATCACACCCGTGACTCGCGAAGTGGTTTGGGAATCAAAAGTCAGAGGCTCATCGTGGTTATCAAACCAATGTCTAGCACCTCTTAGCGATATAAATTCGATGTCTGCGCCTCCTAATGCAAGTGCTTCTACTCTTGAACGACACTGGGTCGGATTTGTAATGATGTCCGCGGTCCCATGAAAAATTAGCGTTTTAACGGTCGCGGGAAAGCCCTCCGCGCCCGTTTTCGAGCCAAAGCCACAATAGGGATAGAACAGAAAAGCAGCACGGAAATTCTCTACATCTAATACTGGTAGCTCTGAGAGATTAGGTGGTAGAGAATCGGTTTCGGTGAAAATCATAAAATCCATTGCTGTCCAACCGCCGTGCGACCACCCCATCAGGATAGTTCTGTCAGAATAAATGTCGGGGCGGTCCCAAACTGAGCTTAGAGTTGCCATTAGATCACCAGCTCGTTCATCTCCACGAATACGACGACCGGTACAAACCTGAGATTCAAGCACACCTCGCTCCTGATATCCGCGAGCCGAAAAACTATCAATATGCAAAACGGCAAAGCCTTGCTTCAGCAACTCAGTGCGCCACTTGTCGTGATGTGGGTGCCAACTAAGACAGCCAGGTAGCAGAACCGCTAACGGGTGCTTGTCTCCAGTCTCGGGCAACACCAGCTGAGTATGCGACGATAATTTCTCAATCCGATCGTGAATAGTGTCGACAGCGTAAACGGAAGTACCAGCAGTTACGTATAAAATCGTGCTCAGAAGGATCCTGTGTGCGCTCGAAGCTCGATACATTTTAATCAGTCGCTCGCGATATATCTTCTATGAGTAAAAAGCTCAGGCTCATAAACCAGGTTTTCGTTGCAGCACGCATTTTGTTTAATCCCTAGAGACACTGATGTCCGAAATTAATCTATTGGAAAATCGTTCCAGGACTCTAAAAAATCAATCAGGCAGGACTTCGATGTATCCAAACTCTTGTATCGTGGAACGCGGCGCCCCCGATCGGGCCGGCCGGATCAGAGCCGGTCAACACATTGATTCCGAGACCACCCTCAAAAAAACGATTAGCCCACAACGTCTCGACTATCACGACCCCCTGTTGATGGCCGTCCGTTATCGTCACCTGGATCTGCAATTGGCCACGTTTATTGCCAATAGTGACCAATTCCCCTTCGCGAACGTTCAAGGCGGCAGCATCACCTGGATGTAACATGATACTTGGCCGCTTCTCACGACGGAGTGAAGTGGGCGTCTGATTGAAACTTGAATTCAGAAAGTGCCGAGCGGGTGCGGTTACAAGGCGAAAAGGCATTTCTTGATTGGCATCCTCCACCGAACCCCAATGATCTGGTAACAACGGCATTTCTGCCAAGACCTCCTGAGGAACAAATCCTGTTGGCTTGATCCCAGCCCAGTCTGGTTTGAAGTGGAACCTCTGGTCCGAGTGGCCAAAACCTTTCAAATAATGCGATTCCTCAAACGGCGGTTGACAGTCTATCCATTTACTACGCGCGAGCGATCCAAGATCTCCCCACCCAGACTTTTGCAGTAGATCATCGACGATTTCCTTTGCCGTCAGGCCGAACCCAGGATGCACCGCACCCAGACGATTGGCTAGTGCACAGACAACTTCATGATTTGACCGACATTCGCCCGGGGGATCCACGATCTTCGGCCCGTAGATAATATGTTGATGCCCCCCGCCTTGGTACACGTCATCATGCTCCATGAACATAGTGGCCGGTAAAACCACATCAGCCATCGTCGCGGTCTCTGTCATGAATTGCTCATGCACGCAGGTAAACAAATCCTCGCGTGCAAAACCCCGTTGGACAAGCGTGAGATCCGGCGCTACGGACATCGGATTGGTACTCTGGATTAACAGGGCGGTGATCGGAGGTCCGCCCTTAAGATCAAAGGGATCATTACAAAGCACCGGTCCTATGCGGGACTGATCAAGCAAACGAATCTTGGGATCCTGCTTGTCAAGCCCGTCCAAAAGTGCACGGTTCCAGTGGTAGATGGCCCCGTTGTTGTAAAATGCTCCTCCTCCTTCGTAGGCCCACGCGCCTGTGACAGCTGGAATGCAAGAAGCGGCGTGCATATTCACGGCACCGTTCCGATGCCGTGTAAAGCCAAACCCGAGCCTAAAATAGCTTCGAGGATGTTCTCCAATCAACTTAGCGAACGTCTCGAGCGTCGACTCCGGTACGCCGGAAATCGCCGATGCCCACGCAGGGTTCCTACCCTGCAAATGCACTTCAAGTTCATCCGGCACATCGGTAAATTCGTCGAGATACGCGCGATTTGCATAACCGTCGCGGAACAAAATGTGCATCACGGCACACGCGACCGCGCTATCAGTCCCCGGACGCACGCAAACGAAGAGATCCGCTTGTTTAGCGGTGGCATTGAGATAAGTATCAACGACCACGATTTTCGCGCCACGGTCCCTTCGCGCACGCAAAGCGTGGGTCATTACGTTGACTTGAGTGCTTGCCGCGTTGGTGCCCCAAATCACGATCACATCTGCCTTGGTCATTTCACGCGGATCTACCCCCGCAAGCTTTCCAGTTCCCGCGATGTAGCCGGTGAAGGCTAGTGAAGCACAGATGGTAAGGTGCTCGCCCGAATATTTTTTTACGTGGCGCAGGCGATTGATGCCGTCGCGCATCACTAAGCCCATGGTGCCGGCATAGTAATAAGGCCACACTGTCTCTGAACCATGTTTTTGCTCAGCCTGCAAAAAAGCTTCGGCGACCTCATCGAGTGCAGCATCCCAACTGATCGGAACAAAATTGCCGCTGCCTTTGGGGCCATTGCGCCGCAATGGTTGTAGTAAACGGTCCGGATGGTGGATCCGTTCCGCGTAGCGCGCGACCTTGCTGCAAATCACTCCCGCAGTGTAGGTATTATCCAATGCGCCTCGGACTTCGCCAATCAACCCATTCGGTAAAGCTTCAACTTCCAACGCACAGGTAGAGGGACAATCATGCGGGCATGCGGTGTAGTGGATTTGAGGCCGAGTAGCCATCGAAAAATTAATCTTCTATGGTTCAACGTTTATAAGGCTAAACCTTAACGCGTGAAAAATCGAGGTATCCCTTTGGTTTGGTGCCAACACAATGGCGGTTAAGCGATACGACCTATCCAAGGCAGGGTCGCATCCTGTCTCCGCTGATCTCAAGTGGGAAGCAGATGCCGCGATCGTCGGCGGCGAAGTCTTGCTTGGAAAAATCGCTCGACGGATCATTTAGTTTCCCGCTACTTGCCCGGATTTCCACACAATCCTAAATCACCGATCTTTTCCCGACCATTGTTATAAGGTCGCGAATTTTCGTATCCATTCCCCTTAACATCTAATTTTTTTCGGCCTGCTGTGCAGATCCGCGTTAACAGCCTCGCCACCCAAACCGTCGAAATTATTTTTCTGCCTGGGGGCAGATACAGGCTTCGGGATAAGCTAATTTCAGTGACGGCCGAACGTCTCAGGCGCGCTCTTCTTCCCGTCGCGGCGCGGAACAAAACGACGGTTCAAGAGCCGGAAGCAGGCGGACACCTTAGAGGTTTTGCATTAAATAAAAATTATCATAGTCATTAATAACAATTAATTAAGACATACATTTGATAAATTAAAATATCTTGATGTACTTATTAATATAAATAAGATTGATTTTCATTTAGATTTATATGTAGAATTGGAGTCTAATCATCGCCGGGGCAATCATTTGCGGTTTCGCAACATTTTTCACCGGCAATACGACGTTAATCCAAATCGAACCAAGAGAATTTGAGGGGCAACCATGTTTACGCAGAAAATAATCTCCGCGATGCTGTTATCAGCAGTGTTTACTAGCGCTGTAGCAGCTCAGGACGGGCAACCGGCGGAGGACGGGCAACCGGCGGAGGCTCAGGGCGGGACGGCAGGGGCGCAAGAGGAGGTGCTGGTTACAGAAAAGTATCTTGCATCCGCGAAAATGAACTCAGTGAAGACGCCTACACCTATTATCGACATCCCCCAAAGCCTCACGATTACCACTCAACAAGAAATTCAACAGCAGGGAATGAAGAGCATCGGAAATATCGTCGACTACACGGTCGGGGTGAACAATTCACAAGGCGAAGGCCATCGGGATTCGGTCGTGTTTCGCGGCATCCGCTCGACGGCTGACTTCTTTATAGACGGCAATCGTGACGACGTTCAATACTATCGTCCGCTTTACAACGTGGAGCAGGTCGAAGTACTGCGTGGTCCCAACGCCCTTCTCTTCGGCCGCGGCGGTACTGGCGGAATCCTGAATCGCGTCACGAAGAAAGGTGTACTCGACGAGAATTTCGTCGATTATATCTCGAGCGTCAATACATACGGTGAATACGACGTCCAGTTCGATACCAATTACGCCTTGAACGATAGGTCGGCTTTTCGGCTCAATGCGTACTACGCGAACCTGGACAATCATCGCGATTATTACGACGGCGACCGGATCGGCGTCAACCCAACCTTCAGATACGATTTCAGCGACGATACGAGGGTCGATTTGTCTTACGAATATATAAATCACGAGCGCTTCATCGATCGTGGTATTCCAACGGGAACCGATGGCAAGCCTGTTGAGCGCTTCGACGATATCGTTTTCGGGGATTCGGAACAGAATCAAACGGACCTCGAGGCCCATGTATTTCGTGCAATCTTTCAACACAGTTTTACGGAGAACCTGAAAGGTAACTTCAATGTGTTCTACGGCGATTACGACAAGTCATATCAGAACGTTTATGCATCGGGATATAATGAGGCGAATACCCCTGGTCTCGTGACAGTGGATGGATATATCGACACCACGCAGCGTGAAAATCTGATCCTGTCAACGAACCTGATTGGAGAATTTCAAACGGGTGGTCTTGAGCACACTGTGCTTTTCGGCGGCGAACACATCGATACCTCATCAGATCAGGATCGCTTCAATGCGTTCTGGGATAGGACGGCTGACGACAATGAAGTCTTTCGGGTAGCTGAACCGCTCGGACTGAATGGAGGCGTTGGTATCAATGCAGCTGGCCTCGTGACGACAAACAATTGGTCGAATCTGAACGATTTCACGCAAGTGGAGATCGAGGTCTATTCTGTCTATTTCCAGGACCAGGTTACTGTCACGCCCTGGTTACAACTCGTCGGCGGCGTGCGGTTTGACAGCTTTGAGATCGAAGTTGATGACGTCAGAGCAAATGCTTCAGACGACCGAACGGACAATGAATGGTCGCCCCGCGGCGGAGTGATCCTCAAACCCATAGAGAATATATCCCTTTACGGCAGTTACAGCTCATCGTTCCAACCACGCAGTGGTGAGCAGTTTGCAAACCTCAATAACAACCTGGCTCCGGATGAATTCGAAACCTGGGAAGGGGGCGTAAAGTGGGACGTCGCTCCGATGATGAGTTTCACGGCGGCGTATTTTCAGAACGAGCAAACGACCACTGCTCGAGATAACGTTACCGGTGAAAACTTCGAAACTAGGGGTATGGAAGTCGAAGGGATTGAGCTTCAAATGCAGGGGAAAATTTTCGACCATCTGTTCGTCCGTGCCGGGTACAGCTGGATGGATGGAGAAACCGCTAATGGATCGGAACCTCGCGAGTTACCGGAAAACACGCTGTTTTTTTGGGGAGATTATCAAGTCTCGGATAAATTTGGCCTTGGCATGGGTGTGACCCACCAGGACGATACCTTGATCAGGGATGGAGGGTTCCAGAAATTGCCGGGTTATACGCGAGTTGATGCCATGGCCTATTACGACGTGACCAATAAATTACGTCTCCAGATGAATGTCGAAAACCTGACAGATGAAACCTATTTCCCGAACTCGCACAGCACACATCAGGCGACCGTGGGACAACCGATAAGTGCACGGTTTTCGATTCTCGGCAGATTCTAGAAAAGAGAAAGAGTCACCACTCGAAAAGCGCGCGAGAAACCTCGCGCGCTTTTCGTGCGATGGGACCCCTTCAAAATAGTCAATCGTCCACATCAAGGTCGGCTCGCTTCCGCCGGCCTTATACGATTTAGAGCCGTTGCGCGTAACATTAGATTAAAGGGAGCTGACGCCCTATACTTGGCATTGCTTCTTCTAACGGTCAATTGCGTAAGTCACCACATTCAGGCTCACGGAGGCGCGTCATGTAATTCGTCGCTCTGTGTCAGATGATCGACTGTTCGGTTATGCTGCCTTTCGAAGCGGTTTAGCGGTAATTCGCAGGGGCCGTCGATGCCCGTCCAACAAGACACTCATTTACGACATCACAAACACAAGACAGTAAAACTATGGTTGTTCTTACGCTAAAAAAGCCGTCCCATACACTTTCACAGCGGATTTCCCTGTTATGCATGTCCATGGCGATGCCATTTGTCGTGCTAGCAGCAGATTTGAGCGACATCGCACGCGAGGGTGAAAAGAAGTTTGCGGAGGCAGAATCGTCACAAGCGAAAATTGACGAATTAGTCGACGGCGCTCAAGACCGGCTAATTAGATATCGGGCCTTACTCAAACAAGCCGAGGGGTTAAACAAGTATAATCAGCAGCTTAGTACCCAAATCGAGGGTCAACAAGATCTACTCCAACGCATTGACAAATCGCTTTCGCAAGTTGCGTTGATAGAGCGTCAGATGTCGCCATTGGTCAGCACTATGGTTGACGCGCTAGCGAAGTTCGTCGAACTGGACCTGCCCTTCAACGTTGGTGAACGTCTCCAACGAATTGCTTTTCTCGAGGATTCTCTGGTAGCGGCAGACATCGATGTGGCTGAAAGATTCCGGCAAGTGATCGAGGCTTACCAGATCGAAAACGAATATGGTCACAAGATCGATAGTTACCAAGCGATCGTCGATCTCGACGGGCAACGGCGCGAAGTGGATGTATTGCGCGTCGGACGGCTCGTAATGGTCTGCCAAACAAAGGACACTGCGCTGGTCGGCCGTTGGAGTGCCGAGGACAAACGATGGGAGCTGATCGACAATATCACCTACCGCAGTGCGATCCGCAATGGGATCAAAGTGGCGAATAAGCAAGCCTCTATCGACATCTTGACCTTACCTCTCCCTGCACCAGAGGTGGCTCGATGAGAGCACTAGCGAGGCATTTGGTAGTCGCCGGATTAATGTTAGCACCGCTACCACTTATGGCCGCAGATGAATTGTTGTCGTTAGACGAGCTATTGAGACAAGTTAAACAAGGCAGAGCACAAGACGCCGCAATAAATAAGCAGCGCGAACAAGCTTTCATCGCGGAAAGAGCACTACAGGAAGAACGCTTGCGAGAAGCGACGGCTGAAATCGCGCGACTAGAGGCCAAAAGCGATGCGTTGGAACAGGAATTTAACGCCAATGAGATTCTTGTGGATGAAAAACGTCAGCAGCGCGATGCACGCTTAGGTTCACTAAAAGAATTGTTCGGTCACCTCACGGCCGCAGCCGCGGATTTGCGGAGCCGATTTCGCAGCTCGATCACGTCGAGTCAGTTCCCGGGCCGGGAATCATTTTTGAGTGACTTGATCAAGAAAATGAATAGCGATACAGACCTACCTAGCTTAGAAGAGATTAAACAAGTCTGGTTCGAAATGCATCGAGAATTAACCGAATCCGCGCGAGTCGTTAAATACAAAACAGCGGTCGGCACACAGCTCGATCGTGAAATTGTCCGCATCGGCTCATTTAATTTAATATCGCAGGGTGATTATCTCGCCTATGATGCCGATAGCGGGAGCGTGTCGGTGTTACCGCGACAACCGGATGGGCTTTCAGCAAACGCTAGAACCTTACACGCGGCGTCCTCCGGATTTAGTGCAGTCGGTATAGATCCAACTGGTGCCGCTGGCGGTGGGTTCTTAAAAGCCATGATTAATTCTCCAACCCTTACCGAGCGCTGGCATCAAGGCCGCGTAGTTGGCTACATCATCACCGGAATCGGAGTCTTCGCGTTAGTTTTCGCGATTTGGCGATTTTTTCGACTGACATCAATTGCTACTCAGATCACCTGCCAACTCAAGCGGGACCAACCTATGGAAAATAATGCGCTGGGTCGTGTATTACTCGTTGCCGAAAATTCCGCTACAAGCGATCCGGATTCTCTAGAGTTAAAACTCGGTGAGGCAATACTAAAAGAAGGCCCCCGTATCAACGCCGGTCTTTCACTGTTGAAGATCATCGCGATGGTCGCGCCATTACTCGGCTTATTAGGTACAGTCACTGGCATGATTATCGTCTTTCAAGCGATAACGATTTACGGCGCCGGCGATCCGAAAGCGATGGCCGGAGGAATTTCAAGCGCGCTAGTAACAACTGTGCTCGGCTTAGTCGTCGCAATTCCAACGCTATTAGCGCACACCGTACTCAATACAAAGGCGCGCAATTTACTGCATATTCTGCGCGAGCAAAGCGCTGGTATTCTTGCGCAACGAGCAGGTCATTAACTGCCTGTCAACGGTTAAAAGAACATTATGTTGTTTTTCTTACTCGACGGACTTGATGCAATTCGTGGTTTTTTTACCCTCGGCGGACCGGTCCTAATTTTCATCGCCGGGCTGACTTTCATCATGTGGATCTTGCTGCTTGAACGGGTGTTGTATTACTTAACGTCGTACGAACATGACGCGCGCCAGGCAATTGAACTTTGGCAGGCGAGAAATGAAAGACGCTCTTGGTATGCGCAAGCGATTCGCGCCAAATTGATATCAGAATTACATCTCAAAATTGAGCATAACTTGTCGCTCATAAAGACGATGATTGCCCTATGTCCACTATTTGGCTTACTCGGAACCGTTACCGGCATGATAGAAGTATTTAGCGTGTTATCGATTACCGGTGGCGGTCAAGCCAGATCGATGGCCGATGGCATATCGAAGGCGACGATCCCTACGATGGCCGGGATGGTTGCGGCATTGTCCGGCGTGTTCGCGAATATCTATATCTCTCAAAAAGCCGCTCGCGAATCAGAACTCATCGAAGAGCACCTCAGAAGCGATCACTGACCATGAGACGACAATTATTTGAAACTGATGAGGATCGAGAAAGTGACAACGCAATCGACTTAACGCCAATGCTCGACGTTGTATTCATCATGCTTATCTTCTTCATCGTAACTGCAACGTTCATCAAAGAATCTGGTGTAGAGGTTAATCGACCGGACGCCAATACCGCAGACAAAAAAGACAATACAACCGTTTTAGTTGCGATAAACGCGGATAACAGCATTTGGATCGATAAACGTAGAATCGATGTTCGGTCCGTGCGCGCTAACATAGAGCGCCTGCACGCTGAAAGCCCGGAGGGTGGGGTTGTAATCCAAGCCGACGAACTTGCATCAATAAAAATATTTACCGCTGTATTGGACGCCGCGCGAGAAGTGGTAGATTACGAGAAAGTCGTTTTAGCAACGCGACAATCACATTAAGTTCGTAGGGTAGACGGACTACGATGGATTCAAACATCACCAGGACGATAATCGTCACACCACTGGCCGCGCTGGTAACGTTATCCCTTTTACTTCTGATGGTTACACTAATTGAATTCGCGGACGGTGAAATCGATCGAACAAAACGGATCAAACTACCGGACATTTATATGCCTAATGTCGAGCGCGAAATTCGCCGCATCATTGAGAAACCAGTTAAGCCGGAGATAGACGAGACGCCGCCGCCAGATATTCCCAAACAAGAATTCGAAAAGATTGACGACAACGCTGCGCTCAACGGGATGGGTTTACTAGGTCGTATTGAAACAAACCTCGATCTCGATATTGGCGCGGGCTTACAAGCGAGCGATGGCGAATATTTGCCGATTGTCAAAGTCGCACCTCAATACCCGCGCCGAGCGCTGACTCGCGGCATCGAGGGTTACGTCATTATCCAGTACACGGTAACGAAACAGGGCACGACAAGAGATGGCATTGTTGTTGAAGCGCAACCGGAAAAAATCTTCGACAAAGCCGCTTTGAAATCGGCATCGCGGTACAAATATAAGCCTCGCGTGATAAACGGCCGCGCGGTAGAAGTACCTGGCGTGCGAACTAGGATCACGTTTGAAATAGACCACGACTAGATGAACAACACTCCTTTACCACGAAGATTGAGAATTGTCGTCACCCGAGCTTTCTGGACGTTCCTGTGCGTCGCCTTGATAACCTGCTCGTCGCTGAGTACCCACGCGGCGCGTCAGAAAGATCGAGCACGATCTAGCGGCGCGATCGACGCGCAGACGTTTGAAATTCTTATGGCAGCCCAAGAAGAAACCGAGAACGGCAATTTCAGCGCCGCGCTTAAGATCCTAGACGCAATTAAAGATAGCTCTAAATTGAATAGTTACGCTAAGAGTCAGATGTGGAACTTCTATGCGTATATCTATGCAACTCAGGAGCAATACGAATCGGCGATCGCTTCCTACAAACACGTCATCGCCGAAGTTGACGCGCCTGCCGGCCTCAAAATGACGGCAAAATACACAATGGCTCAACTTTATTTTCTAATTGAAGACTACCCTTCAGTCATCGAACTCATGGAGCAGTGGGTCCGTGATGTCGAACAACCCACAGCAACAGCTCATATCATATTGACGCAGGCATATTTTCAAAACTCGTCTTACGACGAATCGCTCGCTAATCTTTTGCAAGCGATCGAATTAGCGAGCAAGGACGGTAAACCTATTCAGGAGAATTGGCTACGGATGAAAGCGGCTATATTTTTCGAAAAAAATGATACGAAGAAAACCCTCGAAACCTACGAAGAACTAATGGCCAGCTACCCGAAGGAATTATACTTACGGCAAATCGCAGGCTTACACGGAGCACTAGGAAACGAACGCAAGAGGTTGGCATTGTATGACGCGCTACATGTTCATGGATCGTTAACAAGAGAATCGGAATTGATCAACCTAGCGTATATGTATATTGGTCAAGGAATCCCACACAAAGCTGGCCGTATCATCAAATCTGGTATGCATAACCGCGAAATTGAATCTAACGCCAAGAATGTAGAAACCCTTGCAAACGCCTGGGCGCAGGCAAATGAACATCGGGAAGCGATTCCGGCACTCCAAAACGCTGCGCGCCTGTCAGATAAAGGTTCGCTCTACGCGCGACTCGCAGGGGTTTATTTCGACACAGGAGATTTTGTCAACGCCGCAAGTGCGGCACGAAAAGCAAACCACAAGGGCGGACTCAAACGCGCTGGCAATAACCAAATGTTGCTCGGAATGGCGTTGTTTAATCTCAACGATTTTGAAGCTGCTCTGCAAGCCTTTCGACAAGCGAAAGAATCGAAAATAATATTTTCTGATGCAAGAAATTGGGAAGCATATACGCTCTCTGAGATTAAGCGACTCAGAACCATTGAACAAAGCAAATTTCGTCTCAACAAAGAAACGGAGGACACGCTTAAGGCAGAAGAAAATTACTTAGAAGCGATCGGCCACAGAATGATCCTCGACGTTAACGAGAGCGCCCCAACGCCTTGAAACGACGAAGATCGCTATCGTTCCTATCCTGCCCATAAACGAGCTTGTGCGTGTAAATTGTTCACCGTACTGTCGTGAATCCTTCACCGCACGCTCTAATTCATACTGAGCATCGATCTCGTCTTGGGTCGCGAATTCGATAAAGCATGCCAATCCCTCGTACTTAGGTCTGGTAGTCTGATGTTACCAATTTTATTCAATAGCTTTCCCGAAAAACAAAGCGGTTCCAAGAATTCTTCATCGCCTCTTCGTGGCGCACTGCAGCAAAAATAGCGCCTAAAGCGATCCTCAATAAAACTATTTTGGGTGACTAACAACAGGATGACTGGTTAAGTTGTGGTGTCATTTCCACAACATATAGTGTCTTAAAATTGTTGATAATTATTCTTAGTTATTGTTGAGGTAACAACTACTATCCCAAACAAAGGCTATAATAGTGGTAAATCGGAAACCTAGAAATTGCAGATTTTTACTCTACTAATTGCAGCGATTTTATTTGCCACCACCGGTTCAGCACGCGCGGAGCAAATCAGTGGACGTGAACTGCTGGCCTATTGTGCAGACGGCGAACCCAGAACCCATAAAACCTATTGTGACGGTTATATCACCGCAGCCATCGAAACACATGCGACATGGGCACTGTGGAATCGC
>Ga0310344_10000594_pt1 | contig 28329 bp, 19 predicted proteins | sample HC15DNA20200_MG_FD_203801 | JGI IMG/M metagenome (GOLD analysis project Ga0310344, IMG submission 203801) | Marine microbial communities from station ALOHA, North Pacific Subtropical Gyre - HC15-DNA-20-200_MG | ecosystem: Environmental > Aquatic > Marine > Oceanic | place: Pacific Ocean: North...
ACACGCATAACATCCCTTTCTTTCTGTTCATCTGAAAGCTAGTTAACAGAAAGTTCCATATGCTCTCAATCAACAGAAAAACTGATGTTTACTGTATTGCAGTAAGTGTCCTTTTCGACCATTCTCAGAAATGAGTCCTTCTCCGAATTCGCGACTCCGATGATGACCGGATTAGCCGTTACTTGAAAGTTCAACCCATTCGATGTTTTTTACCTGCAGATGGTAGCTTAAGAATCCAAGGTCATACGTTCTCGAACCAACTCTGACACTTCCATATGTCAATGAATTCAGATTTTCCACTACCCCGGATCTCATGAGCAATACTGATTCTCTTAACTCGAAAATTCCGGATACCGTTTTAATTACGGGTGCTACAGGATTCATTGGGAAAGCAACGGTCCAACATTTCCTCAATGAAGGATACCGTGTTCGCGCTCTCGTTAGACCGACTGGCCATTGGCCGTTTGACCCACACCCTTTACTCGAAAAATTCCAGGGAGATATGCAAGATCATAAGTCTCTTATCCTCGCTACAGATTCGGTAAAATGGGTAGTACATCTCGCAACGGCCAAATCTGACGAACCCGACAGCTGGAAAACCAATGTAACCGGAGCGCAACATCTGGTCGACGCCTGCCAAATCAACCATATTCAAGCAATCGTCAATGTCAGTACACAATCAACCAAATTGATGCGCAAAGGGATATATGGGCGTACCAAACATCAGGCAGACACGCTGTTTCACAATGCCTCTGTTCCCACCATGACCTTGTTGGTCAGTGTTGTTTACGGCGACTTGACCAGTGGAGTTTTTGGCAGTCTGGCACGATTCAGTCAATGGCCTATTACACCGGTAATTGGCAACGGCCGTTGTCGATTCAGACCTATCTACAAGGATGATCTCGCCCGGTCAATCGTACAGCTCATTTCACAGCCCTTTGACAATAGGAAAGTAATGGACATCGGTGGGCCTGATCTCATTTCCCTGAATCAATTGATCGATATCCTTTCCAAAAAGTTGGGCAAAATATCTATGCGTTTACATTTGCCCATATGGTTTGGCCTCTTGATTGGAACGATACTTACTTTCTTGCGAGTCCCTCTGATTACGGTTAGTAATGTCCGTGGATCGACTGAAGAAATCCCCATGGACCTCTCACCCTATTTGAACACCATTGATTTCATTCCACGAAATCTCGAACAAGGGTTGCAAACGATCCTCTCCTGTCGCATGGAAGAAGGTATTTCACTGTTGGCATATTCTGCATCGTCATTTGATCGGCACTGGAAACCAAAACCAGCACTCATAGCAAAATACATACGGGCACTGGAGTCCCTCCAGATTAATTCTCAACACCGTCTCGACCGATCCGTTTTAAGAAAACCATCCATTATTGGAGGTCTCGATGCTGCCTCAAGAATACTGGCCCCAAATTGCATTCTCCAACAGAAGCTGAAAATTGCAGCGTCGTTGATGGAATGCGATCCCGACTCTGCAAACTGGTTACTTCCCAGTAAGCAATCGACTGTATCAATGGTATGTTTTGTGACAGCGATGCTTCTCAGGATTATTCACAAGGGCCTACTGGCTTTGCTTTTGCTTTGTTTTCGACGTTTCTATATCCGTAATACCGGACTGTGAAAAATGGACGTATCGTCCGATTCCACAGAAAATCTGTTTGACGTGATTGTCATTGGTGGAGGGTGTGCCGCCGCTCATGTCGCCGCACCTCTCGTCCAAAACGGCAAGAGAGTGCTCATGCTGGATGGTGGACAACTTCCGACCATTTCACCCGATCTCGCGCCGGATGACCACTTTGAATCAATCCGATCCCGTAACAGGGAACAGGATCGATGGTTTCTGGGAAGTAATCTATCGGGCATATCCATTCAAGATTTTCGGGAAGGATTGGCATCAGGAAACCTTACTGGAAATCGGGATTTTGTTATACGTTACGCCCATCAATTGCTTCCAACGACAAGTGATCGGATTCAAATAGTACAAAGCCTTGCCAAGGGGGGCCTAGGCGCCGCTTGGGGAGGTGCGTGCGCCTTTCTCTCATCTCAAGAACTGACGAAAATGGGGCTGCCAGCTGAAGCCTTTAAAAAACATTATGACATTGTCAGTCGAAGAATCGGAATTTCTGGACCGCCTGAACCTTATAGTGTTCAACCTCCTGCCCGGCTGGATCACCATGGACGAGCGTTAATGAGTCGCTATCAAAAGAAACAAGATTATTTTCAAAAAACAGGCCTCACTCTGACACAGTCGCACCTAGCATTATTAACACAGGACCTGGGACAACGTCGAGCCACAGACTACACGGACATGGAGTATTTCTGTGACCCCAATCGATCTGTTTATCGCCCCCAGTTCACGATTGAAGAACTTGAAAAACAACCCCATTTTTATTATCGAGGTCAGATGCTTGTCGAGTGCGTAAAATCGATTCCTGGAGGAGTAAGCGTGTCTGGTTTCTCCATTGAGCAGGGAAAAACGAATGTCGCTTTCTCATTTACGGCACATCGGATTGTGCTTGCTTCGGGCGCGATAGGTACGGCCCGTATTTTGCTGAGAAGCTTCCCCTCACTTAATCAGAAAACATCTTTTATTGCAAAATCCCACACGCTGATTGCCTGTCTTAACCTGTCAATGGTAGGACAACCCGGAGACCATCGCCGTACCAGTCTCTGCCAGCTTTACCTGCAGGACACGCCCACAAACAATATGTTACCCGAACTATGTGCCCAGCTTTACTCTTACCGTTCTCCTCTGCTTTGCCGTCTCTTACAAAGCCTTCCGCTACCCACCCCGGAAAGCATGAGGATATTGGCATCCCTGGTCCCATCTCTGGTTTTCGCAGATGTCCGATCTCCCAGCCATCGGGACACCGATCAATGGCTGTCCTTGAAACAGAATAACCATCCAAACCACTATAGCACTCATATACACGGGAATTCGGATGAAACGATTGACTATCTTATTTTGAAAAAGGTAAAAAAGGCACTTCGCAAACTTGGATTATGGCCCCTGAAATCCGTATCCATGGCTCCTGGAAGTACGTTTCACTATGCAGGTACGGTTCCCATCAGGGATGTTGAGACGGAGCGTTCCCTTTCAGCAGATTCCTCTGGTAGACTAACACAGGAACAAAAAATATTTATTGCTGATGCGTCCCTGTTTCGATTTTTGCCTGCCCGCCCACACACATTAACGCTGATGGCGAATGCAAATCGAATTGGAGAAATCATCTGCAACCAATTACCATGACGATCGTAACCTCCCCAAACGGCTACTGCATCTCTGTCCGTTTATTGCTGTTTCCGTAATCTGTCAGCTCCGAAAGGCATTCGATTCAAACTGATGAGAACTGCTTAAAATACCGATGGCACGAAAACAGAAACCTTTACCTTAGATCTCTCAGACAAAACCCTTCATGTGCAAAGACTCTTCCACAGACCTTTGGAACTGTAGCCGCTTCTGCATTGGAACCGTATTCGTCCTTTGGTCACTCAGTCTGGCCATGAGACTCGGCGTCTATCAGGGGTTTTCTCAGAGTCCTTTTCGTTCCCTCCCATGGGTAGATGAGGCCAGCTATTACAACTGGGCGAAACAAATCCATGATGGCAACCTCATCTTGGACCATCCGTATTTTCAGGACCCTCTCTACCCACACACGCTGGCTGTATGGATGTTTGCTGTGGGGGACAACGTACTTGATCTAAGATGGATAAGTGCCGTCTTCAGCTCACTTATTACACCGTTGACTTTTTTGGCTACTCGATTACTCCTAGACAAAAACGGCTGTCTGGCTGCAACCTTCTTATCCGCTGTCTACTTACCTGCCATTCAATTTTCAGTGCTGTTGTTGAAACCCAATCTGGTCATCATCATATTGACGATCTTGATTTGGACATATGCCCGATTCCTGCGATACGTGAGATTGCGAGATGCCTTCGCGCTCGGTCTGGCTTGTGGCGCAGCAAGTCTGCTGCGAGGTAATTTTTTACTCGTACTACCATTCCTGCTCGTCTGGGTTTACTGGTTCACCAACAATCAGGACTACGTATCTTCAAACCGCACGCCAAAGGCCATACGGAACAGCGTTGTATTTTCAATAGGTCTGTTCTGTTTCCTTAGTCTTTCACTCCTGCACAACTGGCTTGCTTCCAGACAATGGATCCTTACAACTTCACAGGCCGGGATGGTTTTCCACCTCGGAAACAATGAAGAAGCGACCGGAGGATTTTCCAATCCATCGTGGGCAACGGCCGTTGAAGGAATTGAACATCGACAATTTGTTGAAGAAGCACGCCGGCGCACAGCCAATCCAGATATGACACAGGCTGAATCCAGCCGATATTGGTTCAACCAATCTATGTTATGGATCGTCAACCATCCGCTGGACTGGCTAACCCTATGTAAAAACAAACTGATCGTGTTTTGCGGACGACCAGAACACAGTGACAACCATTACTATGAGTTAATCGCAAAACGCTTTTTCCCATGGGTGCGTTACGTAACCCTGCGCTGGGATCTCCTGTTGGTAATGGGCACCATTGGACTCAGTTTTCCCGTATTACGTCCAGGCGCAAAGGGCGTACTGATTGGAACCGCATTCCTGCTGTTTATCAGCATGATCATCTTTTACCCTCTCGCACGCTATCGAATGATCCTCGTACCATCTTTGCTGGTCCTGAGTGGATTAACCATTCAACAGTTTATCGTCCATCTTCGAAACCACAGTTGGAAACCCTGTATTTGGAGAATAACCTTCATCGCAATTCCCATTTCAGCAGTATCTTGGGGATTCTTCGGACAACTGCAACCGGGGCTGTCTCACGCGCTTCTGACATTTGGATCAGCTTATGCGTCAGAGGGCAACCGTTCCCAGAGAGACCACTACTTTCACGCCGCGCTATTTTTTTCACCCGAGGAACAATACAATTACCGCCAACTCAGAAACCGCTACCTCTCTGACCACGAAAAATATCAAGCCGTCTTAACACAACCGATCGCCAGTGCTCCGTTGGTTGACTGGATCCAGTGGATTCACGCCTACAAAAACACACACACTTTATTCAGCGAAAAAGATCTCAGAACGATTCGGGATGCCGCCTACCGGATTAACCATGCCGACCTCTTTTACGAACTTGCGGTTATTCAGGCTTTCCATCACGATTCTTCAAAACACACCGGACGTACCGTTACTCAAGTCCAGAACGCACGAATTAACACAGCACAGCGTTACCTCCAGCAGGCGTTACGGTGCAACCCCGACCATCCGCTCAGCCTAACAGCACTCGGCGCCATGATGGCATATCGTGGAGATTTTCTGCAGGCAAAGCGATTGTTGAAACAGGCTGAAGAGCACTCCACGGATCCCTTTCCTGCGGAACAATTACGGCACCGTATTCAGGAAAGAATCGCTCCTTGAACATCAGATGACGCATGATACAGCCCTATGGCCAAAGACTTTTTTTGGCCATGACCGTTAAACACATTACTACCGATATCCGGTAGTCCTTTCTTCCATGGTCTTTCTGCTATTTGCGTCCCAGTCCCAATACGCTGAGGAAAAAGCTCGCCAGAATGGACTGGCATCCCAATGCGAGCGACAAAGACGAAGGGATAACAATTCGCATCGTATGCTGTGGCTCAAGTTCTCCAAACAACTGGACTCCCCAGTCCGTGACGGCGTAAACAGAGCCCACCAGCCCAAGAATAACAAGAAGACTACCAGCAGCCAGCCCCCTTTCCAGTGTCAGGATACCAGTTAGGCGATGCCATCTCGGGTCCACTGGCAACAATCCTTCCCCCATCGCAAACACCTTGGTAAAGGCAGCAAAGAAAATAGACTGAAATCCGATATAAATCGCAAGCGCGCAGTACAGAAGAGTGTGGACATCAAGACTGACTCCACCAACAACCCGGCGTCCAGGTAGTAACCACAGCCCACCCAACAATCCAGCTATTACCAAAACTAGACCTGGAACCAAAAAAAGCCATCGTGGACTGAATAACAAAAGAAAACGCAGATGCCGCCAACCATCTCTCCAAGTACGCAGGTGCGGGGGCCGGGAACGTCCATCCGGTGACAATGTCGTTGGGACTTCTCCTATGCGAAGCCCCTGCAACGTCGCTTTCACCACCATTTCACTGGCAAATTCCATACCCGTCGTGCGGAGATCCATATGCTGAATCGCATCTCTCTGAAAGCCACGCAAACCACAATGAAAATCACGACATGGACTTCCGAAAAACAACCGCCCAATCCAGGTTAAGACAGGATTTCCTAAATAGTAGTGAAGCCACGGCATCGCACCGGGTTTTATGCCACCCAGAAAACGATTACCCATCACCAAATCATAACCGCATTTAAGCTCTTTGAGAAACAATGCACAGTCATCAAAATTATAGCTCCCATCTGCGTCCCCCATGATGACGTATCGCCCACGGGCCGCCAGAATACCTCCCATAATAGCACTGCCATAGCCCCTTTGTTTAACCTCTACAACTCGTGCACCGTGTTCTTCCGCTATGGCAAGAGAACCGTCCGTACTTCCATTATCCGCAATCAATACCTCTCCATGTATCTGGTTTTGCTGCAAATTTCGCTGTATCGTTCTAATGCAATCCGCCAGCGTTTCTGCCTCATTCAGACAAGGCATGATTACAGACAGTTCGATTTCCGTATCATCGGGAACAGGTGATGATGAACACGCTTCTTTTTTAGAGTGAGAGGGTTCGTTTCCAAGCATATCACTTTGGCCAGACGGAATTCTTTCCATACAACGGAACACATCAGGTGGTTTACCGGCGACTACTATGTTTAGAATTCATCGCTCACCGCACAATCCTTCCGGATTTCGCCACAGCGTTAAAAGCAGGATTATTACGGTTTCTCCACTGCAGAGAGCGATATTGCCAGTTGGAACGAAAGAAAAGGATCAGAACAACGCTCAAAGGTCCTCTGCCACTGGACCTCTCTTGCCAGTTTCGGATTACTGATCCATCATTTCATGTTCCTTCTCATCCAGAAGACGGTTAACTTCTGATTCGTACTGCTTCGTCAATTCCTGAATGTCCTCTTTCACACGATCCCGATCATCCTCCGTCAACACTTTTTCTTTCTGTAACTGGTCGGCTCGCTTGTTCGCATCTCTACGCACATTACGAATCGCTACACGCGCCTCTTCACTTAATTCCTTCAGACGTGAAACCAGTTTCTTTCGTCGTTCTGTGGAAAGCGGAGGAACATTGAGACGGATCACCCGTCCATCATTATTGGGAACCATCCCCAAATCACTGGCCTGAATAGCTTTTTCAATTGCAGGTAAGGCACCTGGATCAAACGGCCGAATGACAATCAACTGTCCTTCAGGCGCAGCAACATTTGCGAGTTGTTTAATTGGAGTATGCGAGCCATAAAATTCTACCCGCAAAGAATCAACTAAACCAGGACTGGCCCGACCCGTCCGAATACCGCTCAAATTATCCTGTAAAACACGAACAGAGCTTTCCATTCGTTCTTCAGTATCCAGGAGTATCTCTTCGCGACTCATCGGAATCTCCGATTTATTCTTTGTGACGAGAGGAACACTCACAACTATTCAGAAAACTTACCCGATAGTCACTACTGTCTTTTGCGATCAACCGCCTGTTAAGAATCCGACAACTCGGGATTACCAACCCATGTTCCGATTCTGTCTCCGGAGAAAGCACGTTCAATATTGCCTTCTTTCTTAAGATTGAACACAAGAATCGGCACCTGATGCTCCATGCACTGGTGTATTGCCCCCATATCCATCACACGCAAATTCTGACGAATCACATCCTGATAGGTCAGTTCGGTAAAACGCACTGCGTGTGGGTTCTTTTCCGGATCCTCACTATAAATCCCATCTACACGCGTCGCTTTCAAAAGAACATCTGCTTCAATTTCCCGACTCCTTAGTGCAGCAGCTGTGTCAGTGGTTACAAAAGGGTTCCCTGTGCCCGCAGCCAAGATAACAATGCGTCCTTTTTCCAAATGACGGACACAACGTCTCCGAATATAGGGCTCCGCGACTTCCTGCATGCGTATAGCGGTCTGAAGACGCGTCTCACATCCAATGCTTTCCAGCGCATCCTGTAACGCTAACCCATTAATCACAGTAGCCAGCATCCCCATATAGTGAGCAGTAGGTTCCTTAATCGCGTCACTAACTGAACTGAACTGTGCCCCACGCAGAATATTACCACCACCAATGACGATCGCCAGCTGAACACTCTGTTCCGCCGCACGTTTGACCTGGTGAGCGAGACGAAGAACTTCCTGCATGGCAATGCCCGTCTCACCGGTACGGCAAAAACCGTCCCCACTAATTTTCAATAAAACACGACTGAAGCTTGTTTTTCGTTCAATAACTGATTCGGTTTCCGTAATCGGCTGTGTCAACACTTCCCTCCTGGAAATAAAGCCATATGGCCGCCTCCGCGACGTCGTTTCTCTTTTTCACGTCGCTGTCGATTCACCAAGCTCCCACCGAACAAAGCTTTCCAACTTCACCCCAGCATCATTCAGCACTTCTCCCACCGTTTTACTCGAATCCAACGCAAACGCCTGCTCTGGCAGCACCCGTTCGGCAAAGAAATTGCGCATCCGACCTTCTACGATCTTTTCTATAACCTGCTCCGGTTTTCCCGTAGCACGTGCCTGCTCACTCAGAATTTCACGTTCCTTTGCAACAAGCGTCGGATCAATTTCCGCTTGCGACGCAGCTACAGGGCGTAATGAAACAATATGCATACAAATCTGCCGCAAAATCTGATCGTCTGAGGCAGCCTGGTCAACTTGAATAACAGCAGCCTGACGGCCATCGTGATGAACATAACCCGCTAGCACGCCCTCCCATCTCCCAATCCGGCTCAACGTCATGTTTTCGCGCAATTGATTCTTAGCGTCAGCAAAAGCATCCTCTAGTATCTGACTCGTATTTCGAGGATCTGATTTCTTCAGCAAAGTCTCTGGATCTGTTATGGAGTTGTCACCAGACAAAGTTTCTGCCAACGCCTCTGCCAGTCCAGAGAAAATTTCATTTTTGGCTACCGGCGCACTTTCACAACGCAGTTCAACCATGGAAGCTGCTGTTGCCGTTATATGCACAGCTATTAATCCTTCGGAGGTTTCGCGCCCTGATCGTTTGGCTGCAGTCGACAATCCTCGTTTCCGTAAAATTTCGACAGCCAGACCATGATCACCCTCGGCTTCACTTAACGCCGACTTACATTCCATCATTGGTAAGCTTGTCTCATCCCTTAACGCCTTCACCGCCTGAGCCGTAATCTCTGCCATTCGTGCGCAACCTCCTTACAAACAATCACCACATCACTTGATGATGAACCGTGTATCCCGGTTAACTGATCATGCCACCTCTGAATCCCGGGCCCAGGACATTTCACTACCTAAGTCTCTACATGACTACGAATCTTCTTTTTTAACGTCCTCTGATACCGGAGAAGCCTCGGAGGAAGCCGCTTCTGGTTCGGATTTTAGTTCCGCTGCCGGTTCCGCTGCCGGTTCCGCTGCCGGTTCCGCTGCCGGTTCCGCTGCCGGTTCCGCTGCCGTACTGATCGTTGCCTCGGCCTCTTTCTCGCTGAGCGAGGCACGCCCCAGCATGACCGCATCTGTCAACTCGCGCAAGACCAACTCAATAGAACGGATACTGTCGTCATTTCCGGGAATCGGTAAATCGACAAGATCTGGATCACCGTCCGTATCAATCAGCGCGACGGTCGGAATTCCGAGCTTAATCGCCTCCTTGATAGCTAAGTGCTCCTTGTTTGGGTCAATAACAACCAGCGCCTCCGGCTGACGGTTCATTTCTCGAATGCCATCGAGATTCCTATGCATCTTCCTGCGTTCGCGCATCAGGGAAGACTGCATCTTTTTTGAATAGGTATCCAAGGCTCCGGTGCCTTCAATAGATTCCAATTCTTCCAGTCTTTGTAACCGACTTCTGACTGTTCTGAAATTCGTAAGCGTACCTCCCAGCCAACGCTGGTTGACAAACGGCATTGCACATCGACGTGCTTCGCCTTCAATCGTCTCAGCCGCCTGGCGTTTGGTTCCCACAAAGAGGATTAAACTGCCCTTCGATGCCACCTGAGATAAAAAACGCTGTGCACGTCCGATACTACGAAGCGTCTGACGTACATCGATGATGTGAATCAGCTGACGCTTGCCATAAATATAAGACCGCATCTTCGGATTCCATCGGCTCGCTCGGTGTCCGAAATGGATACCCGCATCCAACAACTGCTTCACCTTAATTAACGGCACCTCTGCACCCCCCGTTTGGACTCTTCAGTTTGCTTCATAACTTTTGTCCTCATAGACTGTTACACACAATGTGGAGAGAAACCATGCTAACAATCCACAAAAAAAACGTCAAACTGTTTGACCCTCATTATTAAAACTCGTTCGAGACATCTCCTATTTTCAGCTACCCAGCCGATAACTCTGAGTGCTACAAAACCTGAAAGCGAATCACGTTTTCACCATCGCCATGGTCTTATTCCTTACAATTATCGACCATCTAGCCTTATCGTATCGTGGAAAATTAACAGAACACCTCACAAATACCGTTGCCTAACCATTTACTTCTGTATCTTCCATCCAGTATCCCTTTATAACGACCCTGCCAAACTTTCCTCTTATACAAAACCCCTATATACCTAGATTCATAAGACCACGCTGGCAACGCCAATTACTGTCAAGGTATGAAACCCCCCTCTTTTCACACACTCTCATTATTACTTCCTACGTCATTCTTCCCCTCTCCTGGAAAGATCTAGCCATGGCTGACCATTGCAAGCCTTCAAAGCGTCGTACTCACAATCATCTATATTCCGAAACGAGCCCCTATCTGCTTCAACACCAGTACAACCCCGTGAATTGGTATCCCTGGTGCCCTCTTGCTCTCAGAATGTCTACTGACGAAAAAAAACCCATTTTTTTATCTATTGGATACTCCGCCTGTCACTGGTGTCACGTGATGGAACATGAGAGTTTTGAAAACACTGCCATTGCTGATCTTCTGAATGAGCATTTTATTTCCATAAAAGTGGATCGGGAAGAACGTCCTGACCTGGATCAGATTTATATGAGTGCCGTCCAGTTACTGACCGGACGCGGAGGATGGCCAATGTCCGTCTTTCTAACACCTCAGTTGAAACCTTTTTATGGAGGCACCTATTTTCCACCTACCGACCGGGCAGGATTACCAGGATTTCAACGCATCCTAGAAACCTTGATACAGGAATGGAAGCAACGGCCTGAAGAAATTCAAACCCACGCTCAACAACTAACCACCCATATCCGAAACACAGCATCCGTTCCGTCTTCAGCAACAGGGTTGTCTGAAAAAATGCTCGACGATGCTTTCCTCATTCAAAACAAACAATTCGACGATACCTTTGGCGGTTTCGGCCAAGCACCTAAATTTCCTCATTCACTTGACCTGAGACTACTTTTAAGAACCTGGTACCGAACTGGAAATCCACGTCCGCGTCAAATGGCTGAGCACACCCTCACTCACATGTCAAACGGGGGCATATTCGATCAACTGGGAGGGGGATTCCATCGCTACAGCGTCGACAACCGATGGCTGGTTCCGCATTTTGAAAAAATGCTTTATGACAATGCCCTGCTTATCCCGTGCTATCTCGAAACTTTCCAGCTAACCGGAAACTCCAACTATGCAGAAACAGCACGAAATACTCTGGACTATGTCCTTTCCAGCATGACGCATCCTGACGGAGGTTTTTACAGTACCGAAGATGCAGACAGCGAAGGGAAAGAAGGAACCTTCTACACTTGGAACGTTTCCGAAATAACCACGATTTTAGGTAAGCGGAGGGCGGAACTTTTCTGTTCCTGCTACGATGTTTCAAAACAAGGTAACTGGGAAGGTACTTCTATTCTCAATCGTCCCAAAACAATTGCAGAAAATGCCGCATGGCTCGATATCTCTGAAAAAGATCTCCTCCATGAACTGAAAGAATGTTCCCAGTTACTGCTCAACAAACGCAATACGCGCATCCGACCAGACCGAGATGAAAAAATCCTCACTGACTGGAATGCTTTAATGATCGATGCGTGCATTTGTGGGTATCGTGTCCTGCAAGACAAACGATATCTCGATGCTGCGGTTCAGGCGATTAGTTTCCTCCTTGACAACGTGCGAACACCCGAAGGGATGCTGCTGCACTGTTACAAAAACGAAACTGCCAAATTTCCAGCCTATGCGGATGACTATGCGTATCTGATTCACGCACTCATTCAGCTTTACGAAGCAACTTTTGACTGGAAATGGATAGATACCTCATCTCAACTGGCAGAGCTTTTTATTGATCACTTCTGGGATCCTGAAGAATATGGTTTTTTCTTCACTGGAAAGAATCATGAAACACTGATTACGCGCCCTAAAATTGGCAGAGACAATGTCACGCCTTCTGCAAACGGTGTTGCAGCTTTCTGCTTTCAGCGGTTATCACAATTAACGGCAAACCCTCGTTATGCCTTACTGACTGAACAAATCCTTAACCGCTACCAGTCTTCCATCATTGATTACCCACAAATTTGTCCACAATTATTACTCGCACTCGATGAATACCTTGCACCTTCCCGGGAACTGGTAATCACGGCACCCGACAATTCCAAAGACCTGAAGCTCCTCTGCCAAAAGATCAACTCTCTTTTTCTACCGAACACGGTAGTCGCTGTACTTTCCGAAAAACACCGCCGGAACCATCCCCTTTTCCAAGGAAAAGACATTCCAGGCAACCAATTAGCCTTATACCTTTGTCAAAACAACAGTTGTGAGGTACCGGTAATCGGCCTTTCCCCTGCATTAGATAAAATCAGGTCTCTGATACCTCCACATGCAAGAAATCGCAATGTTGAGAATGAATAACCCATGGATTCCCTTTTCTTTCCATCCGTTTTAAGAAAATAAGACACCCCGATATGTGCATTCACGTGAAATTCAGCACTCCAGGTTTTGGACCATGTTTATAAGATGCTTCATCCAGCCCGACCAGAGATTCTGAGTGAACCGATTGCAGCACGTCAACCGTTTTATACGGTAGTTGAGTCAATAGTGTGGTACGATCATCGAAAGGTAAGGAGACCGTGTATTTATGACAAGGATATCCCGTTTTCACTTGTAATTCACCACAGTCCTTCTCTTCCACAGCCAGAAATTCTATGAATATTTCAACCATTCTCGATGGCGCAGCGCAGCATTTCCCCAGCGACTTACTGTTACAAGAAGGCTCTCCACCAGCCGTACGAATCCATGGAACATTGAACTCAACAAAGGTGCCTGCGCTTCAGGAATCTGATCTGAAAGAGATGTTGGATGAAATTACACCGGACGCTCTTTGGAAGCAGATTGAACAAAAAAAAGATGTTGAATTCATTCATGTCGAACCTCCGAAAACCAGGTATCGAGTAACCCTTTTTCACTCCAACGGTCATCTAACTGCTTCGATCCGCATCCTTCCCTACGAAACACCGTCTTTTTCTATTCTGGAATTGCCATCGGTTTTCAAGGAAATATCCGACCTCAAACAAGGACTTATCCTCCTCAGCGGTCGATCCGGTAGTGGCCGCAGCTGTACCACCGCTTCTATCATAGAGTCCATCAATTCGAATCATACCCGTCATATTATTGAAGTTTCTAACTGTCCCGAATTCAATCATCTGTCGAAAAAATCCTTCATTTCACAGGTTCCTCCCGGCTCCAAATCTTCCATGGAAACTGTGTTCGAACAACTACTCCATTACAATGCTGACGTTGTTATTTTGGACGAAATTAGTGATTGGACCACCGCCAGACAGGCATTACGTCTGTGCGATGCCGGTGCACTGGTTATTGCCAACTGCCTGGCGATAACTGCTCAGGACGCTCTGGAAAACCTGATCCGAATAATCCCGGAATCTTCACGTCAGAACTACCTTCAAAATCTATCGCTCAACCTGCAAGCAATCAGTTGTCAGCGACTATGCCGAAAAAAGAAGGGGAAAGGACGGGCGGTTGCTACCGAGATAATCCGTAGTGCACCGGCCCTGACCACCGCGCTGATCGAACAGGATTTCAACCGGATTGAAAAACTCATTCAAAGTGGCCACTCGTCCATGAGGAGTTTCGACCAGGATCTAGACAGACTCGTACGAGCCGAACACATCAGTGAGCAAGAGGCTCTGAAGCAGACACTCAATCCTGACAGCATGCAAATGTTGTTACGAGGATTTGGTGCTCGAACAAAATAGTGGAACTGACCAATCAAATCACCTGTTTTTCCCAACAGTTGACTCGAACTGTACAATCTCGCAAGCCCTGTTTTATAGATGAGATTGTTCTAGCGGGCAGGTTATTCTGATAAGCTTGGTGGCCGTTACCGATCTCAACCATTCCTGGTTTTCAATACTGAAGTCATCATGATCACACTTCTAACGGCAGTCCTATCATTTCTGGGTTTTATTGTCGCCTACCACACCTATGGAAAGTGGCTTGCAAACAAGATTTTTCGTCTTTCCCCCGATGCGACTGTACCGAGCGTTCAACTACGAGACGACATCGATTTCATACCCACCAAGAAAGAAGTTATTTTCGGGCATCATTTTACTAGCATTGCCGGCACCGGACCGATTGTAGGACCTGCCATAGCCGTATTCTGGGGCTGGTTACCTGCCCTGCTTTGGGTAGTCTTTGGTTCCATTTTCATAGGTGCCGTTCACGATTTTGGAGCACTGGTAGTTTCTCTACGAAATCGAGGGCAAACCGTTGGCGAAGTGGCAGGAAGACTGATTACCCCTCGGGCCAAATTATTGTTTCTACTCACTCTGTTTTTTGCTTTGACAATCGTAATCGCCATATTTGGCTTGGTCATTGCATCTATTTTTGCCATTTACCCTGCTTCGGTACTTTCTGTGTGGATTGAAATACCTATCGCGATAGCTATCGGTTTTTGGGTTTATCGACGTGGTGGACAATTGCTTTTCTGTTCGATCATCGCCTTGGGATTATTGTATTTGGCAATTTATCTTGGGGTGTATTACTTTCCCATTACGTTGTCCGTGAACAACCCCGTTGTCATCTGGACCCTTCTCCTGATGGCATACTGCTTCACGGCCTCCGTCCTGCCGGTGTGGACCTTGCTTCAGCCACGAGACTTCATCAACAGTCATCAGCTCGTTCTGGCGCTGGCCTTGCTTGTTGGCGGACTTTTTGTCGCGGGCCTGAGCGGTGAAGCGGATCTGGTAGCAAGTGCGCCCGCTTACTCTTTATCACCACCAACGGGATCACCCCCACTTTTCCCATTTCTGTTTATTACGATAGCCTGTGGTGCCATCAGCGGTTTTCATTGTCTGGTCAGCAGTGGAACATCCAGTAAACAGCTCCGGTGTGAAACGGATGCTCAATACGTCGGCTATGGTGCTATGCTGCTGGAAGGTGCACTGGCAGTCATCGTCATTCTTTCCTGCTGTGCAGGAATCGGTATGGGCGTCATGGAAGACGGCGTCATGCTTACACAGCGAGAGGCATGGCACACAAAATACAGTCCCACCGGACACTGGAACAGTTTCGGACTGTCAGACAAAGTGGGGGCATTTGTAGAAGGCGGTGCCAATTTCATCCATGCACTGGGCATTCCTCTCGAGCTTGCAATCGGTATCATCGCAGTGCTCGTTGCCAGTTTTGCAGCGACGACACTGGACACCGCAACACGGCTACAACGCTATGTGATTCAAGAACTGGGAACAAGTCTTCACATTGCGCCACTAAAAAACAAGTATATTGCAACTCTGAGCGCCGTCGGTCTCGGTGCCGCCATGGCTATGATTCCAGCACCCGGAAAATCGATGGGAACCGGTGGGCTGATTCTGTGGCCCCTTTTTGGTGCCATCAACCAGTTGCTCGCAGGCCTTGCTTTCATGGTGTTAGTCTTCTACCTTTGGCGCCGGAACATCAATGTCCTATTTGCAGCAATACCTATGGGCATCATGCTTGTCATGCCCGCAGCTGCGCTTCTATGGCAAGTCTTCAACACCAATAGCGGATGGGCATGGCCTCTGCTTGGAATGATTACAGGAACGCAAGATTGGGCCTGGCATCATTCCCATTTACTTCTGACCATTGGTGTAGCCACACTCGGACTTCAATTGTGGATTGCAATAGAAGCACTGCTACTGTTTCCTGCAACGAAAGGCATTTTGGAAAAATCCCTTCCTCCGCTGGAAGACCGTTCCCCAACAACTCAGGACCCTCTTTTATCATCGTAACCCTGTTGAAACGACCAAGCAGCCTGCGCGCCGTTGCAACATCGGTGATGATAAATATAAGATTAAGATAGGTTTTTCCCCTTACCAAGACCATACCCAGGGAATGCCATGGTTCATACGACTTTTCTGCTCGTTCTGTTGAGTGCGGTCGTGTTGTCTCCCAATCCTGATGTGTTACCAGTGATCGTTACCACGATCGATGCACGTACGGCTGAATCTCGTCGCGCCAAACAACTCGTTCAGCGTTACCAAAGCGATTTTTCCCGTCTACGTCAGGCTAATGGAAAAAGGAGTATCCAAAAAATCAACAAGCGACTCGTCAGCAGTCTCAACTCACTGGAAAAGATCTTTCGCAAAGAATCACTGCGGCGTGACTTTCGTAATTACTGCAATCTTGGAGGCATACCCATAGGAGGCAGTATCATTCGCAGCTCCCCATTTTATATCGATGAAAAATCTGTGCAATTTCGGGTTATTAACCGAACCGGCAAATATCTCCGACTTTTAACCCTCTCGATCTCCTTCTTTAATGAAAACGGACAACGGGTTGGCCAAAGCAACCGACGCATTCGTGAATTTCCAGCGAATCAGGAAGATCTGATTCGTGTTCCTCAAACAACTCGTTTTCACCAGGTTCAGGCACAATTCCTGTCTGGAAAATTTGGAATGGGAACCATCCTACTCGAGATTGATCCTCCAGAGACGCAAGTATGGATCGATAAAAAACGCATACTGCTAAAAGGACAAAAAAATATGATCCAACGGCAGATCGAGGTAGGAGAACATGTTCTCAACATACGCAAAGATGGTTTTAGACCCATCGAAAAACAGTTCCGTATCGAGCACGGAAAAAAACAGCAGCTTCGGATTGAACTTCAACCGCGCACTCGAAAGTCCGATTAAACTCCCGGCTGGCAAAGCACCACACGGCAACAACCTGCTACCCAGAACCTTTTTCTGTACCCATTGTGGAGTTGGTCAAAATGGCTGGTTGACCGGCTAGGCCGAAACAAAATTTCCAATCAGTTTTGATCTGGGCCAGACGATTCCGGACGAAATTCCGGAAGTAAAAACTGAAGCGCACTGCCACCCTCTCGTACCAGTTCTTCAAGTGGAGCGGTAGCACCTTCGGTGTCCAACTGTTCAATCCAGTTCATCGTCATATCTTCGGCATCCGCGCCTATGGAAGTAAAAAATTCCGTCTGAGGAATTGCTTCTCCGTAAACCGGGTTTTGGAAGTCAATTTGAATCAAACGATTTCCTTTGTCACGACCAGCACCAACATGCTGATACTGAATACGATGTGGAAAACCTGTCTCTCGGTTCAGTGTGAGGTATGCATGAGTGGGTAAATGTGGGAGCAACTCGGGTTGCTCACGCTGGTTACCGGGCTCAGCATCGGGATCCTCCGGGGGAAGATATCGTGATTTGATAACCTGCTTCCATTGGCCTTCCAAAACGTATACTGCCTGCTGATTCACCTGTTCGAATGAGACCTCTTCAGGAAGCACTCGAACCCACTTTTCAGGATCCATCGTATCATTGATCCCTCGAAGCAATTGTCCCATGGAAAACATTCCCATCATGTCCAATATAAGCTGCTGAATTTCTTGTTTCTGTCGCTTCTCCAAAACAGAAACGACCTGTTGAACGTCGATGGTCATTTCACGTTTGAACCCCAAAACATCTTCTTTAACCGTGAATTGCTTTCCATCACAGGACATAATTAAAAAACTAGTTCGATTGCCTCCCTGGCCTTCCACGAACTCCCCTAAGTCGAATTCCAGTTCCAATCTCATGGTCAGATCACCCGCACCCTTCAGGTAACGGCCTTTTCCAATCACAGATTTTCCAAACATGGTCACTTGATGCTGGATATCAGCCTGAATGGTTTGATACTTCGATACCTTTGCGATGGATTCTTCTAACAGTGATTTTGTTTTTCCGATCGCACTTTCTTGAGTTTCTTCGGAAACGTCATCTGGTGATGACTGAACGGTTTCCTCAACACGACTTGCCTTGTTGGCCGACTGGTCCTGAGCGCAAACTAATTCTGTAAAAGTAGTTACGAACAACAAAACAGAAACAGCAGTCCACATTTTAACGTACTTCATAGGTCCAGCCCCTGAGGTAACGGGTGTATCGAATATCCATTCAAAATGGAATATAACGATTTTGCGAAAGAATTCGGCTCTAACGGTCGAGATTAAGCTACAGACATTTGATTCGGCTCGGCCATCGGGATATGAATTGTCCTTCTATTTTAAAGGCACTTCCCGCGGTGGTCCATGCAGAAAAACCAACTTGTTCGTTATCGGAACATTTCATCACGTTTGTGGGAAACGAATTTCAGTCCGAGGGAGTCATGATGAAACGCACTATTATGGTATTTGCTGCCGCTGCATTTGTAGCGGGTTGTTCTCACGACCGACAGGCCGTTATGACTCGGCACCCCGGACCTGGAATAGAAGGTCCCGGAACGAGTGCACAGACGCACGCACTGTCATCAGCCACGACTACACATGCCCAGGTCTTTTTCGCAGGACCAGGTGGTATGCACATTAGCTGGGAAAGTGGAGGACCTGGACAGTTTTCACCTCCTCAAATCACTGCACCAGGACGATATAATTTCAGGCAAGGCAATATTTACCGACTGAAATTAACGGGTATCCCTGGTCGCGACGGAGTCGAAATATATCCGACCCTGGAAATAGCCGCACCGAATGCAAAGACCAGTTCCTACCTCTCACACAACCCCGTTCCGATTTCCATGAGTGCAGAGGACATCGACCAGATTCTTGCCGGCAATTTCCTGACGAAGGTGGTTTTTCTTCCAGATCCACAGCATCAAGAACTTGCTATTCCTGGCGTAGAAACCTTGGTCTCAACGCGACTTGAACCTGGCGCAAATCCGACGGCTGAAGCGGACAGAAGAGGTACGATCCTTGCCATTATCAGAGTAGGAAATATCGACTTGGAGACACCTTCTGGAAATCCCATCAGTATGACTGCTCAACGTAATCCAATCCAGTTTGCCGGATCAGGAATGATGAGGGGGGGCGGATCGCACATGGCATCTGGATACGCAACGCCCGTCCAAGGCAACCGCGTTCCGAGCTACTACGGACAGGGTCGCCAGCCAACAACTGCTGCCATTCCAGCATCTACCTGGAGAAGCACACCTGCCAACCAAAACACGCAACGGATGGATCGGTTTGGGACTCCCATGTTTCGGAGATAGATTCCGACTGGAGAAAACCACACGTTCTCCTGATAACCAACGATACCACCTTTTCGTTCTATTAAACGCTGGTATCGTTCCCCAACCGAAGGAGATTGACCCGATTTCTTTTCCGAAGGAAATCGGGTTTCTCAAAGCCCTCTAAAATTGTGTCCCTCAGCCTTCACAAACACCATCAACCCCATCGGACATTATGAAATCAAGAATATCGGAATCCAACGTTCTTCGACTGACATCACCGTTGTTTAACACATTCCGCAATTCAAAAATCATAGTGCTCCTCGTGGTCGTATCGAGTACGTGTTCCGTATGGGTCACAGAGGCACAAACCGTTCCTATTTCACCACCCAGCCATTACCCCTGGTCACCACATTCGGCTTTACCTGGATCTATCGGCCAGGACCAACTTAACCGGTCTGTCGCTCCGCAAGGATTTTTTCAAGCCTTTCGCATGACAGGTCCTGCTGGACTGCAGGTAACGTTGCGAGCAGCCAACCTGCCGCCGGCTGGAACCACCGTAGATACACCGGCCGACTTTGCTTTGGTTGTCGGATCGATATACCGCCTACAATTAGACAACATCCCAGGATTTCCCGGATCGCGACTATATCCCAGTGTTGAAATTCTCGACCGTTTACATCCTCCCCAGGGACTCCAAGGACGTTACCCGGTTCCACTTGATTTCACAAACGATGAACTTCAGGCAGCACTGGAAGGGCGATTGATCACCAAAGTCATCTTTCTTGAACAGCCTGATTTGGCACTACCAACCCACCTTAGGGAAGGGGAAGTACCCGTCCATCACGTACGCCCGGGAGACAACGTGCTCCAATTAGCAGATACACTTGGTCGACCCATAGCCATAATTCGTATGGGGCTCTGGACTCCAATGTCGAACGACCTCGGCAATGATCCTTTGGGGCCCAACAACCTGATCGAATTCCCGAATCACTCCCTCACCAGAAGATCAACGCCCCCTTCCTTTTCCGTTGTTCCTCAAACACTTCGCCCTTCTCTTCTGTTTCAAAACAAACCGCCCTTGAAAGCACCTTTGCTCAATGGAACAAACCTGTTTCCGACCCGCCATCCGGAACCGTCAACAGCCCATCTAGAAATCCCTTCCTCTGGGCAGAAGTCTTCCCGACGTTTGTTCACTCCTGTAATCACAAGGACATCCGGACCAGAGCCACGTGTACCCTCTCCATCAAACGCCATTAAGAACTCTGCATCGAAAAAACGCCCTTCGCTCTTTCCAGATTCAAAACAGACGAACCCGGATGATGGTTGGGGGCCCAGCAAGCGACAGCCTTCAAAAAAACGTCGAAAACATACCCTTTCAAAAACACAGGAACGATGGAAAGCACAGCACAATCCCACCTTCAATGCGATTGCTCACCTCGGCAGCTAAACTCGAACCTCCCCTCCGTTTCGAGACAAGGCCATCCCATGAATCCTTTCATTGCAAGTACAAATGCCCTTTTGAATTCGCCCGTTTTATGGAAACAATGTTCCCGTTTTCCTCTGATACTATGCACACTGGTAGTCGGGTTGTCATCATGTGCTCAACAATCAACCCTGTTAACCCACCCTGGTCACACGCGTGACATGCCGGCGCACGCAGTCGTCACTCAAACCGGAATTTCAACCGCCTCAACTCATACTTCCCAGTCAGAAACAATACCATACTGGATAACCGACGAATTTATTAGTCAGGGAGGTGATCGGAATCGCCGTGTTGTTACCGATGATCAGGGAATGACATTCGGATTAGATACACAAGACACGGTGATTCAGTTTCACGACAGCGAAGGAAAACAGCACTCGGTCGGAACTAACGCTGTAAACATCTATGCACCTCGTTTTGGAGCATCGCTGGATATTTCACAGCCACACCAATTCCAGACCTCAAACGCAGGATCTGCTGTACATACCGCCGATCAGCTCCATCAAGCAGACCAGTTCAACAGACTCCATGTACAGCAACATTTGTCCGCACCCGAGCTGGCTCTATCCGATCTAAGAGCTCTCGGAATCACGGGAGACCAGGCAACCGGGAATCTCGCGAACGCGGACCGACTGGAAACTTCCACAGGAATGATGCAACCGGGAATAACCTCTGGGAATCAAAACGGTTTTCTGATCGAACATTCGACAAACTCGCGGGAAGACCTGGTTTTGTCAGGGCCTCAAAGCTGGACTTCTGATCAATCGGCTCAGGCAATTCTGACTCCCTCATCTGGCAATGAAGTCATCGGACAACGCGGCGCACAATCCATCGAACGTGTTCAGTATCCTACACCCTCAGCTGGTGCCATCCAGGCACATAAAACGGCCTCCTCACAGGAAGCCCGATCAGGTGAAGTGATCGAATTTGTAATTCACTACAAAAATGTTGGCGGTCGCGCACTGAATCAAGTGGTCATCACAGACAATTTAACAACACGGCTTGAATATTTCCCCAAAAGCCAGCGTAATTCACTGGATTCAAACTTTTCCCGTATAGAAAACTCCGAAGGCAGCAGCATTCTTAGATGGACTCTCAGATCCGCTCTCAAACCGAATGCAGACGGCACCATAACGTTCCGGGCAACGGTGCGTTAAGATATAGGACCTAACGGGTGTCGTCCTTCCCTGACTACCGCTGATTATGACCGACCGCCGCATGGGTTAATCTGCGTGGACGAGTATTGTCCAAATAAGGCCCTGTTTCTTCATTCCTTATTAGTGCAAATCCCTGGAACCTTGTTAGGCTGAACGGCTGCCATTATAATGCTGCTGCGAGTCTTATAGGACCATGAAGCCTACTTGGTCTATCACGTGCAACACACGATATATATCTATTCTGAAAATCATTAAGGGCAGGGAGAATGTGAATGCCACGGCGCAATTTGCAGAATGCAGCAGGGATCATTGCTATTTCATTGCTATGTTGGCATGTGGTCTCCAGCGCAACAACCCATCAGGGTTACGACATTTTTCGCATTTTCGTTGCCACGATTGGTCAGGTCGAAAGAGAATACGTACAACCGATAGAGAGCAATGAAATTTTTCAGGGTGGCATCGCTGGACTGATTGCAAGCCTCGATTCAGAATCCAGTTACTTAACGCCCTCAACCTATCAGCAATTGCAAGAGGAAGCGGAAAAGGGTGAAATTGGCATTTACGTAGAGTCCATTGGACAGCAACGCGGTATTCGAGTCCTGGGAGTGCTTCCTGGATCATCTGCAGAACAGGCCGGTATTCTGCCCGGTGATGTTATCGCAGAAATTAATGACCAAAATAGTACCCGACTTTCGCTGGAAGAATCTCTTCTGCTTATCCGTGGGGAACCCGATTCGGATCTCAGTCTTAAGATATATCGACCTTCCGGTTTCTTAGAGTTTCCTTTGCGCCCTTCCGCCATAAGCGACCCCGAAAACGGGGCACCCACCGTTGCAAACGATGGCAGCATTACCATCAGTATCCAGCGAAGTACTTTAGTGCCACCCGATATAACAGGATTGGATAAACAGGAAAACGGAACCTGGAACCACTGGATCACCGAACAACACAACATCGCTTATGTTCGCCTGGTGTCGCTTAATTCCGGAACCAGCCAGTCTCTATCACAATTGATGACAAAATTTTCACAGGATTCCTGCCGAGGGGTCATCCTTGATTTGCGTTTCAATGTTTCGGGGTCTCGTGCCGAAGCCATCAAGGTCGCTGACCTTTTTATATCAGAAGGGGAACTGGCCCGGGTGCGCGGTCCCAACCTTCAGGAAGAGCATTGGACAGCCCTCTCTGACGATACCTTTGAACAGGTCCCCCTGGCTGTGTTAACAAATCAGTTTACAGCCGGCCCCTCCGAAATGCTCGCCGCCTCATTAAAGGATAACGATCGAGCACCGATTATTGGGGAACGTACCCGAGGTAAAACTTCTGTTACCCGTATCATCCCCTTGAAAGACGGTAAAAGCGCACTCAAACTAACGGTTGGATCGTGTATCCGTCCGAACGGCAAAGACCTCCTTCGTTATCCCGGTGACCGGGCCTCCGATTCATGGGGAGTAAAACCTGATTTTGAAATCGGACAGATGGCAGAAGTAATCATGGAACATTTTCGTACCCGCACGATTTCTGAACCACCAACCTTTCAAGACGAAGCCCTGAGCAAAGCACTGGAACTTCTCACATCTGAAACAGAGCCTGAAAACACCGATTCTTGATTACCCGTAATGTTGTACTGTACCCATACAGCTATTCTTCACCCGAGGCTTGCACATGCCGCGACGCAATCTCAACTGGATGATCGTAATCGCTACGATTTCACTAATATGCTGGCGCAGTGTTCAAAGTGCCCCAGAAGAGCATTATAGGAACTTTTTCGAACTTTTCGCTGAAACCTTACAGCACATTGACAGCAGTCATATTCGTCCTCCTGAGCGCAAAGAACTTCTGGAGGGCGCACTGCGTGGTATTACAAAAAGATTGGATCGGTTTTCAGACTACATACCCCCACGGGAGTTACAACGATTCCGCGAGCAAATGAGCCAGGAATTCGGCGGTATTGGCATTCAAATTGGAGTTATTGACAGCCAGCTTACCGTCACAACCCCTTTACCAGGCACCCCTGCATTCAGGGCCGGAGTCCAATCGGGGGATCGTATTGTCGCCATCGAAGGCGAACCAACCAAAGATATTCTAGTGGGCAGCCCTCAAGAAATGATGCAGGAAGCGGTCCGACGACTCAAAGGGGCTCCCGGAACCACTGTGAACATTTCCGTACTCCACAAAGGTTCAGAAATGCCTGAAGAGGTTGATATCACGCGGGCCATTATTCAGGTAAGCAGTGTCAAGGGAGACCGTTACAACAAGGACAGCAGTTGGGATTTCTTGATCGAACAAGACCAGCAGATCGGCTACCTGAGGATAGAACAATTCAACGACAAAACGGCAAATGAACTGGAAAATGCGATACAAACATTAAATAAACAGTCGATTAAAGGACTGATTCTCGATCTACGATTCAATCCAGGAGGATTGCTCAGTGCCGCGGTAAAAATATGTGATCTTTTTATTTCAGAAGGAAAGATTGTTAGTACACGATCCAGAAATGCAGAGGAAGTTGTGTACTCTGCCCATGGTCCCGGAACCTTTAATAAAGAGATGCCCATTGTTGTGTTAATCAATCGTCACAGTGCCAGTGCAAGTGAGATTGTTGCTGCCTGTTTGCAGGATCACCAACGGGCGGTTCTGATAGGACAAAGGACTTGGGGAAAAGGAAGTGTCCAGAACATCATTGACCTCGGATCCGGACAAGGAGCGATTAAACTTACCACGGCAAGCTATCACCGGCCTAGTGGTGAAAACATTCATCGCTTTGAGAATTCAACAGAAACGGACGTATGGGGGGTTCGACCCAACCAAGGATTCGAGATCAGCATGATTGAAACCTCTGTCCGTGAAGGGAAATCAACAGCGGAAATACGTCAACTGGAAGCACAAGCCAGTTCCCAATACTTTCTTGACCGATCTAATCGCGACATTATTCCACGACCCGGGGAACCTTCCCCGAAACGTTCCTTCAAAGATTATCAGTTGGACCGTGCTGTTGAACATCTGAAAAGTAAAATTCATCCTGAAAAGGACGATTCGTCAGCATTTATAATGCCCCTCAAAAACCAGATGTCCGAATTATTGTTTACCATGTCGGGCAACACACGGACGGATATCAGATGGTGACTTTGCTAGCCATCGAAAGTTCTTGCGATGAAACCGCCGCTTCCGTTATTAGAAACGGTGCTCCGTTAAGCAATATTGTCGCCTCTCAGACGGAACTACACCGGCAGTATGGAGGAGTCGTTCCTGAAATCGCGTCACGATCTCATGTTTTACAAATCCTTCCAGTTATTGACGAGGCCTTGCGCCAGTCAAACACGGAACTGAAACAGATCGATGCGATTGCGATCATGACGACACCCGGACTATCCGGTTCTCTGGCCATTGGCTTGACGGCAGGAAAAACACTTGCCATGACACTCGACTGTCCACTTATCTCCGTTCATCATCTTCACGCTCATATCTATGCCAATCAGCTGACCACACAAGAGAATATTTTCCCCTGTGTAGGAGCGGTTGTAAGCGGTGGGCATACGAGCCTATACAACTGTCTTTCTCCTCTCGATTTCCATTTACTCGGATCGACCATTGACGACGCTGCAGGAGAGGCGTTCGACAAAGTTGCTCAGTTACTTAACCTCGGTTTCCCGGGCGGTCCGGCAATTGATCAGGCTTCGCGCGCCGGTGATCCGAAAGCATATCGTTTCCCGAGAGCGCTCCTCCATAAGAAACACTTAGACTTCAGCTTCAGTGGTCTAAAAACAGCTGTGCTCTACAGCCTTAAAGGACAGGAATCCTCACGGGACAGACCTTTCCTTCTAAGTGATGAAACGGTGTCCAATATTGCAGCCAGTTTCCAGGAAGCTGTCGTGGATGTCATCGTTTCAAAATGCCAACAAGCCTTACAGCATACTCATCACCGTATTTTATGCATTGGTGGAGGCGTAGCGGCAAATAGGCGTCTGCGCGAGCAGCTTACTGAAATGGCTGACCACGAAGGCATTCGGCTTTTTATACCTCCCATGTCACTCTGTACTGACAATGCGGCTATGGCGGCTATCGCAGAAGCGAGATTAGAAGCTGACCTGACAGAAGACCTTCATCTAGATATTGTTCCAGGATTAATACGCCCCTAATGAAACACCGAAGACCTCCTTGCCGCATGTCGGATCAAACCTGAAAAGCCACACTCATTTTGCTCTGAACACCAAGGCTGACACACACTTTCAGCACGATGATGAACGCTTGTGCAAATCACATCTTCTCACATATCGAAAGTCATTGACGCTCACAATTTGAGAGAGTATTGTATCTCTTGATAGATTGGTAAAATGAGTATCGCAGGTCTTGTTTTATCCATAATTCAGGTCCTGAAATGGCCTTAACCCGGTTTTGTTGATCGCCTGCGAATCGGAGCAATCGCAATGTAGCATCCATTGGGCAGTCCGCATGACAGTCCGTGTTACAACGGGATGATCTCTGTAGAAGCGTTCGTGAAGTGGGACTGCACTCCCACTTTTTTGTTTTTGTGGCAGATTTTTTGTTGTGGCGAAACTACTTAGTTCAGGCAGGTCTCGAGGTGGCTTTCGCCGGTTAATATCGATAATTAAACAACATGGGGATCATCACCTTTCACAAGAAGGTAACGTCGTGTACCCCTGGCATCTCTCAGTAAAACTGAGCCGTTGCATAGTGGCCCGGGAGGGCTTTAATGGATAAAGAAGGGCTGCTGCGGTTTGTAGACACACTTCACCGCGACAAAGGAATTGAAAAGGAAGTCCTTTTCCAGCTGATTGAAAATGCAGTGGAATCTGCAGTTAAAAGACGATACGACGAATCTGATGATATTTCGATTATCATTGACCGGGAAGAGGGTGGAATTGAAGCGACTCGGAATGGTGAGACTATCGTCGAAAAGGAATCCTTCGAGGAAACACTCAGCAAATTCGGCCGTGTCGGAGCACAAACAGCAAAGCAAGTTTTGATTCAGAAGGTGCGTGAAGCAGAACGAGATGCCTTGTTTAATGAATTTCAGCAACAACAGGGTATGATCGTCACAGGATCTGTAGGTCGTAAGGAAAGTGGCGCTGTCACAGTCAATATCGGAAAAACAGAAGGAATCCTGCCCTCGGGTGAACAAATTCCAGGAGAAACGCACCGATCGGGTGAAAGGGTCCGTGCGACGATATTGGAAGTTAGAAAATCAGGTACTCGTGTTCGTGTCATTCTGTCACGTAAACATCCCGAATTTGTTCGACGCCTATTCGAAATAGAAATTCCCGAAATAGCTGAAAAAGTAATCGAAATCAAAGCCTTGGCACGGGAAGCAGGATATCGTTCCAAAGTAGCGGTTGCCAGTGTCGACCAGCAGATAGATTGTGTCGGCGCCTGTGTTGGAGTGCGTGGTGCACGTATCAAGAATATTGTTGACGAGCTAGGGGGCGAGCGGCTCGATATCGTGCGCTGGAATGAAGATCCAAGTGTGTTCCTTCCTAACGCGCTCAAGCCAGCAGAAGTCGATACCACCATCTTTTGTCAGAAGCTAGGTCGAGCAATTATCATCGTAAATGAAGATCAACTTTCACTCGCTATCGGACGTCGTGGCCAAAATGTCCGTCTTGCCTCGAAGCTTTGTGGGTGGGACATGGAAATCATGACGGATGAGGAATTGAGTGAACAAATCGAAAATGCAACCATTGCTTTTTCCAATATTCCAGGGGTCAGCGAAGATCTCGCATGTGAATTGGTCGAAGCAGGGTTCTTTTCTTTTGATGATCTGTCGATTATCGAACCCGATGATTTGATGGCTATGGGGAATCTGACGGCTGAACAGGTGGACGCCATTGTTGAACATGCCGAGACAGCTGCAGAAGAACTGGAACAAAAGCGGGCTGAAGAACGACGGTTGAACAAAATAGCAGAGGCAGAGGCGACTGAAGCTGCGGCAACGGCTGAAACAACCGAAACGGAAACCGAGGCAGAAGCGACTGAAGCTGCGGCAACGACTGAAACAACTGAAACGGAAACCGAGGCAGAGGCGACTGAAGCTGCGGCAACGACTGAAACAACCGAAACGGAAACCGAGGCAGAAGCGACTGAAGCTGCGGCAACGACTGAAACAACTGAAACTGAAACCGATGCAGAAGCTAATGA
>Ga0310344_10000595_pt1 | contig 28322 bp, 51 predicted proteins | sample HC15DNA20200_MG_FD_203801 | JGI IMG/M metagenome (GOLD analysis project Ga0310344, IMG submission 203801) | Marine microbial communities from station ALOHA, North Pacific Subtropical Gyre - HC15-DNA-20-200_MG | ecosystem: Environmental > Aquatic > Marine > Oceanic | place: Pacific Ocean: North...
GCAACCAATTAACAACATTTACTGAAAAGAAAAAAGAAGTTAATAAAGAAGAACAAATAGAAACTCCAAAGAAAGTACAGAACACACCAGCAGGTTATGATTCTCCACATCAGCAAGCAATTTCTAGACCAACTGTAGAAGACGATGATATTCCTTTCTAAAAAGTAATTTCATCGCTATCCTTTTAACATTCACAACTAACGACGCTCTCCATGACGCCATCTAAAGCCGCTGCTCTTTCTACACGCAGCTTTGACTCATTCAACATTTTTAAAGATCCAGAATATATAACTGGTATCCAAGGTTTAGGAACTGTGCAACCTCTCGTAGATGATCGAGAAGAAGGACTTGCATATTTTGGAATTAAAGAAGAAAATTGGAAAACATGTAAATGGACCGCTACTGAAAAAGATTTTGAAAAAGGCTCTGTTCTATTTGATGAGATCCATGTTTTTGGAAGTAGAAAAAAAGAAAGGATGCATAAATTTATATCTCCTCGTATACAAATTATTCATGCGTCCAACATCTTAGTTGTAGACGATTACATTACAGATCCAAAAACTGGTAATTCAAAAAATATAATTGTCGGTGATTTATCAATGGAAGGTGTAAAAGAAGCTTTTGAAAAAGATCAAAAAGCTCAACAAAAAGCTTTACTAGATAACAAACCATATAACCGTCAATACTCAACTCGTACAAAATATCTAGTTAATATCCTGACCAAAGAAAACAAACCAGCTCACGAAGTACCTATGGTTTTAACTTTAAAAGGTCTTGCAAGTGTAGATCTTTCAGACAAAATTAAAGAATTTCAAGTGAAAATGGATAAATGTCTAAGTGCTGCACAAGGTTTAGGTTCAGGAGTTAAATTTGATAAACGAGTTAAAGCGCTTTATGTATTTATTCCAACTTTGACAGCACAAATAAAAGGCTCAAGAAAAAATGAAATCTGTGCCGTTGAAAGCGTAAGATTACCTGAATATACCGATCAAGAATCAGCTCAAGCAGAAATTATCGAATTAACAGTCCCAGATGAAGCTAGAGAAAAAACTTGGGCACAACTTGAAGATAGTTTTTTAGGTGATTACATTAATAGACACAGCGCACAAGAGGCAGCAAAACTCCATGGTGCTTATGGAATTGCTGAAGGAGTTCCAGCTTTATTACCACAAGGATCTGTCCAAGTTTTACCAGCAGAACTTTCAAATAGAAAAGAAGATACAGGTGAACTAGAAGATGGTTTATTAGCCTAAAAAAGGGGGCAGTGGATGTGCAGTCTCATGGCTTTCTGTACCGAAAGGTTTAGGAGATGGGGATCTCCTATCATCCACTTAAGCCCCACCTTTAATTAATTTCTTTAGCTGATAGTTTTGAATAAACTCTATCAGCTTTTTTTATTATCTTTTGAGCTTTTTCTCTAGAAGTACAATTCTGAGCTTTAGTCGTCAATTTTAATAATTTTCTATGCTTTTTATCTATCCCCACAAATCATCCTTTATGTTCAGTTTTAACTATGTTATTAGTTTCAAGTTTTGCAAGTCTTTTACATAAACTACGTATAATTGCTTGACGCTGCATAGTTACAGAAAGTAAATTTAAAGCCGCTATTTTTAATCTTTCTGGGTCTTTCATCATCCCTAATTCTCTAGAAATAGCTGTCATTGTAAACTCATCTTCTAATGTTGGAGATGTATCTACTGAATCAAAAGGAATCTCTGTCACTTGGAATTTTGCCATAAAACAAAGGACTTTATTACTTAGTCTACTACTTGCATTGACATAAGCCGTACAAATACTAAAATCGATTAGAAGAAATAGAACGTTAATGGCAAAAACTGTTTGGGTTGATGGGAAAAGATCTAAAGAAACAAACCCTAAAAGAACCTCAATAGGCGAAGGTAGAAGAAAAAAAGGATCTTATAAATGGAAAAACACAAAAAAATATAGAGGTCAAGGAAAATAATGGCTGATCAATCTTCCTATCGACAATTATTAGAAGATAGTGTAGAAATTGATTTACTTCTAAAAGATTCAGAAATACCTGATGAAGATAAAGAAGAACTTCGGTATATATGGGGGTCACTTAAGTCCAGAAGAGAATCTAAATTTGATGCCATCGTTGGAGTCATAAAAGATTGTGATAAGAGAATTGATCAACTTGATAGAGAAATTAAAGACCTAAAAAGTAATAAAGAACATTGGAAAAAAAAGAGAAACGATATTATTAACATCATTAAATTTGCATATGAAAATCGATTAATAAGTTCAAAACCTACAGGAAATAAATATCAAGCAACAATTAAAGCTGTTCAATCAAAATTAACAGCTAACTTTGAAGAATGGACTGATGAAGAAAAAAAAGAATTTGGATTACAAAAAGTAACTACTATAAAAGCTCTTAACAATAAAGGAAAGGTTATTCATTATCAAGCTGAAGAATTGCCTGACAAAGAAAAACTTAGAGAAACCTTAGAAAAAGACCCTAAGAATAGTCCAGCTGCTGCTAAACTAACAAAACGTGTCTCTTTATTATATAGATTAAGAAAAAGAATACATATTGGTATCTAAAAAATGCTAACTGACCCCGAAAAACGAAAAAGAATGCAAGATGTAATTGAAAATGCTGCAAAAGATCATATAGAAAAAGTAAACATATGGCTAAGTGATTTTTTTTCTAAAAAACCTAATGAAGTAGAAGATAAAGATGAAACTTCCTCCATTTATTTAGATGAAAATCCATTTGATCGTTAAGTTCTTGGATTAGGGCAGATAATCTAGTCTTACTGTCATAAATAAAATGAGACAAACACGTAAAATCAAGTATCGGGGTGGTCCATCTGAAATCCTCGAAGCAATTGAATTCAACGGTTACACTATTAAGTCTCTGAAACATGGCAATACGGGCCATATTCTTTATCGTTTTCCAAGTAAAACCCACAATTGGGAGCCTTGTTGGTCAATGGATCTAGCGACTGCCAAAAATGGTGTGAATAAATACAATCAGCATTTACACGGTAAAGATGCAGAACAAAGTGAGATACCCGTAGAATCAAACACGTAGTAAATATGGCTTGACTTAGTGGTAAGACCTTTAATGACAAATCTAATGGATGATTTAGCCAAAGATATACATAGCTACTTGCTTGATATCTCTACTGAATTTCAAGGAAAGCATTTAGTTTTAATCCCTATAACTGAAGTAGTTAAAAAATTTGGCCGAAATCATAGAACAATTCAAAGACGTATTCATGCTTTAAAAGATGAAGGTCTATTAGATCCAGTAATTAAAAGGAATACCATATCCTTATATCACATTCACAATTTAATTGAATAGCCATGACTGAACATTCAACTCCAGACCCGTATTTAGAGCATTTAAATTTTCTTTTATCATCCTTCACCGATAATGGAAAATCTTTAAGAGGGTTTGTACCTAATCCACAAGAATTATCAATCTGTGTTTTAACAGCAGGTCTCTTAGCTAATTCAAAATTAATGATTAGCCCAGATGATGCAATTAAATCTGCTTTTGATATTCACGCAAGAATACAAGGGCATGTCGGTCAATTCCAAAACATGCAATTTGTTCAAAAAATCGACAATTGTTTCAATGAAGGACAACAAGAGAGACCTCCAGAAATTGAACACGACTAAAGATAGAATAGAAATTATCCTTTCTTTAATGATGAAGAAACCAGAATTAATCTTAATCACACCACAAGGCGGAACTGTTCATAAGTATCCTTTAACCGGTGGTAAAACAACATTTGAGAGGTATTTAAGTTGCTATACAGGTAGCTGCAAATTTTTTAACGATATGGACGGAGCTAAAAAACACTTAGTAACTGTAGAACCAAAAAATTAGCAAGATTTAGTGAGGTTATTCTCCTTAGAACTGTAACAAAAGTTCTTGGATTATAGATCTAAAGGAGACACCAGACTAACAATTGATGGTTCAAGGCATTATAAGACTCCATACGGTGCTTTTCCTTCAGTAACGACAATCTTATCTGCAACACAAGGAAATAAAGCAGCACTAGAAAGATGGGCTAAAAAAAATCCAGGTGGTAGAGAAGCAGCAGCTGCAAGAGGAACGAAAGTTCATGCCTTAATGGAAAACTTTCTCCTTGGCTCAGATAGAGAACCTGAAATTGAAGATGAAGAAATAGCAGCTTTTTGGGATGGGCTTCCTAAAAATCTTGAAAAATTAGAAAATGTAGTTTGGGCAGAAAATCCTTCTAATCCAGATGACTTTTCTTGGGTCGTTGGTGGAGATGGAGTTTCAAGAGTTTGGCACCCAGGAGTAAACAAAAAAGAAAATTGGGGGTGGGCTGGAACACCTGACATTGTTGCAGAATACAAAGGAAAAGTAGTGTTAGGTGATTTAAAAACTAGTAACGGACCTTACTATGCTCGCTGGCCTAATAAAGATACTCCTAGAAATGTGTATGGGATGCAACGAGCAGGATTTATGAAATACTCAAAATGCCAAATGCAAATGGCAGCTTACGCACTAGCTTTAGAACATACAATAAATATAAAACCAGAATTAATAATGACCTTTGTCGCAACAAAAGACAGGTCTCAAGTCTTTGTAATTCAAGGAAACACAATCAATAAATATAAAGAAAAATGGTTGAATGCTGTAGAAAAATACTATACAGAAATTCTTCCAACTAAGGAAACCTCAAAGGTAGAAATGGAAGCTATAGACGAAGATAAAAAGACAAGTGGATGCCCTATAAATTAGTAATACAGAAAAAATTTTAAAAATAGGGCTGGCGTATTTCTAAAAAAGCGTTACATTCAAGCTGGCGTTAATTTTTTTATAGCGAACGAGAAAAAACTGTGTCATCTGAATCAACAGAATCAAACAAAAATTTTCCATTAAGTGCTGGGGAAATAAATTTAAACCTAATCCCTAAAGATTGGGCTTTAACTCCACTACGGGAAAAAAGAGCTTATGTTCCTAACTGGCCTTCTCAACCATACTCTATTGAGCAGATCAAACACGAGTTGAGTGAGGGAAATGCAACCGGCATAGGTTTAATCACTGGTCAGTGGTCAAATGAAGGTGGACTTTTATGGGTAGATATAGATGGTGAAGAAGGAGAAGAAGCTTTAGTTAAAGAACATGGAGTACCTATATCAAAAATATTTCCAAAGACTTTAACTATATCTTCTGGCAAAAAAGGTAGGCAGAGAATGCTATTTAGTATTCCCGCTACAAAACTTTCTTTATTACCTGATAAAGCGACGATAAAAATAGGAATACCTGCTTTTGAAATCTTATTTAGATCAAGGCAAGGAGCAATAATGGGTAGCCACCCTGAGACTGAAGGGTACTTCACCACTGATCACGGAGGTTTTGAATATGCAAAAAACCCCCCTGAAATGCCAGATTGGTTATATAAAAAAATTACGGATGCTTACCCTACTAATAAATACAAAAGAAAAGCTAAAAATGGAATACTTACACAGCATATAAACCTTACCTACGAGGAAGGTTCTGAGTATTATCACGAAGAACTTTTAAGTGAAGCAAAAGTATATCTTGAATTCTTAAAGGAAGAAAGAGCAGTTGATTATGACGAATGGCTTACCATTGGTATGGCCTTACATCAAATAGATGATTCATTATTAGAAAACTGGATTGCGTGGTCACAAGAAGCTCCTAATTTTCAAGAAGGTGTATGTGAAAGAAAATGGAACAGCTTTGAAAGGGTACCTGGTGGCCCTGGGCCTGAAGGACATTGCGGTATTCATACACTAAGAGCTAAAGCTAAAGAAGACGGCTTTATAGACCTAGGAGGCTGCGTTGTTGAATCTGCTGAAGCATTAGCCGATAAAGCAAAAACTATGTTTGAAGATGACGAAGAGGAAATTAAAGAAAGAAGTCTAAACAATGCATTGAAATCAATAATAGGTCAACCTACTGAAGAAGAAAGTGAAGATGTAGGTAGAAGAGTTAAAAGAAAAAATAAACCTAAAACACCTCCGTCGTCTGAATTAGCTGCCTATATTGCTCCGATGATATTTGAAACAGGTTGGAGATATGACCCTAAATTTGATGTATTTATGTTCTATCGAAGAAGTAAAGGAACATGGAGGAGAGAGGAATATAAAAATGAATTTAAATTATTTGTACAAGACCTATTTATAAATGAAAACGTACCAACACCAAGCGGCTATACCTCTCATCTATTATCTGATGTCGTAAATTTAACTCAAGCGTATATAACTCATACCTACTGGGATGATGATCCAGATAAATTAGCATTTAACAATGGAGTTTTAGAAATAAGTACAGGTGAATTTCTAGAACATAACCCAGAACATTACTTAACTTGGGGATTAGATTTTGAATACGAAAAAGACGCAGACCCTGGACCCATTATTGAATGGCTAACAAGAACACAATATGGAGATACAGAACGTGTACAAGTTTTACGTGCATGGTTAAAGTCCTGTCTTGTAGGTCAAGGTCATGAACTCCAAAGATTTTTAGAAGTCATAGGACCAGGAGGTAGAGGTAAATCAACTTTTGCAAATCTCTGTTGTGCATTAGTCGGTAATGGTAACTATGCAAGTACAACATTAAACCAACTTGAACAAAGTCGTTTTGAAATTGCATCTATTAAAGGTAAACGACTTACTTTAATAAATGATTCAGAACGCTATGGAGGATCAGCTCAAATATTTAAAGCCTTAACTGGTGGAGATAATTTACGCTTTGAAGAAAAAAATAAAAATGTTGGTGAACCATTCGTCTACACAGGAATGGTTATGGTCTGTGCTAACGAGCCTATACAAACAACTGATAATACCTCTGGCTTAACACGACGACGGTTAACTGTTGAATTTAATCGACCTTTATGGGATAAGAACTCAGAAGCAAAAGAAATGATAAAACTCGAAAACGGAATAGTAAACGGGTTATGGAAGCATTATTTACCAGGGTTAGTTAACTGGGTTCTCTCCATGAGTACTCAAAGTATGCGTGAGTATCTCCTAGATACCTATGAAAAAGTACCCTCACTTAAAAAAGTAAGGAATGAGATTTTACTGAATAGCAACAGCATTGTTGAATGGCTCCAATCAGAAGTTGTCCATGATCCTAAAGCTGTATCGTCTGTAGGTAAAAAAATCCCTGCTGCAAAAGACGCAAAAGAAAGATATTGCAACAGCAATTTTCATCTTTATGCCAGCTATTGTTCTTATTGTGAAGATACAGGTTCAAAACCAGTAGGTCAGAAAAGATTTATATCTCTTCTTCTAGATTGTTGTCAAAATCAACTTGGACTAAAAAAAGTCTCTAGCTTTACTAAAAGTGGGAGACCATTTATTAAAGGATTAATAGTCAGGAATTCGGATCAAAAACACACTGCGGCACCTACCATACTGCCAGAAAATAAATTGGCATAGTCAAAACCCTTGCAGTATCTGGGTTTTTAAGTGTTAGCCTTACTAGGTAATTACTCTCATTCCTGAAATAAGGAAAACTAATGATTAAAACACTTATTGCTATTGCAGCCACATCTGCATCTGTAGCTACTCCTGCTGCTTTTGCAGGAACTTATTTAAATGTCGAAGCTAACTCCGGTTTCACAGGCACTGATTATGAAGGCTCTGTAACTGATCTCCATATCGGTTATGAAGGTGGAAATGAAACTCATTCTTTCTATGTACAAGGCGGTCCTGCTTTTATTGCTCCTGAAGGAGAAGATGGTGAAACACGTTTATCTGGAAAAGTTGGTGGAAACATCGCTGCAACAGAAAAGCTTGACATCTATGGCGAAATTGGCGTAGTAACCGACGAAGATGACAACCTTTATGGCACAAAAATCGGAGCAAAATTTAAGTTCTGATCTAGGTTATTAGAATTTCTAATAGTACCTATAAATGATTGTAACGTAATATTAAGTTCGGTTACAAAGTGTAAATATGTATAAAATATGAAGAGACAAGCCTCACTTCGGTGGGGTTTCTTCATACCTTTTTTATACTCATGGAAAACGCTGAATTAACTAATGGTCGAGTGGCCATGATTGGAATCGTTGCTGCTCTAGGAGCTTATTTAACAACTGGAAACATCATTCCTGGTATTTTTTAATGACATCTTCTCACATCGTTACAGAGTATGGTAAGCAAAACATTTTTGCTAAAGAAACTCAACCACGTTTAGTTGAGAACTATACTAATCATTTTGAAGAAGCTGAAAAAGCTAATGGACGCTGGGCAATGCTCGGTTTCATTGCACTATTAGGTGCTTACATCACAACAGGTCAAATTATCCCAGGAGTTTTCTAATGTCTACTAATTCTTTAATCTGGCAAAAAGCTAATGGCCGTTTTGCGATGATGGCTTTCTGGGCTATTATTGGAGTATATACATACTCTAAATACTTCTCATAATGCCTTTTGGTCTTATTAATTTTGTAGAGGCGTGGAATGCTATTAGCTGGGCTGATGCTATTCCATTTTGCCTCTTTCTTTATGGAGCGTATTGGTTAAAAGTCAAAATTGACACAAACGCTGGGATGGGTAAAAAGAAACGTAATGAATTAAAACGAGTAATAGTAGAAGCATTACAAGAACACTACGAAACTCGTACATACGGAGAAAAAGATTAATCTTCTAAGACTCTTTCAAAAATATCTGAAACATCAATTAAAGCATCTATTCTTAATAACATGTCAGCAATATGCTTACTGACATAAGGTTTCTCTGCTCTTGCAGAAAAAGCTAAAGCATTCCGTAAATTATCTTGTGAATCTAATAACGCTTGTTCAACTTGTTTAGTTAATGCCACTGCTATTTTTTAACACCATATATCTTATTTATACTCGATAATTAACTAATTGTCATTTAACAGCATGTAACTGTGGCTTTAAATACTTGTTAATAATAGAGATTTGATCTTCCCATCTAGCAATCTTGTCTAACTCGTCCTGTATTGCTCCAGTGATATCAGAATGCTCTCCAATACCTGCTGGATTATTCAAATAAATTTCTACATTTGCAAGATGTTTTTGTATCTCTCCATTAGCGTGAGCTAATAGAGCTTTAATAATTCTGTCTCGGAGATTGATCATTGTTATACATTCTTTCTTCCATTATGACCATGTGCAATCCCTAATTCATGCATTTTTGAATGCTCACTGATGGAATCCCTAAGATTATCTTTCCCAGGACCTACTGTTAAGTAGAGTCCATAACCTATTAAGAAAGCTAATAAGCCTAAAATAATAGATAAAATAACAATCATACTTAATGAACGCCTTCACCCATACTATAAACAGTTATTGCTTCTGAACCACTACCTATATTTGTAACTCTTCCTATAAATTGACGAGTTTTAGTAGCAGCTACGGTATTTGTATTATCACCATCTAGAGTTACTCCAGTCCCTCCCACAAGCGTCATTGCATGTGTAGAACCCGCTTGATTACGAAGAATAATTGAAAAAGATGTTCCTACTTTTGCTGTACTTAATTCAGAAACAATTTGAGCAGCAGTCGCAGTCGTAACATTTCGTGCGGCTCCTGGGGTCATTGTTACGAGGCTGTTAACTGATTGAGCAGCTGTCAAAACCGTTGCAGCATCTGAAGCGGCAAGAACTACTAAACCAGAAGTTAGCCTAGCTGGGAAAAGAAAATCACCCGTAGGGGCAATCTTACTTGGCGATACCGAAGAGTCAGAAGGAGCATTTAAATCAACCGAATCACCCTGTACTAAACCCCAAAAAGTTAATCCACTTGCTGGTGCAGTTGTGAAAGTTATAGTGTTTGCTGAAAGAGTGTAATCCGTTCCTGGTTTCTGAAGTAGTCCACCTAACGATATAAACATTTGATTCACAGTCGCCGGTGAAACTGCTGTTCCTGAAGCAGTTATGCTAAAAGCAGTGTTACTTCCGTTAAAGCCACTGGATATATCATCCATTACAGTGTTTTGGCCACGTACTAGCTGTTTCCCGATGTAAGCCATTTAGTTATACAACTACAAAATATTTCTCTTATTCTAAAGTGTGTAATCTGAGTTTATCAACTAGGCTTTGTAGGCCATGTGTGCGTATGAGGCCATCCAGATGCAGATGGTATATCTCTTAGTGCTTTACGATAATCTTTTCTAGCATCAGTAAGGGTTACATCAGAACAAGCCCACCAATCTGTCTCTGTTAATTTGTCGTCTCTCTGAGATCTTGCTACTAGTGCAGCGTTATTATCTATCCCTGCTTTATATGCAGCTTCATTCTGGGCAGCGGTTTTATTAATTGTATTACCGTCCTTATCTGTTTCAGTAGTGTCTGTAAAAGTAGGGCCGATTTTATATTTCTTCTGCCACTTACCAGAAACCTGCTCAACTCCATCTCTCACTACTGTTTGATATACCGTGACAGATGGCTGATTCCCTTCATGAACCATGTCATAACCTAAAGCTTCAATCTCAGTACTTGTAGGAGCTACGGGGAAACTTGTATTAGGGAAAAGAGCTTTTAATTTAGTAAAAGTAGGCACTATTGTTCCGTCACTTTTTTTCCTGTATTCCATTAGCTTTAGACTTTATTTTGAATCTATTTTAAGTTGTGTAATTCTTAAGAACAGCTCCTCTATATGTAGTACCAGCATCGGTTGTCTCGAAAATAAATACATGGTTTCTATTAGTTGTAAGACTTGGAGCAGTATTATCGGGCCATTTAACAGCTGCAGGCCAAGTGATTGTTCCTGATGTATGAGTCAAACTCAAAACAAATACTGTGGATTGACCACTAGCAGCTGGATTACTAAATGTGAAAGTAGAGTTAGCGTTTATAGTCTTAGTAAAATAATTTGATGTACTTAAATCTAAATCGAGAGCACCCATAGCAGTAGCATTCTGACTAATACCACCGGTATACCTAATTTTTCCAGTCGTATTAATGAATTGCGAGTCGGTACCGTCATGCACAATCCGGAAATCTATGCCTGTCCCAAGTTCTATATAAGCATTATCTTGAAACGCTAGAGCATCTCTTGATGTATCCCATGCCATATCTCTGCCAGATGTAGCTCCTACAAACGTTATGTCTGATCCGTCGGTTGTTAATGTAGATAAACCAGCGAATGATCCACTATTGTTGTACTGCAATTGGGTATTAGAACCTGCAGGGTTAGCCGATACAGTTGCAAAAGACAAATTTCCAGAGGCATCGGTAACAATAGCTTGACCACTACTTCCATCTGCGTTTGGTAGCTTCCAAATAACGGAAGCAGCTATTGTATCTGGTGCTTCAAATCCTACATATTCAGAACCTGCGGAATCTGGTTCCCCAAGCCGCAACTCCTTTTGGTTGTCAATAAGGAGGTCTCCAGTTAAAGTTCCTCCTGCCAAAGGTAATTTTGTACTATCTGTTGTACTATCAGCTACCCATGATAAATTTCCCGAACCATCCGTTTTTAAAAGATAATTAGCCGTCCCATCAGCCGAGGGAAGAGTCCAAGTAACATTACTACCTACTGTTGCAGGTGCTTTAAGAGCAACATAATTACTTGAGTCCGAATCCCCTAAACGTATATCCCCTTGAGCACGAGTTTCGACTAATTCGCATTTTGTTTGTGACATCTCTCAACCGAAATTAAATCTTTATACTTAATTTTACGCTCACAAAATCTAGTAATTAAAAGACCTTTTTATGACCTACAAGCCAGGGATCTTCAATATGACTATCTCCAGATTGATATGACTCCTGATAACCTCTTGTTGGAATACCAGTACCACTTTCTATATAAGTCGTATCACCCTGAGATCTAGTAAGCCATTCCTCAGACATATCTTTTGCTCGACCCCAATTAGCCATTACAGCTGGAAAATCATTGTCGCCCATAATTAAACTTGCATACCAAAGGGAAGATCTCGTATATGCAATAAAGGATCTTTAGAAGGATGTAAATAATGTAATTTATCTGCTGGTAGCCCAGGCCACTTATCAGGACCTGCTGCTGCTGGATATCTAGAAAATGGTTTATCGTGACTTGCTATCTCAATTGGATTCTCTCTAAAGAAATTGAGATTATTAAGAAAACTTGTTAAAAAATTACTACCAGAAGATGAAGAATCATCGTTTCCATAAGAAGAACGCATATCTCCACCATAAACGTTTCTTCCAGCTTCCCCAGCAAAACTAGGATCAGCACCTCTTGCACCTGCCTCATTTAAAGTTTTTTGACTAAATCCAAAACTTGGATTAGGAGCTAAAGGTTTTCCTTGAACAGCATTTAAACGTGAGTCAACAAAATTACTAACTGCTGTTAAACCAAGGTGATCAGCTAAATTTTTATTTGTATAGTTGTTAACATTAGCGTCTGGTGCGCTTCTTCTTGCTTGTCTCTTTGAATCTGCTCTTGCTTTTCTTGCAGCATTAACTGCACGACCTCCTGAACCCATCTTATTACCGCCTCCCCATTTTTTCCAATCAGGTGCATTAGTTATTCCTTCAAAAGCCCATTTATATTCCCTATTTTCTCCAGGGGTCATAGTTTTTGACCAACGAACAGCCTGATCCATACTGTCAATTGCTGATCTACCTTTCCTCTCTCCTTCTTCTATCCTGTTAGCATAAATTCCTAACCACTTTTCTCTCGCAGCTTGACGAGCTTCAAACTCTTCCTGTTCAGAAAAATAATCTACTTCATGTGCAAAAGGCATAATTAAGCACCTATTTGTCTTAGAAAATCGTCAACTCTATCGCTAATCCCAGGCTCCTGTGAAGCTGCATTCATGGGATTAGTTTTTTGTGCCGCCTTCATATTTGCTTCCGCATAAGGAGCACTTACTGATTGACCTTGTGTTGCATATCCACCTGGTAAACCCTCTTGACGACGAGGATCACCTAAATCGTGAGACATCGCTAAACCAGATGTATCAAATCCTGCACCGCCCATTAATCTTTACCCTTTTTTATTAATTATAAAGCTATAACTACCTTCAACGATTTGCTTTCCATTCTCTATGTTTCTTTTGAAGTTCCCATAACTCATCATCCGTGAAAGCTCCTGAACTTCTAGCTGGGCTGTTTTGAGTTTTTTGTTCCCATCTATCTCTCTCATCTAACTCAGATAAGAAATCAGTAACTTGATCTGCAACGGTTACACCCTCTCCAGAGCTGACACTAGGTTCTAATACACCGTCTTGAGATATTACAGTAGATCCCTCATTTACTGCGTCTATAGGAACTCTTATTACTCCTCCATCTTCCGTTCTAATTAGCTTTGTACCCAATCCTTCAGTAACAGGAATTCCAGAATCTACATAAGTATCTAAATTAGGTAGAGGTCCACCAAGAAATCCTCCTGTAATTGGATCACCAGCTTCCCCTGATCTAAGGGTATCCCAAGCCTGACCTCCCCCATAACTACCTCCTACATACCCACCTGGTACTGCTACTAAAGCACCTGGACCTGTAGGTGACGCAAGAAGACCGGCACCTGTACCACCTAAAATACCTCCTGCTAACTGAAATAATGGACGACCAATTGCATCAATGGGGTTCATACCCTCATCTAAATTACTTTTCATCTCAAATCCAGTAAGAGCTGCATTTAAATAAGGAAGAGTACCAGCTGCTCCTTTTGGTAAAAAACTCCTAACGTTTCCAGCAATCCTTGGCATTTTTACATCTTTTGCTGCACCAAATACGTTTGGTACTTTCACACCTGCCAGTCTATTTTTAAACTCACCAGGAACTGATTTTACCCTGCTCAACAAAGACTTAGGAGTACTAGATGCAACATCTACGACTTCACCTCCTAATGTATTTACAACTGGTTTAGTACCAGATAATGACCCTCCCCAAGGGCTAGGCATTACGTTTGATTTAGGAGTTAATAAATTTGGGATTGACGCCTTTTGATTTACAAAATTTTTAACAGGAGTACCTACTCGTGAACCAAATCCTCTTCTCAAACGACCTCCTATACTCTTATCCATTACCCTTATAGGTATATCAATCTTATCTAAACCAGCAAAGCGTAATAAAAATTCTGCTACACGAGGATCCATCTAATTATCCTTTTTATCAAGGTTTTTATAATATTAACATCGGAAAATTAACTTTTGAAATGACTAAATTTCCAAAGGGAACGACGATTGAAAAAATACATGAAAAGCTTCATAGGGTATGTTCACCTAAAGGAGCTATTTGTCATTACTCTCATAGTTCTCAAGAAGCACAAGACTTTGCACAAATATATGAAACCTATGCATAAACAAAATGCCAGATAAATATAATAAATCGACTAAAATCTTAAGCGTCAAAAACATAAACAATTAGGGGATGACCCTCAAAAAGTTTTAAAACCCTGTATTTACAAGATTTTTTCCTATGAACAGCCAAAACATACGAAAAAAATGGTATTTTACTTACCTACGTGCATGTTGAGGATAAGTACATAGGTGTATACATACAGGCATGTAACTAACCTCCCCTCCTATAAAAGTAAATAAATAGATGAAATTTTCATGGGTTTTGGGTGTTCATATCAGTGACATTGTGCCAGAAAGGGTTTAAGATTCTCCACAGAGATCCCCTAACGTAATGAGTATCCCTGATTCCTTCCTATATAAGGAATTAACTCCCTATGACCAGATTGTTTTTGCTCGTTCTATACAAATAGCTTTAAAGCTTTACGGAAAAGATAAATGCTGGTGTATGAAGAAAAATAAACATAGTATCTTTTCTGGATTCACTACCTACAAAAAAAATTGGCTTCTTTATAAGGGGAAAGATGCAAGACCATTACTTCTTTCAATGACAGGACGCAATCCTGATCCTATTAATAAAGTTATTGTTAGAGTCGCTAAATGTGAATCAAAGCATTGTCTAAACCCATCTCACTATTATTGGGGAACAAGAGCAGACGTGGAAATTGAAAAAAATAAAAGAAAAAAGAATAAATTAAATCCTAACTTAATAACTAAATTAAGACAGGAAAAAGCGCAAGGAGTAAGTAGCTATCAATTAGCGAAAACTTATAAAATGTCTTACCAAACTGTTAGGAGAATCTGTAATAATGAGACTTATGAAGATGTTTCACAACATATAAGTGAGTGTAATCTAAAAGAACTATGGGAAAAAACTAATAGTATATGCAAAAGCTTAATATCAACTAACAACACTGAAAACAACGAATTTAATTTAGATTATTTTATGACTGAACAACTTGAATGTCCGTGGCATTTAAAATGTCAAAAAACTCATAAAGGAAATTTCGGTCCAATGGGTGAATGCTTAGATTGCATGGAAGAAATTAAAAAAGGAAGATGTTTAATAGATGTCAGAAACTTTGAATATTTAAAATGGTATTGGCATATAAAAAGCTTTTGGGACAACGTAGATATAGGTGATGATAATGAATGTTGGGAATGGTTAGGAGCAACAAAAAAGAATAATACTGAATCTTGTACTACATTTCCTTCTCCATTCCACTCATATAGAACTCAATCTGCGTCAAGAGTAGCTTTTTGGATAAGTAGGGGCTATACAGGTAAATACCGAGTTTTCTCTAAAAAAGGATGTAAAAAATTCTGTTGCAATCCATTACACCTTACAATAAAACCACTAGAGGACTCGCCCCCACCAGAAAAATTAGAGGTAATCAAACTAACTCATGACAACATTTTCAAGCACTACAAAGAAACCAACGCTAAAAAGAAGTGAAGTAGTACCTAGTAACTATCATTTAAAAGAAAAATCCTATGCTCCACTTATAATTATTGATGACAATATAATTTGGGGCGCATGGAGTGATACCAAAGAAGGTGCGGAACTTAGATTGGCTTGCTTAGAAATTGGTTTTGATTATCATAATATTTCAACAAAACAAGATCAAGGTACTGGTAAAAAAGGAGCTAAGATACAATCTGAACGAGTTAGAATAATGAATGAGTTATATATAAAGGATGGCAGAGATGATATTAATCATCCCATGCATGCCTTATTTACTGGTTTAGCAGAAAAGTATGTCGAGGTATCTAACAACGATTCCGAATAGTTCTGGTTTCTATAACTTAGGAACTGTAGAATCCTATCCAACTGGAGGTGCAGGGCCAACAGCATATGGACCTACCTCATATTTCGGATCAGATCCACTACCAGAAAGATCTGGAGATAGTATTTATAATCCAATTCTACTAGAAAATTTTTCTTCTATATTTAGAAGTATTACTTTAAAAAACTCCCACGGAGGTTTAACAAGAAGACAATCAACTTTTTATAAAATAAAATTAAATAGACCTAGAACAATACAATTTACACAAGATTATAGTCAATTCTCATACGAACAAAATACTAACAAAAATACTTTATTAGCATTTTATAAAATAGTTAATGGTAATCAAAGAGAAGAATTACCAATAAATGATGAAGGCTATGTAACAAAAGAAAGTTCAATAGATTATTTAGATGATGAATCTCTTGAACCATTATCTGATTACCCTTCTAGCACCTTAGATCCTGGAGAGTATCTATTTTTAATAACTAATGATATTAAGTTTTTAGATACAACGTACGCTATTACAATTAATGTAAATGATCTTGACTGGTCTTCTATAAGCGGTTCAGCAGAAGAAGAAATTGATTTTGGATCTATTACTGAAAGTGTAGCCTCCTCTTTAGATTTCGGTTCTGTTTAAATACTGCAGGTGAATTAGATAGAAATTGGTTTACCAAACTCTTTACCTACTTTTTTCCAATGCTCATCCCAATCGAAATCTTCTGGAAAACCAGAACCACCATGTCTTAAACCACCATCATCGGTCCATTCCCAATCACCATGAGGTCCAGGACTAGTTAGTGGACCAATGGGTGAAGAAGTAGTATTAGCAGATGAAATAAGATCTCTTGCTGAATCTAAATCTGTCGCTCCTCCTCCCCATACTCCACCTTCTCCTACATATCTATCTAATTCTTCCTCTGTAGCATCTCTATTAAACAAATCTCTAAAGAGACCTTGAACTCCTTGTCTATTTTGGAATTCTTTTCCTCTTAAAATATTTGCCTCAACACTATCCCAATCTTCAATTCCTTGAGTTAAATTTCCAAGCCAATATTGTTCACCACTTTTATCAGGATCTCTTCCTAACCATTCATTATAAAAAGCTGTTAAACGATCCTTATCCATATCTTTTGCATGATCAGATCCAGGCATTCTGATATCTGGGTAAAGATGGGAAAATCTATCTTTTTCTGGCTCATATTCTGGACGTTCGTAATAAACTCTTTCTGAAGTAGGTTGAGTATTTTCTTCAAAACTTGGTTGAGGAGCTTGTGAAGCTGTTCTTATTTCGTTGTAAGGATTTGGATTCCCTGGAGCTAAAACTTCACGGAAGTTAGAGGCTTTCCCTGATGGTAATGATGCTTCGTAATACTGTTCTCTATCTCTTACCTGTTCAGTCCTATCCCTTATCTCATTAATAGTTCCGAATAAAGCATCCCTTTTATTATTTTGATCATTTATTTTCTCAGAATACCAATTTAATAAACCATCTGGACCTGATAGTGCCTCCATAGCACCTTTAGTCGGTACATTTACATACACAGATGTTGGTTTGTTTTCTGTATATATTGTTGCCCCAGGTACTTTCTCAACATTCCATCCTGCTTGTTGTTGCCCAGGATTAAAAACGCTGTATTCCTCATTAGAATTAGCTATTGTCTCAAAATTCTTTGCTATATCTGTCTCAATTTGCTCTTGAGTTAATCCTGCATATAAAGGACTTTCATACCCTCCTTCACCTAACCAATATTCAGTACCTGCTTCATCTTGAGGAATACCATATCTCTCATAAAGGGAGTTTATATATTCATTCCGTGCCATTTTCTGATTTAAACTGTATGTCTATACTAATTCTATCCGTGACAAACTCATGTAAATGCTGGACTCCGACATAGCCAAAGGGAATAAGAAACAAAACAAGAAGAAGCTCTGCCCAAGTAATAGAACGCTTCATGATACACAATATCCTTTCCTTCAAGAGTTTAGCGAACTTATTGCAAAAGTGTCTATAGAATTACTAGAAACTCGATTAATTACAAGCCAACAAAGAAAATTTGCAACTGAATTATGGGAAGCTGAAAATTTTGGAGGATCAAAAGAAAAATGCAAAAAAAGAATGCAAGATATTCATGGTGATAATTGGAGAGAAATAACAACAATAAAAAGTGAAATGAACGATATTAGACCGTATTATGAACAAGTCCTATTGATAGATCATTGTAAACAATGGGACGTTTTCAAAAAATCGGCTAACATTTCTTAAGATAACCATCTCGAATGACAATAATTAACAGTGAGGAATGGTTACTTGTTTTAGAAAACACAGATTATGAACCTGCTGAAAATAATACAACTGTTTATCAAAGCTATAGATTTGTAGATCTAGAAATTGAAAAAGTAACTGTTGATAATTATGAGAAAAAGTTAAATCCTTCTTTAATAAAGCAAGTATCTATGTTCATACCTCCATCAGGTAGTTTTAGGACTCCCGATTTACGAAGATATTTAGAACTAATAAGAGGATATGAAACAAGTACAACGGACTTAATGCTAGGTCTATCCTTAGCAGATCAAATTCGATTAACATTTAGTGATATGAGGACTAGCACCATATGTGATCGTTATCCAGAAATAAATTTAGCTGAAAAGCGTCGTTATAGATGTGTTGCTGAATATCTAATTCGACAAGGTGAATTAACAAAGCTAAGAGATGAAAATGGTAAGTTAATTAAAAAGATTGGAAATATGCAGAAAGCAGTAGTTCTATATAAACCTCTTGAAAAATTATTAGAAACTTTGAAAAAATCTGGTCTAGGTCATTTAATCAAATCTGTACCTAAAGTAAAAACTGTGAAAAAAGAAGAAGTTTGATAAACTAAATTAGCCGATTAAGACAATGACTAGTAGAAGACAACAGCTATTAACAAGAATGCTGAAATCAGTCTCTGGAGAGACTGAAGAAAAACTTTTAAAATTAACAGTTGAACGTATTATTGCAGATCAAGCAGATTATTATCGTAAATTATATGAAAATGAAGGCCCTGGTGTAGTAGTTTTCATGCCTCAAAAAGATGAAAAAGATAGTATGTTTTATTTAACTGTAGATCGCCTTATTAATGCAGTTAATGATGCTAATAGTAGAGATTTACATGGGGCAGAGCATCTAAAAAAGGCTATTGCATTAGCAGAATCAGTTAATCCAGAAAAAGAAGCTGTATTTCTACTCCAAGATGAAAAAGATATACAACTTTTCCATTTCAAAACTGACGAAGAAAATTCCTCTTTATTACAAATGTGAAAAGAAAAAATAGATCCTGGGCAGAATATAAGTTTCTTCTAGGTCGTATAGCTCATATAACTGAAGATTGGATAACACCAGCTGATTACATTCCCTATATATCTGCATTACTAGGAGAAATTGATTTAGACCCATGCTCTACACATGTTGCTAATGCAGAATTCATAAGGGCTAAAAAAATTTACACCTTAAAAGAAGATGGATTAAATATACAAGAACCTTGGACAGGAGTTACTTATTTATTCCCACCAACATTTGGTAGATGTTCATTTAGCAAAGAACGTGGAACATGGAGATGGAGCAAAAAAGCTGGGGCTGCAGCTAAAGCCCCATCTGTAATTTGGTTTCAAAGATTACTTCGAGAATGGAAATTAAGAAACATACCCGAAGCCCTATTCTTTACAACGTATCCAGAAATGATGCGGATCTTACCAGAGATGTGGGATTACCCAGTATGTATACCGACAGATAGAGCAAATACTATTCATGGCAAAGGACTTTTTACTTTAAAAGCACCTCTTTCATGGGGATATTTTATATATTTACCTAAGCTTGAATTTGGGTTTCAACAAGCAGATAAGTTTCAAGAAATATTCTCTAATATAGGAAAAATAATCTGTTAAATAGATTGCTCATCTATCCAGCTATCATATTCATCTCTTCTTGATTGTTCAACATTTCGTCTTTCACTTTCTGCTAATGTTTCATCAGAATATTGTCTTATTCTTGCATCTAATTCTCTATCTTTTCTCTTAGGTGAAGCACCAAATGTATCTCCTTTTCTTGAAAATTCAGTACTCTTAAGAGGAACAAAATCATTGATATGTCGGATTACATAAGAATCTAAGAACCGACTTGAACTAATGTTATCCTGGGCTTTACGGCTAGGTGGACTTGTAGGGGCTTCTAAACCTCTATAACGATTATCAACGTTATAACTATGATTGAATTGTTTTCTCATAGTTTTATTTTATTCATGCTTAATATGACAGAAACACAAAAGGAAATTTCAGAAGTATGTGAAGATATAAAAGAATTGCTTCTATACAAAAATAAAATGTATGGAGATTCTGCCTTATGTCCAAATCGTATTTTTAGTAGGGCTAGTGGACTTGAGCAGATACTCGTGAGAATTGATGACAAACTAAATAGAATTCAGAAAGGAGCAGGACTTGTAGCAAATGATGAAGATGTAATACAAGATTTAATTGGATATTTAATACTGCTTAAAATAGCTTTAAAACGAGATGCTAAAAAACATGAAGTATGAAGACATCATCGAAGGATACACAGACGATTTAAAACTTATGGACGCAATAGACATGCTCAATCGCAATCCTTTTGATGCGGCAAAGATCCTAGAAGACGTGGCTTTGCAGACCAATAACGAAAAAACTGTTCCAACGACTTTCCAGATGGATCCCACTGTACCAATTTCTTTTCCAGATACTCTATCGCTTTCACTTGATTGGGAGCACCAGTATAAGTCTCAGCCAGATTTAACAAACATTTCTTTGTCTTGCAACGGTGAGGAACAAACGTTGGAATATCCTTATCAGGTGAATAATACATATCCAGTTCAGTTCGACGTTGATCTATCAGAAGACTTCCACCTGACCTCCAAATAGTATTTATATAAGGACTCCATTCTCTTATTACTTCTGATTTTCTAGCGTGTTTATTGATTAATTCAAGAAGACGACAAGTTTTTAATGAACTAATTCCAATACTATATGCAAAGCTAAGAATAGCTGCTCTACGGTTCGTATTTAGAGGTACAAAAACATACTTAGACACAACATCAGAAAATTCCTTTAGATCTTCTTCTAATTGTTCATTAATCTCATCTTCAGTAGCCTTGTCATCTGCACATAACCACCTTTTCCCTAACTTTTTACTTCCGTAACCTATTCTCCATATATCCTCTCCATAGTCTTTATATGCTGCATAACGACCCATACCAAGATCTATTCTTGGAGCTTGATATCTTTTTATTAAATTTATTCCTTTCCTACTAAGAAAAGGATGCTCTCTCCATCTCTCTCTAGGTCTTTTCTTATGGGACGACAACAGTACCGTTGTAACTTACCTCAGAATAACCATCTAAATTAAGTAGTACAACATAATTTTTTGCTGCATTGGTAACAGTTACGCCAACTACTCCCTTACCTTTCCCATCTTTAGCTATATTTGCATATTTTGAATAACCTGTTGGAGCACTTCCTGTTCCATATTCATCTTCTTGAAAAATCTCAACAGTATTAACTGCATTTGTCTTATCTAGAGTCACAGTAATGTCTCCTGTGCTACCTGGGTTAACACGAAAGCCTCTTATAGATTCCCCAGGATTCCCTGCGGCTGTTGCCCCTAGATATGTTATTTCAGAGCCTGCATCGACGCTGAATGAGTCTAAAGTTGCTTCAATAGTGCGAGTAGCCATAGCTTTTAGGAGATTTGTCCCACCGTGGAGAAATTGAATTTAATATCGGCATCAATGCCGTGGTCTTTTAACACGCCAAAAAACATTTGACGATCCATAGCCCTTTGATGGAGTAATTCAACAAAACTTTCTTCCAGTTCCTCACGATCTAAATTCCTGATCGCTAAACTTGCGGCGTGAATTTGAAATTCAACATCCATTGGAAGCTCTATTGCATCCATAAATAGCTAAAACCTTATGATTATCTTACCAGTGCTGAATTGAACTTCAATATTAACGTAAGTCCCTTCTTACAAGCTTGTTTTCATGTAATTTTGATTCATGATTTAAGAAGATAGAACCAATACCATAAGTTCCTCCAAATAAAACTATAAAAGTTAGTGCAACAGGTTCCATAACAAGACGTACCTTTTCTTATAACTATTCTACTAGAAATATCTTAACTAAACCCTTAAAACACCTCTCTGGACCTTTCCAAACATATCATTTCGTACTTTACCTTGAGTAGCTCCTTCTCCAGGCCCAGGAATATCTTCGGCTATCCTATCCTGTAACCAATTCTCTGGATTTCTTGTGTAATCAAAAAGAAACTGCTCCGCTTCTTTCTCATTAGGATGGGAGCCATTCGACGGAGAATTCATTAGTACTTCCTGGTTTGAACTGATCTGAAGACAAAATATTTATAGAGCATTTTTCTTGCTCTATCCATCTTTTTAGTTTAACAAATCTTTTTTCGGAATAAAAAGAAAGATTTGATGTATACCATTCTGATAAATCAGTGGAAGCTTTATCTTTGTTACATAAAGAGCAACAACAGCATAAGTTCGACCTTACACTACGACCACTTTTATATTTAGGTATTATGTGATCAATAGTAGCAGTTCTTTCTGTTAACTCTTTATTACAATAAGCACATTTCCAATCCCATTCCTCAAAAATATGGTGTCTAAATTTACGTCTAGCATTTTGTGGAGATAAAACAATAAGGTTGGATAAAAGATCTTGTTCACAATGAAACACAGATAATATGCAGACATGAAAAAACTGTAATCTGCATAAACTTATATGTTTATTTCTCTATTAAATTGTAATCCTCTGCTATGTCTATCTCTTCAGAAGAATCAAAATCACTATCTTCTAAAAGCTTAAGCAAATAATAATGAATCCTATCCGTTACCCATCGTAAATCTTCATCACTAATATCAGAAATTATGGCGTTTATAGATAACTCTTTGGACGGAGATCTAACATGTTCAGCAAGTAGTTCTAAAGCACGATATCGACTTTTATTTAACTCACTTAGCATGATCTTAAGGGTCTATATCCCCTGTAGAAGTATTTACAGCATCTTCAGCCTGTTGTTTTTGAATTGTAGAAAATTCAAGAGCACCTAAAACTTTTAAATACTGTTCTTTTATTCTAGATAAAGTAGCTTCAGTTTGTCTAATATCACCTTCTAATTGTTCTTTTTGATCTAATAATTGATCTTCTAAAGACTTAACAGCAGGAGCAGTCATTGAAATGGAATTTTTACTTCATTAGGAGAATAACCCTACTTAATCTAATCCTTCTCACGGAAATTTAACCAGCACCATCCAGTAGCTCCCCCTGTAACACAAAAACGTCTTTCAAAATTTTCAAAATCATATATAACGTTTCGACCAGCATCTGCACCTCTATCTTCCCAACCACCATTAACTAAATCTAATTTTCCAAAAGGATCTTGCACTAACCAACCTTTATCTGAATAACCTGTTACGACTACAAAATGTGTTCCGCCTACTGGCGAAGAGACATGTCGTTTAGAAACTAAACTTACAGCAACTGGTAAACCTCGTTCAATAGAATTTTTTAGATCTGTAGAATCAGCAGAGGAATTAAAAGTAGCGTTATAACCTAAGTCATTCATCGCAGCTTTATGAACATATTTAGAAACAACAGATCCATGCTTATTAACAACATTAAGATAGTCATTAACAGAGTTAATAACAGGAACATCGCTGTATTTTAAGCACATAGCAATGCAACATGCTTGACTATTTCTCCAATCAGCAGCGTCGTTTGGACCTTGATATAGATAAGGGAAATTTCGTAAATAAAAAAGATCTTTGTCCTTTGCATACGGCATAATTTCTATCTCAGTTCTAAGTCCTTTCCAATGTCTATCTACTATCCACCAATCTCCTAATCCAAATCCTAATTCTAGATATGTATGACCATCTCTTCGTTCTAAAACTCTGCATCTTTTAATAGTTCGAGAAATGATAATCTTTGCAAGCTCATCCTGAGCTAAATCAGAATGAGATTTAGGTTGTTTTTTTAAGTACGTATGACATCTTGACGTAATAGTCACCCACCCCCATTTATATTCAGGTGGTTTACAACAAAATAAATCTAATTCAGCAGAACGACGACGAGATAAACCTTGGAAAACTCGATTACCATCTTTATTCCATTTATATAATTCTTCTCTAGCGACCTCACAAGGATCTTCTAATTTATTGATCCGAAAAAGAAGTTGTGAATCTTTCAATACTGAAAGACCCATATTTGAGGCAAAAGAAACTAATGCATCAAATTGATTCTGATTTAAAGGAGCATCTATTAATTCTGCTACCGATTTCTCTAAATTATCAACTACTTTATTTGTTAGATTTGCCCCTTCAAAAGTCTTAATAAGATCAAAAAAAGCAGACGATACTTTCACGTCACTTACTTAACAACCTTCAACAGCTTTTGCTATATCGCCGCCTAAGTCGGCCCCTTTCCTTTGTCCGAACATTGTGACCCATCCAGAGGCTACCCAGCCGATGATAGGTATGTTTGATAAGGCTGGTGCCGCTTGAGCGCCTACAGAGGCTCCTAGAAGCCCTCCTGTTGACTCACCAGACCCTTCCGCTTTGATGCAGGCGATTTCCTTAGCAGTAAGTATTGCAGCATTATCTCCGCCCTCTAGATGGACTTTGCCATTCATCGTATATTCTTCATAGAGATTTATCTTTCTTTTCTTACTTCCAAAAAGACTACCTGGCTCTTCAATATCTTTTGTTTTTACCATTACCTTTGGATCATTAGAGTTATATCTAATGCTGTACCCGTCTTTTGATGCTTGTACATCGTATGACGTATAACTACCAACTGGTAGATCTAGGTTCGGAAGTCCACTACGACCCGCTAATAAGCCCATTAAGCCTATATTAGAGACACCTAGAAAGGCCCCTAACCCAAGTGCTGTCCAGTTCACTCCTTCTCTCTTATACATTCAAATTTAAGACTCAATAGAGGTCTTGTTATCCACTGTAGTAATTTTAATAGGCGCTTGCTCGATACGCAATGTTTGAGTAGGACCAACTTGTGACATCTTTTCAATTAAGCGTTCAAAATCGGCTTTACTAATATCATTTAAAGCACCTCCTTTTTTGTTATCCATCTTCATTGTTCCATCGCCTTTTTTAGAGGCTGTCTGGAGGCCAAAACTCGCTAAAGCCCCTGTAAATACTGAGGCCACAAAAGTTATATCTTTAGGTGCTTGTTGCCCAAATGCAGGCAAAGTTATGTAATTTAATGAAATTATAAATCCGCTCCAAACGACAACGCCAAGCCGCACAAAAGTGGACAAGATTACTAATTGTTCTTCTTTATCATCAATACCCTCCTTTATTTTTGTAAAAACATTCTTCTTTTTTTCATCTTTTGGAGAAGGTGTCTTAGGAGACTCTTTTACATCTTCAGTCATCGTATAGTGGCAGTATCTACTAAGTTTACCCCTTAGTAAACTTATAGAAAAGTAACACTAATCGAGTCCTCAAATGTGGAAACTAATCCCATTATTAATTATATTTAGTGCTCCATCAGCTCGTGCAGATCTGACCCACTCACTAAGTTCCAGCATCTCCCTAGACGTACATGGGGCAGCAACCGTTTCTGAACGTGTGGGGAGTTCATATTCTGTCTCTGGAAACAATATAAAAGTAGGTACAGGAAACAGCGACGTATTTGGAGGCTTAACAACTGGATCAGCTACAGCCGCAGCAACTATGAAGGCTGGTACGTATGAGATAAATACTTCGGGGTCGGCATTTTCGTTCTCGGAAAGTTGGCTCCAAGGGGACGGAATCCCAGCCATAGGAAGTGGTGTGGACGTCACCAGTGGGGTTGTGGCAGACATGCCGGCATTTGGAGAAACCACGACCCAATCCGGAGGTGTCGCAGGCACTTTAGCCGGTTCCATCTTAAGCTCTGGCGTTATGAGTTTAACTGCCGGAGGCGCAGGCACAACTGGGACGTCTCAATTTATTAGTACTATTTCCGTGAAATGACATGAGACGCTATTTATTAACGTTAATAGCACTCACATTCTTTCCAACGCAAGAGATCTTAGCAGTTCCCGTAGTACCTAATTTTCAATCTGGAAGTATGACCAGTCATACCGAAACTTCTACGACGGTCACGGAAATTATAAATTCTATAGACTATAGAACAGGGTGGGAATATTCTGCTACTGGGACTAATGTAAAGAGTGATAGTGGTAATCTACTTCCACCGACAATTACAACTACCACCACTGTTGATGGGGCTTCTTCTCAATGGTCAAGCTTAGATATAGACAATATGCCAACATTTTCAGTAGTCAGCCCCGAACAAAGTTGGCAATTTACGCATACAATTCAACAACCAGGGATGGTCAATCAAACCATCATAGAAAGAACCACAGAAGCAACGTCAATAACGGATACAATTTCAACATTCAGTCAATAAAATACTTATTAGTACTACTTTTAAGCACAAATGCACTATTCCCGAAAGCGTCAAATGCAAATGACGTTGGCGGTGTCTCTGCTACTGCTAATCCTATCGCTAATTCCAGTGGTAGTGTCACAAACCAGGCGATCCAGGTTCTCCAAGGTCCGTATATTACTAATACCTACGGAAATGGAGTCCAATGTCAAGGACCAACTCTAAATATAACGCCATTTTTGACTGGCTTGACGAGTTGGAAAGTGCCATATGAAGAGTATTACAACGACCCTGTATATGACACGTCAGTTAATGAAGAAGGTAATCTAAATAACCCAGGGGGAATACTTTATAACGTACCAATAAGAACTGGTCAGAAGGCTAATAACAACGTTAATCTTGGAATAAGCGCCACTCTCTCTATTCCATTAGATCGACGACTACATAAAGGCTGTATTAGAGCTGCAGAAACAGAAACCGCAATACGTCAACAAATTTTAGCAAGTAAAAGATTAGATTTTGAAATGGCAAGACTCAAGCATTGTGGAATTCAAGCAAAGGATGGAGTCACCTTCGCTAAAAATTCACCATATGCCCCAATTTGTGCCGATATCCGTGTAGAAAACGTCGGAGTTTTACGTGACCATACACATTCTATTTCTTCCCCAAAGCCCGTTGAAGTTCCATTACAGTCCGATTCCTCTCCCTCTGAGAAAGTAGACGCTCCCGAAAACTCAAAACCTTCTCCTTCTTCCCCCGAATCTTCGCAATCTTCTTCAAAAGAGTCTTCACAACAGGCTTTATCACTTTTAGAACAAGATCAGCCAGCGGCTTTGCTAGGACTGCCGATGTCGTTGCCACAACCGCAATGGAAGTGGTAGTAGTCACAGCTCCCGCACTTGGAAGCGCAGCCACAACTTGATTAATAACAGGTACTTCTTCATATAATGTGACGCATCTTTGATTTTGAATTTTATAACCACTAATAGTTTTCTTTCCTCCATCAACAAGAGAACCTATAACAGGTGCTTCTCTTGGAGGACAAATAATATTTGCAGTAGATAAATTAGCAGCTTCGGTTAAACCAGAAAAATCACTATCTGTAGATTCTGTTTCTTTTTCTTCTTTCTCTTCTGTTTTTTCTTCTTTGCGAGAAGGTATTGCTGGAACAAGAGCTGGTCTTGTAGGTACTATTCTCTCTGGCTCATAGTTAATAGGGTTAAAACTAGGCATTGTGCCGTCGCACAAAATAACGTTTCCTCGTTCATCCTGATCAACTAGATTTTCAGAATCATTATTTGCAGGGTTATATTCTACACACCCAGGTAAATCTATTAAAGGTGTACCTATTTGCAAGGTTACTGGAGGTGCAGTAGGTATTGAAGTCTCTGGAGGAACTAGATATTCAGGAATCCTTCTTATCTGTAAATTAGAGACAATTTTTATTTCTTTGATACCTATACTTATATTAGGTATCTGTTTCATCAGAATCTAGGAAGGCTAACGTCTCCTCCAGTTAATTTCGCTCCTCCTGTTTTTGTAGGTACCGTTGGGATTGATGGAAGCATTCCTTTTACAGAATCACCAACTGCTCCAGTAGCTTCACTGATAATCTTTTCTTTAACACCTTCTAGGATTGCGTCCTTATTCGCAAATACATATATACAACCCCCAACAGCGGAAGCAGATATAACGAAAGCCGAAATAGAAAGTACATTGATTATTTTTTGCATAATCAGAAAACGTAGAACTGTCTAATTGTATGAACCCCTAATACTTAAGTAGGATCGTTTGCAACAGCTAAATAGATATAGTTA
>Ga0310344_10000596_pt1 | contig 28269 bp, 22 predicted proteins | sample HC15DNA20200_MG_FD_203801 | JGI IMG/M metagenome (GOLD analysis project Ga0310344, IMG submission 203801) | Marine microbial communities from station ALOHA, North Pacific Subtropical Gyre - HC15-DNA-20-200_MG | ecosystem: Environmental > Aquatic > Marine > Oceanic | place: Pacific Ocean: North...
TTAAAAATAGCTTAATTCTAATTACACTATTTAATGGCTTTTATCAGTCCATAAGAAGTGGGAATATAAGTATCTTTGCAGTGTTTCTAATCGTTTGTACAGCATTACTAATCCACTATGAAAGACCAATTGCTGCAGGTGCTTTATTTGGCGTCTATGCAATTTTTAGAATGACTCCTTTATTTATCCTTCCTATTTATTTTTTCTTTGGTAATAAATACTTTGTAAGAAAATTTACTTTGGGTGCAGGATTGTCTGTAGCATCAAGTTTTATTTACAGCTTGATCTTTCAATTTGAGTATCTTATATATTGGATAGTTAGAGTTGTCCTTCCCGAGTCGTTTGAAAAGTATTTCAATGTAGAGGAAATTACTGGACTCAGGATAGCAAGCAATATCTACAATGATACCTTTGACTTCCCTACAATTTGGAATATTTTTAACGAGCTATCTATCAATCAGAGATTAATTCCTGTGCTTGCATTTATTTTCTTTTTTGTTGTTATGTACAAATTGAGAAGTATTGATATTAATAATCAGCTATTAGCATTTTGTATATCTTACTTGGTTTACTATGTTGTTACTCCATACAATAGGCCCTATCACCTTCTTGAAGTTTCCTTTATTTTAATTGTGTTTTTGTCATTGGGGAATATTAATAAATTAGGTGTCGTAACATTTGCTTCAGTCATTTACCCAGGATTTATTTTATTAAAATATTTAGATTATATAATTTTTCCAGATGCGCTTGTACATTTTATGTATGTGTCCCCGGTTCTCTGTTGTATATCATTGCTTTTTTATACAAGTATCAAAAGAAATAATACAATATGAAGTCTTTTTAAATGTTTGCGTATAAAATTTAATAATTGATAAAAAAAATATTACCACTATCTAGAAGCAACTATCTTCTCGTAGCTTTCTTGGTAGCCTCTTTTTTGTTTATCGTTTCAAATGTTTCGGGTTCTACACCAAGTTTCAATGACTGTGAAGAGGATTTAGTTTCAGGGTATATCCACACTAAATCCTATAGTTTCTTAACATCAAACTTTCCAGTTGATATTAAGTTTACCGAGTCCGGCTACTCAAACTGTGATTGGAAAGTGATAGGAACAAATATAAGCATATATGAAGCACTAAATCAGGAAAGAACTCTTGAATTAATTGTTCAAATTAAGCAACCACATTTCAAGATAATTAAAATAGCATTCTTTTTTCTTCTCTTATTTCTATTTACTAAGTCAAAAAAATTTAGTTTTGTCTCCAATGCTCCGTGGGTTTATGGTTTTTTTCTATTGTTTATGTTGGCTAGCTTACTTACATTAGAGAGGGATTTAAAGATAATATTTTCAGCCTATTATATTCTTGTATTCTTTTATTTCAATGATTACTCCTATAAGGAGCTCATATATCTGATGGTGCCATTTATGCTATTTCCATTCTATGTTGATTCACCTCTAATTCTTCCTTTACTTATCATGACTGTTTGTTTATATCTAGCAAAAGAAAAAAGCCGTAAGGGTTTAAAAATTTTCTTTTTTATTTTCTTTATGTTGAGCCTATCTTTAGTTAATATTATTTTTCACAGTGAAACTCCCGAAGAAGCTATTTTGGATATTGGGGATCAATTTAAAGAAAGTCCTGTCTCAAAAAGTAAAAAAATAGAGGTAAAAGAAATACTTAGCTCCAGTTCTTTTGAAAACTCTTACCTTGATACAAATGATGTATCGTTTATTTTTCGCACTATGTCGTTAAAGAACAATACCCTAACAGGAAATGATCTAATCGAAACAGTAAATACTAGACTCAAATCATTTGATGCTGAAGGACTCAAAAAGTATTCCAATCCAGAAATAATGAATATGGAAAAAATAAATTATAGCTGGGAGATTTTTCAGGAAGGTACTATTTCATCGTTTCTTCCGTTCGATTCAGAGAGGCAGTTATTTATGCTCTCAAGAAATCAAAGTATTGAAAATAGCTTGTTAGCTTTTATCTGGTTATCACTATCTATGTTTATTGGGGTGATCGTATATAAAGAGTTTTCAAAAAAAGAACTTGGAAAAATTATTTTGCTTTTTTCTAACTCGGCATTAATCCTATCCTTAGCTTCTTTACTTAGCATTAGATACACAATTTTTTCCAGAATTGTAAATTTAATTACAGGATTTCATCTAATGCCTCAAAAAGATTTAACAGGGATCAACTGGAGAGGGGCCATTTATGGATGGAGGGGAATTTATGATCACTATGAAATTTTTTCAAATATTTTAGTTTACGGACTAATTGCAAGTTATCTTTCAATCAATATCGACAAACGCTTTAACAAGCCTCACCATGAGTTATTGAAGATATCTATTCTTTTGACATCAATTTTGTTAACTAATTCACGCTCAGCAGTTGTTATCACGGCTTTAGTTTTTATATTTTTTAAAGTTTTTAATCAGAGCCTTAATAAATACGTTTACTTAGGAGCTTCATACTTTTTTGGTTTTTTTTATTTATACAATTATCTTGGTCAAGGAAAATTTAACAGTAATAAGTGGCTGTTTATTTTATTATTTATTTTATTATTTATTTTTACATACGATCTTTTTTCAGAACGTTTTTTTAAGATGTATGAAAAAAATCCTAGATTTACTACAACCATTATCTTCTCAATATTTGTAGTTGGTTTTTTGGTTTTTTTCAGTAGAGGATATTCTTATTACTCTGAAGTAGAAAATAATATTGTATCTTATAATTACGAAATTAGTAAAGCATATTCTGAATCGGAACAAGATGAAATAAATCTTACCTATCTAAATCACATATGCAACTTCCGACAAATGGACTCTGAAACAATGCATAAGGTCTCTTATTGTGAATCTTTAGCTAGTGGAAAGAGTACAACTTACAAAGACTATGACAACCTATACAACTTACAAGCAAGTAATATCATCGTAGGCTCTATTGAGCCTTATGTTGATTGGTGGGAGTGGTCGATTAATGACTATTCTGATAGCTACGCACTTCCTTTAGTTAAGTCTATTGCAGTTATATCTGGTCCAATAAATAGAAAGGTTGCTTGGAATAATTTTTTTGCAGGGTATAAGCCAAATCTATCTGAATTGTTTTTTGGTTTTGGTCCAAGTTCTCAATTTCATTTAATTAGAGATATCAATATTAATTACTATTTATTAACAATACAAAACTTTGATCCTCATTCAAGTTACTTCTCTGTTCTGTCAAGACTAGGATTAATTAATTTTGTACTTGTTTCAGTAAGTATAATTTTTTCTATTGTTTACTTAGTAAGAAAAAAGAAGATACAGGGTATTATTTTATTACTATTCTTTTTTCTATTGGAATTAAAGACAGACTCATTAAATATTCCATATGTGTTTCTAGCATTGTGTACTATTTTTCCTTCATTTGTTAGGACAGTAACTGACAAAGACGTTTAGTGTCCTAGACCAAACCACTAATTACTGCTGACAGTATAAGAATAATTAAGTAAGAGAGTAGCCCACCTCCGATTGCAGCAACCTTCATACTTCTTGATATTTTGCTTGGTCCAAAGAGGTGATAGTATATAACTCCAAAGAAAGGAATAAGAAAAATTATAAATAGCCATATATACCTATTTCTTCCTTGGGTTTTCTCATTTGTATTTACATCCCATAAAGCCATTGCGCTCCATGCAGCAAAAAGAACAAATGGCATAAAGTATCCATAAACTTGAAACATTAACTGCCAAAGTGTTGGGCTTGATATAGGTATACCACTCATAACAATCTCCTTGTCTGCTCCTACTATAGCAAGTTCTATATTGGGTAGTCCAATTTTACTTAAATCTGGTATGAAGAACACATTTATTGCTGGGGAAGGAGTGGAATTTCCAGCATTCGGCATGTTAACTTGATCTTCTGGCCAAGGGTAGTCTTTGTATTTAGCTTTAGGAGGCTTTACTCCTGCCGCATCAGCAAAGAGACCAGCTAGCATCATTAAACCAGAGACATCTCCTTGCATAGGCAATCTAGAAAGGATACTCCCATTAACATTCGAACAGTTGTGGACCTGTTCCAAAAGAGGAGGTTCAGATGTCTGATATATGTTTCCTTGAAAACAATTCCCAGGACCCCAGGGTCCTGCTAATTTTAAATCTGCATATCCAGAGTCAAGAACAATATTATTCTTTATCTTGACATGTTGAGAGAAATATAAGTTTGCATCAAGCATTGGGGAGGCAACTATTCCATATTTAGCATGATTAACAATTAAATTTTTTTCAACAATGTCCCCAACTCTTCCTGGGACAACCATACCCATTCCGTAAGCAACAAGTCCGAATCTATTAGAAGGAGCATCTTTGTTGTTATTATTTAGGACAATATTTCCAACAATTGTTGTTTCACGACCTGGTGGATTCAGCTCAGAGTCTAAAGTATTAGGAACAACCCCAGCCATATTATCTCTCCATATATTATCAATTATATATAGGTGTCCACCCGCATTTGTTCCAGAGTATCCAAGTGCATTTCCTTCTACTAGAGAATTACTTATAACAGCATTGCAGGGGTAACATTGACCAATATAAATACCGCTATCTGGGTGACCTGATGCATAGATATTGTCGAAGATTCCGTCAACAGAATTAAAAGCATAAACTCCGTAATCACCATTATTGTGTACAGTTAAGTAAGAACCCCTATATCCTAAAGAGCCATTCCAATAGACTCCATTAAGCGAAAAGTTCCTGACTGTTAAGTTCTCAACGCTAACTCCATTAGTGTCATATATTTGTATCCCATTTTCGAGCATGAATTCTCCATCTAGAATCACTCGATTTCTATCTTCACCACGAATTGTTAAGTAAGGAGTTGTAACTGTTACACTTTCGTTATAAACACCACTCATTATATAGATAAGGTCTCCTGCTGAAGCTGCGTCCACACCACTTTGAATTGTCTTGAAAATGTTCGGATTATTGGAGGATTCATTTTTTCCTATTATCAAAACCTCTTTTGATAAATTTTGTGTGTCTATAATGTCAGTAGCTACCTCCGGAATAGATACATCTCCTACAACTACCATGCCAACCATTCCTTTTTTATTTGTTCCATGAAAGGGACAGTAGTATTCGTATATTCCCGGTTCATCAAATGTATATTCGTATTGATCCCCTTTAGTTATAATTCCATAGTCATAGTAATCAGAAGATACTGCCTGCCAGGAGCCGTCAAACCCAACTACATTGTGGTCATTAGAGCCATCAGATTGCCATATCACGGTTCCTCCTATAGGAATATTTATAACTTTTGGTGAATATTCATCATCTACAACTCTGATTACAAATGTATTTTCTACAGAGGCTTCTTGAGGGCCACAAAAAGTAGAAAAGATCGCTAGGGAAAGCAACATATACAATCTTTTACTCATATGGTGAGTTTAACAAAAATTAACAGAACGTGAACTAGGACTATATGATAAGATTTCATAATGCTAATTGATAAATATATAGAAATATTGGAGCAACTTGTTGAGATCCCTTCTATAAGCTCTTTAGATGCTTATAAAGAAAATGTAGTTGAATCTGCAAGTTTTGTTAAAGGTCTATTTGAAAACTTAGGGTTAGAGGCAAGTGTAGCTAGTGTAGATAATGGACAACCTGCTGTTTTAGCAAAAACTGAAGTTGATCCAGGAAGAAAAACAGTTCTTCTTTATGCTCATCATGATGTACAACCTGTTGGAGATGAGGAAGCTTGGAATACCGATCCATTTAATCCAGAGATAATTAATGGTAGGTTATATGGCAGAGGTTCTGGTGATGATAAAGCTGGAGTGCTTTTACACTATGCAGTTGTAGAAGAGCTCCTAAGTAGCTTACCTGTAAATATAAAAATTTTTATTGAAGGAGAAGAAGAGATTGGTTCTCCAACAATGGAAGACTTTATAAAACAGAATAAAGATGCTTTAGAAGCAGATGTAATTGTTATTGCTGATTCAGGAAATATAAAAATTGGGGAACCTACTATAACGACTTCCTTAAGAGGCTTGGTTGATGCAACAATAAAAGTAAAAGTACCAATTCAGCCTGTTCATTCAGGAGTTGGTGGGGGAATAGTTCCTGATGCAATGATGGTTTTGAGCAGAGTCATTTCTAGTTTTCATGACGAAGAAGGAAACCTTCTTATAGAAGGTTTAGATGTGGATTCTGGTAATGTAACAGAAATTGATAAAAATCTTATTGAGAGAATGTTAGGGGGAGAAGAAAATATCCCCTTTTTCAAAACTTCAAGTATTTCTGAGAGATTATGGTTGGAGCCAGCACTAGATATACTTGCAATAGATGCACCAAGAGTAGAAGACTCAATTAATTTAATTGTTCCAGAAGCATCTGCCAAGATTAGTCTTAGACTTGCTCCTTCTCAAGACCCAGATAAAGCAATGAAATTACTAGAGAATCATATAAAAGAAAAATCACCCTGGGGGGTAGATATAGATTTTATTCCAGGCGCTAAGGGTTCAGGTGTTTTGTGTTCTTCTTCAGGGGATTTTACACAAATCTTGCTTAAACAATTTAAAAAAACATGGGAGAAGGAACCCTCTTTTATGGGAGTAGGCGGGTCCATTCCTTTTGCGAATATTTTTAGTACACAATTTCCTAATGCTGAGATAACTTTAATAGGAGTCTCAGATGGAGAGCTTGGAAATGCTCATGCTCCAAATGAGAGTGTTGAGATAGACGATCTTGAAAAAATGATAATTGCATTATCCAAGGCACTCGTTGATTTTGGTAAATAAATCTTAATTTACCAGGCTTACCCAAAATAATTGTTATAGCTATATCCTGAAGTTCCCTACGATATTGATATGAAGTCAATAGTAAAAACTAAATTACTAGAGAAAATTTATGGAGAAAATGAAACCGAGGTTATAGCTTTAGATAAAGTTGATATTGAATTTCTAGAAGGTCAATTCACAGCAATAATGGGTCCTTCTGGTTCTGGAAAGTCCACACTTCTTCATTGCCTAGCTGGTTTAGATGGACCAACAAGTGGTTCTATATATATAAACAATATTGATCTATCTAAATTAAACGACAAGCAATTAACCAAGCTAAGAAGAGACAGTTTTGGCTTCGTCTTCCAAGCTTTCAATCTCATTCCTACCTTAACTGCTGCAGAAAACATTTCCCTTCCTTCTTCAATAGCTGGAAATAGTCCTGAAGAAGAGTGGTTGGAAAAAATAATTCAAACATTAGATCTACGTGATCGTTTAAATCATAGACCAAATGAACTCTCAGGAGGGCAGCAACAAAGAGTTGCAGCTGCACGAGCATTGGCTTCAAAACCCGAAGTAATATTTGCTGATGAGCCTACTGGAAATCTTGACTCAACTTCTAGCGAGGAACTTTTAACTTTTTTAAAAACAATAGTTTATGAGCTGAAACAAACAATAATTATGGTTACGCACGATCCGGTAGCTGCATCTTATGCTGATAGGGTTATTTTTTTAAGAGATGGTTCTATATTTAATGATTTAAGTAAACCGTCAAAGGAAGACATTATCAAAACAGTTTCTGATATCTCATCAAAAGGATAAGTCAAGTGGAAGGTTATACAAAACGTCCACTTCTACTAATAGCTTGGAAAAACCTTAAAACCTATCCAGTTAGGATACTACTTACAACTTCTTCTGTAATCCTAGGAGTAGCAGTAATTATTGCTTCAAATATTTTTTCTGAAAGTAATAAGTCTGCATTCGATAATCTATTTTCAGGTATATACGAAGGGGTTGATCTAGTTGTTTCTCCAGTAAGAGACCTACCATTCGAACAGACAGGAGGAAGTGGGGGGCAAGGCCCTATCCAGTTTGAAGTAGAGAAAATTTCGGATGAAATAATTTTAGAGATTGAAAGTCTTCCAGGAGTAGAGGCTGCATGGGGTGATGTTATAGGTTTTGCCCAATATGTAAAAGTTGTTGACGGCGAAACAGTCTTGATTTCAAATGGTTTTGCACCAACATTTGGAGCAGCTTGGGATACTTCTTCATATGCTAAGCAATGGGAATTGCTTTCTGGAAGACCTCCCATGAATAGCAAAGAGCTAGTAATGGATAAGACAACGGCAGATAATAATAGTTTTAATATTGGCGATAAAGTTACAGTTCTTGCAGGAGCAATACCTGCTACATTTAAGATAGTTGGGATTGCACAATTCTCAGAAGTAGGCTCTCCAGGAGGCGCAACCTTTGCCCTTTTTGATTTTAGAACTGCTCAGAAACTACTTGATTCGGAAGGAGTTGTAGATTTAATCAATGTTGTTGTTAAATTAAATGCTGACGTAGAACAGGTTAGATTAAATATAGAAAAAATTGATTCCGGAAACCTAAGTGTGATTGATGCACAAGAAGCAGCAGCTGAGCAGGCAAGCAACATAAAACAAGGACTAGACTTTTTTAACACAATCCTCAATGTTTTTGCAGGAATTGCTATTTTTGTAGGGGCTTTTATTATTCAAAATACATTTAGAATACTAATTTTCCAAAGAACAAAAGAACTAGCTCTTTTGAGAGCTCTTGGAACATCTAGGAGACAGATTTACAGACTAGTTTTATCTGAATCTCTATTTATGTCGGTAATTGGTTCAGGATTAGGGATTGGTTTAGGGATTGGTTTAGCTGTCCTAGTAAAAGAAGGTCTAAATAGGTTTAATTTTGGTCTTCCAGACGGACCTTTAGTCTTGACACCTTCAGCAGCAATTACAGGAGCCTTGGTTGGCGTCTCAGTTACAATCCTTTCTTCGTTATTACCTGCGATAAGAGCATCAAAAGTAAGCCCAATGGAAGCAATTAGAGAAGGTTTGTCTCAACCAAAGAGAAAATCATTAGTCCAAAGACTTGTTCTCGGAATACTTTCAACTAGTTTAGGATTTAGTCTTTTGTTCGGTACTATATTTGATTTTTTTGATATTCCAGGACTTTCTTCACTAAGACAAGTCGGTGCTGGTGCCGCAATTACATTTGTTGGTATTGCAATACTAGCCCCTTCATTTTCAAAACCATTTATATCAATTTTTCATTTTACTTATACATTTTTGTTTAAAATACTTGGTAAATTGTCAATTGAGAATTCAAAAAGAACCCCTAGAAGAACTGCTGCCACTGCCTCTGCTTTGATGATAGGTTTGACACTTATTACATTAGCAAATGTCATAACAACTTCCTTCAAGGCCCAGTCTGAAAGTTTAATTAAAGGTGTTGTTTTAGCAGATTATCAAATTAGTGCAGCCCAAGTATTCGTCAGTCCGGGAGTTCCTTCTGGACTAGGTGTAGAACTACTTGCACTTGAAGAAGTTACAGAGTTAGGACGGGTTAGAGCTACAGTTGCTGGCTTTGAAGAGAGCCCTATTCTTATTGGTGGAGTAGATGAAGCGATATTTAAGCTAATTAAAACGGAAGATATAAACGGAAATATAAATAAATTTAAGGAACCAAATGTTTTAGGTGTTTTGAAGCAAAAAGCAGAAAGAGATAATTTAAATGTTGGAGACAACCTCACTCTTTATATACCAGAAAAAGGAGAGATTGATTTTGAAATTGGATACATTTTTGATTGGACGACACCCCCTCCAGCAGAATTATTCCTTCTATTAGACAATTATGATTTCCTGAAGAACGAAACTTTAGACACTGAGTTATATTTCAACGTTAATGAAAAGAGTGATGCTACTTATAATAAAATTGAGTCAATGGTAAAGGAATATCCGGGTGTAGCCTTTAGAGATCAAGATGGTTTGATTGAAGAGGCTAATACACAGATCCAATCCTTACTTAATATTATTTACGGCTTCTTATCAATATCGGTGTTTGTAGCACTAATTGGGATTACAAACACCCTTTCACTTGCTGTTTACGAACGAACAAGAGAGATTGGACTAATGAGAGCCATAGGAACCTTAAGATCACAGATTAGGCGTATGATATTTTTAGAATCTTCAATAATCTCTATATTTGGAGCCTTCCTAGGAACTGCTTTAGGGATTCTCTTTGCGTGGAGCTTAATTAAGTCTATAGAAGATCAAGGGTTCGAAACTTTTGTTGTGTCCCCTCAACAAACTTTACAGTGGATTGTTATTTCCATTCTTGCTGGAGTAATTGCAGCAATTATTCCAGCAATGAGAGCATCTAAGCAAAATATACTTCAAGCTATTTCATACGAATAGTCAGATATTTATTCTATATAAATTTATTTCATTTATATCCTTAAGTTCTATGAGAGGCGATCCAGGGTATTTTGGCCCAAACTCTATGATGTGGAAGATTAATAAAGAAATTACAGTTCTTTTTGGAGGAGCTAGAGCTTTGTTGATGCATGCTGCACACCCATTAATTGCTGCTGGAGCAAGGCAAACATCTTTCTATCAACGAGACCCTTGGAATCGTCTTATTCGAACCCTTTCTTTACAGAACTCAGTTACATTTGGTACTAAAAAAGAAGCAGATGAAAGTGCTAACAGAATTAACAAGTTGCATGAAGTAATTAAAGGAGTTGACCCTATTACAAAAGGATATTATGACGCTCTAGACCATGAACAACTTCTATGGGTTCATGCTTGTCTTCAGGTGTCTTCCATTTATTTTTATGAGAAAACAGTAAAAAAATTATCAGACAAAGAAAAGGATGCTTATCACATAGAGAATATGTTAGCTGCCAAGCTTGTACTTGTTGATAACAAGAGAATGCCACAAACATATAAAGAGCTCGAAGGGTATGTTAAACAAAAGTCTGAAGAAAAAGATGTGCTTCTCTTGACAGATGTTGCAAAAGACGTAAAAGAAATAATTGTTACCGGACCGGTTCCATTTCACATAAAGCCTATATGGCCTTTTATATCATTTATGGCGCTACATACACTGCCAGAAGAGTTTAGAGAAGTATACAAAATAAAACATACAAGATTTCATGAGTTGATAGTCAAATTCAATCTTGGTGTATTGAAAATTGTCAGACCCTTTCTACCTCCATTTTTTAGGCTAATTGCCCCAGCTCGTTGGGCTAAACAGAGATTAAATAATAATCCAAACCTACTATTTAAAGATAAGGCAAACTTTTAGTAACTTTATCTAATCCATTACATGATTGGAATTGTTTTGTGGAGAAAGCGATAATCATTTCCATAAGATCTGATTCAAGTAGATTACCAGGCAGCCTTATAAAGAAATATTAGGGAAACCTACAATTGCATATATAAGACTTTATTAACAAAAGTTTCTGCCAAAATTCTTATTAATAAGTAAAATTTTCAAACCCCAACTCTTTAGATAGTTTATTGATCTTGACTCTATCTATAGTTTTTGGTTTGAGTTCGTTTATATTTGAACTTAACGGAACATCCGTTCTTAGTGTTGCTAAGTCTTTAAATAGTATTATTTCATTAAAATTAGAATTTAAGAGCTCTCTTATTTTCTTACCCCCTCTAACTTCACCTTCCCAGTCACTAGAATTCTTGTATATTGAATGAATATCACCATATTTTGAAATTAGAAAGCTTGCAGTTTTTGGACCAACACCTTTGATTCCTGGAATTCCGTCGGACACATCTCCAGCTAGAGCAAGATAGTCAGGTATTTGATTGGGATTAACACCAAACTTGTCTCTTACTCCCTGTTCGTTTGTATATTCTTTATTTCTTGTGCTCCACATTACTACTTTCTCTCCTTCGACACATTGAGCAAGGTCTTTATCTGGAGAGCCAATTATTATTCTTTCTACTTTGTTTTTAAATTTTGAAACAGCAGTAGCTATAGCATCATCTGCTTCATATTTATACATTTTCCAAAGAGTGACTCCTAATAACTCTATGGCTTCTTGTGCTATCTCAAATTGGTTTAATATTTCTTTTTCAATGTCTTCACCCGTTTTGTATCCTTCATATAAATCATTTCTGAATGAAATAACTTCTGAATCAAATGCAGCGGCTATAAATGTGTTTTCTTCATTATTTCTCACTCTAACTACATGCTCCATCAAGCCTCTAACTGCACCAATTTCTATACTTTTTGGAGAGAGGCGTTTTGGATACCCATAGAATGCCCTAAAGAGTTCATATGTTGCATCAATTAAATAAAGATTCATTATTATTATATTATGACAGCAAATGAAGAAAAAAATTGGTCAAATGTTGGAGATCAGATTAGTGATTTAGGAAAAAAGGTAAAAGAAAAGATAGATGAAGAGGGTCTTGCAGATGACCTTAAGGCATCATTACAGGATGCGTCTGAAGCTATCTCAGGAATTCTGAAAAGCCTTGTAAACACTATAGAGTCTACGATTAAAGATGAGGAAATAAAATCAACAACTAAAGATGCAATTGGAGATGTTGCATCAGTTTTGAAAGACTCTATGGGAGATCTTGGAACAAAAATAAACTCTGTTGTGAAAGATGTAACTAATGACAAATCAGACTTTCTTGAAGAGGAATAGTTTTGGATATATTGTTCTTTATTAATTAACTATTCTTAGTAGTAATGTTAAAAGAAATTATATCAAATAAATCAGTAGCAATTGTTGGGCCTTCTCCACACCTTGAAGGCCAAGGACTTGGAAATAAAATTGATAACTTTGATTTAGTAATTAGGGTCAACCAACTAACTTGTGAGAACAAAAAGGACTACGGAGAAAGAACAGATATAGCTTTTTTAACCCTAACAGAAGAAGCTTGTGAGATTTATCTGAAGGAAATAAAACGAAACCTTGAAGAGGTAAAGGAAATAAAACTTATTGTACACCCAAGGCATAGTAGAAATAAGGACATATTTAGTAAAGAAATCAATAGTTCAAATGAAGATATATTTAACCTCTATAGTTCTTTAAAGCTTAATAATAAATTTATTCATTTAGGTGATGAAGGCTTTGTAAAAAAGTGTAATGAAATAAAATCTTTTCCTACTACAGGAACCTTAGCAATTTTAAACACACTGGAAAGTGGTTGTTCTGAATTGTTTATTTCAGGGTTCTCATTCTTTTTTACTAAATATAGGTATAGCAAAGACAGAGTCCAACTCCTCAAAGACATTAATAGACCAAGAGCTTCCTATATAGGGATGGCTGGTCATGACATAATTAATGAAATAAATTATCTAAGAAACCTGCTACAAGGTAATAAAAGTGTAAGCGGAGATAATTTCTTTAATAAAGTAATAAAGAAAAATAGAATGTTTCTATTTAGGTTCAGCTACTATTACAAGCATTATTTCAGTTTAAAAAAGGTTATCAATTATATAAAGAAACAAATACAGCATTAGATTGAGGCCAATCTTATCTTGCTAAAAATAAAACTTTATCTTTACTAAATATTTTAGTTAAGTATTGTTTGCTTATAAATAATTTTATGAACCTAACTATCCCCAATGAGAATGTTATTGATCAGAGTCTTGATCTGAAAGAAATAGTTAAAATATTAGAGAAGGTTCGCTATAAGTTTCTAATTGTGACTGACAAGAGTAAAGTTGTGGGAACCCTCACAGATGGTGATGTAAGAAGATCAATACTCTCTAACTACTCATTCGAGAATAAAGCTGTAAATATGATGACTTCCGATTTTATCTACGGACTAGAGGACGATTCTGAAGTGTTAATTAAAAAGAAGCTTAAAAGCACAGGAAGCTTCTTTCTGCCCGTATTAAATAAGAAAAAAGAATTAGTGGGCGTAGTTGTAGATTTTGTAATAGGGAAAGAAAGCATTGAATGTGATGTGTTAATTATGGCAGGAGGTTTTGGAAAAAGATTGAAACCGTTAACAGATTCAACCCCTAAACCATTGCTACCTGTTGGAGGGAAACCAGTTATAGAAAGACTTATAGAGAGGCTTTCTATAACTGGTTTCAATAATCTCTACGTTTCTCTTCACTACAAGCCAGAAATGATAAAAAATTATTTAGGAGATGGTTCAAAGTACGGTCTTAGTATTAACTACTTGTCTGAAGAAGAGCCTTTGGGGACGATTGGTGCATTGTCGATGGTACCCAAGACAAAAAAACCTGTTTTAGTTGTAAATGCAGATATTTTAACCGAAGTGAACTTTTCTAATATCTATAAACAACATATTGATTCGAAATCGATTATGACTGTTGGGGTCAGGCCTTATACATATTCAATTCCTTATGGAGTAATGAGGATAGAAGATAATCTCATAGTTGATATTCAAGAAAAACCGGAGGATACAGTTTTTATAAGTTGTGGTATAAATATTGTCTCAAGTCAACTGGCAAACAAAATAAACAAAAATAATTTTTTAGAGTTACCAGAATTAATAAGAATCGCAGTAAAAAAAGGAAAAGTAAGTCAGTACCAAATCAATGAGTATTGGGCGGACATAGGGAATTTGGAAGATTTAAAATTAGCTGATCAACTTTACTCTAGCCTTACAGAAAGTTAGTATCTGTTATGGATTCGAAAATTCTTTTTATAGGTGAAGTAGGGGTAAATCATAACGGAAAACTTGAATTAGCAAAAGAACTAGTAGACCTTGCCGCTGTTAATAATTTAAATATTGTTAAATTTCAAACCTACAAGACGGAGTTACTTGCTGAACAGCATGCAACACTTGCTCCTTATCAGAGAAAAACTGTTAGCAACAGTCAATACGAAATGCTCAAGAAGTATGAACTTTCAGAAAAAGATTTTGTAGAGTTAAAAGCTTACTCAGAAGGTAAAGGTATCGAATTTCTTAGTAGTGCATTCGACATAGAAAGTTTATATTTTCTTCACAATTTAGGTCAAAAAAGATTCAAAATTCCATCAGGGGAACTTACAAACTACCCTTTATTAAAGGAAATTAGTACTTTTGGGAAACCTGTAATCATGTCGACTGGTATGAGTACAATCAAGGAGATCGAGGATGCAATGAAAGTAATCACAGCTGATAGTGTATCAACAGACATGATTACCTTATTGCACTGTACTACTGCTTATCCAGCTGAATTTAGCAAAGCAAACCTTAGGTCTATAGCAACATTGAAAGAAAAATTTTCAACAAAAGTAGGTCTATCTGATCATACAAAAGGATATGAGGCAATGATTTGTGCAATTTCTTTAGGTGCGGAAGTAATTGAAAAACATATTACATTAGATAAATCAATGTCTGGCCCAGACCATTTAGCTAGTTTGGATCCTAAAGAGTTAGATATATTTTCAACAAAGATTAATGAAACCATACAAGGTCTTGGAGATGGGGTAAAAGTTCCAACTAAAGAAGAGGTAGAAAATATAATTCCCGCCCGAAAATCTATTTTTGCTAAGGTAGAAATATCAAAGGGAGAAACTTTTTCTGAAGAAAATCTAATTACTTTAAGACCTGGAGATGGAGCAAGTCCTATGATGTGGGATGCAATTATTGGAAAGAAGTCCGATCGAGACTATCAACCATACGAAAAAATTGTATTGTAGTCTATTGGGCTAAATCATTAAAAGATTTTTCTACCAAGCTTTCTTTATCTAGCTCTTTTTTTACAATTTGGTAAGTTTTATCTAAAGCATGATTTTTTTGATAAGGGTTTGAAATATTATTGATAGAGTTTTTAAAACTACTAGACAGAGCTTTATTAACAGCCTTAATTATTTTATCTAGATTACCATCATCTACATTAATTATATTTTCTGGATGGACTCTTCCTGCTTGTCTCTTACCTACATTCACGGTTGGTAACCTAAAGGAAGCAGACTCTATAATTCCTGATGAGGAATTTCCTACCATAGTTGATGCATACTGCATTAGGGAGAAATATTTTAATCTTCCAAGATTACTATAGAGGTGAAGTTTTTTAGAATTCTTAGTTATACTTTTTATATAGTTATTAAACTTTATGTTACCAACATCAGCATTTGAAAATGTGATTAGTGTTTGTATATTCAATCTATCTATAGCTTTATAAAAAGTTTTAAAATATTCAAATTGTTTTTCTAACTCTCTTGAAACAGGGTTGTAAGTAGAAATTAAGAAGGTGTCAAAAAGTTCTATTTTAAGTTCTTTCTCTAACTGGCTTTTACTTAACAATCCCTTTTTAAATCCTTTGCTTAAACTTAACGATCCTGTATTGTGAACACTCTTAGGGTCTTCACCCATTTGTATAACTCTATCTCTATATTCCTTAGTTTCTACTATATGTATATGGGCAGACTTTGTAATCATATGTCTGTATGTATCATCTGTTGACCCAAGGGAAAGGCTGCCTCCTGAAATATGTAGAATTTTTATATTAAAATTTGTAGCTGTCGTAGCTGCGGCAAGACTTTCGTACCTATCTCCAAGTAATATAAATAAATCTGGCTTATCCATATCAAACACTTTTGAGAGCTCATTTACGAGAGTTGAGTATGCTCTACTTATTCCCTTAGGCGAATCATCGTCCATAGGGGTTTTAATTTTTGTTATTTTGTTAATCCCATCTGAGATTATTTCACTTACAGACAACCCCATATCTTTCAAAAGATGCGATCCAGTTACTATTAGGTTCAATTTTATAGATTGGTCTTGGTCAAGTGTCCTTATTAAATCTTTCATTATGCCATAATCAGCACGCGAAGTAGTTAAGACTGTTACTACTTTTTTCTTCATATTTGTATTTTATTACAACAAAGATAGATACTTGAGGTTTAATATACCTTTATATAAATATACTTAATGTATGGATATTAATTTATTAGTGAAAGAAATAGCTTCTTGGTATAAAGAAGAAGATAAGCCAGTTTCTATTTCTAAGCCAATTCTTTCAGACAAAGATTTAGAAACAGTCAATGCAACAATAAAAGATGGGTGGTTATCGACTGCGGGCCCTGATATCTCAAAATTTGAGAAAGAGATATCTAAATGGTTTAATAACTCAGAAGTAGTTGCTGTAAGTTCTGGTACGGCAGGCCTACATCTTGCTCTTGATGCATTGAATCTAAAAAATGGTATTGAAATTATAACGACCCCATTAACCTTTGTCGCTCCAGTAAATGCAATAAAATATGTAAATGCTGAACCCATATTCATAGATATATCAAAAGAAGATTTATCGATAGATATAGAAAAATTAAGAGAGTATGCAAAAGAAAATTTTGTTAACAAAAACAAGAAAACTATAAATAAGAATTCTGGTAAATGTGTTGGTGCCCTTTTATTGGTTGATGTATTTGGCCATTTGGGGGAATACAGTAAATATAGAGAATTTTGCCAGGAGTATAATTTAAAATTTGTTATTGATTCATCTGAATCACTTGGCAGCACAAGAAATGAACTAACTTCAGTAGAATTTGCAGATATAGCTGTTACTAGTTTTAATGGTAATAAAATAATTACTACAGGGGCAGGAGGAGCTGTTGTCACAAAGGAAGAAGAACTTTCATTAGACATTAGACACCTAGCATCCACAGCAAACACTGCTTCAAGGCAGTATTCCTATTTTCATGATAGGGTTGGGTACAATTACAGGATGCCAGCGATAAATGCAGCTTTGGGATTTAGCCAAATACTATCCCTAGAAGAAAGGGTTATTGGAAAGCGTAAATTATACAAAAAGTATTATGAAAAAATTAAAGATTTGAATGAACTTAGTATCTTTTCTGAACCTAAGAATACAACTTCAAACTATTGGTTGAATCTTTTTTATTTTGATGAGTTAATAAATTTTGATGAAAAGTCGGGCTTTATAAGAGCGCTTAATGAACAAGGTGTCGGAGCAAGGGATGTTTGGCGATTAGTAAGCGATTTTCCTCAGTATAAAGAATATCAAAAGACCAATTTAGATAATGCAACTTATATTACAAGTCAAGGATTCAATCTTCCAAGTACTTCTAATTTAGAATTACTTTAAGGAAAATTTATCTTATAGTTTCCAAAGTTATTAAACTTTTCATAATTATTTTTTAATCCGTAATAATTTTTCGACAACTTTTCAATTATCTCTTGAATTCCATAATCAATTGAGAACTTTGTTTTAAACTTTAGTTTGTTTTCCAATTTTGAAAAGTCTACTTTATAATCTCTTGGATCAAAAGAACCATCTACGACCTCAAAAGAGCCTGACCCAGTTTCTTTCTGTATTTTTTCTACTAGATTCAATTTAGTTATGTTGTTGTCCGAATTTCCAACATTAAAAATTTCTTTACTACTTTCTTTGCTGTTAGATTCAAGAATATAGGCTATTACTCTTGCAAAATCTTTAACGTGACAATAAGGCCTCCATGTCTTTGCATCATATATTTCTAGTGAAAAGTTGTAATATAGTTTTGCCACAAATTCATTTAAAGTTAGATCAAATCGCATTCTTTCACTGTGTCCAAAAGCTGTGGCAAATCGTAAGATTGTATAATTAACATCTAGCGACATTAGCAGCTGCTCTGCAGCAACCTTTCCTTCTGCATAAAGTGATTTAGGGTCTAAAGTAGATTCCTCACTCAGTAAATGATCGGTTGGTTGGTTTCCATAGTTTGAACATGTTGATACAAATATCAATTTATTTATTTCTTGGTTAGAGAGGTAGGTAATAAGACTCTGTATGCCTTTCTCATTTATCTTTTTATGTAAATCGGGGTATTTCTTGGTAATCGGGTCTCCCACGAGACCTGCGAGCAGAACTATATTTTTATTTTTCCAATCTATATTCTTGATTTGTTCAGTGTCACTTAAGTCTATTTTTTCAATATCGTCAGATGTATTAACTTTATATCCATAAATATTTGGATCTAGAATCGTATATTCTATGTCTTTATCAGCTAAGTAATTGCATAGAGCATTCCCTATATATCCAGTTCCTCCTATAACAATATTACTTTTCATTATCTGTTTCTTTATAACCTTGAAGGGAAAAAGTTGAAGACATTATTACCTCTCCATTTTTGTCTTGACTTCCCCCAGGAACTTCATCGAACCCAAGATCTTTATATAACTTATAAGCTAAGCTATTCTCGGGGTTTACTTTTAAGTCCATCATGTATGGTGAGTCTTTTCCACAAAGAACCATAGCATTTCTGACTGCATAGTTTGCTATTCCTTTATTTGAGTATTTTTCTAGTACGAAGACTCCAAAGCGTGGAGTACCATACCCTTCATCTAGGCCCCTAAGTGAGAAGTAGCCTGCTAAATTTTGCTTGTATGTAAGTGCATAAAAACGATCTTTTTTTGCTTCTGTTACTCTATCAGAAAAACTTTTACCCCTACCATCTGGGTCAAAGTATTTTTTATATTTTTTACTCGATTTTTTTATTTCTTTTGTTAATATTTCTAGGTCTTCTTTTGACATTTTTCTATAATTAATATTTTTAAATTCGGCTAATTTATTCTTAGGTGTAGTAGTTATCGCTCTTAAGTCATCAACTGTTCTGACTCTATTCTTTTCAACTAAATTAAACCAAGGAGAGGGAGTAACAACTCTTATGGAAATTTCTTTTTCTTCAAGCCAAGAAAATAGACTTGGTAGGCTGTCTTTTATTATTTCAACTTCACTTCCATACTGATTTATTAAAGGTGAGTAACCAAAAGTTTGCCATTTAGTGTTAAGCATTTTTCCTGAGTGAAATTTTATAGTATTAGGAAAAAATGAAAATGATTTCTTTAAACCTTTAAAAAGATCAAATAATTTTATTTTCTTTAATATTTCTTTAAAATTTTCAAATTTTATATTTGGTGAATATTCAGGAGTAGGTCCTTTGTCGTAAAAATGTATATTGTGATCTTCAAGAACATTTTCTCCTATGTCTCCAAGATCCCAACCCACTGTATATATCTCCTTTATGCCCATATATACCATAGTTGGCAAAACAGAATCTAACATTATGGATGGCCCTGGGAATCTATTTCTTCCCAGTTTTTCGATCGAAAAGTTATCGTAATCTCTATTTAATCCAGATATATACTCTGGATTCTCTGCACACTTCCCTTCATGGATGTATTCAATATCGTAGTGCCCATACTTTCTTTGATCTCTATCATGTACATAAACACTAAGGATGTTCTTATGCTCTCTGTATAATTCGGAGTAATTTTCTAGATTGCACCAATTTACAAAGTGCATGTCACAAGCATCTTTTGCCAAATGGATAGCCTGCTTAACACAAATAACTATAGGTTTTTTGTCAGCCAAAACATCGTATACTTCCTCCCAATGTATTGCTGATGGTCCTGCAGAAATTATTAATGCTGTTTTTCCTGGAAACAATCCCATCAAATTTTTGTAATCTTCTGGCTTTTTATTTAACTTTTGTTTTAAATCTAAGAATTTTGTTTTATACATTTATATTTTCCTATTTTACTTAAAGTTTATGTTTAAAATATTTTTTCTTCAGTTAGTTAATGAAAAGAGATGAGTAATCACTCATAAGTTCATAGCTAGTCTTTATGGGTATATCTTTAACCCTGGGATACTATTAAAGTACGATCCATTCCAATTGTTCAACAACTCAACATTAAGGGACTCCAAAATGCTTTTTCCATCTTTCCAGATTGAATTAGTAAATCTAACATATTGCAATTGGCCCCAAAGATTTAAAGGTCCAACAGATTCTTGATTTGGTAAAAAGTAATGTACTCCCTGTGTGATTGATCCAACATTATTTTTTTCAGGAAATTTTTTTGTTTCCAATGTTACATCAAATGTGGCAAGTTCTTTTGTAAAATCTTTACATGACTCCCCATCTACATCCCAGATAAATTTTGAATATAGCGGTTCCAATTTATAGTCTTGAATAATGTCTTCATAGTATGTCAGATGAGGATAGTTATTCCAAACAATCATACATTCAGGTGCAGATGCGAATAAACCTACAGAGTGGCTAATTGTCAAACTTTTAAGAACAAGAAAAAAACTTTCATTTTCTTTTCTATACTTCGAATTTAAAGACGATGAAATATCCCATAAATAATCTCTATTAAAATTCTCTATTACTGGACCAGAATATTTTACGATTAAGTTGTCTTTTGTTGATATGTCTAAATCAGTATTTCTCCAAAATATTTTTTGACCAGAAAGTGAAAAACATTTATGTGCAAAATCATACCGAACTCCTATTCTATTTCCCCAAGTAGAGTCCTCAAAATCACTCAATATAGGATATTCAGTGTCAAAGACAGTTCCATTCTCATCTTGCCATACACTTTTAATATTGCCCCACCTATCAGCTTCTGACAAATCTAAAAAACTAACATACCCTACATCTTTTTTGCTTGCTACAAAGGGATAGCGACAGATTTCAAATTCTCCCAAAAGTACATTTTTGTTAGGATCTTGGAGTCTTTCCATATCTACTAAAGAATTCAACCCTTTTAGCAATCCACTCGAAGTATAAATTGAATCTATGCTGTATTGAATCTCCATTTCAAAGATGATGTCCTTGTTGTCTTTGTGTAAATTTGCACTAAGAAGTATGGGATGTTCAGGCAGAGACTCTATTATTGCTTTGAATTCTTCCTTTTGTTTTTTATTAAGATCTAAATTTTCATTCAACTCAGAATATATATTTTTTTTATAGTTAGAACCTACCAGGTCAGATGATTCTATTACTTCAACATTAGTAAAAGAACAACCCGCAACTATAAATAAAACAAATACTTTATTCTTTACCATTGTTTAATCCTAATTTAGTCTTAATTTTTGTATAGATATATAAGATGAAGCAACCACTTTTGTAAAAAAATTTAGGTTTTTGCAAGTGATTGAGAGATAAGCTCACAACCATCACATTCTTTAGCAAGTCTTACTGCATTATATTTTGCATATATATTTGTAAAGTAATACCAAAAGTCTGAATTATATACATCAGGATATCTTGTTATTCTAGTTTGAAACCCAATTGACAAGTCTTCCCAAGGAAGTAGATTTTTGATTACTGAAATAAAAGATTCTTTCCTAACTTTCATATGTAGTGTATTAACAGAATGCTTTAGATAGTATTCTTCTATGTTATCTATAGATGTATTAAATTTCACCATTATTTTTTTACCAAATGTTACAATGAACTGTTCCAATTCATTGAAACTATCGTCACTTATGCTGACTATCAAGATGAAATTTTTAGTATAATTTGAGCCTCTGAAGTATTGTTCTATATATTCATGGCTGAGTTCTGTATATTTTGATTTAAAATTATTTATAACTTCATCAATAATAGGTTCTTTCATAGTATTTTTATTCAGTGAATCTTTTTTTATGCAATTGGAGCCAACAAATTTAAACATATCATGTTTTCCAAAGTCTAGTAATTCTAAATTATATCTTCCCTCAAAGTATGAGTAATCTCCAACAGTATTTTTTGAATTGTTTAAATTTATATACTTATCTCTGGATGCTTTCTCGTCAAAGGACCCAGCATAAGGTAGAAAGTATTTTGGATTTGAAGCTTCGACCAATTTCTCATTAATTTTTTTTTGAGAAGTTTTATTTCTAACTACAGTTGTATTTTTCTGCTTTTCAGTAAGATTCTCAAAACACAATGGAAATCCAGAAGCACCAGAGGCAAATGCTGTTGCTAAGAAGGTAATTTCCTCTGGTAGTTTGTAGAAGTTTATATAATTTGTATCAACATTCATAAGTGCAGAGAACTCTCCATATTTGATTAAAATACCAGAGTCGTCTCTAAAGTCTCCTGATTTTAATACTGTTATAAATAATTCAAGCTTATGGTCAACTAATCCTTCGTCATGCTTGAGGGGGTAAAGGTTATTAAAACCCAAAAATTTAAGATAGTCTTCCGAAGACTTAGTTCTAAAGTCAGCAACTAGAATCGGTATATTTTTATTTAATAGGCTCAGAGTTTCTGGATGTAGATGATCTGGGTGGTTGTGACTTACATATATAAAATCACAACTATTAAGTTCTTCAATAGAGTCTTCAGGTGAAGGATTTTTTAACCACCACCCGTTAGAAAATGCTGAACCAACTATCCAAGGATCTGTTGCGAACTTAAAGTCACTTGATTCTATAAGCAAACAAGCATGGTTTAAAAAGCGAATTCCAATTTCCTTTTTTTTATTGAAATTAGGAACTTCTAGTTTTTTATTTATTAGATTTGTTCTAATCGAGACACTATCTTCCTCGTAATGAAGCGCATCTTTACTGTTGTCATTGTTTAAGTATTTACCGCTTAAAGGGTTGAATTTCCAATTATGCATTGGGCAAAAGACTTCACCCCTATTATTCGATATAAGTTTTCCACCACTGTGGTTACACACCCTATCAAATAATTTTACTTCTCCATTGTTTACAACAATTAGATCCTCTAGATGATTTACTCCTTTATCAAGAGTATCTTTATTGATCGAAATTTCATTTTGTATATCTTTATATGTAAGAATGATCCTCTCACACTCATTGAGAATTGACATGATTACCTTATTTTACACACTATTTTTATGTCTATTTAGCTTCAACCATAATACATTTATTAATAAGGTAGTTTGATCCTGTACTTTTTAGGTAGCTTTCTAATTCTTCAGACTCCGATCCTGGTTGGAACCAAAAGTAATCATACCCACCCTCACTCAGCCTTATAGCTTCAGACAAGGCATTTTTTGGAGGGATAACAAAATCAATAATGTCAGGTTTGGTGTCCATACTTTCAACATTTGGTAATGTTTTAATACCATCAATTACTACTTCTTTCTGATTGATAGGGACAACACTGTAACCTTTTGATATGAGATTTTTATATATTTTATATCCATATTTAGAACTATTGTTTGATGCTCCTATGAGGGCGATTTTAATATTTTTGTCTTTGATTTTATTTAACACTAATAATTTTCAGATTTGATATTGAACAGATCTTCTTTACCAGCTTTTATTGCAGGTACGAGTCCAAGTGCCTGAGGTAGGATTTGTTCCATATAAAATTTTGATACAGTAATTTTTTCTTTATAAAACTCTGAATCTTCTTGTAATCTCTCCTCTGCTTGTATTGCGGCTTTTGCCATGTAATATCCTCCCATCACCAATCCGAACATTTTAAGGTAAGGAGTAGCTCCTGCTGAAGCATCAACTAATTCTCTATTTAACAACTTTTCACCCAGCCACAATGTTGTTTCTGAAAGACTCTGTATGGCTTCGCTTAAATGGTGTTTCATTGTATCAAATTCTTCTCCTCTATTATCTAGGGAATCTAAAACAGATTCAACCTCTATTAATAATCTTTGTAAAGCTTGTCCTTGGTCTAGAGGAAGCTTTCTAAACATGAGATCCAAAGCTTGGATCCCATTAGTTCCCTCATATATTGGAGCTATGCGAGCATCTCTCAAGTATTGTGCTATCCCAGTTTCTTCTACATAACCCATTCCTCCATAAACTTGAATAGCGATATTACTCATCTCTACTCCTACATCTGACATCCATGCTTTCGAGATAGGTGTTAGTATTGCACAGCGCTCTTCTCCAAACTTTCTATCCTCTTCTTTGTCTGAAAAATATTCTAAGTCAAGAAGCAATTGATTATCATAGAGCATATACCTCATAGCATCTGCGTAGGCTTTCATTGTCATTAACATCCTTCTAACATCTGCATGTTCTATGATTGGAGCATTCTTTGCTGACTCTTTATCCATTCCTATAGGTCTTCCTTGGATACGATCTCTTGCATATTGAGAGGCTCCTTGTAATGCAGCTGTAGAAACAGAGAGTCCTTGGCCACCAACCCAAACTCTTGCCTCATTCATCATTGTGAACATATAGTTTAATCCTTCATTTTCTTCCCCGACAAGATAGCCTATTGCTCCATCCTTCCCACCGTACTCCATAACACATGTCGGGCTTGCATGAATTCCTAGTTTTTCTTCAATTGAATTACATCTAACTTCATTAGAGTTTCCAAGGGTACCATCTTCATTAACTAACATCTTTGGAACGATAAACATTGAAATTCCTTTTGTTCCTTCTGGAGCATCTGGAGTTCTTGCCAAAACTAGATGAATAATATTCTCAGTTAAATCGTGTTCTCCAAAACTTATCCATACTTTTGTACCTGTAATGCTATAGCTCCCATCTTCCTTTTTGACTGCTTTTGTTGTTATTGTTCCTAAGTCTGATCCAGACTGTGGTTCACTAAGGTTCATTGTTCCAGTCCATTCTCCACTCACAAGTTTTGGTAAGAATATATTTTTTTGCTCATCAGAACCGTGGAAACTTATTGCTGATATTGCTCCAGCTGAAAGTCCTGGAGCAAGGCTGAAAGATAAATTTGATGCTGCAATCATTTCAAGAGTTGCTCCGGAGAGAGTTACTGGTAACCCTCCGCCACCGAGTTCTTCGGGTAGTGATATTGACGCCCATCCTGCTTCGCTAAATTTTTTGTATGCCTCTATAAAACCGTCTGGCATCATTACGGTACCATTATTTATTTTTGCTCCTACCAAGTCTCCCACAGCATTTATTGGAGCTAATACTTCTTCACAAAATTTTGCACACTCTTCTACTACTGGGATTACAACTTCTTTAGAAAACTCAGAATATCTTTTAACCGATTTAAGTCTTGAATATGCATCTATCACATCATATGCAAAAATAATATCTTTTATAGGAGCCTTATAAGAGACTGCCACGATAATACCCTTCCTTTTACTATCTATATTCTAATTAGCATTGTCTTAAAGAAATAATTTTATCATTAATTTATTTCTAGTAATTGTTTAACTTATTCACAATTTATATAATTTAGTTAACTATGGTAAAAATTAATTGTGAGAAAAAAATTTGTAGTACTGTTATTTATATTTGCGTGTGTGAATAATTTACCAAGCACAACTGTCGAAGACCTTCCAAGAGTACCTAGCGAAGAAGAGGCTAGTATAACAACAGATGTTGAGATATCAATACCTGAGGCAACTCTTGAGCCTGACACGGTTATACAAATAATATTTGATCAATATGTTAACTTCTCAAGAGATCCCGAGTTGTCTATTCAACAGATTTGGATTTTTGCACACCCTTCTAATAAAGAAGCTACTGGTCCTATAGATCGTTTTGCAGAACTCATTACCCAGAAGCCCTATAATTCTTTAATTGATATAAAAAGCTACAATTACCAAGTTGTAAATTGGGATAAAACTTTAAATTCAATAATGTATGAGTTAGATATTGTAGAAGATGATTCTACAGAGACTAAGGTTCTTTGGATATTAAAAAAAGGTAATTGTCCACTTTCAATGGATTTTGATTGTTGGTTAACTCAAAGTGTTTTCATGAACCAAAGTGCATTAAGAAATGAGACTAAAGGGCAAGGGATATAAAAAAATTATTATTTGTAGTATCAAAAGCAAAGTTTGTTACACCTGAGCAAAGGCATTTAGTATTTGATTTAAACCATCCTTAGCATCTGAGAATAACATCTTTGTATTGCTACTAGTAAATAGAGGATTTGCTATTCCAGCATACCCTGGAGACATAGATCTTTTAATCACTATTACTTGCTTAGCTTGGTCTGCATTTAATATCGGCATTCCGTATATAGGGGAGTCTAAATCATTTCGCGCGCTAGGATTCACTACGTCATTTGCCCCAACAATTAGGCAGATATCTGTTTGTGAAAAGTCTTTATTAATTTTGTCCATTTCTACTAAGTCCTTATACTCTATGTCAACCTCAGCAAGTAAAACATTCATATGTCCTGGCATACGCCCTGCTACTGGATGTATAGCAAATCTTACGTTAACACCTATATTCTTTAGCATTTCTGTTAATTCTTTAATAGATGATTGTGCTTGAGCTACAGCCATTCCGTATCCAGGAATAATTATAACGCTGTTTGAATAGCCAAGTTGTATTGCAATATCTTCAGGGGTTATGATTACAGGGTCTTTAGTGTAAGAACTTTGACTATCTGAAAAACCTCCAAAACCACCTTTAAGCACATTCATTATATTTCGATTCATTGAAGTACACATTAATAATGTCAAAATCATTCCTGAAGCCCCAACTAAAGACCCTCCTACTATCAATATTATGTTAGAAACAATAAATCCTGCGGACATGGCTGCTATACCGGATAAGGAATTAAGCATCGCTACAACAACTGGCATGTCAGCCCCTCCAATTACAATCACACGAAGAGTTCCTAAGAGGAGGGCATAGGTGGCTATGTAGATATAGGAAGTTTTTTCATATGTATAAAATCCGAGTAAGATAAAAAATGATAAGCTAACGATATTGACTACTACAAAGTAACGTTTATTCAAATTTAATTTGTTTCGAAGTTTTAATACAGCAATAAAACTTCCACTTATAGTTAAGCTTCCAATAATTAATGAAAAAATGGATATGATTGACGCTCCATTGTATACCAGGTCAACATACGCAATAAGTCCTGAAGCCCCTCCACCAAGGCCATTAAAGAGCGCTACTAACTCTGGCATCTCTGTCATTTTTACTAGTTTTGCTAGAAGGTATCCTATTGACACGCTTCCCAAAATTACTATCCAAAATAATAAATTACTAATATCTATGTTTGTATATATTGTAATAACAACTGCTACACCCATCCCACTTGCTGCTAAGATATTCGCATTTCTAGCTGTACTTGGCTTTGTAAACAGTTTGAAAGAATATATAAACAGTAGAACAGATAAAAGAGTTAAAGCCTTAATCACTTTTTTTCCTAAACATATCTAGCATTCGGTTTGTTACAAGGAAACCCCCTATAATATTTATTGTTGCAAACACAACTGCAATGTAAACCAGTACAGTCAAAAATTGGTTCGCGTTTAGTTTGTCAATAAATGAAAGAGCAGCAATTATTGTTATTCCAGAGATTGCATTTGAACCAGACATTAAAGGAGTATGAAGGGTTTGAGGTATTCTTGAAATTAGCTCATATCCAAGCAATCCTGAAAGGATAGTAGTAAGAAGTAAAAGAAAGAAATCTAACTCCATAATCAACCTTCTATCTTACTAAAGGGGGACATTATTGAACCTATAATTATTTCATCATTTTCGTTATCAATCATAAGTTCAATAAAGTGTCTAATATTTTCTGAATATACTTTTGAAGCATCTTCTTTCACAAGATTTAATATTTTTGTATTTCCATCAATTAAAACACCACTTTTGTTAACTAACTTGTCCTTGATGGTCCCTTCACAATTGCCGCCACTAGAGGCAGAGGTATCTATAATTAAACAACCTTTTTTCATATTATGTAGCATTTTATTTGATATAAGCTTTGGCGCTTCTTTTCCAGGCACTTGGGCAAAGGTCAAGACCACATCACTTTTTTCTAATTGTGTCAAAAGTTCTTTCTGAAGACTTTCTTTTTCTTCATTTGAAA